>Ga0316204_10000422_pt1 | contig 157124 bp, 125 predicted proteins | sample 6monrhotite_MG_2_FD_205661 | JGI IMG/M metagenome (GOLD analysis project Ga0316204, IMG submission 205661) | Microbial mat bacterial communities from mineral coupon in-situ incubated in ocean water Damariscotta River, Maine, United States -... | ecosystem: Environmental > Aquatic > Marine >... | reverse complement strand
GGGTAAATATCACCAGACATTTAGGTTGATAAATTTGTCATAAAATTAGGTCGTCCGGCCGCTTTGGTTCTCGCGAAAATAATTAATTTGCGAATCGCTCTATTTTCAAAATGAAAGTATCTACGGCTCAACCCTTCCAACTGATATACTCGCTTTACCAGCATCAATACCTGGGTTATCTCTTCGAGTCCTTTGTGATACAACTCGATGAAAAAGGCCGTTTAACCCTGGCCCATCAGAACATTTCTTCGAAAAATGCACGTGAGTTTGGTGAAGGCTTAGACGACCGCGATTACGAGCTCATCAAGCTCATGGATGAAATGCAGCAAGAGGCCATCGTGCTCAAGTTTTACAAGAAGAAAATCAAGCCCAACGAATTCTTTTTCAAGATATATGACAAAGAGAAGGGCGACAAAGGTCTACAGCAAACCATCCACCAATACCTTGAACACAGAAGGGCTCGCATTTTAGAGCAACTCGATGACAAGATGATTTTTGAGATGGGTCATGATGGTGAACCCGCCTGGAAGCAAATTCACTGGGCCAAAGAAAAGGCCACGGTCCTATTCCATTTCAGACGCAACGAAGACAATACACACTATTTCCCTACCATAAAGCATGAGGGGGAGAAGCTGGAGTGGCAATACAACGACTCATTCCTGATATGCCACGAACCGGCCTGGTTGGTGGCAAACGACAAGCTTTATCGATTTGCCAAAGGTGTGGATGGGCATAAATTGAAGCCCTTTCTTAGAAAGAAATTTATCGTCATTCCCAGAAAGGTAGAGAAAACCTACTTTGAAAAGTTTGTCACACAACTGGTGGCTTCCTTTGATGTGTATGCCAAAGGCTTTGAGATCAATACGGAGAAGTATCCACTTATTCCCGAGTTAATTTTTAATGAGCTGGCGACCACAACCCAAGCTGTACCCGACCTTTTTGGCAAATCCAATGGCTCTGGTCAGGTGGTGGAAGAAGAAGCCCGAATCCTGTTCAAACTGTCCTTTCGCTACGGCCCCTATTCATTTCCATACCAGCAAAATGCCAATAGCTCGGTAAAGCTGGAGCAGAAGGGAGAAGAATACATTTTCCATAAAGTAAAGCGCGACCTTGAAGAAGAGGTGCGGCTGCTCAACCTGTTGCATGAGCATGGCTTGGCGGTACAAAATGGCAGAGTGACCCTGCGTAGAGGTGCGGCTTTTTCATGGCTGGCAGAAAACAATGAATTGATCGAGCAGGAAGGCTTCCAGATAACCCAAAGCCAGGCCGATCAAAAGAAATACTTTGTAGGAGAGTCTGAGCTCAACATTGAGGTGCGTGAAAACATCGACTGGTTCGACATTCATGCCCTGGTTCGCTTTGGTGAGTATGAGATCCCCTTTGATGAACTGCGTAAGATGATGAACAGCAAGCAGCGTGAAGTGCGCCTGCCCAATGGAGAGATTGCCATCATTCCCGATATCTGGTTTACCAACTATGCCGAACTGTTTGCCTTTATGGAGGAGGAAAGTGGTCAGAAGGGGCATCGACTTAAGAAATACCACCTGGCTCTGGTAGAAGACCTGCGCAATGGTCAACTGGCCCAGGTAAGCATGGACAGAAAACTGCAGAAGCTCAACGACTTTGAGACCATTGAAGACTACCCGATTTCGGCATTCTTCAAAGGAGAGCTGAGGCCTTACCAAAAAGCTGGTTATAACTGGATGCAGTTCCTTTCCAAATACAACTTTGGTGGCTGCCTGGCCGATGATATGGGTTTAGGTAAAACGGTGCAAACCCTGGCCATGCTGCAAAATGAAAAGGACAAGGGCGCGAAAAGTGCTTCTTTGCTGATCATGCCCACCTCACTAATTTACAACTGGGAGCTAGAGGCAGCTAAGTTTACACCTAACCTGAAAGTGCTGGTGTATACTGGTACCACACGCGATAAAGACATTGCTACTTTCGAGGGTTACGACCTGGTGCTCACTTCCTATGGCATTACCCGGCTCGATATTGAGATACTCAAGTCATACTACTTCCATTATGTGATTCTGGACGAGTCGCAGGCCATTAAAAACCCTGGCTCAAACATTGCCCGTTCGGTGAGGGAGTTGAGGTCTAAATACAGACTTATACTTACCGGTACACCTTTGGAAAACAGCACACTCGACCTTTGGTCGCAGATGAGCTTTGTGAATCCGGGACTGCTGGGCACTGAGCGCTATTTCCGCAACGAGTTTCAAACTCCGATTGAGAAAAAACAGGACAAGGACAAAACCCGCAGGCTTAATGTAATCATCAAACCCTTTATTCTCAGGAGGCAAAAATCTCAAGTAGCCAAAGACTTGCCAGAAAAGGTGGAGAATATCCGCTATGTGAAAATGACCCCCGAGCAGGAAGAGCACTACGAAGAGGTAAAGTCTTTCTACCGTAACCAAATACTGGACACGATTGAGAAGCAGGGCGTGAAGAAATCGCAATTGCTGATACTTCAGGGCCTCACTCAGCTGCGGCAGATAGCCAATCACCCGCGAATGATAGAGCCCGATTTTGAAGGCAGCTCTGGCAAGCTAGATGATGTTACTTACATGATTGACGATGCCATTAGCGGTGGTCATAAGGTTTTGATCTTTAGTCAGTTTGTGAAGCACTTGAGCATTGTCAGAGATTACCTGAACAAAAATCACCTGCAATACGCTTACCTGGATGGTTCTACACGCGACCGTAAAGAACAGGTCGAGCGCTTTCAGAATGATGATAGCATCAGACTTTTCCTCATCTCTTTGAAAGCGGGAGGTTTGGGGCTTAACCTGACTAAGGCAGATTATGTATTTCTGCTCGATCCCTGGTGGAACCCCGCCATTGAAGCACAGGCAGTGGACAGGGCGCACAGAATTGGGCAACAGAAGACGGTTTTTACCTATAAGTACATTACCCAAAACAGTGTGGAAGAGAAGATTCTGAAGTTGCAGCAAAACAAACTGAGGTTGGCTTCAGACCTCATCTCTACTGAGGAAAGCTTTATTAAAAAGCTCACTTCCGAAGACATTTATGACCTATTGAATTGACATGAGACTGACTGTTTACCTGGCCGGAGAAATACACAGCGATTGGCGCGCTACTCTCAGAACTGCTGCTGCTCACTTACCCATCGATTTTGTGGCTCCCATGGAAAACCATGACCAGTCCGATGCCATTGGTGAAGACATATTGGGTACTCAGGCTACCGCTGCCTTGAAGGACGATACTGCTTCTCAGTTCAACAACCTCCGCTCCAGGGTATTGATGACCAGGTCAGATCTGGTGATTGCTTATTTCGGAGAGAAATTTAAGCAATGGAATACCGCCATGGATGCTGGTCAGGCTTTGGCTACTGGTAAACCCCTGATCTTGATCAATGATGGTGCTTCCAGCCATGCCCTTAAAGAGCTGAGCAACCGGGCTCAGGCGACTGTCTATACCATAGAACAAGCCGTTCAGGCCCTGGGCTACATTGTAAAACAATAAAGGTTAGCCACACTTAACCCCTTACTCTTAAAGATTTCGTTATGTCCGGAAATGGTCAAATGCGGCTGTATTTGACTGTTTTTTCGCGCTTCAGAAGCATTTTGTCGAAATAATAGGCAAAACGGTCTAAAAACGTGGAGAATGGTGTATCCTTATTTACTAAGTACAGTTATAGATATTAATTAGCATGGACTCTACCAAACGCGCACAAGCGCACTCTTCATAGTAGTAGAAAAAATGTTGATAATTCGGTTGTAGCGGGTACAGAAGGTACCCGCTTTTTTTATGCCCTACTCCCAAAAGGGCTTATATTGCTTTCCATATGGCGAAAGCAAAATCTCTCTACGTATGTCAAAACTGTGGGGCCAACTCGGCCAAGTGGATTGGCAAGTGTCCTTCCTGTAATGAATGGAATTCTTATGTAGAGGAGACCATACAACCGGTACAAAAGTCGACTGCGAATTGGCGGCCTGAAAAAGAGTCGGCTGTGAAGGCAGCCAGGCCCTCGTCTATCCAGGAAATCAGTGCAAATTCAGAAGAACGCTATGTCACCAAAGACCAGGAACTCAACCGGGTATTGGGTGGAGGCTTAGTAGCCGGGTCACTTGTATTGATTGGTGGTGAGCCGGGCATTGGCAAGTCTACTTTAATGCTTCAGTTGGCCTTGAATGAGCCCAAAGCCAAAGTGCTCTATGTAACTGGTGAAGAAAGCCAGCAGCAGATAAAAATGCGCGCTGAGCGCATAGGCATCAAATCTGACAACTGCTTTATTCTGGCCGAGACGGCTACACAAAATATCTTCAGTCAGGTGCAGGAGCTGAAGCCCAATATACTGGTAGTGGATTCCATTCAAACGCTACATACCAACCGCATTGAATCAGCGGCTGGCAGTGTTTCCCAGGTAAGAGAATGCACCGCAGAGCTGATGAAGTTTGCCAAAGAAACCGATACCCCGGTGTTTCTGGTGGGGCATATCACCAAAGATGGTGGACTGGCCGGACCCAAAGTATTGGAGCATATGGTAGATACGGTGCTGCAGTTTGAAGGCGACAGGCACCTCTCCTACCGGATTTTGCGCACCTCTAAAAACCGTTTTGGCTCTACCTCAGAGTTGGGCATTTACGAAATGCAGTCCACGGGGCTCAGAGAGGTTTCAAATCCATCGGAGATTCTGATCTCTCAGCGAGCTGATGACCTGTCGGGAGTGGCCATTGGCGCTACTATTGAGGGCAATCGACCCCTGTTGATCGAGATTCAGTCGCTGGTGAGTGCTGCTACCTATGGCACGCCACAGCGCAGCTCTACCGGTTTCGACATCAAGCGACTTAACATGTTGCTGGCAGTGCTGGAAAAGCGTGGAGGTTTCCGTTTTGGTACGCAAGACGTGTTCCTGAACATTGCCGGGGGCATCAGGGTGGAAGAACCCGCTCTGGATTTAGCCATATGCGCATCTTTGGTGAGCTCACTGAACGACATTCCTATTTCTGAAAAAGTCTGCTTCGCGGCTGAAGTTGGTTTGGGGGGCGAAATCAGGGCGGTAAACCGAATAGAAAGCCGTATTTCAGAAGCTCAGAAACTGGGTTATGAAATCATTTATATTTCCACCTACAATACCAAAGGGCTGGACCAGCGGAAATTTGACATCACCATTAAGCCATATGCCAAGCTGGCTTCTGTTTTTTCAGACCTAATGGGCTAAAGAAGGCTTTATGTCATTTGGCTTGCAGTCGGTGGCAACTATTATATAAGAGGCTGTGGTTAAGTCCATAAATAAAGAATCATGAAAAGCATTAAGATCTTTTTGACAGCTGTACTTCTTATACTGGCCGTAAAGGCTCAGGCCCAAGAGGTAGTATTTAGCGGAGAATGGGAGCGAGAAAGTCGTTGGACTACTTTTGAGGGCTCTTGGACTATAGTGAAGGAAGGAGATGGCTATAAAGTAGTTTTAGGCGATGACTTTGAAGCAAAGAAGGCTCCGGACTTAAAAATCTTCCTTTCAAAAGCTGCTCTTGGCGATATCAGTGGAAAGAATGCAGTTAAAAAGGGTGACCCGGTTCTAGTGGCTAAACTCACTTCCTACGAAGGCAAAGCCAGCTATGCTATCCCTGCCGGTATCAACCCAGCCGATTATGCTACCATCATTATCCACTGTGAGGAGTACTCCAAGCTCTGGGGTGGATCGCCTTTGAAGTAGCTGATTGTTACACTGAGTTTCGCAGAGAACACACAAAGAAACACAAAGGCGTTCGCAAGCTCACTCTTGGAGATTGATTCATTGTGCGACTAACACTTTCATTTCTGTCGCAGGTTCTCTGAACCTGTGACTAATATGAGCTTTAGGGCTCCGTCCGTTTTGAGAAAGGTGTGGTGCATTAAAGCCCAAACCCGGCTCTTCCCTGTAGTCCACCAGTATGAATGGCGACTATTTTACTCCCCGGCTTGAAGTCACCAGCCTCGACCATTTGCCAAATGCCATAAAGCATCTTTGCGGTATAAATGGGCTCTAATAAAATGCCCTGCTTTTGCTCGAATTGAGCCATGAATTCAAAAAGCGCGGGTTTCGTTTTAGCATAGCCGCCAAAGCAGTATTCATCGGTAATAGACCAGTTATTGTAAAGCATGTTTGTCTTTTCTAACAGTTTACCTACATCATCGGTAAGAAAACTGCCTTTCAGAGCGGAAAAACCCAGCACTGTTCCTTTGCCTTTGGCGCCTGCAATCAGGCCTGCCATGGTGCCTCCGGTACCTACCGGGCAGCAGAGGTAATCGTATTCAATATCAATTTCATCGACTATCTCAGCACAGCCCTTAACGGCCAAGATATTGCTTCCCCCTTCAGGAATCTGGTAAAAATCGCCATATAGTTGCTTGAGCAAGTTAATAACGAACTCACTCTCTTTTTCCCGATAAGTGTTGCGGTCCATATAGTATAGCTGCATGCCCTGACTTTCCGCAAAACTAAGCGTAGGGTTCAATTCAGCATGTTTTTCACCACGGATTACGCCTATGGTTTCAAAGCCCATGGCCTTGCCCGCTCCGGCCACTGCATAGATGTGGTTGGAGTAAGCACCACCGAAAGTGAGCAGCGTTTTGTGCCCCTGCACCCTGGCTTCTTCCAGGTTGTATTTCAGTTTGCGCCACTTGTTGCCAGAGACTACCGGATGATTCAGATCTTCCCTCTTAAGCCACAGTTTTAGCCCCTTTTCTGCAAGCAACGGGTCTTTAATGGGCACTATTGGAGTGGTTTGTATTTCCAAGGCCCGAAGTTAGCTATATTTGGGCTCAAGTCGGAAGACGGTAGACGGGAGTCGGAAGTAAGCTTTTACTACCCACTTCGGTCTTCGGTCTTCGGACTTCCGACTTAAAACCCATGCAGAATTACCAGGAAGAAGAAGAGCACGAACTGTTTGAGCACCATCGCATTGTCTGTGACCCAGGGCAGGAGCCCTTGCGCATTGACAAATTTTTGATGGATCGTCTGCCTAATGTTACCCGAAACAAGGTGCAGAAGGGCATAAAGGAAGGTTTCGTGAAGGTGAACGGTGAAGAAGTGAAGCCCAACTATAAGGCACAGGCTGGTGACGAGATAGTAGTGGCTTTGCCAGAGCCTCCTCGTGAACATGAGCTGTTGGGCGAAGACATCCCCCTCAATATAGTATATGAAGATGACCACTTGTTGGTGGTGAATAAGCCGGCAGGCATGGTAGTGCATCCGGCTTATAACAACTGGACAGGAACCTTGGTGAATGCGCTAGTCCATCACTTTCAGAACCTGCCTACAATGCCTAACAATGACGGCCGACCTGGCTTGGTGCATCGCATCGACAAGGACACTTCGGGTCTGCTCGTAGTTGCCAAGTCAGAAAAGGCGATGTCTGGCCTGGCTAAGCAGTTTTTCGATCACAGCATTGAGCGTACGTATTATGCTCTGGTCTGGGGAGAGCCTGAGGAGGACATGGCCACCATTGATGTAAACCTTGGCCGTAGCGAGAAAGACCGAAGAATTACAGTGGCCATTCCCGATGCTTCCAGGGGCCGCACGGCCATCACTCATTATAAAGTACTCAAGCGTTTGCGCTATGTAAGCCTGGTCCAATGTAATCTGGAAACGGGTCGTACCCATCAGATCAGGGCTCATTTGAAACATGCTGGGCATACCCTCTTCAATGATGCAACTTATGGCGGTGATAAGCTCTTGAAAGGAACTCAGTTTTCTAAGTACAAGTCATTTGTAGACAATTGCTTCAAGATTATACCAAGACAAGCACTTCATGCTAAGTCTTTGGGCTTTGTACATCCGATTACGAAAGAGCGACATCATTTTAATTCAGAGCTGCCAGAGGATTTTGCTGCGGTATTGGAGAAATGGGATAGCTATGTGCAGTTTAATTAGGGTAAGGTTAAAGGTATAATGATGAATGTTGAATTGGCTGTACACAAAGTTCGCGGAGAAGGCACAGAGAGTCACAAAGTTTTAAGGATTTTCAATTAGAAGGCAGCGATAACAGTCTGTCGCAGGCTCTCAGAATCTGTGACAATTATGGGTAATAGGACTCCGTCCGTATAGACTTTGATGATAAATTGTGGTATTGCGAACGCAGCTACCTGTCTTAATTAATCTGAAAACCCAGCAATTCTTTGGGTGAACTTCCAGAGCCTTTGAAAGAATCAATACAGTAAGAATTGTGGGTGTTCGTTCGCCTGTTCTAAATCAGTTGATTCGGCCACATGGTTAATGGAGCTGAGTTTAAGGCCAACATTACTGGTTGATCTTCATTTTCTTTTGCTTGCACAAAAGAAAACGAAGCAACCTGCCTGCCGGCAGGCAGGCAGAAAAGTGCACCAACATCAAAACCATCAGGTTGGCAACATGCATTAAACAGTGTTGACCAGCTGATGGTCACACTGATGTTGGATCCCAGCCGCACCTAAAGCGACTTTATTAAAAGATCTTATTTGAAACTTGCAGTATAGGCTGGTTCTCGGTTAGAAAGTCATTTCGACCATAAGGAGAAACCTGCCTGCCGGCAAAGGCAGGTCTTTTCACGCTACGCAGTACGGCATTGTTAATCAACCTGAAAATCCATTAGCTCTTTCGGGTGAACTTCCAATGCTCTTGATAGAATCAACAGAGTAAGAATGGTTGGAGCTCTTTCGCCTCTTTCAAATCGGCCGATTTGACTGGTGGGCGTTTCAGCCAGGCTGGCGAAGTCTTCTTGAGATAGCTGGCGACCTTTCCTTAGCATCCTCAGATGTTCGCCAAATTGCTTTAAGAACTTTTCATCTCTGAATTTCTTCACGAAGTAAATATAACCGCAAATGGCTCTAATTGGACTATTTCTGTTCTTACACAAAGGATTACAAAGAATGCTCGGAGGGTCACATAGGTCATATGGATATTGATTATTAAGGTTGCGGCAATCTTTTAATCTTATTCTCCACATAAGATTAACGAAAAATGCGAGAGGCAATGAAGTTAAGCGGCCCACCCCTCACCCCTCCGAGGAGGGGAATTAATTCTGCCAATTGTCGCAGGTTCTATGATTCATTGATGATTAAGGATATTAGGACTATGCCTGGTAAGCTGTATTAGCAAAACACCCAGAGATGCAAAAGATGGTCGCTAGTTTACATTTTAAGTGTTGAACCGACCCATTCTTCATTCAACATTTCCAATTTATCATTCCCTAATAAGGTAGTACGTAGATGTAAATGGCAGCAAAGTGAAAGCCAGATCCAGCGAGGACAAAGAGGTGCCAAATGGCGTGGTGATACTTGACTTTTCGCATCAGGTAGAACACAACTCCCCCAGTATAACAGGCACCACCATAGAGCATTAGGTCAATTGCTTGTGCAGACAACAATTCTCCTAATCTGCCGAATAAAATGAAGCCCAGCCAGCCCATGCCGATGTAAGAAATTAATGAAATGGCCTCAAAACGGCCGGTAAGGAAGATTTTGAAGATAACGCCTGCGGCAGCAATAATCCAAACCCAGATGAGCACCCGCTGGCCTACCGGCTCGTTGCCCAGTACTGCCCAACAAAATGGTGTGAAAGTTCCGGCAATGAGCAGGTAGATGCCGATGTGGTCGAGTTTTTTGAAGAGGAACTTACGCTGCTTGCTTTTTACAGCATGGTAGAGCGTAGATGCTGTGTAGAGATTGACCAGTGATAACCCAAAAATCAGGAGGCTCCAGCTCTTGGCAGAACTGTCGGCTTTCATAAGCAGTACAATGGTGCCAATGAGGCCCAATAAGGCCCCTATTCCATGGGTAATGGTATTGGCCAGCTCCTCCTCATCGGTGTAGGCGACTAGCTTGGCGGCTTTTTTACTCAAGCTTCTTCCAGGTTTTGACCACAATATTTGCAGTGTGCGGCATCGGTATCGTGACCCATGGCATTGCAACTGGGGCATTCTTTTACTTGTTGGCGGTTTCTTTCTTTGCCCAATTCCACCGTCACAATGCCAGTAGGCACGGCTATGATGGCATAACCCATGATCATGACCACAGAAGCAATAGCCTGGCCGAGGATGGTTTGTGGGGCAATGTCGCCATAACCCACCGTGGTAAGTGTAACAATGGCCCAGTAGACAGACCGTGGTATGCTGGTAAAGCCATTTTCACCACCTTCAATCAGGTACATAATCGTTCCCATGATTATTACCATGGTGATGACTCCTCCCAGAAAGACCGTGATTTTGTGCCGGCTGGCCTTCAATGCATTGCTCAGTTGCTGACCTTCTCCCACAAAGCGGCCCAGCTTCAAAATACGAAAAACCCTAAGCAAGCGCAGCGCCCTGATCACCAGCAGATACTGCGTACCTGTGAAGATAAGGCTCAAATAAGTTGGGAGCAGCGACAGCAAATCGATAAGCCCATAGAAGCCAAAAATGTACTTGGCTTTGCGGTCTGTTATATAAATACGAATGATGTACTCCATGGTAAAAGCAGCGGTGAGCACCCATTCTACAACCTTGAAAACATATCCGAAGCGGCTTTCAATAGAGGGTACGCTTTCCAGCATTACCGCCAGAATACTCAACAGGATGGCGATGAGCAGACCAATGTCAAAGGCCCTACCGGCAGGAGTGTCGGTACCAAAGATGATGATGAAAAGCTTTTTCCTCAGCTTATTGGCCATGCTCAAATGTACATATAATTGCTAATTGTGGTCTAACCACAATTTATTTCTTATCAAACCTAAAAGAAGGCGCCTCATAGTCCTCGGGCAGGTATTCTGCCGGGATAGTGCTTTGATGCCCGTCTCTTTGTGCAGCATAATGGGGCGAGAGAATTTCGATGCCGGCTTCATTGCACTTGTCTTGTATGTTTTTGTGCAACTCTGAATAGATCAAGGCCATTTTATGAATCTCTCGCGTGCGTGCGTTCAACTGATAACTCACGTAAAAATCGTTTAGTGCTGTTTGTAGTACATAAGGCTTGGGCAGTTTCTTCACAAATTCGGTGGCCAGTGCGGCTTCTACCAATACCTTGTGTACCGTGCGCCATGGCACATCGTAGCCAATGGTGATGGTGGTATGCAAAATCAGTCCCTGCTCATCGTTAGCCGTGGTATAGTTGATGGTATGGCTATTGAGCATTTGCGAGTTGGGAATGGTGATGATCTCGTTTTTGATGGTCTTGATCCTTGTATTGAGCAATGACTTCTCCTTCACATCGCCCATTACTTCACCAATTTTTACCCGGTCTCCTATTTTGAAAGAGCGCATATAGGTGATCACTAGTCCGGCAATGACATTGGAAATGGCACCGGCACCACCCAAGGCCACCAACAGACCTATGAAGGTGGAAACACCCTTGAAGATGTCGGAGTCAGACATGGGCAGTAGTGGCCAGGAGCCAATAAAGGCCAGTGCAATGATCAGCGCCTTCATGATGTTGACTGTTGGGCGGGCCCATTCTGGATAAAAACCGGGTAGCTCCAGTCGACCTTTGGCTATTTCGTCTTTGAAGAAATTGAGCAGCCGTAAGACGTATTTGGTCACTACCCAAATGACCATAATGGTCAGTAGGTTGGGGATGAAAGAAAGGGCATTGCGACCCATGCTTTTTAGCGGGTCGAGCACATAACCAAAGAGGGTAGTGGCAATGCCTTTGGTCCATGGAAAAAGAGAAAATAGCAGTGGCAGCAGCAAGTAAACGATCAGAATAAGCAGGGCTATTCTGATAATTTTAGCAGCATAAATCACGAAGGTTACCGCCTTTTCTTCAGTGAGTAGTTCATAATTTTTGATTTTGAAGCCTTTGAGCATTTTCCCCTTCTGGCCATGAATTCTCATGTAGATAAGGCGAAACAGCTTGTTGAAATAGCGCAGGCCAAAGGCAAATACGATGATAATGAGCACCGCTATGCCAATGTTCAATGCCAAAGACTCGAATTCTGGCTCTTCTATCTGAGCGGTACCCACTGTTTCGTGAATGAGCGAGAGGTAGTACTGGCCAGTACGGTATCGGCTAAGGCCCATATTCTTTGCATCTATATCGTTAATGCTCATGATCAGGGTCTCGCCACAGAAGAGATCATCAGCCACTTCACCCTTTACTATGCGCAGTGTACTCAGGTCGATGCCGCTTTCATCCAGGCTGGCCAGTCGGTCGCTGATAAGCTCAGCGCGTTCTTGCGTACTGTATGGACCTATGCCATTGTAGATCACAAAGGCGGAGTCGTAATCGAGGGTAATGCTGTTGACGGCCAGTTCGACTGGAGGCTCTTGAATAGTTAGACTGTCGGGTTGTTGGGCGAAGAGGCTGGTGTGTAGCAGGCTTACCAGTAATAGAAAAAAGTACTTCATTTCGAATCAATTAGATGAGAAGAATTGATCGGTTGGTGGTTGACAAGCGGTCGGGATAAATCATATTACTCATATTCAATGGCTTATCAAAGTCTGACGGTTCATGGCACAAAAAAAGCCCGGAACTTTGTGTTCCGGGCTATCTTATTCCAATAAGTAATCTTATTAAAGACTCATCATTTCTTTAAAACGAGCGGCTTGTCTGCGGCTTACCTCCACCTTGTCGCCACCACGCAGCACCACCATCAGGCCACCATTGAACCAGCTTTCGATGCTTTCCACCCAGGTAAGGTTGATGATGTGCTTGCGGCTGGCTCTGAAGAAAGAGCGGTCGTCAAGGCGTTCGTCCAGCGCATTGAGCGACTTATGGATCATGGGCTTGAAGTTGTCAAAATAGATTTTGATGTAGTTGCCGTCTGATTCGAACAGGCGAATGTTTTCGAGCTTCACAAACCAGCACTTGTCCCCGTCTTTTACAAATACACGGTCTTGTGGTCCGAGTTTCTTGTCTTCTTTCTCCTCTTCTGGCTCATCCTTCTGAGCCCTCTTCAACAACTTGTTGATGCTCTCTTTCAGTCTGTCTGGCTCAATGGGCTTGAGTAGGTAATCCAGCGCATTGAAGTCAAATGCCTTCAGGGCATACTCATCATAGGCAGTTGTGAAAATCACTTCAGGTACAGATTCCAGGGTTTGGAGCAGTTCGAAGCCTGTTTTGCCCGGCATCTGGATGTCGAGGAACAAAAGGTCAGGTTTTAACTCCTTGATTTTTTCTTCAGCGTCTTCTGCATTCACAGCTTCGCCTACGATCTCAATTTCCTGGTACTCTTGCAGCAGGTTGGTGAGCTCTTTGCGAGCCAGTCTTTCATCGTCTATAATTAGTGCTTTCATATTCATGGGTGGTTTGAAATCAGATTTTTTGAGATCTTGATCTCGGTAACTACAAACTTATCATTTTCATTATAAATCCTGAAGGAAGCTTCATCGCCATAAATCAGCTTCAATCTTTCTTTTGTATTGGCCAGGCCATAGCCTCCGCCTTTCTTGTTTCGTTTTCTTCCATTTACCAGTTGCCCGCTGTTCCGGATTCTTATTTTCAGCTTCTGGCCTTCGGTCGCTGATGTTAATTCAACCAGTCCGCCCTCCATAAGGGTGCTTACCCCATGTTTGATGGCGTTTTCTACAAGGGTCTGTACCATCATGGGGGGTACTTCAAACCGCTCTGATTCAGGGTGGATGTCGTATTTCACTTTCAGCCTTTCCTCAAACCGGATAGACTCCAGAGCAAGATAATCTTTCACGGTGCTCAGCTCATCATTGAAGCCAATTACTCGCTTTTTATCCATTATTAGCGAGTTGCGCAAAATATTGCTTAGCTGTGTTATGGCCACTTTGGCTTTCACTGGCTCCTCATCTACCAGGGCGCGCATGCTATTGAGGGCATTGAAAATAAAGTGAGGGTTGAGCTGTGCTTTGAGCTGATTGAGGTGCATTTCGTTCATGGCAGCCTCATACTTGAGCGACTTATTGTAACTCTGCAAGTAGTGATAGAGGAAATAGATGGTAGCCCAACCAGCATACAGAATTACGAAAGTGGGCGCATCTAAAGTCATTTGATTCAAAATGTCTTGCAGGGTTTCGGCACCTCGAATGAAATAAGAAATCAACCTGAGAATGACCAGAGTAAGGCTGGCGGCAATGGCTACAATGAAGATGATGTAGGGGATGTTTTTGCCAAAATCTTTCTGCACCCAGCCTCTTTTTTTGGTTGTACCCCGTACTATATAGTGGGAAATGAGAAAGAAGAGGGGTGTTTGAATGATCACGTCTTCACGTTGCAAAACCATAGTCTCTTCGCTTTGCCCAAACAGGTTGAGCACAGTAAACATCAGGTTGATGATGGCATAGACGGTCCAGCCTCCAATTTGTAATGTCCAGTATAACCTGCGTTTGCGCATAATCGATTCTTGTCCCCGAAGTAAGCATTAGAAAATCTATTCCGTAACTAAATCACTGCGAATCAGTGAAGTGTATGAGTTTTTTGATTTAACCATAGCGCTACTATGCGTAAATCAGGAAAACTCCCTGATTCATGGTGATTTCGATTCTCATAACGAATTTCTAACACATATTTCGGGACTGAAAAATTACGAATTATCCACAGAAATCAGCCAAAGGATTCTATGAGAGGTAAAGAGTGATTTTTTTTCAATTGCTAGATGCTGTCTCCCGGTCTATAACGGTCGTTTCGTATAAAGGTGCGAATGATCAGGCGGGTGCCGCGGTCATAGGTAAAGTAGCTCCATACCCAGTTGCTGAACACCACAAGCCTGTTGCGGAAACCGATGAGCGATACCAGATGAATGAACATCCACACTAACCAGGCAGAGAAGCCTCCAAAATGAAGCCTGGGCAGGTCTACCACGGCCCTGTTTCGGCCTATGGTGGCCATTGAGCCCTTGTCTCGGTACACAAAGCCCTTGGTGCTTCGGCCCCTGGACTCTGCCACAATATTTTTAGCGAGTAAGCGACCTTGCTGCATGGCCACCTGTGCCACCATGGGGTGTCCTTTGGGGCTTTTCTCAGTTTCCATATAGCTGATGTCACCAATGGCATACACGTTTTCAGTGCCCAGTGCCTTGCTGTATTCATCAACCTTTATTCGGCCATAGGCCAGCATTTCTTTTGGCAAGCCATCGATGATATTGCCTTTTACACCTGCTGCCCAAACCACCGTTTTGGCAGGAATCACAGTGCCATCAGTAAGCACCACATTTTTGCCATCGTAGCTTTCAAGCCGGGTGTTCAGTTTAACATTCACGTCAAACTTTTCCAGGTATTTATGTGCTTTCTCACCTGATTTTTCACTCATACCCGCCAATAATCTGGGGCCGGCATCGATCAGGTGCAGGTTCATGATTTTGAAATCCAGGTCGGGGTAATCGTTGGGCAATACATGTTGCTTCAATTCTCCCAAAGCGCCAGAAACTTCCACTCCGGTGGGGCCTCCGCCTACCACCACAAAATTGGTGAGACGATCTTTCTCTTCAGGGTCGGGCGACATCACACTCTGCTCAAAATTTTGCAGCATATGGCTCCTCAGGTCCAGGGCCTGGGGTATCTGTTTCATGGGGAAGGTACGTTTGTACATTTCCTTGTCGCCAAAGTAATTGGTCTTAGAACCATTAGCGATTACCAGCATGTCGTAAGAAAGCTCCCCAATGAGGGTGATGATCTTGTTGTTTTCAATGTCGATGCCCGTAACGCGGGCCATCCTGAAAAAAAAGTCTTTGTAGTTTTCGAAGAGGGGTCTTAGTGCTCCGGCAATGGAGTCGGGCTCAAGGCCCGCTGTGGCTACCTGGTAGAGCAGTGGCTGAAAGGTGTGATAGTTGTGCCTATCTAGCATTACCACCTGGAAGCCTTTGTGCTTTAGGCCTTTGGCCACATGGACGCCTGCAAAGCCTCCACCAATGATAATAACGCGTTTTTTATCAGTTTTAGGAATCTCCAGATGGAGGTGCTTCAGTGCGTTCATAAGCCACGAAATTGACTACCTACATAACGCGTAAGAAGAGAATACGTTCACGCTTTTTTAACGATTTTTCACAAAAAACTTTAGTCTCTCTGATACTACTATTCCCGGAAGGCACGTTCTAAAGTCAAATGGTCGGGCTACCCTGCCTGGCCGCTATATTAAAATCGTGATGGGGGGCTGTGTGATTGTGAGGAGCTCGCGGCCCAATGTGCAGAAGGCATGTGTTAGATTTTAATGTTTTGGTTGAAGATGGTGCTGACCGCGAGAGCGGCAGCATCTTTTTTTTGCCCTATTCTGACTTCAAATACACTGGATGAGGGTTTGTCAACACCTTGTCTACACGCTTCATATCAATTAGCGCATTCAGGCGTTTACTTTTGAATCGGAATTAATCGGTATTAGGAATTCCCGTGGTGCTCCGAAATGACGTACCCGAATCGCCCGGGAAACGATATTTAATTCCTGTAGTAGAGTGTAAGACCGCCTGGGAGACTTCGCGGTCTTTATTTTTTAGCGGTCTTGCGCCTTACCGCTATCATGGTAATAATAATACCGGTCATCACAATGAGCAAATAGAAGATGTTCTGAGAGGTGTCAGCTTTTATGGGCTGATTGTTTCCATTGACCACGAGGTGCGCCCAGTAGTAGGGGTGTGACCTGATGTTGTCGGCTTCATTTAGGTAATTAAGTTTGGCCTTTCTAAGTGCCTCACCTTTAAGCTGTCCCTGAGCAAGGCCTTCATAAAACGTATCCACAATTTGGGCAGTACTTTGGTCATTGGCTAACCATAAGGACATGACCAGGCTCTTACTGCCGGCATAGAAAAAACCATTTGCGAGTGAAAGGATGCCTTCACCTGACGCAAAAGCCCCAGAGCCTGAATTACAGGCGCTAAGTACAACCAAATCGGCCTGCAAACTCATGTTAAAGAGTTCTTGCGTATGTAAAAAACCATCAATGATTGAATCGGTTTCAAAAGGCGCAAAAACTAACTGAGAATAAAGAGGTGATTGCTCATTTATCAGGCCATGGCTGGCAACATGAATGATGCTGTACTGCCCGGCTAGTTCTCTGAATTGCCTCTCGGTGGCTTTTTCACCATAAAAAGCCTCTGTTGTGAAATGATCGGACAAACTTGACACTTCTTGATTGATCCAGGCCAATTCCTGTAAACCACCCCTAACGCTGTCGTAAGTGTTTGTGTTGTCGCCAAATGTTGGCGCAAATGCCAGTATTCTTGGTTTCAACGATGTGGAGTTTGAACTGAGTTTACTCTTCAGGGTAGCAGAATTGGCATAGTGGATATCAAAATGCTTTATCAAATAATCTATTTCTGAAAACCCTGCTATTTCCCCTTTTACCAAAAGCGGTAGGGTCTCATAAGAAAGACCAGATAAATAACTATCCGGAATAATGGTGAGCTTCTGATATGTTTGAAGCAATTCAGCTGTAGGTAAAAGCACATTTCTAATTTCTGAACCCAAGCTGTTAAATTCTTGTGCTGTCAAGCGGTTTTCTTCGTTCATTGATAGCTGTGATAAATAGGCATTTACCTTAACCTGAAAGGCCGAATCTGTATTGAGCGGCTTTAAGTCAATTTGATTTTTGGCAACCTGAAACACATAAATTTGATCCACACCAACATGATAGTTGAGCAACAACTCTGCTTCATGAAGTTTGTCTTGAGTTGCTGCAACAGACTCATATTCTTGTTTATATCTCAATTGGTAATATTCAGGGTAACCACGTTCAATTAGGCTCTTAAGGCTGTCGTCTTTTTTGCGGAAATCAAATAGGGTTTCTCCATAGCGTTGAATACCAACAGAGTCTTTTGTAGCTTCTGCACGTTGAAACTGCAGTTCGTAGTGGGCTATACCGTTAGAGATATCTTCTTTGACCCTGGTTAGGTTTGATGGTACACCTGACAATTCCAGCGCAACGGATTGCTGTAAGTTCGATAAGGCTAAGTGTGCTTTATTTGATTCTGCATGAAACCATGCTTGATTAAGAAACTTCTCATCATTTGTTTTCTCATAGAGCCTAAAGGCAACTTCAAAACCTATAGTATTCCATTGAGATATCATGTATTGATTGTTAAGCCTATCTGTTAGGTGTTCAGACCAGCCTCTTATATTTACAATATCTTCTTTGGAAGCTTCTATAGCTTTTAATGCACTGTGCAAATACATTTCTTCACCGGTTGCTTTGGACTTCTCTAAAAGTAATTCAGCTTTTAGCGTATTTGCCTTGAAGGTGGAAATAGGAGATTCCGGGATGCTCATTTTTCCATATTCCAGCGACTTTTCGATGTAGGTAAGTGCTGAGTCAGACATGCCCATCACGTGGAATTGAATAGATACACTGTGCAGGTAAGAAGATTGCTGGCTTCTGTTAAAAGACAACATTTCATTAATCATTATCCCTTCTTGAATGTTGCTTAGGGCCTCTTCTCTATTTCCCTGCTCAAAATTTATCATGGATAGTCCTAAGTAATTTGCCGTAAGCCTATTTGTCAATTGTTGGGCTGCTTCAAAAGATTTCAGACTAGCTGTCAAGTATTTCTTACCAAGCTCTAGTTCACCCAAACCGGCATAGTGCTTACCAAGACGTGAGTAGGCATCAGCTGTTTTGATGTTGTTGGGTCCTAAAAATCGTTCTGACAATTCTACAGCTTCCAAATAATATTTTAAGGCCTTTTCGTTCTCATTCAGCCCAGAATACAGGAAAGCCACATTCATTAGGCTATAAACCGGGTCGTGTGATTCTCCCTGTTCTTTGAAGAGAGAAATGGCTTTTTCGTAATATTCTATGGCCTTGGAATTTGAAGCTGTGGCCGATGCCTGGATGGCCCCTGCAATACCATCATAAACAAAACCAAGTACGCCATTGGGCTCTTTCATGTATTTCATGGCTATTTCACCTGACTTCTGATACAACTCAATGGCTTCGTTATAAGCACCCCTTATCCTCAAAATGGCTCCAACATTGTTGGTCTGTTCGATTACGGACCGGGCAACTCTTTCCATGTCCAATGTAGACATCTCACTGACTGCTTTCTTGAAGTAGAACTCAGCCCTGGCAAAGTCGGACTGGAAGTATTGATAAACGCCCATGTCACTGTTGATAATACTTTTTAGCCTTACCGACTCAAAGTCTTCTGTTTCGCTAAGTAGCACTAAAGCGCTGTCATAAAAGGCAAACATTTGATCACTATTTCCTTTGGCCAGGTTTATATTATGGGCTGTAATGCGATAGGCTGTTGCCAGGTCCACGCCCTTCATGTGCTTTTTACTTTCAGCTATGTGTTCCAGAGCCATTTCTTTTGAGGCTTCCACCTGTCCCCATTGTGCCATCTGAAATGAAGCTTTATATAAGGCCAGATAATGAGCTGCTGTATCTCTTTCCGTAAGGTACGTTTCACTGGCCTTTGTGAAATAAAAAATAGCACTGTCATATTTGTAGGCGTCTGCCATTTCCTGAGCAAGTTGTTTTAGCTCAATTCCAGTGAGATTTTCCTGACTAATAAGATTGACAGAAGAAAACAGAAAACATACGAAGATCCCTGAACGATATAGAAGTTTAATGGAAATTGACATAGATAAAGTGCTGCTAATCGGTTGTTATAATGAGATTTGTTGTCGTAAAAGAGACCGCACTGCTTAAGTTATGAAGAATTGTCTGCTATTTAAAACAGGCCCATCTGCCCCTTGTTGGTCTTAATGAAAAGGTCCCTTCTCAAAGGAGGTGGCTTTTCTCCCTTGAAGTGCTTGAGCCTTGACAATTCCATCAATCGGTGCATGGATTCGACCAAGCGGCCTTCGCCACTCAAGCGGCCTTCCTGCGCTTTATTGCAAAAATGATAATACATGCTACAATTATCAAAATGAAATAGATAGTCAAGTCTGAACTGGCTGCAATGGGTTGGTTGTTGCCATTTATCACCAGGTGTGCCCAATAATAGGGGTGTGACCTGATGTTATCGGCCTCATTGAGGTAATTAAGTTTGGCCTTCCGTAAGGCAGTGCTTTTGGAGCTTTTTTCTGCCAGGCTTTCATAAAAATCTCCTATAATGGTAGCGGTACTTTGATCATTGGCCGTCCATAGCGACATCACCAGGCTTCTGCTTCCTGCATAGAAAAAACCATTGGCCAGGCTGATGATACTTGCTCCGGCTGTTGGGCCGGCACCCGAATTACAGGCACTGAGGACCACCATATCCGCATCAATATTCATATTGAAAAGTTCCTGAGTGTATAAATAGCCATCATTAAGGCTGTCCTGGTCGTAATGAGAAAAGACAAGCTTCGAAAAGAGAGGGTCATTAGCATCGATTAATCCATGACTGGCAATGTGAACAATGGAGTGTTGCTGGCTTAGGGCCTTAAAAGATTGCTCTGTAGCCTCTTCACTCTTTATTAACTCAGTGGAAAAGTACTCGGCCAGTTGGTCTATTTCACTTTCGGTATAGGCCAATTCATTCATGCCTGCTCTGGAGCTGTCATATTTTATGCTTTCCTGTACAAGTGCCTCTTTAAATACAGGGGCGAAAGCCACCACAGAATTGCTGGCGGTTGATGCTGAACCCGAGTTTTGAATATCGAGCAGCGTGGCAGAGTTGGCATATGAAATTTCATGTGATTTGATCAGGTAGTCCATTTGAGAAAAAGAGCTAACCTCACTTTTTTGGCTGGTAGGGAGTACCTCAAAAGGCAATGACGTTAAGAATTCTGCCGAAATAATGGTTAAACGTTTGTATGCCATTAGTTTTTCATATTCTGGCAAGATCGTCCTGGAGATATTCCAGCCCATGTCTTGTAACTCCTGGGCCGACTCTACTTTAAAATTTGGTTGATTTAATTTGTTGACGTAGTCAGCCACGTTATCTACGAAATCAAGAGAGTACTTAATACGCCTCAATTCAAAATCAGACTTAGATATTTCGAAAACAAAAACGCTGGTATCGGAAAGGAAATAGTTAAGCATGAGTTCGTCTGCTTCCATTTTTGACTGTATATCAGAGATTTTGCGAACCTCAAATTCATATCGGGCCATATAGTAGTTTGGATAGCGCTCACTAAGTATGTCTCTTAGGCTATCTTGCTTTTCTGAGAGCACCAACAGGTTCTTATTTGCATTGTCAAATTGAAGCCTGTCATTGGCTTGTCTGGCATTGTATTTAGCGGTTTCATAGTAGGTGATGGAGTTCGTCAGGTCACCTTCTAAGGTGAGAATTTCACTGGGTACGTTTATCTGTTCATCGTTTCTCGACTTTTGAATATTGGAAAGAAGGAGTGCTGTTTTGTCGAACTCCATAAACTCCCAGGCCTTTCTCACATACTCAGGCTTGTCAAATTCCAGGCTCAAGTTATAAGCAATTCTAAACCCTAGTTTTTGCCATTGGAGTAAATTGTTTTGATTATATACCTGATCCTTTAACATGGTCTGTGAGCCCTTCAATTTTGACCGCATACTGTCTGCTGAAAGCAGGTATTCATATGCCTTGAGTAGCACTTCCGTGTTGCCAGTTTGACCATATTCGTTTCCAAGAATATATGATTTAATGCGTTTGGCCCGATAAACCAAAGCATCATTTGGTGAATCGCTAATTTGTAAATTGGCTAAGGCCTTGTCCACATTCACCATGGCAGAATCATACAGCTTTACCGAACGAAGCATATCAGCTGCTACTAAATAATAGCTACCACTCGCAGGGCCATCGCCATATAGCTTATTCAGAACAGTCTCGAAAGAATTTAAATGTTCATATCCTTCGTCATAATCTTCTTTTAAGAAAGCAAAATAGGCTAGCTCAGTAAAAGAGTCCAATGCCGGTTGACTGGTGAGATAGGACAAAGAGCGAAGTGTATTAATGGTAAGCTCGTGGTATTCATAGGAAAGTTCTAACTGGCCCATAATTCTATACAGGTCGGCCAGGTTGGTATAACTCCATATTGATTTAGCGTCATACGGGCCCAGGTGTTTTTCACTTAAAGCTTTTGCTTCCAAAAACACCTTTTCTGAGCTCTCGTAATTACCCAAGTTTTTGTAAATCTGTGCTATGCCATGCATGGTATAGACTGGGTCGGTAGGAGCTCCGGTAGTCCGGAGTATTTTGAGTGCCTCTTCATAGTAAAACAAAGCTTTTTCTTCTGAGAACTCACGGGAATTGCGAATGGCGCTGGCTATGCCATCATAGGCAAAACCCAATACTCCATTGGGGTCTGCTAAATGTTTTTTAGCAATGTCTTCGGCTTTTCTGTGATACTTGATGGCTTCATTGTTGGCTCCTCTTATTTTCAATATGGCGCCAACGTTATTGCTTAGTAAAGCAGCCATACCCGCCACTTTCTCGTCCATTTCCAGGGTTTCTACCGTTGCTATAGCCGCTTTAAAATACTTTTCAGTTTCGGCAAAATCTCCCGATTGATAGTAAATAATGCCTATGTCATTGTAAAGTACAGATTGCTGGTAGGTACTTTCTGAACTTTCAATGGTTGCCACGATACTTTGGGCGCTGTCCAGATAGGCCCGGGCGGTTTCGTCCGATCCGGGACCTCGACTCAAAGCATTGCCAATAGAGCGGTATGTCTTGGCCAAGATAAGCCCTTCCAGGTATGGCTTGCCTGTAGTCAGTGAGGGAGTTATGGTGGCTATTGCATTGTCGTATTGCCCTATACGTGTCAGGTTATCAGTAATGCTGGTAGCCAGGCTGTAGTATGTGGTAGAGTCATTGGTTTCCAGAGCTACCTGCCGGGCCTGTTCGTACATGAGAATAGCGCTGTCATACTTACCAGCGAGGTAATATTGAGCGCCCTTTTCTTTTAGATTTTCAACTTGAGTGTTTTGACAAAAAACGAAGGCTGGACATAGCAATGCCAGGAACAGGAGGATGAACGACCTCATAAAAATTCGGTTTGATGGAGTTTCAATATAAACAGAATGGGTCGAATGGCGACCATAATACAGTCTAAAACAGCCCCATCTGCCCCTTATTGGTCTTGATGAAAAGGTCTCTTCTCAAAGGAGGTGGCTTTTCACCCTTGAAGTGCTTGAGCCGGGAAAGCTCCATCAGCCGATGAATGGATTCTACCATACGGCCCTCACCGCTCATGCGGTAGCCAAAGCGGCTGTCGTTCAACTCTCCACCATGCGCTCCTTTGATTTGATTGAGCACCTTTTGGGCTTTGTTAGGAAAGGCCTGGTGAATCCAGTCTTCGAAGATGCTTCCAATGGCTCCGTTGAGACGCACCATTGTATAACCAGCGCCATAGGCTCCGGCCTCGGCCACAGCCTCTATGATGTTGGGTATCTCATGATCATTGAGGCCGGGAATAATAGGACCGATCATGACATGCACCGGCACACCTCGTTCACTTAATTTGCGAATGGCCGCCAGCTTGGCTTTGGCACTGGCGGTTCTGGGCTCCAGCTTTCTCCTGATCTTTTCATCCAGGGTGGTTACGCTAAAGTGAAAAGCCACCAGGTTTAGGTCGGCCAGTGGCCCAATGATGTCAAGGTCGCGGGTCACCGTTACATTTTTGGTGATCATACCCACAGGGTGCTTGTATTTGAGAAATACCTCCAGCAAGCTGCGCGTGATTTTCAGCTTGCGCTCAATGGGTTGGTAGCAGTCGGTATTGCCCGAGAGCACTATGGGCTTGGGGTTCCATTTAGGGTGCTGCAGCTGTTTTTCCAATAGGGCAGCGGCATTTTGCTTCACCATGATCACCCTTTCAAAGTCTAGCCCGGCACCGTAACCCCAATATTCGTGGCTGTTGCGCGCATAGCAATAGATGCAGCCATGTTCGCAGCCCTGGTAGGGGTTGAGCGAATAGTCCATGCCCACATCGGGGCTTTCTACTTTGTTGACAATGGTTTTCGGATAGATTTTAATGTATTGCGTGGGCGAATTGTCCAGCAATGGCTCATCCAAACCCTCAATGTGCTCGGCAGTGTATTCCTGTTTTAAAAAGCGATTTTTGACTTGTTTCTGGGCCCCTCTTCCTTTCAGCATGCTCTACTTTTTTTAGCAAAACTAAAATAAGTAGTTTTTAACTAAAAAAATTGGAATTACTGCTTTTTCTATGACTCCCCCATTATTCGTTCAAAATAGCCATTGCCCCTTACAGACTATTCAGGCCTCAGGTTTTTCACCAGATTGGCACTGGCTGCCCTCACCGACTGTAGCCCCACCGTGAGCCAGGCAATGAGCACTGTGGACAAGATGGCCACCAGAAAGAGTAAAATTCCGGGTGTGGTGCGGTAGACAAAACCAGCAAGCCATTGATTTACGGCATAATAGGCCAGCGGTATGGCCACAGCATTGGCAATGCATACCAATAGCAAAAAGCGAAAGCTGATCATGTTGGAAATACCGCTCACTGAGGCACCCAATACCTTACGAATGGCAATCTCTCTCTTGCGGCCTTTGATGGTAAGGTTGGCAATGGCGAACATGCCCATAAAGGCTATGAAAAGAGCCAGACCAGTGAGGTATTTCATAATGCCAGCCAGGCGTTCTTCCTGGGCCTGTAGTTTGACAAAGGTTTGGTCCATGTAGAAGTATTGAAAAGGCATGCCTCCGCTTACCTCCGACCAGGTGTCTTCTATGGCGCTGATGGTATTTGACAGGTCGGCCGTATTCACTTTTATGCTCAGATAGTCGAGCGGTACATCGCGGTAGTAGAATGCAAAGGGTTTGATTTCAGATCTCATGTCGGTAAACTGAAAATCTTTCAATACACCCACAACGGTGCCATAGACCGTGGTGCTGTCACTTTGTGCTGCCACGGGAACACTTTTGCCCACATCTTCCAGGTTGAGGCCCAGCTCTTTCAGGCCAGTTTCATTCACCACTATTTTCACACCTTGTTGGTCGGTTTCTATTTCCGTAGAGAAGTTGCGCCCGGCTACCAATTCAAAGCCCATGGTTTCTACAAAGCCCGGGTCCATCACCAGGTAGTTCATGGTAAAGGCATCGGGGTAGCCCAGACTGGTGGTCCAGTTGATGCCCCCCACAATGCCATTGGCTACACCTGCATTTGATACGGCCGGAATTTTAAGTAGCTCGGCCACCAATGTCTTTTGATTTTCCAATGCATCGGCATTTTCAATCACCAAAACCTGATCGGTGTCAAAACCCTTGTCTATGCTTTGCATGTGTTTCAGCTGTTGATAAACGGCTATGCTGCCAAAGATCATAAAGGCTGAAATGGCAAACTGAATGATGAGCAATGTCTTTCTAATGCCTTCTAGCGAGTTGCCCGACTTGCTGGTCAGGCCCTTTACTGCCTGAGCCACCTTGAACGATGACAAATGCAGGGCAGGATACAGTCCGGCAATCATTCCTACCAGACATATGCCACCGCCCAACATCAAAAACAGTGTAAGGTTGGCTGGCTCAAACAAGCTGACCTCTCTGCCCAGAATATCGGCCAGGTTTCTGAAAAACAATTCGGAAAGCAGGCCTCCCAACAATACAGAAAAGAGCACAATCATGAGCGTTTCTACCATGAATTGGGCAATCAGCGTCTTTCTATGTGCTCCAAACATTTTGCGTACGCCTACTTCCTTAAAGCGCCTGACAGACTCGGCCACGGTGAGGTTCAGGTAGTTGATGCAAGACACGATGAGGATGAAAATGGCCAGCACAGAGAAGATATACACATTGTCGATGTCGCCATTGGCTTCAAGCTCCCATTTGAGGTGCGACTTCAGATGAATGTCCGTTAAGGGTTGAGAGTAAATCTGGTTATAGTACTCCGTAGGATTTATCTGGCTTTCGAAAAAGGGCTGCAGCCTGGGCTCCATATTTGTGATGTCGGCATTGGGCTGTAGCTTCATATAAGTATAGTAGTTGTAGCGCCCCCAATTGGTATTGAGGTTGTCACCTGTGATGCGGGTGAGGAAATCGAATTTGAAATGTGAATTAAAGGGCACGTCCTCAAACACTCCGGATATTTGGTAAGTGGTGTTACCTGGGTCGAATAGGGTCAAGGTTTCCCCTACAACATTTTCTCTACCGAAGTACTTCAATGCGGCACTTCTGGAAAGTAACATCTGGTCTGGTTGGTCAAGCACAGTTGACACATTGCCATACAGCAGTGGAAAACTAAAGACCTCGAAAAAGGTTGAATCGGTTCGTACCAGGCCCTCTTCAAAGTAACGCTGCTCTGGGCTGGTACCCAGCAGAAACTTGGTGCCCCAGTTGGGGTAAACCCTCACGGAAGCTTCCACTTCTGGAAAATTGCTTTTAAGGGCAGGCGCCAGTGCCGGTGGAGTGGTGGCATCGGGCAGTCTGCGTCCGTTGCTATCTACAAAGTCGATGGCCACACGGTGAATGCGATCGGCATCTTTGTGAAATCGGTCGTAGCCCAGCTCACCTTCCAGGTAAATGAAGATGAAGACAAAGCAGGCAATGCCCACCGACAAACTGAGCACATTCATGAAAGTGCTGGCCTTGTGCTTGACGATATTGCGAAATGCAAATTTGAAATAGCTTCTGTACATGATGGTTGGTTGTTGTTTTGATTTTTTAAATGCAAAGGGCCTGAGGAAGTGAAGCACATGAAACCAGTAGATGCATCGGGCCCGGAAAGGCCCGTGATCTTCGGCTGCTATGTAGAAGTACTCGTGCAGGTCGCCACGTACCTCTTCCAAAAGCTCGTCACGGCAAAACCAGCTTAGAAATCTATCGGCTGATTTAGGGGGCTTATTCATTGCGGAGGTGCTTAATGGGGTTTTCGCGAATAGCTCCGAAGCCCTGGATACTTAAGGTAAGTGCGACCACCCCTATTAAGATTATGACAGGTAAAAGTAAGCTGCCTGGGCCCATGTCTATCTGATAGGCAAACTGCTCTAACCAGTCTTTGAGGAAAAGATAAGAAGGCACTATGGAGATGAAAAGAGCAATGGTCGCGGGTAACCAAAACTGTGAGGTCAAGCGAATCATGAGTAGGTAAGGGGCAGCCCCAAGTACTTTTCTTATGGCCATTTCCTTCATCTTCAATCTGACCACAAATGCTGCGAAAGAAACCAGCCCCAGAAAGGTAATGGTGAGCGATAGAAGGGTGAAGAACCTGAAGATTTTTCCAAAGCGCTGGTCGGCTGCATAAAGCGCCCCGAGGCGATCGTCCAGAAAAGCATAGTTAAAGGGACTATTCGTCAGGTCTTGCCAGGCCCTTTCAATGGCAGGCAGGGCAATGGCCAGGTTCTTTGTGCTTATTCTCAATGATGCCTTCTGAAACTGTGCAGGCCAAACCTGAAAAGACATAGGAGAGATTTCGTTATGGAGCGATTCCTGGTTGAAATCCTGTACCACACCTATGGCCTTTCCCTGCCTGCCCCACTGGCTTACCATTAACCCCAGGGCCTCCTCGGGACTGCTGATGCCGAATGTTTCCAGGGCCCTTTCATTTAATATGACTGAGCCTACTGTATCTGCTACCATGCTTTTTGAAAAGCTTCTTCCGGCCAGCATCTTTAGGCCATAATTGTCAATAAAATCGTGGTCCACAATATTCAGCCATATTTCAGCATTCAATTGCTCGCCTGCTTTGTTCATTTCGGTGGTAATGCTATGAGGTTTGTCTCCAGGCACATGTGATGAAAAGCTGACCCCTGATAGGTAGCCCGTAGCCAGCAACTCATTTTTGATGAGCTGGTATTTTCTGATGGCCTCCTGACTTTGCCCCAGGTCTACAACCAGTGTTTCTCCTTTGTAAAATCCCAGTTCACGGTTTTCTATAAGCAGAAACTGTTTCCACATGGTCAAAGAAATAATGAGTAGTCCGATGGAAATGAAGAATTGAAAAGTGAGCATCACCTTACGCGCAGAAGCAATATGTCCTCCTCTTAAAGACCTGCTCTTTAGTGCGTCAATGGGTTTGAATGAGGATAGTAAAAGTGCTGGGTAAGCACCGGCCAGCAGGCCAATGAGCAGTACCGCAGCAATGACTACTGCCACATTTTGAAGAGACATGAATGAACCCAGGTCTATGTCTTTATTAATCAGCCTAAGAAAAGGCTCCCAGAACAGAATCACCAAAGCCATTGCAAGTAGGGCAGAGAGCACTGCATACAATACTGATTCAGTAAAAAACTGGAAGGTCAGCTGTTTTCTATGAGCACCTACTACTTTTCTCACCCCTACCTCTTTCATGCGTTCGGCTGCTCTGGCAGAACTCAGGTTGATAAAATTGCTGATGGCTAAAACGATAATGAGTAAAGCTGCCGAAATGAGCAGATAGAGTTGTTTTCTGTTTCCATTTCGGCCAATGTCACCTAAGCGGGTGGGATTGAAATACAAGTCGGCCAAGGGAGAAAGTGATAGGTCAAGTTGCACTTCTTGCGCCTGACTCGCCATGTATTTTTCTACAAATGCCGGCAGTTGCTGTTCAAGGTTCTGAGCATTGGCATTTTTTGCCAATAGCACATAGGTATTGGTAGGCGACCAGCCCCAATTGGTTTCCGTGGTAGTAAATTCCCGTGTCCATGAAGCAAAGGAAATGAGCATGTCAAATGTCAAATGAGAAGGGACCTGTTCATTGGCCAGTACTGCCGTTACCAGGTAGGGCAAGTCTTTGATCTCCAGCTGTTGACCAATAGGGTTCCCGTTGCCAAAGTACTTTTTGGCTAGTGACGCAGTTAGCACCACTTTTCCCGGGCCATCGAGTAGGGTTTCATTATTACCACTTTGCAAATTGTATTCGAAGAATTTGAAGAAGTCTGAGTCCGCATAAATTACCTGCGATTCATAGTCTCTTTTATTTTTATTTTTCACCAATAGCGGACTCCATGGCTTTGTCAACCTCAGAAAGGCCTGCACTTCAGGAAAATTGTTGAGCATGGCTGGGCCCAACGCCCCGGATGCCACCGACAGCTGCATGTTGCTGTCACCGGTGTCCAAATCGGTATTGACCCTCTGCACCCGCTGTTTGTTTGGGTGATGCTGGTCTACCTTCATTTCGTCCAGCACATAGGCCATAATAAAGAGGCTGCTGGCAATGCCCATCGCCAGGCCGAATAGGTGAACCGATGAGAAGCGTTTGTGCTTCATCATGTTTCTCCAGCTAACTTTGATATTGTTTTTGAGCATAATATGATCTGTTGACCTGTTGTTGAGTTTTTTGAATGCAAAAGGCCTGAGGAAGTGAAGCACATGAAACCAGTAGATGCATCGGGCGCGGAAAGGCCCGTGATCTTCGACTGCTATGTAGAAGTACTCGTGCAGGTCGCCACGTACCTCTTCCAAAAGCTCATTTCGGCAAAACCAGCTTAGAAATCTATCGGCTGATTTTGGAGGTTTACTCATCTCTCAGATGGTCTATAGGATTAGAGTTGGCGACTTTCAGGGACTGGAAGCTCACGGTAATCCAGGCCAGTAGGAGCATAAACAAGCAAGCCAAAACGAAGAACATGGGGCTGAGGCCAATGCGATAGGCATAGCCATCGAGCCACTGATTGGTGAGCCACCAGGCCAGAGGCACTGCCAGTAAACAAGCTACCCCCACCAGCACAGTAAAGCCGCTGATGAGCTTGCCAAAAAGCTGAATGGCCTTGGCACCCAAAACTTTCCTGATGCCCATTTCCTTTTTGCGCTGCTGCGCCATGAATGCTGCCAGGCCTACCAGCCCCAGAATGGCCACTAATACCGCCAATACTGAAAAGGCATTGATCAGGCTTTTGAGCTGACTCTCTTTCTGGTACTGCATGCGGTATTGTTCACCCACCAGATTGGCCACAAAGGGTTGACCGCCCGAATGCTGGTTCCAGATGTTTTCCAGGGTGCTCATGGCTTCTATCGGGCTACCTGTAAAGCGCACCGAAATGGTCCAGGGGTCACGACTCTGGTAAAACAGCAGCGGCTTAATGCTTTCTTTCATCGAGGCAAAATGAAAGTCTTTTACCACACCAATTACCTGTACATCATGCGTGGCGTTGCGCATTTTAAGCCTTAGTGACTGCCCAACTGGATTCTCAAGCTGCAGGCTTCTGGCGGCACTTTCATTAATCACGATGGCATTGGAGTCAGAGGCCAGGGCTTCTGAAAAGTTACGACCATCTGCAAGCTCCATGCCCTGGGTGGGGATGTATTTTTCGTTCACCGGCCAACTCTGCACGTTAACCGTTTGGTTCTCTGTACCCTGACCTGATTTTTCCAGATAGTGCTCATTTCTACTACCATCTACCGGTACATAGCCCGAGCGACTGTAAGCTTCAATATTGGGCTTAGACTCCAGCTCATTTTTCAGCACCGTTTCGTTACGGTCGTACCGGTTCAGGTCCATTATGTCCAGGCTTATGAGCTGATCTTTGTCAAAGCCCAAGGGCTTGTTAATGACATAGTCCAGTTGATTGTTGATGACCAGCGTAGCAATGGCGAGAATGGTAGAAATGGCAAACTGAATCACTACCAGCCCGCTTCTAAGCCAGCTGCGGCCACTCTTAAATTCTGCCTGGCCTTTCAGGCTTTTGCCAGGACTAAACCTGGAAAGTACCAGGGCAGGGTAGAACCCGGCCACCAGGCCTATGACCAAAGCTGTAACGGCCATGATCAGTATCAGTGGAGGCGAACCACCCAGGTCGAAGGCAATGGGGCGGCCAGCGAGTTGATTGAAGTAGGGAAGGAGGCCATATGCTAGCAAAGCGCCCATCACAAAGGCAACGAAGGAGTACATGGTAGACTCAAACAGAAATTGTGTTACCAGTTGCTTGCGTTGAGAGCCCAGCACCTTTCTTACGCCTACTTCTTTGGCCCTTAAAGCGGCTCGGGCGGTGCTCAGGTTCACAAAGTTGATGCCCGCAATGAGCAATATGATCACCCCAATGAGGGAGATGGTGCGAATGTTTTCGATGCTGCCATTGGCTTGGAATTCTCTCGACAGGTTCGACTTCAAATGAATGTCGGCCAGTGGCTGCAAGTAGAAGCGCGCATGGTTGCCACCCGTATTAATCTGGTCTGCTGGCACATTAAAGGCCGATTCCATAAGTGGAGCCATGTAGTTTTCCAGCGCAGCATTCATTTTTTCTTCCAGCATTTCCTGATCTGTGCCGGGCTTTATTTGTAGGTAGGTATAAGTGTTGATGTTCATCCAGCCCATGTCATAGCGGCTGGTTTGGTAGCCATAAGACATGATAAAATCGAAATGGAAATGGCTGTTTTCCGGCATGTCTTTATAAATGCCCTTCACTATGAAGTCGGCCATGTTGAAGGTGACAATTTTGCCGAGTGCCTCTTCATTGGGGAAAAGGTGGACGGCCATGGTTTCAGACATCACCACCGTTTTAGGATCGTCAAGTGCTCCTTTGGGGTTGCCGGCTACAAAGTCGAAAGTGAAGACTTCGAATACCTCACTGGTGGCATAGGTGGCGTTTTTGATCTGCATTTGCTTTTCACCCAGGTCTATGACCGAGTTGAACTGGCCTACCATAAAGCGTGCCGCATTTTCTACCTCGGGTACCGTTTCCTTCAGGTGCTCGGCCAGCACTACGGGTGCATGGGGTCTGTGTATTTCACGATCTCCCAGCTTGAAATCGGTGACCACCCGGTAAATGTTGTCGAAGTTTTCATTGTACCGGTCGTAGCTGTATTCATCTCTTACATACAGAAAAATGAGCAGGCAGCTGGTGATGCCTACCGTGAGGCCAGTCAGGTTGAGGAAAGAATAGAGCTTGCTCTTTCTGAAATTCCTCAGCGTAATAATCAGATAATTCTTGTACATGGCTGTGTTGTTAGATATTTGAGCGACCCGTTTGAGTGCGAAGGGTCTTAAAAAATGCAATACATGGAACCAATAAATCCAGTTGGCGACAAAGGCTTTTCGGTTACTCCGCTCTATCAGGTAGAATTCATGAAGGTCACCCTTGATTTCTTCTGCCAAATCTGCGCGGCAAAACCAGCCTAAAAAGCGGTCGGCCAGCCTGGGAGGACGATATGGGTCTGTCTTCCAGCTCATCGGTCACCACGGAGGTTTTTTACCGGGCTCATTTTGAGCAGCTGCGCTATGTGCGATGAAATGGTAAGCAGAATCACGCCCAGCAATATGCCAATGGCGAGTGCAAATGGTGAGGCCGAAAGGGCATCTAGCGAACCCGGAAACATTTGTGAAAACAGAAACTGAAAACCAAAGTAGCTCAGAGGTATGCCCATCAACAGGGCAATGATCATAAAACCAATGAACTGGCGTGACACCTGACTGGCGATTTGGAAGCCACCGGCACCCAGCACTTTGCGGATGCTATATTCTTTCAGTCGCCTGGCAATCATGAGTGAGGCCAGGCCAAATAGGCCCATGATGGACAGCACAATGGCTACCAGGGCCACAAAGTTCATGATCTGCTTCAGAGAGCCTGTAGACTGGAAAAAGTTATCGAAGACCTCGACCTGGGCAAAGCCCGTATAGGGGCTGTCCGGGAAGCGTTCTTGCCACAGTTTTTCTACCATGGCCTCGCTGTCTTGCAGTCCACCAGCTACTATTTTGAGAGTGATGTATCGGTAGTTTTCTTCGGCAGCCAGGCGCATGATGGCCGGGGCTATTGGGTTGAAAAAATCGTCAAAATGAAAGTCTTCTACTAACCCTACTATGGTTTGGGTCTCTCCTCCTATTTTGAGGGTTTGACCGAGGTAGGGTGCTTCCAGGCCCGCTTTTTTGATGAACTCCTGATTGACTAAAATGGCCTGTTCATCGGAGGTCAGGTTTTGATCAAAGCCTCTGCCTTCAGCCAGGTTTACCTGCAGTAGATCAGTGTAGCCGGCACCCACATTGAAGGAGCGAACGGTTAATTTTTCGTCTACAAATTCCACTACTGCCTGGCCCCTTGAAGTGCCTACCAGCGACTGCGAGCCTGCCCAGGTGGCGATTCGTGGCGACTGCTCCGCATAACTGCGCAATACATCAAACTGCTCCGTATTGCTTACCGGAACCACTAGCAGGTCAGCGGCCTGGTAGCCCCAGTCCTGCTCTTCCTGAAACTCGTTGATGTTGGTGAAAAGCAACCCAGAAACGATGGCTATAAAAGTGAGGAAAAACTGACCTGTTAGCAGAACTTTGCTCAGGCGTTTTTTGCCGCTTACCTTTTGCTTCCCTCCCAAAATGGCCACTGGTTTGAAGCCTGAAACATAGAGGGCCGGGTAGGCTCCGGAAATAAAACTGAGCGAGATAAAGAGTACAACCAGGAAGCTGATAATGGCCGGGTTGCTGAAAAGGTCGATGCTATAATCGGCAGTGAAAATAGCGTTTACGCCTGGTAACATGCCATATATGGCCATGAAAACGCCTATGATGGTGGCGATAAAGCAGAGGATAAGATTTTCAATAAGGAACTGGGCAATGAGCTGGCTGCGTTGGCCGCCCACTACTTTGCGCACCGCTATTTCGTTCAGTCGCTTCTGGGCCATAGAGACGGCTATGTTCACATAATTGAAGCAGGCCGAGGTGAGCAAGAGCAGGCTGATGATGGCAAACATGATCAGGATCTGGGGCGTGCTGCCAGAGGCGTAGGGCTCCCTTACAAATTGTGAATTTTGGGCCAGTCGGGTGAGTTCATTGAGTTGAAACTGATCGATGGGCCAGTCGGGATTAGTTTCATTAGAAAGTGCCTGGTATTTGGCAAGGCTTGGTGTAAAAGTCTCTTTACTGGCCGTTGGGTCTAGTTTTACAAAGGTGAAGACACCTTGGTTTCTCAAGTCTTGCCAGCCAGTCAGGTCGGTGCCGAACATGTCGGTGAGGTGGTTCATGTTCACCAGAAAATCGAACTGGAAGCTGGCTGTCTTAGGAAATGGAGCAGCCACACCGGCTACCTGAAACAAGTGGGCTTTGTCATCGACCATGATCTTAAGGTCACGACCGACTGCTTTGCCATATTCAAAGTACTTATCCGCTGCTTTTTGAGAGAGGATTACTTGCTGTTTTTGCGACAGCGCATTGGCATTGCCTTGTGAAAGCGGAAAGGAGAAAAGTGAGAGGTAGGATGGGTCGGCAAAGGTCATCACTTCGCGGAATACCCGGTCTTCGAAACGCACAGTCACGCGTTCACGGCTAATTCTGGTGGCCGATTCTATTTGTGGCAACTCAGCTTCCAGGGCAGGAGCCAGCTGTAGTGGGGTTCGACCCCAGGTTTCTTCCTGTCCATTCCAATTGATCTTGCTTTGGATGGAATAAATGCGTTCGGCACCATTATGAAATTTGTCGAGGCTAAACTGACGGTCTACCAATACATAAACCACAAGGGATATGGCAATGGTGGTGGCCAGGCCAAATACATTGATAAAAGAAGCCAGGCGCTGTCTTTTGAGGTTGCGAAAACCGGTTTTGACGTAGCTTTTGTACATGCCGATGTTGTTTACTGTTTGAGTTTTTCGTTTCAGAGCAAAGGGCCTCAGAAAGTGCAAAACATGGAGCCAATAGCTCATTTTAGCTCTGAATGCACTTTTCCCTTCCCTTTCTATGCCATAGAATTCATGTAAGTCTCCACGGACCTCTTCCAGGAGTTCGTCCCGGCAAAACCAGCCGAGCAATCGGTCGGCCCATTTCGGGGGCTTATGATCCTTACTTAATCCCGCCATAATTCAGGCCCTTCCAGGCCAGGTCTGGAATCTGATCCCAAAGTGAATTGCGCATTTCGTGATTCTTTTCCATGGCCCGTTTGCCCGATGCGGTGATCTGGAAAAGCCTTTTTCTGCGTCCGCCACGCTCGTGTGTGGCATCGGCCAATTCTGACTTTACAAAACCCTTGTCGTACAGCCTGCTAAGGGCCGAGTGTACCGCACCAATGGCTACTTTCCGACCTGTCTGCGACAGTATTTCCTGCCTTATGTTTAAGCCGTAAGCTTCGGGGCAGAGCACGCCCACAATGAGCAGTACCAGTTCTTCAAATTCTCCCAGTTGCGTTCCTTTCATTGCTTAATCAATTTTCGTAAATGTAGAACAAATATATACAATAACTACAAATATGAATTTTGGATACTATACCAATGACGACCAAAGATTCAATTCGTTGCACAGCGGATTGAAAAAAATTTGTCTCGTTAGGAAAATCACTGCTTTTGTGTCGATTTTGACTAGTCTCGTTATATATTCAACTGTTCAACCCCTCTTTAGAAAATGCGCATTAGACCTACATTAAACATCATTCTTAGTGCTTTCATCGCTTTGTTGGTTTTGGCCATTGCTACCAATTGTGGTGGCGATGATGGTAGTGGAGGTGATGACGGTACTCCTTCGCCTGGTACAGGAGAGGCACCTACAGTGGTAGACCTGAGTATTCCCTGGCAAGAAAGCAGCCCGGCAGGTGTAGGTGTGCAAGATATGACCGATGTCATTAGCAATGCCTCAGACCTGAGTCGACTGACCAGTTTGTTGGTGGTTTATGACGGTACACTGATTGTAGAAGAGTATTTCGATGGTTTCAGGGCAGATTCATTGCATGATGTTCGTGCGGTAACCAAGAGCATTGTGGCCATGCTGGTGGGCCAGGCAGTGCTTGAGGGCTTTATTCAAAGTGCCGAAGATCCTATCTATCTCTACTTGCAGCCGGAGTTTAGCTTGACAGCTGAGCAACAGGAAATAAGAATAAGACATCTGCTGCAGATGTCTGGTGGTTTCGACTGGAACGAGAGCAACGGCCCGGAATATGACGATTGGATCAACTCGAACGACCAGGTGGAGTACCTACTTAACAGGGCACTGATCAACCAACCTGGTGAGGCCTTCACTTACAATTCTGCCAGCACTCACCTTTTAGGCGTGGTACTTTCAAAAGCATACGGTCAACCGTTAAGTCAATTGGTGGATGATCAGATTTTTAGCCAAATAGGAATCAGTCGGGCCGACTGGGAACCGTTGAGCGGTGGTTATTTCAATGGTGGCTCTGGTATTGATTTGAGGGCGCGGGATATGGCAAGAATTGGGCAACTGATGCTCCAAAATGGCCAGTCGGGCAGTCGTCAGGTGGTAGAACGCACCTGGCTGGAATTTCTTAAACTACCTGCCTACGGCTGGCGAAGTGTTTATGGTGCGGTTAGCAATTATACTTATGGTGGCCAATGGTGGATCAATGATGTGGAAGAAACAGGTGGCTACTTTGCCTGGGGCATGGGTGGTCAGTTTATCTATGTAGTGCCTGAGAAAAACCTGGTGGTAGTGACCACCAGCAACTTCATCAACATTAATGAAGCCGGTGGTGTCACAGCAGTTACCCAGGAAATACTAGATCTGATTGTGAACCAGATAGTGCCAAAAGTGCCTTAGACCAATTCTCCCGTTATTTCTCTAGCGGAAGCACTTTCCCATCTAAATCATCAGGAAATGGTATGTTGAACAATTGACTCATGGTAGGGGCAATATCAACCGTTCGAGCCTTGCTTCCATAAACCCCCGGTTTGATGCCGCCACCGTAAAAGATAATGGGTACCTGGCGGTCATAAGCATAGTGTGTGCCATGACTGGAGCCAAAAGTGCGCGTTTCAGTGCCTTCTGTTACCTCAATGGCTACTAAGCCAATTTCGGCCAATTCTGAAGCCACTCTGCCAGGGAAGTACGACCTTTTCCAAAGAATGTGCAGAGAATCCGCACCGGCATCGGCTTCCATTTCTTCAGCGGTAAAAGTCCGGGCAACAAAACCGGTGGCATCAAGAATTTGACGGGCTTTGACCAGTGCCTTCGCATAATCATTTACAAAGTCCAGCGGGCTGATTTTCCCAACAAGCACCTCTATCTCTTCATCAGTCACCCGTAAGCCTACTTTTCCCTGGGCCTGTCGATGCTCCGGAGCATCATTAAAACCATGATCGGCCGATAGGGCAAGCACATACTGGTCTTTGCCTACTTGCTCGTCAAGGTAGTCGAGCAACAGCCCCAGTTCTTTGTCGAGCTTCAAGAGGTTGTCCATGGCCTCCAGGCTCAGGGGCCCGTAAGCATGGTTTACCCTGTCTGTGGCCGAGAGGCCCAGTGCCAGAAAATCAGGACTGTCTTGTTTTCCAAGTGCAAGTGCTTTGACTGCTTCTTTGGCAAAATCGAAAACCAGCTTGTCAACCATCGGCTGGTCTTCCATCCAGCTTGCTTTTACTTCATCATCATTCAGGTCAATTCCCTCATTGGCCCAGGCAACCGACATTTTATGCGGAAAGGCAATGAACTTTCCGTCCGCTTCGTAGGCTGCACTGTCTTTCCGGGCCAGGTGACGCAGGTTTTCAGGTACATCGCAGCTCCACACATCATTGAAATAGTTGGCGATTAACTGGCTGTTGAAATCAGTGACCCAAGCCGGATTTTGATTGCGGTAATAGGTAGAAGTGCCAAAGCCTGCGAAATTATCGTCAAACCAATAGACATGGCCTGTGCTATGAGTAGCCATGCTTATGGCGGCCCGGTCTTTTCCTGAAATGGACACCACTTTTGAGTCAGGGTGTTGGGCTTTAAGCCAGTCGGCCATGCCCTTGACTTCTATTTTTCGTGGCGATCGGCCTTCTTCATCGGGCATTCCCACAATTTGATATTCAGGGTCTTCTACCGCATACGCTTCGCGCCAGCCTTCGGGTCCTATTTCTTTCCAGCTGTTAGCAACAATGCCGTGAGTTTTGGGGAAAACACCCGTGCTGATTGAGGTATGGCCTGCAGCCGTTACCGTCATGCCGTGGTCCTGATAGGCCTTTGAAAAAATGGCTCCCTGGTCCAATAACCTGCGCAAGCCGTGCTGGAAAGCTTCGTCATATCGCTGGAGCAAATCGGCCCGTAATCCATCTACCACCACCAGTACCTGCAATTTAGGACGGCTACTTTCCGGTGTAGATTTGCAGGCCATTAGCCCTATGAACAACAGAAACAATAGACTTTTTGAAATCGACTTATTCATAGCGCAATGATTTTACTGGGTTACTATTTGAACTACGGAAGGAAATGAGGCTGATGGTGCCGATGATTACCAATAGTATGCCCATTGAAGTACCCAGGAATATCAGCGGATCGATGGCCACCTGAAAAGTGAAGTTGTTCAGCCACTGCTCCATAAAAAATAGGGTAGCGGGAACAGCAATGGCGATGGCCACCGCTGCCACAATGAGGTAGCGAACGTTGAGCAACCAGAGAATTTGTGGTATGGAGGCTCCCAGTACTTTTCGAATGCCAATTTCCTTGATGCGCCTGCGAATAACCACTAGGGCCACACCTATAAGGCCGGCAATGGAAAGGAAAATAGAGATTGTGGAAAAGATAGTAATAATGTCAAGTGTTCTTGATTCTTCTTGATAAAGCGCATCAAGGCTCTGATCTAGAATTTCATACTCAAAGGAGCTCACTGGGTCGTATTTGGCATAAACCTGTTGAATGTGCTGAATGGTCTGGTCCAAGGCACTTCCTGCAGTTTTGATCACGAGAAAATTGTAGTCATCTGGATAGATCTGCATAATGATTGGGCTGATGGCTTCATGCAGCGATTTGAAGTGGAAATCACTGACCACACCCACAATGGTGCCTTCTTTCATGCGGTCGTCATCGTCCCAGGTAATGCGTTGGCCTATCGGGTCTTCCAGGTTGAGTCGGGCAACAGCTGTTTCATTGAGGATGTAGGAGGTGCCTGCCGAATCGCTCAGAAAGCTTTTCGAAAAACCCCTTCCTGCCACTAAGTCGAGACCTAACAGCTCCATGGCTTCATAGTCTACAAGGAATTCACCTGCCACTATGCGGTCTTCCGGGGCTTGATCCCAGAAAATGGGGTTGTAATTGAATTGACCGCCTGGCACATTGGAAACAGCCGCCACCTGGCGAATATTAGGGTCGCTTAGCATTTCGGATTTTACCGTCTGTAGCCGGGGTACCAGTTCATCGTCTTCTTTGATTCTAACAACCAGCGTTTGTTCCCGGTCAAAGCCCAGGTCTTTTTCCTTCATGTACTTGATCTGCTTGTGGATGAGCAGGCTACCACTGATCAGCAATATGCTCATGACAAACTGGATGCCCAGCAGAATATTTCTTCCCGCCTGATTGCTTTTGCCTCCCATGCGCTGCCCTTTGAGTACAGAGCCGGCATCGAGCGAGCTGAGGTACATGGCAGGATAGAAAGCAGCCAATAGTGTGACTATGAAGGCCAGCAAAATCATTGCAATGAATAAGCTGGGGTCACTGAGCATTTCTGTGCTTAGTTGGCTTTTCATCAGGTTGTTGAAGCTGGGTACCAGCCAATAAGCCAGGCCTATGGCAATACCCATGGCCAGCAGCACCGTAATGGCCGATTCAGTAAGGAACTGGCGGAAAAGCTGTGCTTTGAAGGCTCCTAGCGTTTTTTTGATGCCTACTTCTTTTAGTCGCTCCATAGAGCGGGCTGTGCTGATGTTCACAAAATTGATGATGGATACCACCAATATGATTAGAGCAGAAAGCCCATATAAATAGAGATAAGAAATGTCGCTGTTTTCGCCCAGCTCCCAGCGTAGGTGCGAGTGCAGGTGGATGCTCTCAATGGGCTGCAGTCTAAAGCCAATTTCACCAGACTCCAGCTGACGGATCTGCTCATCGCTTGCCTCGATAAATTTGGTGATCCAGCCCGGTATTTTGTCCTCAACTACTTTCGCGTCTGTTCCCGGCTGCAGCTTGATGTAGTTGAAGTGACCGAAGTCTCCCCATTTAAACCAGCCATCGTTGGGATTGCGGGCCTTGGCCGTCATATAAGACATCAGGAAGTTGAAGCGAAAATGAGAGTTGATTGGAGGGTCTTTGAGCACTGCCACTACTTCTAAGAGTCTTTCGCTTGCATCGAAAGCCAGGAACTTACCAATGGCGCTTTCGTTGCCGAAAAAACGTTGAGCCATGCTTTCAGAGATAAGCAGCCCGCCCACCTTCTCGAGGGCAGCCGCATTGCCCTCAACGAAAGGGAAATCGAACACTTTAAAAAAGGTAGTGTCTACCAGGTAGCCTTCTGGTTCATCGAAGACTACATTGTTTTCTCTGTTCTTGAAGCGGAAGCTGGTCTTGGTAAGTCCGGGACCGTAAAGGGGCGAAAGGCTTACCGCCTCAACTACCTCGGGCAGGTCTGCCTTAATACTGGCAGCCATGGGATGCGGTGTGCGGGTTTGTGGATTGCCCCCATACCAGGCGATGCGATAAGTATCAGCCGAATCACTATGAAAGCGGTCGTAAGACAGCTCCTGTTTTAAGTGCAGGTAAATGAGTAAGGTGCTGGTAAAGGCAATGATAAGCCCCAACAAGTTGACGGCAGCCTGACCTGGGCTTTTGAGCAACAGCCTCCTGAAGATTCTGATGTTGTGTTTGAGCATGACGTTTTTGATTTGATGTGAATGTATGCCCTTCGCCCTTTTAAACACGACTTTCCCTACCCGATTGGCGTTCGGGTTTATCGGATCGAACGTGACTCTGATAATTGATAATGACAAATGTTGAATGCCAAATTATTCATTCAGCATTTATCATTACGCATTAACCTTTGCCACTACGGTACTGCGAGGGCGTCTGCCCGGTGAGCTTTTTAAAGGCAGTATTGAAGGTAGATTTAGAGTTGAAACCTGCTTGCTCTGCTATCTCCTCAATCTTCACATTGGGCTGTTCTACCAGCAATTGCTGCGAATAGGTGACCCTTAACCCGTTGATGTATTCACCATAGCTTTTACTCAATTCTTCATTGAGTGTCTGCGATAAATGATGATGCGACACTCCAATCAGTTTGGCGAGAGCGGTCATGCTCAGGTTGGCATCCAGGAAGAAATTTGATTCCTTTTTCAAAGCATCCAACCGCTTCAGAATGTCCTGCTTTCGCTCATTGGAAAGCGATGACTTGGCGTACTTTTCACCATTTTTCGCTGGACTGATAAAGCCCTGTTGCAAAATGCGAAAACCCACAAAATAGATGACAATGGTGTGCAGTACCGCACCAATGTGGTCTTGCACATCACGGATGCCGGTAAATGATTTTACCAGCCAGAATAAGTAGTTGATAAGACCTAAAATCAGCAAGTTTCTGATCCAGGCAATTTGAGCTTCGGCTCCTTTGAACAGTTTAACGCTCTCATTTTTTACTGCACTATAAATGTGCTGTAGTATCATAAGCAGATAGATGCCGGTATAAATGACACTCACCTGGTTGATGTACTGCTTTATACCCAACGGATCGGGGTCTACCACCTGCTCTGCATCTATATGGGGCATTTCAGGGAAGTAAGCGTCAATGTAGGCGTTAAACTTGTGCTCGTTGGTTTGTACAAAGAAGAAGACCATATAGGCCAGGTAGAAGAAGAAGGGCAGAAAGTGTAGCCAGGTCCGCTTGGGAAAATCTCCACCGAAAAAGGCTATTGCTAGGAAATAGAGCAGTGGGCCACTCAGAAAGTTGGACGATTCAGAATAGTCTACCAGCCAAAGGCTATGAACAATCAGGCCACTGTAACAGAGGAAAACCTCCAACAATACTGCCGCATAGATAAGCAGGAAAAGGCCCAGGTACAGGTTTTTAGGATTGCCCCGGCTCGACTTTCGCAGCAGAAAGTAGGCAAAGAAAAAGCCTTGCACCACTCCTAAAAAGATAATGAAGGCAAAGACATTGAGCCGCTGGGGAACGAGTTCCGAAAAATCCATTGGCTAAAGATAATGACAATACTATCGTTTTGCGAAGGAAGCATGCCTGAAGCTTTCAAGCCAATTAGCAAACCAGCCTTGATACAGAGTGCATTAGTTCGCACTCGCAATATGTAAGGCCAAGATGAGCGCAAAAGAACAAATCCATTAGAGTCACTTTTTAAACATCGCAGCATGAGCTTAGATGTTCGGGGACTCTAATGGATGCTCTTAAAAGTTGTTATCGGTAAGTAGGAGGGGTGATGTCTTTCATACGCAGGTAAGTGATCAGTTGCCCGCGATGATGCGCATTATGGTCCAGGTAGCTGATGATGCCTGCTGTCAGTCTCTCATTATTGTCAGCATTCAGTATGGTCTCATTAATGGCATCAAACTGCTCCGCTGCCCACTTGGCCAGCTCGGCTTTCGACTTGCTGTTTTCGTCACCCGGTGCCCAGGCAGACTGTGCATTGCCTTTAAAAACCCGGTTGAAGTAGTCGATGCTATATACAATATGGTAGGCCTGCGCCTTGAATGAGCGCACATCATCACTGGGTTTGTAATCAAAGTCATCATCAGGCATGGCATTGATCACCTGAATGGTAAAAGCCTTAGTAGTTTCCAGGCGTTGTTTCAGCCAGTCGTAGTCGCCTTCTTTTTTGTCCATACTGGTAAGCATGGTAACACAGAGGGTAAGGGCCATTCCCATGAGAAGGCCAGATCGATTAAGTTTCATAGAAGTGTTGGTGTTATTGTTGCAAACAGCATGATATACGTAAGAAGTTACGGATGGTTGAAAAGCAGGAGTTTTTGCAGCGACATGACGCTATTGCGCAGGAAAATAGCCCGGGTTGTTTTATAACTAAAAGATTAGTTAATTAGTGTTCCCCCTTTTTCTATGGAATATGAGGCTTGGAAACATCTTTGAGTAAAGGGTAATTGTTAAGAGTATTGTTTAATCTTAAACCCGATAAATGTAATAGAAAGCCTATTGCAACAGTCGCGTTGAACAACCGATCGTATATGAAATATTTTTTGAGTGTCGTATGCTTTGTTGTGGCTCATTGGGTAGTAGCCCAGGGAAACGATTTTGATTTTGACAAAGCCTGGGAAGAAGTATACAAGGCAGAACTTCAATATTTGCCCAAATCTGCCGATCAAAAAGCGGATTCTATTTATCAGGCCGCTGTCAGGTTAAACCGACCCGAGCACCAGGTCAGGGCATTGGTTCATCAAGCCAAATATGCTCTTCTGATAGAAGAAGAGGCTCATCAGGGCCTGGTCAATCGATTTGAAACTGCCATAGAAGGGGCCGAACAACCTGTAAAAAACATCCTCCAAAACCAACTGGCGGGTTTCGTCCTTGACATTTACCAAAAGGACAGATGGCGCATTGCAGAGCGCACTCAATTGGCTGAACCCAGTGATGATATGAATACCTGGGACAAGGGCCGCTTTCTAACAGAGATCTATGACCTCTACCTCAACTCACTCAACCTGGATCAATCGCTTTTGAAAACGCCCATAAGCGAATATGCAGACTTGCTCAAAACCAATGATGAAACCCGTAAGTACAGGCCATTGCTCATTGACCTACTGGCGCACAATGCCCTGAGTTATTTCACCAGCAACGATATGTTGCGGGCTAGGCCTGCTCAAATGTTCATGATGACAGAGCCAGTCGTATTCAGCGTTACTAAAGAATTTGGTGAGCTAAACCTGCAGCATGCCGATAGTGCTTCATATCACCTTCAGGCCCTCAAAGTTTTCCAGCAGCTCCATCATATCCATACACCTGACGAAACTCCCTGGGCTTTGGCCAACCTAAGCCTGGAGCGGCTCAAATTTGTAAAAGCCAATGCAGTGTTGTCTGAATCGGAATACCTATACATTCAGGCATTAGGCACATTGAGTAAACAGCTGCAAGGACATGAAGCCAGTATAATGGTTGATCTCGCCAGAGCCGAGGCTGTGTCTGACTTGGGTAGCCAATATCGCCCTTTAGCAAATCCGAAAAATCAATTTAAAAAGGCAGAAGCCCTCGCCATATGCGACTCCATCATAGCTGCGTTTCCAAAGGCTGCCGAAACCTCAAAAGTAAGGGGTTTTAGAACCAACATCCTTCAGCCTCATGCCGAAATCAGAATGGAAAACTTCTCATTACCCAATGAGCCAACCAAAATGCTGATTACTTATACCAACCTTGATCAGCTATATGTCCAAACCCACCATATTACGCCAGAAGACTATGATAAATACCAAAGGCTCAGCTCTGATGATGATCGAAATGCTTATTTGGCTGATGTGGAAAAAGTAGAAGAATGGAAAGTAAAATTGACAAATGAAAAAGACTATCAGCAACATCAGATAGAAGGACTTTTTCCTGCCCATCCCTTAGGCGTCTACCTGGTTTCGATCTATGCCGATGCAGGCCATACCCGTCATCTGGCTCAAGAGTTGATGCAGATTACCAACCTTTCGATTGTGAAAACCCATGATCCTAATCAACATCGATATCAAGTAGTTGACCGAAAAAATGGCCGTTCCGTGCCAGGCGTCAATGTTCGCTTTCATTCAAACAATAACTATGGCAGAAATATCAATAAGCGTTTTGTGACTGACGAATCAGGGCGACTATCATTTAATAATTCAGACTGGGTCAGTAGTGTGAATATATCGCTTAGCAAAGGCAATGATTCCATCAGAATTTCCGGAAATCATTTGGGAAGTGGCAGGCCAAGGAAACAGGAAGACGACAAATACAGCTTGACAGCAGCACTCTTCACCGATAGGGCCATATATCGGCCTGGCCAGGAGCTCTATTTCAAAGGCATACTTTTTAAAAAGGACAAAAGGACCTCAGAAGTAGCGGCCAATGAAACACTCACGGTCACGCTGTACGACCCCAATGGCCAAGACCTGTGGTATGACTATTTCACCACCAATGAGTTTGGCTCCATAGCCGGTACCGTAAAACTGCCCAAATCGGGCCTCACGGGACGATATTTTCTGAAGCTAGAGCCCGAAGACAAAAGCAGTGAGCTGATTATTAACTCAGATAATGGCTTGGAAATTACCAAATCATTCAATGTAGAAGAGTACAAGCGACCGAAGTTTGAAGTCACTTTTCCAGCCATTAAGGGAGTGTATCGGTTTGGTGATTCAGTGAATGTAAATGGGCAGGCCATGGCACTGGCGGGTAGCAACCTGACCAACGCGAAAGTAGCCTATGTGGTAAAACGCAAAGTGTTACAGGGATATTACCGCCCCTATTCGAGGCGTATTTCGAGAGCAGAAGAGACCATGGTTGAGGGCGAAACAAGAACCAATGCAGCAGGTGAATTTGTGGTTTCTTTCAAAGCACTCGCTGCTCCGGAACAGGAGAGAGATTCGCTTTCAAAAGCTTCATATGAGGTGGAAGTGAGCATAACAGACATCAATGGTGAAACCCGTACTGGCAACACAAACCTACAGGTTGCACACAACCCCTATTCCATTAGCCTACTGACAAATGAACTGTATAACAAGGAGACAGATTCGATGCGTTTTCAGGTGCAAATCAAAACCCTGAATGGAGCCTCAAAAGCCATGGGTGGGCAATTCAAAATTGAGAAACTAAAGGCCCCCTCAAAAGTAAAACGTGAGGCGCCATGGGTGAAACCAGATTATCAGGGTTTTACCGAAGAAGAACACAATCGATTATTTCCTCATTGGCCCTATGGCGATGAAATGAACAAAGGAAACTGGCCAGTGAGTAGCCAAAAATATCAGTCCAATATTCTTACCGGTGAAGAAGCCGATATCAAGGTCGGAAACTTCAAAAACTGGCCATCTGGGTATTACAGAGCCACTTTTTCCACCCGTACGGAGTTTGGCGATAGTCTGGTTAGTAGCTCCATTTTCTTGTTGAGGGAAGCCAATCCCAACCAATTGCCAGACCAGGCTCGTATTGAAACCTGGCTTGATAAAAGCACTTATCAGGCGGGCGATACAGCCACACTTACCCTGGGTTCTGCTGCTAAGCTCACCCTGCATTATACCATAGCCAGACCGCGTCAAGTTGAAGAACATGAAATCACCCTCAATGATGAAGTAAAGCAGGTGAAGATCCCCATTTTGGAAGGCGATGAAGAGGGGCTTTATGTCTTTTTCTATTATGTGTCACAGAACGACCTTCAACTGGGGCAGGCCAGGGTCAAGGTGCTGAAGACATGGCCAAAGATCATTATAGAAACCGGAACCTTTCGCGACAAACTGCGCCCCGGCAACCCGGAGCGTTGGATGTTTCGCGTAAAGGGAGAAGATGGTGAAAAGGCGTCTGCTGAAATATTGGCCTCTATGTATGATGCCTCCCTGGACCAATTTGCCAGCAACGACTGGGCCTTCGACCCTATATACCGACCCAATGGGTATTTATCGAGCCGTATTGATGGCCTTGCCAACTTCAGAACTTCAAATTTTCGTAGACTGATCTATCCGCCTTATTACAGCCCTGAAAGAAGAGTTTTTGAACAGTGGAATAACTTTGGTTTGAGCATCAGAAACCCCCGGTTCGCTCAAAGCAACTACGTTAATATACTGCGTAGCAAATACAAAGTGCGTCCGGTATTAAAGTCCGAAACCCGAAACCTGCCTAATGGCACCATACAAGGTGTAGTACTGGATGAGGCGGGAAGAGGAATGCAAGGGGTAAGAACAGTCGTTGCCGGTACTGTCAGAGGCAAAATGACGGATGATCAGGGGAAGTTTGAACTCATGGCAAACCCTGGCCAGTCTGTTTATCTGAGCTTTTTAGGCTATGAGAATTTTCGATTTGAAATAGGCAAAGACAATTACTTTGAAATAGCCCTCACTCCCGATTATCAGGATGTAGGAGAGGTTGTGGTGGTAGGCTATGGTGATCAGGAAAAGAAAGAAATTATGCTGTTGGAGATTCCTGACGAAGAAGTGCTAGAAGAAGAAATTGGGATCGATCTGGATTTAGCTCTTTCATTAGGCGCTAACACTGCTGATACCAGACTGGGTTATACTGTTTACAATGACTCAAACGGCCAACCTGGAGCAGGTACCAGCATTAGGCTAAGGGGTACCAGCACATTTGGGGCCGATAGTAGCCCACTGGTCATTGTAGATGGTGTACACAATGCAAGTATCGAGAATATTGACCCTAATCAAGTCGCTTCGGTAGAAACACTAAATGCCGAAAAAGCTCAGGCCTTGTATGGTATTAGCGGTGCCGATGGCGCCATCATAGTAACAACCAAAAGAGAGCTGGCGCGCCAAAATGCTTTATTGGCGCAGGTTAAGGCCCGCACTAACCTGAAGGAAACGGCCTTCTTTTTTCCGCAGCTCAAAACCAATGAAGAGGGCGAAGTAAGCTTTGAATTTGAAAGTCCTGAATCGCTCACACGCTGGAAGCTGCAGCTATTGGCCCATAACAAAACACTGGCTTCGGCTCTCATGCGCCAAACGGTGGTGACCCAAAAAGACCTGATGGTTTTGCCCAATGCACCACGCTTTGTTCGGGAAGGAGATCAGCTGACTTTTTCTGCCAAAATCGCAAGCCTTAGTGCCGATACCTTGAAAGGCTTTGCCAGGCTTGAGCTTTTCGATGCTGTAACGGAAAAGCCTGTTCAGTCAGTGGTACAATCTCCCTTAAGCAATCCAATCCTTGTCATTAGTCCTAAAGGCAATGTAGAAGTCAATTGGCAGCTATATATTCCCGAGGGGCTTCAGGCCTTGCGCTACCGTATAGTGGCTGTGGCCGGAGATTTCTCTGATGGTGAAGAGAATGTAATGCCTGTGTTGAGCAATCGCATGCTGGTGCACGAAAGCCAACCCCTGTGGGTCAATGCCAAAACTTCCAAAACGGTTAGCCTCAATAAGCTGAAGAACCAGCAATCCAAAACGCTAAAACACCATCGACTGAGCCTACACGTCACCACCAACCCGGTTTGGGAGGCCATTCGAAGCCTGCCTTACCTCATGGAATATCCATACGAGTGCACGGAGCAGACTTTTGCCCGCGTTTATGCCAATAGTCTCGGCAGGCATATTTTGGATGAGCAGCCTGCCATTCAGCAAGTATTTGAACGATGGAAAGCTTCCGGGGCACTGCTTAGCAAGCTGGAGCAAAATAAGGAACTCAAAGCCCTGTTGATCGAGGAAACACCCTGGCTAAGAGAAGCCCAAAGCGAAACAGAGCAGCAAAAGCGATTGGCAGCCCTTTTTGATGCTGAAAAGCTGGCTGCAGGACTTGATTCATCATTGGACAAGCTGCGCGAAATGCAAATGTCTTCCGGTGGCTTTCCCTGGTTTGCGGGCAGCATTTATGACAACCGCTACATCACGCAGCACATTGTAGCCGGACTGCTGCATTTGGCACAGTTTACAGGGGCAGAAGCTTTCGAAGACATCACCACAAGAGGGCTGTCTTATATGCAAAAAGAGCTGGCAGAAGACTATCAAAAGCTCAAAAAACGCGAGAATTTTAGCCCGGCTGAGGATCATATTTATTTCACGCAAATCCAATACCTCTATGCTCAAAGCCTGGCTGGGTCTAAAGGGAAAAGCAGAAACCATGATGAGGCTTTCGCTTTTTACAAAAAGCAGGCATATGAGTACTGGCCACGGAAAGGCCTGGCTGCTCAGGCCATGGTGGCAATTTTTGCCTATGATGAGGGTGACAGTGTTCAGGCCAAAACCATCATGGCCTCCCTGAAGGAATTTGCCATTGAAAATGATGAATTAGGCAATTATTGGAAAAGCAACACTGCCGGATGGTTTAACTGGCAAGCGCCTATCGAAACGCACGCGCTTTTGATTGAGGCCTTCCATAAAGTTGACAATGACGAGGTATTCGTAAACGGACTGAGAAAATGGTTGCTCAACCACAAGCGCACCAACAGCTGGCCTACGACCAAAGCCACTACCTCGGCCGTCAATGCCCTGCTGGCTTTTGGGCCCGACTGGACCGGCCCGAATGACCGGGTTTGGGTAAAGGCCGGTAGAAAAAGGCTATTGCCAATAAAAAGATCAAAAAACCATCAGGAGGATGGCACAGGCTACATGAAGAAGATCTGGAAGGCCGATGAGGTTTCGCCTGCTCTGGGAACCGTGAAGATTAAGAACCGAGGCAAAACGCAGGTTTGGGGTGGATTGCACTGGCAGTATTTCGAAGACTTAGACAGGATCACTTCTTCTATGGGGCCGCTTTCGGCACAGAAGCAGCTGTTTAAAGTTGAGCAAACAGCCACAGGAGAGCAATTGCAAACCATCACAGAAAATAGTCCTCTAAACCTGGGTGATCTGGTGCGGGTGAGGATCGTTTTGAAAACGGATAGAGTAATGGAATTCATCCACCTGAAAGACATGCGTGCATCTGGCTTTGAACCCGTCAATGTGCTTTCTGAATACCATTGGCGCGATGGCCTGGGTTACTATGAAAGCACTCGCGATGCCGCCACCAATTTCTTTATCGAATACATGCCCAAGGGTACTTATGTGTTTGAATACGATCTCAGGGCCAATAATGCTGGTAGCTTTAGCAATGGTATTACCAGCATTCAAAACATGTATGCACCGGAGTTCTCAAGCCATACAGAAGGCATAAGAGTGAAAATTGGCAAATAGAAATGTTGAATATGAATGTGGTTTTCACTATTCATAATTCAACATTTTCGATTTGAGCCTATTGACCCAATAACTTCTCAAGGTCTCCTGGCAGCTGCTCAATCGACTGCTCATGATACTTTTTCAGTATCACCCCATCTGGGTCTACTAACACAAAATTGGGCACATACTGTATGCCATAGGCCAGGCAAACTTCTGAATCGACCCCTAGAAAGTCTGAAACCTGTGGCCAGGGATAACCTCTTTTGTCGAGGGCCTTTTTCCAGGCTTCTTCCTTCCTGTCCAGCGAAATACCCACAATCTCAAACCCCTTTTGACTCAGTCGTTCATAAACGGGTATCAGCTTTTTGTTGTGCTTCTTACAGGTAGGGCACCAAGAAGCCCAAAAGTCCAGCAGTACGTGTTTCCCCTTAAAATCACTCAATCGAATGGTTTTGCCATCAGCATCTTTCAAGGCAAAATCAGGAGCCTGTGTTCCCTCCTTAATATTGGCCCGATTGGCTTTTAAATTGGCTCGCATCTCATCTATGCGATTGTATTCGGCCCGACCTTGCGATGAGCAGGAAGAAGTGAGACCGCATAACATGAGCAGCAAGAGCACCAGGCTTGTGTTGTTAATTTTTGACCCCATTATTAGAAAGACCTCACCGCTTCAGCGCCATTGACCAAAATGAGCACATCGTATTTGAAGATTGTGTCCTTCATCTCCTCTGAAAAACGCCTGGCATGGTCACGTAAGGGGGCCAGGTTCATCACAAAATACTTATCCGTCATTTCGGCTACTATTTTTTGAACCTCCTCTGGTAGTTGGTCGGTATTGTCAAATTCCATTACAGGCGCTGGCGCGAAAGGATTGCCAGTAGCTGCTTTGCCCTTCAAGCCCAAAACTGCCACATGTACCGAACTTTCTCCCTGGCTGATGGCCAGCTCACTACCCAGGTTGGCAATGTCAAAGATATTAGTGCGGGTAAGGCCTCTGGCGGCATGGTTGGCTCCTAACTTGAAAATCACTTTAGGGTCTTTATCCTGAGCCAAGGCTTCCTTCCAGTAGCGCATAAAGTTGGATTTCATCAGCCTGCCCCTCACCTCATTATTCTGATAGCCCTTGCCCTGAAAGTAGTACGAATAAATCTCCTTGGTCTTCCACATTTGTCGGGCTATTTCTTTCTCCGTTTCTGTTCCTGCCGCAGCCAATAGCTGATTATGAGTGGCTTCATCGTATTGAAAAATATAGGGCGCTGATGGATCTTTGGTCTCCACAGCCTTGGCAAAAGCAGCATCTGCATCTTTTTTTAATTGTGCAGACAATTGCTTTAATTTTGCATTGCTACCATGCTCGTTCAGATAGTCAAGGTTATAGCGAAACTGAACTACAAAAGTCTGGTCTATGCCCCAAAAATCACCCTTTTGGGCATGAACCAGGTCGAAAAGCACATGGTCGTCCTCATTGTTATAAAAGGGTATAGTATAAGGGTACTCTTTGTAGTGGGCCTTCATGGCGGCAGTAAAGTCTCCCGAAGCAGTCATGCTTTTCAGCTTTTGAGCCACCAGGTCATCCGTTTCTACACAAAGCGTGTTATAGCCATGGCCTAGACCGAGTTTGTATAAGTGAGCAGTTACTTCAGCTGCTGATTTAATACCGTGTTGCTCGCCTATAAAAACAAAGCGGCTGTTTTCCAGCTTTTCGTTCATAAGCGTGGTGAGTTTTTCGTCATCCAGGCTCGTCATAGTAAAGCTGTAGGCTGTAAGGTCGATTTCTTTTTTTTGAGCATGGCCCCATTGCACACAAAGCAAGAAGACCAGCAGTAGAAGGTGTTTTGAGTTTTTCATATTGACATTTTTTCACCTAAATCTAAGCCTGTCTGATCTGCAATTTTTGGCCACTTTGGCCAAGTCAAATATTCCTGCCCTGAACTTAGATGAGCAGTAGGTCAGCATCCATTTTTCTCTACTGGTGCATGTATATAAAGCCCCTTTTGAGCACCTCTACACTTTGCCGATTGCTCGGAATGGCTACTTTTATATCCAATTGAAGCCCAAACTATCACATAGCACACCCAATTCACCCCAGCGCTTTATCAAGTGGCCTACTAGAGTAATTCTTTCGGTAGGCATGGCCTGCATTGTGTATTCCATCATTTGGGTGTCTTCGCAGTTTTTGGAACCACCCGGCATAGGCTGGCTGGCGCTGCTTTTACTCTTCATCACCTACCTTACTTTTGAGGTGGTGAGCAGAGTACAACGTAAGCTTTCTGGCTCAGGGTTTAGTACTTCTGAGACTCTCAACATGATCATCAGTATGCTAGGAGCTATTATGGCTGGTGTCATCAACTACGCAACGCTTTTTTATGGCTTCAAGTGGCTCGACCATTGGTCATATGGCAGTGAGCCTCCCTATTTACAGCACATGGTCATGGCTGCGCTGGTTGGCCTTATGATGTCGGTAGTTTTCGCTTTTATACAATTGGGCTTTAATTGGAGAAGTCAGTTTTTGAAATCGCAGCTAGACAATGAGCGCTTCAAGGGAGAGATTGCGCAGGCCAATCTGGCTATTCTCAAAAATCAGCTCGATCCGCATTTTATGTTCAACAACTTCAACACGCTCTATTACCTAATTGATGAAGACAGTGGGCTGGCCAAACAATTTTTGAAAAACGTATCGACCATTTATCGCTACATCCTGCAAAACAATGACAAGGCGCTCATCCCAGCCAAAGAAGAATACGACATGGCCAAGCAGTATCTGGCGGTGATTCAGCAGCGCTACATGGCCCTTTTGAGTCTGGACGATGCCGTAAGCGAAACGGCCCTGGACAAGAAGGACGTGCCACCTTTGGTGCTACAACAACTCATTGAAAACGCCATTAAGCACAACCGAATTGATGAAGAGTCGCCATTAAAAATCTCTTTTGCCGTGGACAATGGTTTTTTGACCGTTACCAATAACCGCAACCCTAAAAGGCCTGAGCATACCGCCAAAACGGGCCTGGCCAACATCAAAAAGCGCTACGAATACCTCACCGACCGGGCAGTAGTGGTGAGTGAAAGCCAGGAATTATTCACCGTATCTGTACCCCTTATCGCCAATGCTTAGATTGCTAATTATAGAAGATGAGGTGAGCGCGCGCAACCACCTGCTCAAGCTGCTCAAAGCCATGGATGAGGCATTTGAGGTCGTGGCCTCACTTGGCACGGTCGAGCAAAGTCTGCAGTGGTTGGCCCAAAATGCTGAGCCCGATCTGGTGTTTATGGACATCCACCTCAGCGATGGCATCTCCTTCGACATCCTGAGCGAGCATAGCCTGAACTGCCCCATCATTTACATCACCGCCTACGACCAATACGCCATCAAGGCCTTCAAAACCATGGGCATCGATTACCTGCTGAAGCCAGTAACCGAGGAAGACTTAGCCGCTGCATTGGAAAAGTATCACAAGCTCAACACCAAGCCCGGAGAAGAGTGGCTGCTGAAAAACCTGGAGGCTTCTGGGCTGGTGCGACAAGCTCAAAACGAGTCTTATCAAGAGCGTTTTCTGCTCAAAAGCGGCACGCAATACGTGCCAGTGAAAACCAAAGACATCGCCTGGTTTTATCGCAAAGATGAGCTGGTCTATGCCATGTCATTTGATGGTCAATCTTATTTTGCTGATCAAGCGCTCAATCAGCTACAAAAAGTGGTCGATCCTAAGCAGTTTTTCCGTCTCAACCGCCAGGTATTGTGCAATATCGATGCTATTCAAAGGCTCAAACCCTACAAGCCCGGGCAGGTTACGGTTTCGCTAATTCCGGAATATCCAGAGGCATTGCACCTGAGCCAGGAGCGGTCTAGCAGGCTAAAGGCGGTTTTGGGCTAGCTAAATCTCCTTCACTGCCCCACCTTCAATCTCGAAGATCTTCACCTCGTGGTTCATGGCTTCAAAAATGCCAATGGTGCGTTCGGCCCGGGCATCGGTCACGAAAATCTGCCCAAAAGCATCAGAGGCCACCATGTCCATCAGTTTGGTAATGCGGAAGTCGTCCAACTTGTCGAAAATATCGTCCAAGAGCAGCATGGGCTTTAGGCCCAGATGATTCTTCAAGTAGTCGAAATTGGCCAGCTTCAGAGAAATGAGGTAAGATTTCTGCTGCCCCTGGCTGCCAAACTTCTTAATGGGACGCTCATTCATCATAAATGGATACTCATCTTTGTGAATGCCCACCGAAGTGCGCTTCAATACCCGGTCTTTGGACAGGTTTTCTTCAAAAAGAGCCTCAATGTCACCGTCAAAGTGCGATTCATAATCCAGCTTCACCACCTCGCTTTTTTCAGAGATGTTTTGATAATGCCCGGCCACCTGGGGTTGAAACTCCTCAATGAAGGCTTTTCGCACAGAATGGATGTCTTTTCCCAGCGAAATCAATTGCGCATCGTACTGCTTCAGTAAGGTGATGTCGAAATATTCGCGTTCCTGAAACTGCTTCAGCAGTGAATTGCGCTGCTTGATAGTATGATTGTACTTGATCAGCTGCTGCAGGTAGTGCTGGTTGGTTTGGGAGATAATAGCATCGAAAAACTTCCTGCGATCTTCGCTTGGCCCACGAATTACATCCGTATCATTTGGGGCTATGAGCACCACGGGAAACTTGCCCAAATGCTCGCTGGCACGCTTGTAAGGCTTGTCGTCCAGCTTCACCAGCTTCTTTTTGCCCGTCTGCAATCCGCATATCACTATGCGCTCTTTTTCTTCCAGCTCAAAAACCCCTTTTAGCGAAAAATAACTTTCCTCATGTCTCAGACACTGGATGTCTTGAGGAGTAAAAGCGCTTTTGGTAAAACTGAGGTAATAAATAGCATCGAGCAGATTGGTTTTGCCGCTGCCGTTTTTGCCTACAAAGCAGTTGACTTCGCTGGAAAACTGCACCTGACTACTCTCGTAGTTCTTGAAATTGTTGAGGCTTATATTTTCAAGGTGCATTAATTTCTATGTTGAGGGTTTTTGTCTTATTTTCGCAGTCCCATTTAGATCATTGATCTTAAGGGGCTTAACAAATACCCTTTAATTATATCATAGCGATGGCTGCAACTAAAGGAACAACGAAAGCAAAAGCAAGCAAGAAGGACAGGTTTTCAAAAGAGACCTACATGTTCTGGTACGAGAACATGTTACTCATGCGCAGGTTTGAAGAGAAAGCGGGCCAGCTTTACGGACAGCAAAAAATTCGAGGGTTTTGTCACCTCTATATAGGTCAGGAAGCCTGTGCCAGTGGTGCGGTTACCGCCCTGGAAAAAGGAGATAAGTGGATTACTGCTTATCGCGATCACGGACAGCCACTGGCATTGGGTTCAAGCCCTAATGCGGTTATGGCCGAGCTGATGGCCAAAGAAACGGGTATCTCTAAAGGTAAAGGTGGCTCTATGCACATGTTCGACAAAGAAGTCGGTTTCATGGGTGGCCACGGTATTGTAGGTGGTCAGGTGCCATTGGGTGCCGGCATTGCCTTTGCTGAGAAATATAACAAGACAGGCAAACTGTGCATCTGCATGATGGGTGACGGTGCTGTGAGACAAGGAGCTTTTCACGAGGCGCTCAACATGGCCATGACCTGGAAACTGCCTGTGATCTTTGTGATTGAAAACAATGGCTATGCCATGGGTACTTCTGTAGAGCGTACTTCTAATGTAAGAGAGCTTTATACCCTGGCCGAGGCTTACGACATGCCAGCGGCACCGGTAGACGCCATGAGCGTTGAGGCGGTACACGTAGCGGTAGAAGAAGCAGCCGAAAGAGCAAGAAGAGGCGATGGCCCAACCCTGTTGGAGTTCAGAACCTACCGATATAAAGGTCACTCAATGTCTGATCCTGCCAAGTACAGGAGCAAAGAAGAAGTAAAAGAGTACAAAGACCGTGATCCAATCGAGCAGGTACGTGATATTATTCTTACTAAAAAGCACGCTACCGAAGAAGATTTAAAGGCAATTGATGACAGAATTAAAGGCGTAGTGGCCGAAAGTGTCAAGTTTGCAGAAGAGTCGGCATACCCCGATCCGTCTGAAGCCTTTAAAGATGTATATGTGCAGGAGGATTATCCTTTCATCACGGACTAAGGATTAACCCTTTGCTTTTCAACATTTTCCTTATATTTGCGTGCTAATTTTCAAGAGCGATGGCGAAAGACAAGGCTGAAGAGACGAAAACAGGTAAAAAAGGCAATGGCCTTGAATCTGTTAAGAATGAAATGGGCCCAATGGGTTTCATAGGAACTGGTATTGGTGTAGTTGCACTGATAGTAGTGGCCGTTATCTTCTTTATCAATAATAATAAGTCGAAGAAAAACGAGAATGCTCAGGATGAGCTGTTTCAGGCACAATACTATTTTGAAGCCGACAGCCTTGACCTGGCCATGAACGGTGACGGTAGAAACCTCGGTTTCCTCAGCATCATCGATATCTATGGTGGAACGGAAGCAGGTAACCTGGCCAATTTCTATGCAGGTGCTGTTTATCTACAACAAGGCAACTTCCAGCAAGCACTGGATTACCTTGATGATTTCAGTACTTCTGAAGTATTATTGGGAGCTCGTGCCGATGAGCTGAAAGGTGATGCTTTTATGGAATTGGGTCAGTACAGCGATGCAGCAACCTCTTACGGATATGCAGCTTCTGCCGTAGACGACAAGTTCTTTTCACCAGGCTATTTGCTTAAAGCAGCTTTGGCCCATGAAAATGCTGGTGATATTAATGCTGCCCTTGTGGCGGTGACCAAGGTAGTGGACAACTATTTTGGAGCATCAGAATACGACAATGCAAAGAAACAGAAGGCCAGACTCGAAGTCCTTGCCTCTCGTTGATCATAAAAAATTATAGAACTCGAAAGGTAAGGTCGGAAGGTCTTACCTTTTTTTATTGGTGGGCTAGTAAGTGAAACTCAATATCTGTCGTCAAATTGCAAAAGAGACGAAAGTTTAAAGCTCAGTGTTCCCTTTAGGGGTAGGGCTATAAACCAAAATTATAGGTAGTGACATTTGACTTATCAGCAAATATCCTTAACAACAGACAGTAACAGTAATGGCATCGAATCAAAAAAACCTTAGCGACTACAGCGGTAAAAACGTTCAGGACATCAGCAATAAGAAGTTTGCTGTAGTGGTGTCTGAATGGAACGAAGAAGTAACCGAGTCGCTCTACTCTGGCGCCTATACCACCCTGGTGCAGCATGGCGCTCAGAAAGAAAACATCATCAGAAAAACCGTACCCGGAAGCTTCGAGCTTACCCTGGCAGCCCAGTGGATGGCAGAGCAAGACGAAATTGACGCAGTCATATGCATTGGCTGTGTTATTCAGGGCGAAACCAAGCACTTCGACTTCATTTGCGATGCGGTAGCACAAGGCATCACCAATGTAGGTCTGAAGTACAACAAGCCGATAATCTTTGGCGTATTGACCCCCAATACACAGAAACAGGCCCTTGACCGCGCTGGTGGCAAACATGGCAACAAAGGCGATGAAGCTGCCATTACAGCAGTCAAGATGCTGGGCTTCTAAGCTCCCTCAAGGCCAGATCGGCCACAATATTTAATAAGAACGTCTCCCTCTGCATGAGATGCTGAAACAAGTTCAGCATGACGATGAAAACGATTATTAGCATTTAGGTCAGATCGAAGTGATCAGACCGGTTATCTGTCTGGCCCGATCGGTCTGACAGGCAAAAGATCAAACCATGCAAATCCTCAAATTTGGCGGTACTTCGGTAGGAAAGCCGGAGCGCATGCATCAGGTAGCCAACCTGGTCACTCGTGATAATGAACCCAAAATAGTAGTGCTATCGGCACTGTCTGGCACTACCAATGCCCTGGTGAGCATTGGCGAGTCGCTGAAGGCAGCGGATAAAGAAGGTGCTGCTGAAAAGATTGATGCTTTGAAGGAGCATTATCGGGAATTCTACCCCATACTGCTGTCGGCTGACGAGCAGCGGGAAAAGGCCTCTGCATTGATTGATGAGCACTTTGAGTTTTTGAAGATCACCCTGCGCATCTCCTATAACGAGGCTCTGAACCGTGATATACTGGCCCAGGGAGAACTCATGTCTACTAAGCTGTTCACCCTTTACCTGCAGGAAAGGGGAGCGAATGCCCGCTTGCTGCCTGCTCTGGAGTTTATGCGTACCGATGAAGAGGGCGACCCCGACATTCCATTCACCACTGAAAAACTGGGCGCTCTCATTCAAAAACACGAAGGCGTAGACCTCTTTGTTACTCAAGGCTATATCTGCAAAAACCACAAAGGCGAGATAGACAACCTAAAGCGTGGGGGTAGCGACTATACTGCCTCATTGCTAGGGGCCGCCATCAATGCCAATGAAATCCAGATATGGACGGACATTGACGGCATGCACAACAATGACCCGCGCGTAGTGGACAAAACCTTCCCCATTGCCGAACTGTCTTTTGATGAGGCGGCCGAGCTGGCCTATTTTGGAGCGAAAATTCTGCATCCGGCCTCTATCTGGCCTGCTCAGAAGTATCAAATTCCGGTCAAATTGCTCAATACCATGGCCCCTGAAGCAAAGGGTACAATCATTGGTAAAGGCACCATCTCTAATGAAATCAAGGCCCTGGCGGCCAAAGATGGCATCATAGCCGTGAAGGTGAAGTCGAGCCGAATGTTGCTGGCCTATGGCTTTATGCGCAAGATCTTCGAGATTTTTGAAAAGTATAAGACCTCGGTAGACATGGTAACCACCTCTGAGGTGGCTGTGTCTGTTACCATTGATGATGACCATCGACTGCCAGTGATTGTGAAGGAATTGGAAACCCTGGGCATGGTGGAGGTAGACCGCGACCAAACCATCATTTGCGTGGTAGGCAACTTTGTGGCCGAGAAGAAGGGCATCGTGGATCGCATCTTCAATGCACTGACCGACATACCCATCCGCATGATCTCCTATGGCGGTAGCCGACACAACATCTCCATGCTCATTGACACCGAGTATAAAAATGATGCACTTAAAAAGCTGAACTCGGGACTGTTTGAGCTTTAATCATTGATGGCTCAATGTGCTAGCGCTGGGTATGGTTTTTACGGTCGATGTAGACTCCGGTCCTAAATACTGTCTCTAAGGTCCATTCTTCCTCCTCTTTTTTGAGTAAAAGAATATGCTCCGCATCATCTTCTACCAAACGATAAACCACCACGAATGCTTTTTGATGATTGCTTGAAAAAATGGGGTATGAAATTCGTGGTTTAAAGTCTACCGAATCAGCGATGTCCTGAGCCTCTACCTGATTGATGTTCCAATAATTCTGATGTATCTCGGGAATTCTATTGACTAACATTTTCCTTTCCTCACCAAAGTAGGTATTCAACGAATCTTTGACTCGTTTAGAACCTCTGATATTCTTTAATTCAGATATTAGGAAGGTGCTGTTGTTGATCAGCGGATAATTGATATTGAAGGTTTCGAGGCCAAATCTTTCCAGCAAAAAATCTGTTAATTTCTGATCCTGACCATTGAGTGTTGTGGTCAGGATCAGAATAAATGGTATCGATATATGGCGTATTAGTCTTCGCATTTATCTCCAGCAGCATCGGCAGCACCGGTGTCTTCTCGTTCGTTCAACGCAATAATATCTTGTTGCACCGATTCGTCCAAGCCTTCAAAAGCATCTGTACCAACGAGTCCGCCCCATGCAAGATACTTATAAAGGTTGGGATTAGTGGGTCTACCATACAATCCCTGAAGTGAGCTTTCTATAGTTTCAACCCAGTTCCTGGCAATTTCTTCATGCTGATAACGCTCCAGACTTGCATTGCCTACACCATACTTTTTCGCCACAAAATCACTAAACATTTCCGGAAAGTTTCTAGCAAGATCTGGTGTGCCATTCTCTATATAGCTAAGCATATAAGCATGTAATGCTTCGTGGATGAAGGTTCGGGTAATGGCCATTTTAGTAGCGTTATTTAGAAAGTCTTCGTGTATAAGGCTAACGTAATGCTTAGCACCTTCACCTGTCCATCTAGTCTGTGCATCTTTGTCGGCATCAATATTACTGTCGTTGCCTATGCCAACAGTATATTGGAATTCTGAATCCTCATTGGCAAACCTGTCAATGATGTCGCGTAGACCTTCAATTTCTGAGCTTTCAATTTCCTTAAAAATTTCATCAGCACAGGGGTGTTCAAGGAGTATTCGTATAATCTCTAAAAGATTTGAAGTGTTCACAGGAACCTCACCGTCATCATTGGGGCAGTTTTCGCTGTCAGAACTCGTGTTAGACTCTTCAGTTCTACAGTTTTCGTAAGTGACGATTTCAAACCAATCAGTGCGTACTCCATCCTGATCTTCTGTATAAAAGGTAGTTACCACTACTTCACAAACGGTATAGACATTGCCAGCTCCACTTGGAGAAGTGGTCGTGACACCTTGCTGACTTGAAATTACGGTTTCTTCTTCACAGGTAGTATTGGGTTGATCACGGTCACTACCGTAATCACCGGGGTCACCTCCAGCCGGACTTTTGCCGCTTCGTTGTGACTCTATGGCGATGGGTAGCAGATATGCTCTTTTGATTTTGCCTGTGAAATTGGCCATAGACCCAGAGTGGAGATACTCTTGGAAAAATTCATCGGACATGGTATAGGTCATCAAAAAAGGATTGAGGAACTGACCATCTGTGCTTTTCTTAATCACAAGGTTCTGAAAAGTTTTTGGGTCGTCATCATTGTCTTCCAAGGCCATGGAATAATGAACCTGGCCCATAGCATCCATCTTTGTAAAGATTTCTTCGAAGTTAATGTCCAGGCCAAAATAGCTTTCGAGCTGGTTGGCTCCCTGAATATTATCTCGGCTCAATGCAGGGTTGATATAAGGGGCCAGGGCTTCGGTGAGGCCAGGTATTTCAGAACCTGACAAAACTGCGGCTTCCGATGAAATTATCATCGGTTCGATGTCAGATTCGTGCTGCTGACAGCCTGAAAGGGCATAAAGGATAATTAACAAGCAAGCTGTTAGCTTGGAGGTTGAACTGTATTTCATTGCTGATATTCGGGTTGTAATAAAAAATTGAAGTTACCCGTTGGTTCGGTTTCTAACATCAGGTCATCAGTTTTTACAAATTTTTTTATAAAGCCCCAGGCTCCAAGGTCTGATATGTGAGGTATTGCTTGAGGGGATTCGATAGTTGACAAATAGGATGAATACAAATCAACTCAAAGAAACAGGTTTAGGAGGCAAAGCGATCTGTCGGTTATTTCGCTTGCGATCCTATCAAGATCATTATTCAGTAAAAGGTCGATGAAGATTGGCTTGTGCGAAATTATTACTATACGATAGAGATTCCCGGGCGGGCCGGGAATGACGAATGCTTCTCTTGGCCGAATAAACGTAGAAAGTCATTCTGAGCGGTAGTGAAGAATCTAATATTCACGATGACCACCCTCAAAGAAACTGATGCTTAATGGCGAGATATCTCGCACATTGCGAATTTTCTCGCACCTAAACGAACTTCTGAAGAACGGATTCACTGATCAACTGATTCCCCAGTCAACCAATCACGGCTTCCACTTAGACTGCACAAAAGCATTGGGGTCGAACACATCCAGACCCAATTCAGGGGTGCGGATGTTGCTGTACACCTCTTTGAGGCGAAGCTTGCCATTGGCATAGAATACAACTTCTGGGGCTATCCAGCCACCACCAAGTGCCTGGTACTTATTAAATCGGATGTCCTGAACACGGCCATTACCAAAGTCTTGAATGAGCCTAACAAACAGCATTCGTTCTTTTTCTATCCAGAACTGGGTTGAAGTTTCATCGCCCTCTTCGGCACCCACTACATACACCTTTTTGCCATTGTGCATGCGCTTGTGGTATTTGCTCAAATCAATACCCAGTTGCTGCAGGTCGGCAATGGTCTTTTCAGGAGACTGGCAGTATACCGAAAAGCCCAGCACCAGCAAGGGATGGAGCATAGGCTGTGTATTCGTAAGCTGGCCCTCTTTGAAAGCATAAAGGCTGTCATTGCGGATCATAAGGCCATCGCCAGAATCCCAGCTATTAAACTTGATCGTCAGTTTATTGGGCAACTGCATGGCCTCGTACCAAACCTCTTCACTCAGTACCGCACCAGTACTGTCGTACCGAATAGTTTGTTGCTCAAAAGTGAGTGTGGGGTACCATTTACCCTCATAGCGCTTATGCATGGCTTGAATCACATCCTCACCACTTTTGGCCCCATGTTGGCCGGGTAGCCAAAAGCTGAACAATAGTATGAGCAGACTGAGTTTTGGCATTATATTCCGTCTACAATTTCAGTATAGGCAGCATTTACGGCCCTGGTCTGGTTGCCTCTCCATTGGTCGGCACCGGGAATAATTTCCACAGCGGCCAGGTCTTCTTTGCTTTTGCCTGCCTTCACGCCTTTGTCAACATAAGCCAGCAGCTTGTTCAGGTAGTTTTCAAAAGCCTTCAGGTCTTCGCGGGTACCGGTAATCTCATAGCCGTTGGCAGAATGGCCAAATACCACCATAGTGTCCTTGTCAAAGGCATCATAAGCCTTGCTCAGCACATTTTGCCAGTTGTCTATGCGCGCTCCGGTACTTTTATCAATATAAGGCACCCTTCGGTTGAAAAGCAGGTCGCCCATGTGGGCAATGTTGGCATTCTCAAAGTGGATTACAGCATCGCCATCAGTATGGGCACGGCCAAAGTATTTCATGGCTATGTGCTCTCCTCCTACGCTATAGCGGAACGAGTTCCCGAATCCGGCAGTAGGCAGTAAAACCTTGTCCATGGCGTTGTTGGCTTCAGCCCTGGCTTTCATGTTCTTCACCGCATTTTCATGAGCAAAGTGATTTTTAATCAGGCCTTTGAAAGCAATGTTACCGGCAGAGTGATCGCCATGGTGGTGGGTGTTGATCAGAATGTCTATTTGACGGTCCGATTTCTTCTTGATTTCACTAATCAGGTGTCCGGCCTGATCGGGAAACTGGGTGTCTACCACTGCCATGCCGTCTTTGGCCAGCATGTAAAGGATGGTGCCTCCGCGTTCGGTAAAAATGCCCAAATCACCTCTCAGGGGCGTCATTTGATACTTTTGTTGTAGAAAGAGTGCGCGGAATAAATTGGTTCCTGGTACAATAGAGGCGGCCGAGGCCAGGCTCATGCCCTTTACGAAATGTCTGCGGTCCATGGCGATTAGTATAGAACTGAAGATAGAGAGCAATCCCTTTTTCGGCCCAACCACTTATATAATTTCCAATTAAATGAGGCAATGGGCCTGACAGGTGCATGTCTATTTGCTATTTTCACCGTTAAACCCGATTTATGCAATAGAACTCGTGATGAAGGCGTAAATCGCAAAGAATCAGGAAGGTTGACTTTGAAAGCATAGCATCGCTATGGTGAGAAGACATAACGACTGATTTAAAGCGAGTTAAGTCTGTAATAGAGGGGGTATTGCAAAAACCGGGTTAAAATTCGCGCCATGAGAAAGCTTCTTACTATATGCCTTTTAACCGTTGCCCTGAGCCTGCAAGCCCAGTGGCCTCGTCAATTGTTGATCAAACCTGAAACCAGCAATTATGAAGAGACCTCAACCTATGCCGATGTAATGCGCTTTATCAAAGAGGTGCAGACGGGCAGCCCATATGTAACGCAGATTTCATTGGGCACCAGCCAGGAAGGAAAAGACATTCCAGTATTGGTGCTGGCAGAGCCTAAGATCAACAGCGCTGAAGAGGCCAAAGCCAGTGGCAAGCCGGTGATTTACGTCCAGGGCAACATCCACTCTGGAGAGGTAGAAGGCAAGGAAGTGGTGCAAATGCTCATCCGCGATATTTTACATGGCAAAAAACAGCACCTGATTCAAAATCAGATCATCCTTTTTGCACCCATTTACAATACCGATTCCAACGACAAAATGGAGGCAGGCAGAAGGCCTTCGCAAGAGGGTAGCCCCAAGGAGGTAGGCATTAGGGCCAATAGCCAGGGCTGGGACCTGAACCGCGATGGCATAAAAATGGAAGCATTGGAGACGCAAGGACTCATCAAAAACATAATAGTGCCCTGGGACCCTACGCTTTTTGTAGACCTGCACACGACCAATGGCACCTGGCACGGCTACAGCCTTACCTGGGCGCCCAGTTACCATTATGCCGGTGAAAAGGCACCTTATGACTATACCTGGGACAAGATATTGCCAGAAGTAACCCGGAAGGCCAAAGAGAACTTTAATGTGCACCTGGGCCCCTATGGCTACTTCTTTGTGCGTCAGGAAGGCTGGCCTATCAAGAGCATCAGCACTTACAATCACCACCCTCGCTACCTGGTCAATCAGTTTGGCCTGCGCAATCGCATGGCCATTCTCAGCGAAGCTTTCGCACACGAAAGACTGTATCAACGCATGAACTCTACCTACGCTTTTGTAAGTGAAATTCTGGAGCATACGCATGTGCATGGCAAAGAAATGATGGCCATCAATGCCCAGGCAGAGGCGGCCGCTATCAGGCTGGTAGAAGAGCAAGGCGGTACTGTGAGAAAGGGCGTTCGCTTTGAAAAGGCTCCGCTGGACAAAAAAATAGATAATTACCGTGCATATGATTACGGCAACTATACCGATGAAAAGGGCAAGCCTGCTTACTACCGAAAGCCTAATATTGTAGAGCTGGATGGCATAGTAAACAACAGCCGATTCAGGGCTACCAAAACCGCCATTGTGCCCAAGGGCTATATTATTCCGGCCGAACTGGAGTCCATTGTAGAGCATCTGAAAGCACATGGCGTAACCGTGACCAAATTGGAAAATGATGTGAAGGTAAAAGGAGAAATCTTTGTCACTTCAAAGATCAACAGGGCCAGCAGGCAGTTTGAAAAACACTATATGGCCACTTTGGAAGGCAGTTTTACAGAAGAGTCTAAAAAATTCAAAGCTGGTGAAGCCTATGTGGTAGACCTGGCTCAACCCCTGGCCAACCTTATCTTCTACATGCTTGAGCCTGAGTCTGACGATGGCCTGGCAAGCTGGAACTTCTTTGACGACTACTTCCGCGAAAATAACCTGGGCAAGCGCAAGGTGTCTTACCCCATCTACAAGTATTTTGAGATGAAGTAAGGAGCTAAACCCGGAATATGCATTAGAAAGTCTATTCCGTAGACAATTCACTGTGAATCAATAAAACTCCCTGATTCTGTGTGATTTATCAACTCATTGTCAGATTCCAACCCATAATCCGGGTTAAAAGAAGTTCTTAGGGATGGTGATGTTCTCACTAAATTTGAACTGCGTAGAATCAAGCAGTCTGCTGCGGTTCATATATTCCCAGATAAAAAACATGTGCGTTTCGTCCAGGTCGAACCGAAGCATTTCTCGCTTGGCCTTGAAGGAAACCGTCATCAGTTCAAAACGCATGTTTTCTATGAGGTCTTCTGGCTTGTTACTTTCTATGTGCAAGTTGTCGAGCTTGAAATAAAGGTCCAGAAATCCGCCAGGGTCTATGGTCATGATATCCCTTTCTTCATTTTCAATTACCCCCAGGAATTTGGCAATGGCCTCATCGTCTTTATTAGCCATGCGCACTGAAGATACTTTATTGAAAAAAGCGGGTTGCGAGCCCTCATTGCTTACCGTGATCATGATGTGACCTGAAGGCAAGGGGCCAATAAAATAAAACTCGAGCTTGGCATCTTTGGGCTTCCAGGCTTCCTGAAGTATGGGCGTGGCCCAGGTAATGACCGAAATCAAGGCGATAAGCAGTGCCAGCACTGACGAACTGAAATTGAAATGGCGCCTGTAATTCTGGAAGGAACCACAATTAGTACACTTTAGGGCATCCTCTTGTATTTCCTCTTTGCATACTCTGCATTTCATAAGGAACAGTGTTTTGGTAATTGAAAATAATACAATTACCTGTGAAATATCAATGGCAGAGCATTAGAATAATATAAGTGAGGGTGAATAGCTTCTATATTATTGGTGTGTAGTCATGAGTGTGAGGCCCTATTGCTTGATGATTTTTCGCACAACACTGGTGCCATCAGCATGCACTGTTCTGATGAAATATAGGCCAGGCTTCAGGTGCTTTAAATCGACCCGATTGCCTTCCTGCTTCAAAGGGGTATTCGTACCTGTACTTACCGCTATGGCCTCAATAACGAAAGAGGGTTGAGCACTGTCAAAATCGATGTTCAGATAATCCTGAGCTGGGTTTGGGTATAATCTGATTTGCGATTGTTGCGATTTTTCCACAGAGGTTACCACTGGTTCTACCACCTCCACCAGTACATTGTCAAGCGGAAAGCCATCATTCAGGCTGGCAATGGTATTGAACGCGTCATTTTCGGGGTTGTAAGAATAGACGGCTCCCAAGCCCATGCCATTTCCACCATAGCGAGTATTGCCATAGATAAGACCGTTAGAGGCCTGCATCAATGAAGCATCGGGGATTAGCCCTTTCGATCCGGCAAAACTGATTTTCGTAGCTAATTCACCTGAGGAGAGGTCCAGTTCAAACAAGGCCCCTTCATTAATGGCTCCTCCTATAGAAGCGGTGCCGTATACTTTTCCATTAGTAGCTTCTATGAGCCCGCCATTGGGAATGGCCTGCTCGCTGCTAAGGTGAGCTACTATGCTGTAGGTTTCACTGTCAATTTCGTACTTAAAAATAAGCCCCTGGCGGTTGGCGCCACCTCTACCCGCTACACCATAGAGGTGACCATTGGAGGCCAGGAGCAATCCTGGGCGAGGAGAATTACCGGTGCCTTCATTGAAATGATGCAAGATGGTATAGTCCATGCTTTCTATGTCGAAACGGAAAAGCACACCATTATTTTCATCACCACCAGAAGCGGTCGCAGCATAAAGCACATTGGGTGTTACTTCCAGCAAATAGTCTTCAGGTAAAGGTGCAGCGCCCTCCGGACGGTTGAACTGGTGGACAATGGTAAAGGCATCATTTTCGGGGTTGAATTCAAAGATATTGCCAACTCCACCAGCACCCATACCATAGAGTTTGCCATTACTCGCCTGTGTAAGCCGACAATTGTAGGCCTGAACAGCCTCAAAATTGTGCCTGATGGTGAACTCATCACTCATGGGGTCAACTCGGAAAAGAATGCCCCGGTTGAATTCACCTCCCTGGCTGGCCGTGCCGTACAACAGGCCATCAGTGGCCAATATCATGCCCGTACCCATGTATTTGCCCCCGGATGCCCCGTCCAGTTCGTGCACAATTTCATAGCCCGAACCATCCAGACCCGTTTTGAAGATAAAGCCGGCATCGGCATTGCCACCTTTAAAGGTATTGCCCCATAAGGTAGACTGCTGGCCGTAAATGGGCAAAAAGATAAGACACAGTAGGGCCGTTAACAGATATCTGCTCATGGTTTGGGCTTAGGTGTAATACCAAGATGACTTTTTAAAGCTGTTGGTTTTGTGCCCTGGCGTAGATAATTGGATGACAGGCCTCTGTTTTACCTAAACTGCGCCATGGTAGCATCATTGACCGCTTTACGTTCTTTATCTGCCCACCAGCCATGTTTGTTAAAGTAGCGCCATGCCGACTTCAGGTGGTAGCGCAGCAAGGTGCGGCTATTGTATGAACCCTGTTGATGGTAATGGTTAATTTCTGTGGTGCCTAGATATGTGGTCTCCCAAACCATGGTGATTCTTCGGGAAAGGTCGACATCTTCAAAGTAAAGGAAGAAATCCTCGTCAAAACCGCCTACTTCTTTCAGAGTATCTTTCCGCATCCACATGAAACAACCAGACAGATAAGGTGCTGAAAAAATAGCTTTTGGGTCGATGGATTGCATTTCGTAACGCAACATTGGCCCTTTGAAAAGCTTCTGTAAACCACCTCTGAGAAAGCGCCTGGCAATCAAGGTAAAGGGAGTAGGTAACAGTTTGTAAAGCCGCTGGTCGGTGCCGTCAGGGTGCAACACCCGGGGCATTAACAGGCCCGTTTGAGGGTGCTGCTCCATGAATTGCTGTATGGTCTCAAGTGTATCGGGTTTAAAATACACATCAGGGTTGATCACAAGGTGGTATTTGCCCGTGTTGATTTTTGAATGGATGGCCAGATTATGCGCCTTACCGTAGCCCAGGTTTTTGTCGGTTTTGATGTACTCAAACCGCACATCGTCAGGTACGTGCTTCTTCAACTTTGTGCTTGAAGAGTTATCCAGGACCACCACTTCAAAATCCATTTTCAAGTTGACCAAACAGTCAAACAGATCGTCTAAATGACCTGGGTCATTCTCATACAATACCACAGAAATGGTTAGCATTTTACTATTAGACGTTTTGGTCCCAACCGTGTACCATTCATTCTGCTCATTTGGCTGCGTTGTTGAGGTAGAAAATGATACTAAAGATCCTTATAGTGAAGGCCTGAAGATAGCCTATTGAAGGTAGTTTATAGTCTCTTGAACAACTTTTAATTTTTTTAGCGAAAACCACTAGCCTTTCATTCTCAGTTGAATGACGAATGCCGATGCTACGGTCAGTACTCCAATCAAAACAATGCTGTATTCCATGCCGAAGACATCGGCCACAATGCCTGATAACAGCGCGCCAATCGCATACCCCAGATCTCGCCAAAGCCTGAATATACCAATGGTTTTTGGTCGTTGAACAGGGTGTGAATGGTCGGCAATGGCCGCTAAAAAAGTAGGGTAGACAATGGCCGTACCCAGGCCCAGCAAAGCCAATAGGCCCGCATAGATGCCAAAAGCGTTGGAAGTGAGAAAGGCGAGAATGGCCAGTCCCTGTAGCAACATGCCCCAAAAGAGTAGCGTCTTTTTTGGAAAATGATCGGCCATTTTTCCTGTAAAAAGCTGTCCAAGGCCCCAGACCAGAGGGTAGATGGCCACCAGTTTGGCTATGTCTTCCAGGTTGAAGCCATCAGAAGCCAAAAGCACCGGAAAAAGCCCCCAGACCATGCCATCGTTAAGGTTGTTGACCAGACCCGCCTGAGTAATAGAGCCAAGGTTACGGTCTTTCCAGGTGGTGTTCCAAAACAGATTTTCGATGGTTTTTTGGCCACTTTGGCCCGCCTCCATTTTGACATGGTGCCGGGTGTCCTTCACCAGAAAAATACTGGAAAACAAACCAGCTGCCGCCAGTCCAATGCCCAGGTAAAAGGGGTAAGGCCTTAGACCATATTCGGCCCCCAGCCAACCCGTAACAAAGGCCGCCAACCCTACTGCCAGGTAGCCGGCAGATTCGTTAAGGCCCATGGCCAAACCGCGGTTTTTTTCGCCCACCAGGTCTATTTTCATGATCACCGTACTCGACCAGGCCAGGCCCTGGTTAATGCCCAATAGTACATTGGCAAAAATCACCCAATTCCAGTCGGGGGCATAAATGAGCAGGAAGGGTACAGGCAGACCAAATACCCAGCCCAGGATCAGTAGGTTTTTTCGGCCATAGCGAGAAGCCAGTGAACCGGTAAAATAATTGGTGAGGGCTTTGGCTATGCCAAATACTATGATGAAGGACAGCACAGCCGACTTGGCTGCCAATCCGAAATCGGCCTCTGCCAGCTCGGGCAACAAGGTACGTTCCATGCCCACCATACCACCAACAAAGGCATTGATAACTACCAGCAAGCCAAACTGCTTCCAATTGTGTTTTAATCCCAGCCTCGTGCTTTCAGTCATCCGCCAAATATACAAGGCTAGCTGAAAATGCTGTTTAGAGATTGAAATTCACCAATCCGCTAAAATCGATTAGGTGTTCAGCAGGAGTTCATTATTTTAGAGAAATCTTCGACCTTAATCTTGGCAACATGAGACAATTTTTTAGTCAGATGACCGCTGGCTGCCTCCTATTAGGCCTGCTTTCAGGCTGCAATCAACCCTCGGAATACACACAGCTTTTCAACGGTACAGACCTTACTGGCTGGGTCAATCACGGAGAAGAAAAATGGTATGTAGATAATGGCGAATTGATCTGTGAAAGCGGTCCGAGCGCACAATATGGCTACCTTTCTACCGAAAAGTTTTATGATGACTTTGAACTCATACTAGAGTTTAAACAAGATGCCAATGGCAACAGCGGGGTCTTTTTCCGCTCCACTTTGGAGGGCACCAAAATCAGCGGCTGGCAGGCCGAAGTAGCTCCTCCTGGCAGCCATTCCGGGGGCATTTACGAATCTTACGGCCGGGGCTGGCTCATTCAGCCCGATTCGATTAAAGATTCAGCCCTGAAAATGGGTGAATGGAACACCATGAAGATTCGTGCCGTGGGCCCTTCGGTTACCACATGGCTCAATGATACTGAGATGATTCACCTTGAAGACGAAAAAATAGGCGAGGGCAAAGGGGCCATTGCCTTGCAAATTCACGATGGTGGAGGCATTAAAGTGCGCTGGAGAAATATCAGGATCAAACCGATCACCGAATAATCAATTTACTGATGAAGACACTCAAGACATTATCCATACTGCTCGTTCTTGCCTTTTTCGTTTCGTGCCAGGCTACACAAAAACAAGAGCAAGAACAGGAAGAAGAATGGTTTTACCTCTTTGACGGCACCAGCACAGAGGGCTGGCGGGCCTATAACGGAGAAAAATTGCCCCCTCACTGGGTGATTAAAGAGGGTACCCTCACTTTCGATACTGAGGTGAAGCTCGAAGAAGAATTTAGTGGTGGAAAAGACATCATCTATGCTGCAGAAGAGTTCGATAATTTTGAGCTCTACCTTGAATGGAAAATACCTGAAGGGGGTAATAGTGGCGTATTTTATCATACCAAAGAAGGCTACAGCAGCCCCTATGAAATTTCCCCCGAATACCAGCTTTTAGACGACCTGAAGTGGGAAGAAATCAACGATGCCAAACTGGAAGAGTGGCAGAAAACCGGTGCCGATTATGCCATGTACACACCAGACAACGCTGTGAAAAAAGTGAAGCCCGCTGGCGAATGGAATACTACACGCATTGTGTTTACCCCGGAAAAGGTTGAGCATTGGCTGAATGGTGAAAAACTGCTATCGTTCGTACCCTGGTCAGAAGACTGGGAAGAGCGCAAAGCCGCAGGCAAATGGAAAGATTTTCCAGAATATGGCAAGTTCAAAAAGGGCTACATTGGGTTGCAAGACCATGACAGCCCGTTGTGGTTCAGAAATATCAAGATCAAACGACTCTGAGATGAATAAAAGGGAATTTTTAAAGAAAGCAGGCCTGTTGAGCGCAGCTACCGTACTGCCCATGCCTGCCTGGACTGGTAATAATGAACACAAGACCTTACGCACCGCCCATGTGGGTGTAGGGGGCATGGGAGCAGAAGACCTGAAGGCCTTTGCAGCTCATGAAGAGGTACAGATAGCCGCTTTGTGCGATGTAGATTCCAGCAGGCTGGCTGCTGCCAAAAAGCTTCACCCTTCTGCCAAGACCTATACCGACTATCGTGATATGCTCAAAGAAATGGGCAATGAGATAGATGCAGTAGTGGTTTCAACCCCCGATCATACGCATGCGCCTGCTTCTATGATGGCCATGGAAATGGACAAGCCCGTGTACTGTCAAAAGCCCCTGACGCATCATGTAACAGAGGCCCGGGCCATGAACAAAATGGCCACAGAGAAAAACCTGATAACTCAAATGGGCATTCAGGTGCACTCATTTTTTGATTATAAACTGGGCACAGCCCTTATTCAGAGCGGCATTATTGGCAAAGTAAAAAAGGTGCATGCCTGGTCGCCTAAAAACTGGGGCTATGATGGTGCTGCACCAGCTGGTAGCGACCCTGTTCCTTCAAGCCTGGACTGGAACCTGTGGCTGGGTACTTCGCCCAATCGCGACTTCAAAGAGGGCATGTATCACCCCGGTAACTGGCGCAAAATCATGGACTATGGCTGTGGTACCCTTGGCGATATGGGTGTGCACATTTTCGATACGCCATACAATGCTCTGGCCCTGGACATTCCTAAGACCATAAAAAACGAATGCAGGAAGCCGACCAACTATGGCTTTCCAGAGAATAACATTGTGACCTATGATTTTCCCGGTACCGAGTACACCACCAAAAAGTTTAAGTGGATATGGTACGATGGACCAGGAGCTCCAAAAGGCCATAAAGACCTGAAACTGCCTAATGGCGATGAGCTGCCTGATCAAGGCGCCATGTTTATCGGGGAAAAAGGGAGGCTCTTGTTGCCCCACTTTATGCAGCTACCCCGGCACATTGTAAAAGGCAAATACGTAGACCTGCCGCTTGATCAATTCTCGGAAATGGGTAGACCCACCGAAGACTATGGCAAGGAAAGCAACAAGCACTATCATCAGTTTGTAGATGCCTGCCTGGGCAAGGGTGAATGTACCGCACCGTTTTCGTATGCAGCACGCCTTACCGAAACCATATTGCTGGGCGTAATTGCCGGACGTTTCCCTAATAAAAAGCTGCACTGGGATGCTGAAAAAGCCCGTTTTAAGGAAGACGAGGCCAACCAGTTTTTAGATGCTCCTTATCGGAAGTTTTAAAAAAGACGGAGGAAACAAACGCGCAAAATTTCAATGAAGATCAATGGGCAACATCATCATACCATTTGGGTAAATGAGCAGAATGCCCAGTTGATTCAGGTATTTGATCAGCGCTACTTTCCACACAAAGTGGAGGTTTTTGACATTACTACTACTGATGAGGCGGCTTTTGCCATCAAAGAAATGGTGGTAAGGGGTGCACCTTTAATTGGTGTGACAGCCGCCTATGGCATGTACCTGGGCTGCCTGGAAGCCCGTGAAATGGCAGACCCTGAAACACACCTTCAACAAGTGGCCCATAAGCTGAATGCGACCCGCCCTACAGCGGTAAACCTGGCCTGGGCCATAACTGAGATGCAAACTGCCCTGATGAATGCCAAAACCCCTGAGGATAGAATTGCTCTGGCACTGGAAAGAGCCAATGCCATTAAGGTAGAAGATATTGCCATTTGCGAAAGCATTGGCCAACATGGACTGGCACTCATCCGCGAGATTGCCGCTAAGAAAGAAGGCCCTGTAAATATTCTAACCCATTGCAATGCTGGCTGGCTGGCTACCATAGACTGGGGTACGGCCCTTTCGCCTGTGTATCATGCGCAAAAAGAAGGTATACCCGTACATGTATGGGTAGATGAGACCCGACCACGCAACCAGGGGGCAAGCCTTACTGCTTTTGAACTTTTAGAGCAGGCTGTCCCTCATACCCTGATCAATGACAACACGGGAGGACACCTGATGCAAAATGGCATGGTAGACATGGTGATAGTAGGTACCGACCGCACCGCACGCAATGGAGATGTGGCGAATAAAATTGGTACTTACCTAAAGGCCCTGGCCGCCTATGACAATGACGTACCCTTTTATGTAGGGCTTCCTTCTTCTACCCTCGACTGTTCCATTGCCGATGGTGTGAGGGATATTCCCATAGAAACACGCAGCGAAGAAGAAGTGAAATACATGCAGGGCCTTGTGGACGGTGAAATGAAAAAGGTACTGATTTGCCCGGAAGCCACACCCGCCATCAATTATGGTTTTGATGTAACTCCAGCCAAATATGTGACCGGACTCATCACCGATCGCGGCATTTGCGAGGCCTCCGAAGCAGGCATTAGAAGTCTCTTTCCAGAAAAATTCACTGACTGATGGACGAGGGAGTTATCAAATATCATTGTCGGTGGACCGAAGCACCACATGGCGTACATGTGCCACAACAGCTTCTGACCTGGCGCGACCGAATGCATGAACGAGGATTGATTGGAGTGTATGAGGCTGATGGAATTGGCTATGGCAACATAAGTATCAAAACTCCCGAAGGCATGCTTATTTCTGGTACACAAACCGGTCACTTATCCACGCTATCAGCCGATCAATATGCCTTGGTGACCCAATACAGCATTGCCAAAAACAGCTTAGAGTGTCGTGGAAAAGTAAAAGCTTCGGCCGAAAGCCTGACGCATTTAGCCTTTTATGAAACCAATCCATCCATTTGTGCAGTCGTGCACGTACATCACCTGAAGCACTGGCAGCGGTTAATGCATCAAATACCGACTTCGGCTGTTACAGTGCCCTACGGCACACCCGAGATGGCGGGTGAGATTGGCAGACTTTTCAAGGAAAGTGATCTTATTGACCAGCAAATTATGGTCATGGGTGGGCATCGGGAAGGGCTCATTAGCTTTGGTGAAGACCTGGATACAGCAGGTGAGGTAATGTTAAATCACTGTTATTAATGTCATTTATCCACAGAAAGGGGCACCCAATCGGCCTGTAATTAGGAATAACAGCGAATTATGCGGACCTTTGTCCCAGAAATAGCAGGAGTAGCTTTTCTTTATTCAATCCTTCCTGGTTCAATAATTAATCTTTACCCCGTATTTCCGGTTAAAAAATCAGGTCTAGAAAGTCTTAAAGGGCGTTTTGGGCCTACATAGAACTTAAACAATTATAATATTATGCCAACAGGAACAGTAAAATTCTTCAATGAGTCTAAAGGTTTTGGATTTATTAAGCCAGACGATAACTCAGCCGATGTATTCGTACACGTATCGGGATTAGTTGATGAAATCAGAGAAAATGATGCAGTCGAATACGAACTTGCAGAAGGAAAGAAAGGCTTGAATGCCGTTAACGTAAAGGTTGTATAAAAATATTTTATACACCATTGGCCTTGTTGTGGGCCATCTTTCACTAAATTATAGATAAACCAAAAACCCCGTTTTCCCCTTTATGGCAAGATCCCAGACTACCTTCAACAAAAAAGAACGAGAAAAGAAAAAGCTCCAAAAGAAAAAAGAGAAGCTCGCAAAACGTGAAGAACGTAAAGAGCAGACCAAAGATGGCAGCTTAGATAACATGATGGCTTATCTCGATGAGAATGGCAACATCACGGATACCCCACCGGATCCGAATGCCAAGACCAAAAAGATCAAAGCCTCTGATATCGAAATTGGCGTTCCGAAGAAGGAGAAGGAAGATCTTGAAGGAGAACGAAGAGGACGTGTAGCCTTTTTCAATGATTCCAAAGGATATGGTTTTATTGATCAGGATGGATCGCGTGAAAGATATTTTGTTCACATCAATAATACGACTGAACAGATTCAGGAGGGCGATAAAGTAGCCTTCGAAATAGAGGAAGGTCCTAAAGGACTGGCAGCTATTAAAGTAAGGGTGCTCTAAGAGTCACTGACTTATTAACGAATTAGAAACCCCTGAGGTCTGCAAAGAACTCAGGGGTTTTTTGCTTTCAGACCACTCATATCTTGATCAGAAATTCCCTAAGTCGTCTTCGGGTGTTAAATTCATCTTCTTCTTTTGCTTGTCGATATGCGCCACTATGGCCTGTGGCGATGAAGAACCATTAACCCCGACTGCCAGGGAGGAGGCCTTTGAATAGCTGGCAGATCTGCTGGTATTGGGGGTAGCTGCACCATCAACCTGGGAAAATGAGAAATGATTAGTCCTATACAAGGACAGGTAACCGTGAAACTGACCAGTTGGCAAATGGACTGTGGCTGAAATATTCCATATATTCCCTATTGAACACTCAGCCCAACCGATGAGATTTTTTTGGCCCTGGATTATTTCCGGTCTGTTTTTAGTACATGCTGTAAAGGCGCAGCAACCCAACCCCGACAGCCTGAAGCAGGTTTTTACCAATGCCAGCCTGGCCGATACCTTGCGCTTTGAGGCAGGTTTAGGCTATCTCATGTCACAATTTCGCACCGACCTGGACGCGGCCCGGTCCACTGGTCATCAGCTGCTAGACCTGGCCCAAACTGCCAATGACCGTAAGCGCGAAGCCACTGCGCATCGGCTGATTGGCAATACCTATGCCGTGCAGAGTCGCTTTGCAGAGGCAAGGGATGCCTTCTTTAAAAGTCACAGCATTTCGCTTGAAATAGGTGATGAAAGAGGCCTGGCCACCACCAACAGCAACATAGGCACTGTATTTTACGAAATGGGCAATTACCTACAGGCACAGGCTTACTTGATGGAAGGGTTAAGGCTGTCTGAAAAATTGAATTTGGAAGCGGCCATATCTCGGGCCCTCAATAACCTGGGCAACCTGTTTGTAGACCAAAAAAACAATGAAAAAGCACTGGAGTATTACCTAAGAAGTCTTGAATTGAAAGAGAAGATGGGCGACCGCAGGCGCTTGCCGGCCGCTTACAACAATTTAGGCCTGGTATATACCAATATGCGGGAGCACATCAAGGCGGTACAGAGCCTGGACAAAAGTATGGAGATAGCCAGAGAGCTGGGCGACATCAGGGGTGAGGCCAGGGCTTTGAGCAACCTCGGGGTGGAGTATGCCAAAGTGGGTGCTTTTGAGGCGGCTATTGAGAATTACAACCAGAGCATTAGGCTGCAAAATCAGGTAAACGATGATGATGGACTTGCTTCTTCTTACAGCTTTAGGGGTAAGAACTACCTGCAGCTAAAGTCATGGGAACGGGCCCGGCAAGACTGTATGCGCAGCCTGGCCATGGCAGAAAAGTCAGGTGCGCTTAACTTGCAAAAAGAATCATGCGACTGCATAGCCAAGGCACTGGAAGCTCAGGGCAATTTCAGGGCTTCTTTGCAGTATTTCCAGCGATATCAGGCTTTGACCGACTCATTATTCAATGAGCAGAAGACCCGCGAGATTACTCGCACAGAAATGAACTATAGCTTTGAAAAGCAGCAATTGGCCGACTCAGTGAGCTTTCATAAGTTGCAAACGGCCCAGCAGGTGGCTCATGAGCAAGACCTGAGCCGAGAGCACCGCAAGTTTTTCATTGTGCTCATTGTGAGCCTGCTCATTATTGGCTTTTTGGCATTTCTCTATTGGCGCCATGGCCAGCGGCTGAAAATGAGGCGACTGGAAAACCAAGTGCTCAACAATGAGATAGAGTTCAAAAAGAAAGACCTCACCAATTTTGCCGTGAACATTTCTAACAGCCTGGAGTGGGCAGAATCGCTTGCCGAAAAGGTGGACCAGATCAAGGAGGCTACGGGCCGTAAAAAAGCGGTGGAGTTTGAACAACTGGAAAAAGAGATTAAGAACAAAGTGTGGGTCAATGAAGGCAGCGAAGACTTTTACGATAAGATAGATGCTTTTAGCAGTGCCTTTTACCACAGCCTCACTTCGCGCTTTGAAGAACTGACTAAAACGGAGATCAGACTTTGCTCCCTCATTCGGCTGGATCTCAATACCAAGCAGATTGCCGTGCTGCAAAATATCAACCCGGCATCCGTCAAAATGAGCCGAAATCGCTTGAGAAAGAAGCTAAACCTGGCTCCGGAAGACGATTTGACAGCCTTCTTAAAATCTATCTAAGACTTTTAGTAAGCATCTGTAATACAGGCGTTTGTGTTTCGGAGATTCCTTTTTGTAACCCATAAGTAAACCCTTCTTGCCCCTGCTGTAACCCCTTTGTAAACGCCTGAAATTCTTCTGACCGCCTGATTGCCGCTTAGGTTTGCCTAACGAATCGAAAATCAGATAGTCATGAAGAAATTTTTAATGTTCTTTTATTCAGTCATCGCTTATGCGATTGCTTTTAGCTCCATTCTCTACTGGATCATTTCAGTAGGCAACCTGATACCCGAAGTCTCCATAGATCAGGCGCCCAGGGTATCAGTGGCCCTGGCCATTCTCAATAACCTGGTACTGATTGCACTTTTTGGTATACAGCACAGCGTAATGGCACGTGGTTGGTTCAAGGAAATACTTACCCGCTACCTGCCCAGGCCGGTTGAGCGCAGCACCTTTGTGCTGGTTTCTGGCATTTTGCTTTTCAACCTGGTGTACAACTGGCAACCAATGGGTGGCATCATCTGGCAATTTGAGACAGGCACTTTGGTGTACTACGCCAGCTATGTACTGTTCTTTGCTGGCTGGGCCATTCTGTTCATCAGCTCATTCCTCATCAACCATTTTGACCTGTTTGGCCTACGCCAGACTTTCCTTGAGTTGCAAAACAAGCCCTATACTGAGCTGCCCTTTAGAATCAAAGCCTTTTACAAGCACGTGAGGCACCCGCTCTACTCGGGTATGCTGCTGGGCATGTGGGCTACTCCGGTAATGTCGGTTACCCACCTCTGCTTTGCCCTGGCCATTACAGGCTATGTGGTGATAGGCACTCGCTATGAAGAAAAGGATTTGGTGAAGGTATTTGGCAGCAAATACACAAGCTACCAGGCCAGCAAACCCATGCTGATTCCATTTACAAAAGGCTTTTCTAAAAAGAAGGGCAACACAGTACTGAAAGAAAAAATGGCTTGATCGAAGAGCCTGACCCCGATAGCTATCGGGACAAACAAAAAAACAACGATAAACATGAATACGATATCTACATCTATAGAAAACTGGGCAGAGAAGACACAAGCCCTGGCAGAAAGCTTTGCCAAACGTGCTGCTGAAAATGACAAGCAGGGAGAATTTGTTTACGAAAATTATGAGCTGCTGAAAGCCAATGAGTATTTCTCGCTGCTAGTGCCAGCAGAGCTGGGCGGAGCGGGCATGGCCTACTCAGAAGTATGCAAGATCGTGAGCACCATAGGCAAGAGCTGCGGATCTACAGCCCTGGCATTTTCTATGCACCAGCACCTGGCAGCCGCTTCGGTATGGAAGTACCTGCACAAGGGCGTGGGTGCACCCATGCTCACCAATGTGGCCGATAACCAACTGGTGCTTGTGAGCACTGGGGCCCGCGACTGGCTGGGTTCTAATGGAGAGATGAAAAAAGTGGAAGGCGGATATAGGGTAAGTGCCTATAAGGCTTTTGCCAGCCAATCGGCAAATGGCAATATGCTGGTGACTTCAGCACCTTATCAAAATGAGGCAGGTACCTGGAAGGTACTGCACTTTGCCGTGCCTTTTGCCTCAGAGGGTGTAAGCCTGCTGGACGACTGGAAGGTGATGGGCATGCGTGCTACGGGTTCGCAGACGGTGGTGCTGGATGAGGTTTTTGTGCCCGATGCCGCCATAGCCCTGGAGCGTGATAAGGATGAGTTTCACCCAGTGTGGAATGTAGTGATTACGGTGGCCATGCCACTCATTATGTCGGCTTATGTGGGCATAGCCGAGCGGGCTGCTGAAATAGCCAAAGAGGCTGCCATTGCCGATGGAGGCAAGCAAGCTCATTTGCCTTACCTATTGGGTAAGCTGCAAAACGAAATGCTGGCGGCCAGGGTACAGTGGCAGGCCATGTATGCCCGTACCAATGAGCTTGACTTTACACCTGACAAGCAGGTGACCTCTGAAATGTTGGGCTTAAAAACCAATGTGAGCGAGGCATGCAAAAATGTAGTGAGCCTGGCCATGGAGCTGGTGGGAGGCAGAGGTTTTTATGTGAAAAACGAGCTGGAACGCCTTTTTAGAGATGTGCAGGCCAGTCAGTTTCATCCACTACCCAAATGGGACCAATATGCATTTACAGCAGAAGAGCTTTTAAACTAATTATTAATCCTTGCGTGACCCTTAGGGGTCGCGCCATGTGAGCTGACATGGAAGGTTGAGGGATTGTCCAACTACTTGTCCATGCTAAGTCCACGCCCTGGTCTTTTCCTACAAAACATATCACTGCACTTTTGTGCAATCGAAAGTAGGGTAGTGAGAGGTCAAGGGTATATAAAGCATATAGACATGAATAAATCGACAAATATCAACAGGAACAACCGATGGTTTACCATCAGCCTGATTATTGCCCTGACATTGGCACTGCTCACTCTCACTCAGGCAAGCCTGAATGCACAGCCAGAAAACGGTCAGGATAAGCTGGAAGCCGAACTGCTATATGACATAGAGCAGTGGCTGGATGAGGCTCCCTTGAGCTTTGAAGAAAAGACGAAAGAAGAGATTGAGGAGGGCATGCATAAAAAGGCGAAGGAGCTTAAAGCTCTGGAAGCCCGCCTGCAAGCACAGATAGAATGGCTTGAAAGACTAGAAGGCTTTTTGCCAGAAGAGAAGAAGGCTAAAAAGGAAGATATCACGGTATTTCCTACTGTATCATTGAAGCAGTAAAAGCCCGATAGCAGAGAAACGGTTAGTAGTTTAGTATAATTTTTTCAAAGGCGTGATCTGGCCAGATCATGCCTTTTTTTGGATTCCCAGGGACACCTTCTATCAAAAGGAAGGTGTCCTTGGTGTTTTTATCAAATCACGATGGTCTGAATGGCTTTGCCGCTCAGGGCCACTTTGGTGTTTTTGCCATTGAGGCTCAGCTCTATGGTTTTGCCCTCTTCGCCCATGTTCAGCATTACGATTACTACTGAGCCATCGTCATTTTGGGTAGCAGTGGCCATGATGCTGTCGTCTGATAGCTCGAAGCCTATGCGCTTGGCACCGGGCCTGATGTGCTTACTAAAGTGCTTCATTACGTAGTAAAGTGGGGTAAAGTACACTTCATCCTGGTCGGGGTCTACTATTACCGGAGCGATGCACCAGTTGCTGGCCCAGTTGGGGCCGCCCTGGCGGTCGAGCACCATGTTCCAGTCTACCCAGCCGTCTACCCAGTTGTTGAGGCAGCCAATGATGTCGCGGGCATAGCGATAAACGGGTACGTATTTAGGGTGGTCGGGCTTCAGCGCTTCAGGTGCCCAGTCCCAGCCCCAGTCAGTTGCTTCCTTGGCCCAATACCAGGCATCGTCTTGCCAGTGGGGTACTTCGGCATCTATACAGGCTTCTGACTGGATGAGGTACTTGTCAGGAGCGGCATTGTGGGCCAGCTGGAGCTTTTCCGGGTAGTATTTGTAGGTGCTGGCATACCAGTGCACAGCTGTACCATCAAAGTAGTTTTTGCGCGTATCGTTGGCGTACATGGCTTCCACAAAGTGGTCTAGCTCTTCATCGCGGTTTTGGTCGTAGCCCAGGATTTTTATGTCTCCGTGGCCATTGGCCTCCAGTGATGGGCCCAGGTGTTTTTCAACAAATTCGGCATGCGATTCTGGGGTATAGTGCATGCTTTCCCAGTTGCTGTCATTGCCCAGGGGTTCGTTTTCCACGGTAAGCCCCCATATGTCTATGCCCTGTTCCTTATAAGCATCAATGTACTTTGAATAATACAGGGCCCAGGTATCGTAATATTTGGGCAGCAGGCTGCCCCCTTTCCAGTCGTTGTTATCTTTCATCCAGGGCGAGGCGGTCCAGGGTGAAGCAAAGATTTTGAAGCCATCAGTAGAGGCGGCCATGGCATCTTTGATCATGGGCACCACATCGTCCATGTCTTCAGAAATATTAAAAGATTCCAGGCTTTCATCGCCTGCATCTACATAGTCGTAATTGCCCAGTGAAAAGTCGCAGGAGTTGATGTGCGTACGGGTAAGTGAGTAGGCTGCACCGTCAGGGCCAAAGTAGGCCTCAATCACCTTTTTGCGGTTTTCAGGGCTCAGCTTGTTCACCAGGTAGGCGGTAGACTCGGTAAAAGCACCTCCAAACCCAGTAATGGTTTGAAAGCTCTGGCTGGGGTCTATTGCAAGGGTCACATTGGCCGGGGCATCTGCACTGGCAGAGATACTGGTCCAACTGTTACCAGCTGCTGAGGTCTCAAATACTTGTACGGCCAGTTCTTCTTTGGGGGGTTCACAGGCCATAAATGACAAGAATAAGGTGGCGAGGAGTGTATTACGCAGGAGTTTCATAGTATTAAGGTTGAAGCAGAATTTACAAAGAAATCAGGGTTTTAATGAGAGTTGGTTGAATCAACAGTCTCCATTTTCCTTATATTAGATACACCCGGATTTAGCAATAGACTTTCTATTCCATTGTAATTCAAGTTGAATTAGTCGAAGACTTAAGCTTCAATTTCGACTTCATTACGATTTCTATTGCTTGTGCCAGGTTAAAGCCAGCCTTATGAAATACATCAGCCTGACTTTCTTATTTCTACTGAGTACGGCTCTCTGTGCTCAAAACAAGCTGATTTTCGAAAAGCTGCCGGCCATGCCTTTGGGCAATGCCAATTTGAGCACGGCACAGGGCGAGCAGGATATTTATGCCATAGGAGGTACCACCGCTACCCAGTGGGTGAGTTCCAACCTGCAGGTGTTTGATACCCGCATCAACCTTTGGCTGCAGTTTCCGCTAAAAAAACTACCTCGATTTACAGATGGCTCTGCCCTCTACCTCAAAGAGCATGATTGCATACTACTGGCTGGTGGCGTGATGCCCTATGGTGCTTCCATTGCCCTGGTAGACAGCATCAGGGCCATTTACCCGAAGATAAGGAAGGTAAGAGCGCTGGGGCTGGCCCCTGAACCTGCGAGAAACCTGGGCCTGGCTCATGCTGATAACAATGTTTACCTCTTCGGGGGCTCTACTGGCACCTGGAAAAACCGGCTGGGTAACCGCTATTTTAATTTCAGCAAGAAGCTTTACCGCTATAACCTTCTGAATGGCGAGATGACCGAACTGCCTGATATGCCACACGGTATGGAAACTGAGGGAGGCATTATTGATGGTAACCTCTATCTGTTTGGGGGCTTTGACAGCAAGGCACTGAGGGGAGTATTTAAATATGACATAGCTGAAGAAACCTGGACCAGGCTTCCGTCACTTAAGAAGCCCCTGTCGGAATATGCGCTGGTTCAATACCAACACTACTTTATCATGGTGGGCGACTACTCTCGCAACAATCAGCTGATGGTATTTAATACCAAAACAGAGAAGGCTACCTATTTCAAAACCAACCTGAATGGCCGCAAATTTGGTGCTTCCATCATCGATGACACCCTCTATGTATTCGGTGGCATCAACGGACGGCTGGGTAGCTTCAAGCAGCAACATTTCAAGCTGCCTTTACAAAAAATACTTGATCAAACCGCTAAGGTTCAGTGATTTTGGCATGTAGAATTGATGTTCTCAACAATTATAGCATTGCTTTGATTATTAAAGGAGCAAGGCATTATTCTTGCTTCATTCTTTATCAACTCAAACCAGTCGTTCCTATGAAACCAACTCTTATCGGATTACTCGTCTTTTGTTGCATCGGTCTTCAGGCGCAAAGCAAGCTGAAGTTTGAAAGAATCAAATCCATGCCTAACCCAGCAGCGGGCTTTAGCATGGCACAAAGTGAGCACGATATTTACGCCATTGGTGGTCAAAACTGGACCCAGTGGGTGAGCTCAGACATTCAGATTTATGACAGTAAAGCAGAGATATGGATAGAGGCTCCTTTGAAGCAGGTTCCGCGTTTTGTGAATGGCTCGGCCCTTTACCTGGAGAATCATGATTGCATCTTGTTGGCCGGAGGTATTACACCCTATGGGTCGTCTTTAAAGCTGGTAGACAGTATGTATGCGGTGTATCCAAAATCGCTTGAAGTGCGCAATCTGGGCCCTGTGCCCACACCCGCCAGAAAGATGGGAGTGGCTTATGCCAATGAAAAGGTGTACATGTTTGGAGGTTCTACTTACAGCTGGCGCAACGATATGGGTACGCGTTTTTACCGCTTTAGCAACAAACTACATGAGTACGACCTGTTTACAGGAGAAGTAAAAGAACTGCCCGATATGCCCATTGGCATGGAGACTCAAGGAGGCATTGTGGATGGAAATCTCTACCTCTTTGGCGGCTTTGACGGCACGCGGAGATCCACCATTATGAAGTACAATATTGCTGCAGGTGAATGGACTGAATTACCTCGGATGGAAAAGACAGTATCTGACCCGGCCCTGATCCAGTACAAGCACTACTTCCTGCTGGTGGGTGATTTTACCAAGAACAATCAGCTGATTGTATATGATACCAAAAGTCAGAAGGCCCGTTACTTCAAAACCAATATTCAGGGCCGCAGATTAGGTGCCTCTATTTTGGGCGATGACTTGCACGTATATGGAGGCCAGAATACTAACCTGGGCATTTTGAAGCAGGAGCACTATAAAATCTCACTGGAGAAAATCATTGGCGCTACTGGTAAGATTCAATAGCTAGACTTATAAACAAGAATCAGGGAGTGCACAGACACAAAATTACCCACGTCCATTCATCTGTCTTAATAATAGCGACAGTGGCTTAGGGCTTTTTTCGTCTTTGTAATCGTGTAAGGAGCGTAACAAAAGCACTTGGTACGCTAAAATTTGAACAGACTAAGCGTCTGCTTCAGCGTCATCATTTTTTGGTTCCTCTGGTACGTCAACAGGCGTTGCGGTTACCGAGAAATTGAATTGTGAGTCCATTACGAAATAGAGGATGTGCGTCTGAAGCAGTTCCTGTGCCTTGGCCGACTGCTTGAGCATGATTAACAGGTCGGCAGCTACTACGCTGGCTTTGGCAGGCTTAAGCACACGGCTTTTGTGGGTTTCTAGTTTGAATGCGAAAGTAGAGCTCTTTCTGGTATTGGCATCGGTAAACTCATGTTTTGACAGCTTATAGCTTTGGGTCTCTCCTCCGAGAGAATCTACCAACAATTTCAATACTACAGGTCGATACTTTTTCCAGATCGGGAAAAATTCTTTGGTGGCTAAGGATTCGTCTATCATTTCAGCTATGCGTTTCTAAAAGTCATTCGGGAATTAAGCAGCTCCGTTTCGATCAATGTCGTTGAAGCTCTTCAAATATTAGGTCGAGTTCGGCTCTGGTTTTACTGAGTTTCAGTGCGAGGCCTTCCATCATGCCTTCCCGTTCCTGGGGCGCGTGTTCAAAATCCTGATCAGAAAGGGTAGGAAACCAACGTTTCAGCAAGATCTTTTGCTCTCTCCAACTCCTCAAAATCTTCGCCATCCTGCAAGCTATAAAGTTCTGCGGGTTATGAACTGGAATTCGCCTGAAAATCTGGTAGTTCGCTTCAAAACGAAGTGCGTTTTGGAAGTAAACTTGAGTTTATATTAATTTTTTGAGTTAAAAAATGAATCCTGCTCCTGAGGTGAAGATTTAGGTTCGATTCCCTTGCTCTCCGCCAAGGGGGTAGTCCGTCCCGATAATTATCGGGAGGTCGAGGAGGCAGTCTTGAAAACTGTGGAGCTTAATGGCTTCGGGGGTTCTCCCGTTAGCTATCAGGGCCTGCTACCGCAAAAGAATGTGAAGTTAAACGGCCAAAAATTACCCTACATTGATAAAAAAGAGAACCATGGCATTCCCTACCTCAGTAAACGAACAAATAACCGATTCCGTAACGCAAGCCAATACAAGTGTGTTGGGAGATGCCCCTGCAGTGGCGACAGGCAACTTTTTCATTGCGACATCTCAAGCACTTGGCAACGCAGCCCACAACGCAACCACTGCACAACAGCAATCTGCCATAACGGCACAAGCCGCGACCACCATGGGTGTAGCTACCCTTTATGCCATCGATACTGCTTCAGCAGGTAAGGCCACAGCCACTATTTTCGCCAAACAATCCAGCATTGCCAAAACCACCAATAGAGGAGAGGTAACGCCAAATATGGTCATAGGGCATATGCAATCTATGTTGGCCACACCAGCAGGTAAAGAGGAAATAGCCCAGGCAATTGCACAAGCACAAGCCAGTAAAACTGAGCCTGACATGGCCCAAATAAATGCCTCAATTGAAGAAATTAAAGATGCTATTGCAACCGCTCGCAATGAGGGTGTCAGCGATCAAGCCATCTGTTACACCTTACATCAAGTGGCACATGACAAGGGCATTAGCATGCTCTATCCATCTCTCCATAGCCCTGATTTGACCGAAGAAGACATCTTTGCCTACTATAAGGCTATAGTAGACGACTTCTATGAAAATAGAGTCGGTTAATTCTAAACTTGGGCGATAAAGAGTAATCATTTCATGTTGAGAACCGAAAGTTCTCAAAAAGGGTAGCGTTCTATAATTTTGAATTGCCCGGCCTAATTCTGGTACGTATTTCTGTGGGATAAGCCAATCAAAACCTCGAGCTATGAAATTTTTTTGCTATATTTTATAAGTAAATAATTTTTTAGCGCATATACTTTTATCGCTTCTGACTTAGCTTATCCCCATCGTTTGGCCCCAAAACAGGCCATTCTATTAGTTTAAGTCAGCTTTTGAGAATCAGATTGGAACCTGAGAATCTAATGATTACTGCCAACTATCGATTGGTGAAGTGTTTGACTACCCTTTTCCCTCGGTATTTTCATGTCAGCCATGGCCCTTTACTTACAGGCCCTTTGCTACATGTGCAGTTTCACACTCAGGTAAGGCGTTACCTTTAAAAACCTGAGCCGTGAGCTTACTCACCAGATCAAGAAAATATTGGAGCAGTTTTACGCAGGGCTCTAGCCTGTTGCTCCTTCTTATCATTCCCAAGTGCTCGTTGTGCCTCTTTACCGTGGTCAATACCATTGCCGTATGTGGCCTCAAGCCTGTGGTTACACCACTATGGGAAAATTTGTTGGTGGGTTCTTTCGCACTTTTCCAATTGTCCATCACCCTTTATGAAATGAGGAGGAATTTGAGAATGCTGCCATTGCTCATTTCGGCTGTAGGACTGGGCGCTTTCGCGGGCTTTCTGTTTATGGAGCTGCCCGCCACTTATTATTATGCCGGGGTGCTGTTTATCTCATTGGGCTGGGTCGTTATGAGAATCCAAAAATCAATGGCCTGCAAAGAAGAATGCACCCAATCTCCGGGAAGTCCGCTTCTACTATCACAGAATAAAACAAAACACCAAACCATATGAACAACGATTTTTTAAAAGGCATTTGGGTCTACCGCAGTTGGTACAACAATACCAACCTTGCGGCTACCAGCGATTCACTCGTGTTTGGCCAGGGTTACATCCGAATAGATGCCTCAAACCCAGCAGAATTTAAGGGCCTGATCTATGGGCCTAAAAACGCTGCAGACCCTAACCCCATTGACCAACCTTTTAGCTGGCAGCTGGCGCTAAAAGGCTCTACCAATTATGGTAATCCCGTAACGGTGCGCTTTCAGGGCAAAGGCGTGATTGGCGGAGATGAATGGATCTATAATTATGTAGGCTACATGATTCCGCCCTGGCAAAATGGCATTAACGAAAAACCCTCTATGGTGGGCTCCATTGTACGTGTAATTCCTCACCCAAGTGGTCAGGTCGATTCTAATGGGCAGCCTGTAATACACCCGGCCGGAGTGGTGGCTTCCTGGTACGCTGTAAAAATGGATGATGACCAGTAATCTGGAAATGGTTTTTACGGCTCCTGCGATCTATTTGCTGGCGCCTGAAATACAGAAAAAAAAGAACTGAAATGACGAAGAAAAAACATAAAACCCCATACGATAAGTTCAAGGTGATAATGGACAAGGCTGCTGGTGAATCAAAAGCCGACTACCAGGGCCATGGCAAGTTCTGGAACACACTATCGCTACACGAACTTCAAGAAGTAAGTATTTATGGCATCCGTATGATTGCTCCCAAGGAGGAATTTGACCCTACAGGTACTTACCAGCCTCCGGCACAAGACAGCTGCTGCACGCCAAAACCCAGCCCTAGCTGCTGTGGCGATAAGGAAGAACAACCTGCAGACGACCCCACTGATGATCACCATACGGATGAAGCACCTGCCTATTTCCCTGGCAGGGGAGCTGCCTCTGGCCTGGTGATTGGCCTTAAAGGTGATTTCCCTTTTGACGATACGCAATTCCCTCGTCTGCCTTTTGAAGGAGAAAAGGTGGGCTCGGAAGACATCCGGTTCATTGAAAAATGGATTGATGCAGGTTGCCCTAAAGACGAAATGCCGAAGCTACCTGCTGGTGGCCAGGGCGGCACGGACGGTCCTGCGGCCATTGACAACCCCCTTACCCGAGGTGAAGCGGCCCATCCGCCAGTAGCCAATCAGCATACCTACAATGCGGAGTCGGGGCAGCTGCTACAACGCAAAAACGCGGCCTTTATGCCTGATGATGAGCGCGCGGCATTCAAAGAGGCCATTGGCGCCATACAGGCACTGGATAAGTATCCATTGGATAAAAGAAGCTTCCTCAACTGGGGCAAAATTCATGGTGATTCTTGCCAGCATGGTTGGGAACAATTTTTACCCTGGCATCGGGCTTTCCTTTATGAATTTGAGCAACTGCTTCAAGATTATGTACCTGGCGTTGCCCTACCTTATTGGGACTGGACCTTGCCTCGATACAATCATGGCTGTGTACCCAAGAAAGGAGTAAGTGGTATCATACCGCAGATTTATCGCTGCTGGTTGACTGAGCAGAACCTGCAAACTCTGGAGCAGAATTTTGATCCATCAGTCATCAAGAAACTCAATAATCTGCTAGGGAAAGAGTACAATTCGGGCACTGAAGTGATTTGGGATGGAGAAGACCAAATAGGCAAGCAGGAAATGACGGGAGACCTCATCGATGCCATTTATGCCGAATTGAAAAAGAACAACCCGCTCTTTCATCGCTTCCGTTATCCGGGAATGTTTTACGAATCAAACAAAAATACCGGAGCCTATATACTGAATGACAAGGGAAGGCCGAAGCTAATTAATACGGACAATCCCCTGGCCAACCCCTATCACCATCACTACCCCACAGCCTCTGAAATTCAAGACATATTGGAGGTAGACAATTGGGCAGAGTTTGGTGGTGGACCCCATGCCAACCAGTCTTTTGGTATACTTAGTCAGAACCCGCATAACACCGGGCACATCTGGTCAGGTGGGCAAAACCCCATGGCTGACCCTACAAAACAATGGGGGCCCGGAAACACATTGAATGGCGACATGTTCAACGACCTGGTGGCCTTTTATGATCCCATTGCCTGGGGGCATCACTCTAATGTTGACCGACTTTGGGCGGCCTGGCAGACGAAACATCCAGGTATAAACCCAGAAGACCTGACCGATATTATGATTCCCTGGCAATACTCAGTCCAGCAGCTGCTCAACACCAGCAAGCTGGGTTACGAATATGCCATGGGCTCACAGCTGTTTGCTGCTGACAATGGCAGCCCCATTACCAAATTCAAATCGGCCCCGGCTGTGATACACAATGAGGTGATTGAAAACCACAGTAGGGCTGAAGTAAGGCTGCATAAGCTACAGAAGTCGGTAGACTCGCATTACATCAGGGTGTTCTTAAATAGCCCCGATGCCAATGACCAAACGCCTACACAGGACAATGACCACTTTGTGGGTTACATCGCCCGCTTTGGCCACGGTAATTGTATTGGCGGCCCTGGCCACTGTGATGTGCCCTCTGAGGCAACCAGGAAGTATGACATGAGGGCCAGGCACCACAATACGCCTACCAATCACATACTGAATGCCACCAAGTGCATTGAAAAACTCAAAGCCAAAGGAGAAAAAGAGTTCCATGTGAATGTAGTAGCACTCGGACCCAACGGCACCATGGCCGAGGGAGCCAGCCGCTTATTAATGGACGGTGTTTCACTCAATTTCTTCGATTAATTAAGCCTGAAAATTCAAAAAGAATAAAGACATATGAGTACCAAATACGAAATACATCCAGCCATTGGTATCGCGCGCGTGGGCAACAGCAAGCATGACTTTTACCTGGCGCCAGAAACACCGGGAGCACTGCCCACCCAGTGTGATGAATGGGGTAATGAAACCTTGGATTCTGATGGGAATGCGGTGCCGGTAGAATCGTTTAAAAACGGCAACAGTGAAGTAATAAGACAAGCTGCCCGCTTTAAAATCTTCGTTTATGACGATGATAACCCGGGTGGAAGGCCCATTAAAATTGGTGACAACGTGCAGGGGATTGGCAGCTCCGGCCCGCTCATTGATATACAGTGGACAGCCTATATCGCTAATAAAAAATCGGTATGGTATCAGTTTAAGCAAACGCAGGGTGAGCATGGCTATGCTTCAGACCACCCTTTGCGAAATGCCGATATTACCGACCCGATGGAAAGGCAAAAGCTGATCATTGATCCGGGGCCACAGACCATTGTAGGTAAAAATGTAAAAGCGGAGTTTGCCAAAGGTAAAAACCCAGCTTATGCCCAGATTTTCCCACCAAAACTGAAGCCTCATAGCATCGATACGCTGGGCGAGATCAGAACCAATGACAATCAAGAGCTGATTGTACTGGGAGGGCATGGTAAGTCTGGTTCGCATAAGACGCACTTTAGCGAACCAAGGATTACCTCTTATTGCAACAACCCCGGCTGGTATGACGACATTTCTGACGGGCCCGTAACGGCCATGTTAGCATACTACGATGAACTTGATGAGATGGTGCGCTACCAAAAAGTAGAAGATCCGGCTTGGGTGGTGGTAGGCTATCCTGGTTATGCACCTGAGATCGAAGACATGATTTCTATGGATGAGGTAATCAACAATGTGGCCATCCGCCATTTTGCCCATGATACCTACATGTATGGCACAGGCGATTTTGATAATCCTGCCCCGGTAACGGAGGATAACCTGACCGAGTGGAGGAATGCCCGGAAGCATTATAACCCGGAATATTATCCGTACTTCAAGCGTGACATCTGGCCTATCATCAGCAGGCCGTTTAAGATGAGCTGGGTAACTACCGTGGCAGATGGTTCCAATCAGCCACACAATACGGGGTACAAGGGCAACTTCCAGCAAGATTTGATGGGCATACCCCCTCAGGGAGGTGAAGACCCTTATGGATTTATGCGCCAGAAGATATACGATACCCTAAGGCAGTCTGGCCAGGAGAATGTATTTGCGCCTAAAAACGATTATGGTGACTTTCAATATTACAAACCTCTGATGCCGTTGCTTTGTGGTGATAACCCCTTGACCAATACGGTGCCCGCCAAGTTTTTGAGGTTGACCGACACCATGCTTTTCATTTTGAAGCAGTGGAAGGAAGGCAAATTCATCAATGAAGACCAGGCAGACATTGATTCGACAGCCTTAAAGAAGAAGCACAACGAGGGTCAATTCCTGACCAGTGGAGTGCTGAGCAACGGGCTGGGAGGCGCTTTTAATCCGGGTGCCGAAGTGGCCTGGATCATCAGAGATCCTAATATTTACAGCAAGTCATTCCGAATCAATGCCAAGGCCTCATTGCTGCCCAATTTAGAAACGAGTTTTACGGGTACTACCCCGGGAGTTAACTTTTACGAGCGACCCGGCCTCACGCAAAACAGCCCCATTAGCGAAGGGCTGGAGCCAGGTGATCTCACCAAGTATTCGGCACTGCCTTGGCAAGCCGATTTCAATGAGTGCAGCTCACAGCCGGTAGACATCACCTACGAAGAGTGGAACAACATTTACCCTGATAAGACAACGGATGGAGCTGATCCGGCTTCGAATCAGAAGGTAAATTTAACGCTCTGGTGGCCTTCACACAGGCCCATGCAGGTTATCCCTTACAACAATGGTGAAGGAGGATCTGCTGTTGACTGGGCTTCGGGCATACCGCAGAATAACAACAACTATATGGAGGGTGACTATAAAATGGTTGAAAACTGGAACGACCTGGGCTTTATTAAGTCGGGCGTTGCTGGAAATACCCCGGGTTACTATCAGCAAGAGCGCAATGAAGATGCGCTAGGCCCTGTAGCACCAGCTGAGTTAAAAGTGCCAGGCAAGTATAAAAAGAAGAAGCCGAAAGGTTATTAAAACCCGAATGATGCCACTACGGCCTCATGACGATACCTATTGCGTAAACTGTTATAGGTTTAAATGCTATTCTATTTTAACTCAGTGGCTTTTCGGGCCACTGAGTTATTTTTTTGATTCAAAGCGCCTTGAGTTTGTGGGTGTAAACAGGTCGGAGTACTTTAAAACCTCGTTTGATTTGGTAACTGAATATTGGAATGACCGAATACTTTGACATATGTATATTGGGAGGGGGGCCAGCTGGTGCCACCGCTGCGCTGATGCTCAAAAAACGAAGCCCTGAACTCTCCATTGTCCTATTAGAATCGTCAAATTACGAGCATTGGCGGGTGGGCGAAACCCTATCGCCCGATGCAGGCAGGGCTTTTCGGGAGCTGGGAATTTGGGATTCTTTTTTGGAAAAAGAGCACCTGTCTAGCTATGGCACCTGTGCTGCCTGGGAGACCGAATTGGTCACAGAAAATGAATTTATCTACCACCCTGAAGGCAGAGGCTGGCACCTGAACAGGGTCAGGTTTGACGAATGGATGGCTGAGCAAGCGGCTGAAAAAGGAGCCGATTTGCGCAAGGGTACTCGCTACATAAGCCATGAGAGAAAAGAGCAGTCCATTGTGCTTACTTTAGAGGATGAGGCCCGGAAATACGCGCTGGAAGCAGGCTTGATTGTAGATGCTTCTGGCAGAAGGTCGGCCTTTGGCAGAAATGAAAAAGTGGAGCGCACCACGCATGACCGGCTCTCTGGCGCCATTGGGTTTTTCAAAAACGAAGCACCCCTTTCAGAGATTTCAACCTATACCCTGGTAGAGTCACAGGAAGAGGGATGGTGGTACTCTGCCTACCTCAACGATGGTCGCTTTATCATCGCCTTTATGACTGATGCCGACATTCTCAAGTCTAAAAAGCTACAAGACCAGGAGCTATTCCTCAACCAACTGAGGCAAACCCTCCACACCAAACATCGGGTGCCTAAGCTAGAGCCAGCAGAGCCCATTCGTATACTCAGTGCTGCTTCCATGCTTAGCCAGCAGGTCTGTGGCGATCGTTGGATAGCCCTTGGCGATGCTGCTTCTACCTTCGACCCACTGTCGTCACAAGGCATTTACAAATCCATTCGGTCTGGGATGTTTGGGGCCTATGCCATACTTGATGAGCAACACGGCAAGCCAGGAGGCTTTGCCAAATACCAACGCTTCATTGCCGAAGAATTTCAGGAATACCTGGATACCAAAAAGGACTTTTACGGACAGGTAAAGCGTTGGCCGGAGAGTGAGTTTTGGAAGAGGCGGAGGTGATCTTTAAGCTACCTTCTTGGACTTACTGTTTTCTAGCCACTCAGCAATAGAGAGTAAGTGTTAATTCTTTTGTATTTTATCGTAAACCATTCTTTATATGAAAATTCCGTTCTATATATCGCTCTCTCTTCTCCTATTATATTTTTTTGTAAAGCTTTGGGGTGTAAATTTTGAGATATCAAATCTTAATATGGATGATAGCATCTTTACCATATTGGGAGGAGTATTTTTGATTAGCACTGTGATATATTCACTGGAGAATGAAGTAGTCAGGAAGACATTTGAAAACGCTAAAGATAAGGGAGAGGAAGCCCCAAAGATTAATATCCGTAAAGTGATTGCATTTACTGTGGTATTGGGATTCATTGGGACACTGTTTTTTACTGCTAATCAAGATACAATTGATGCAGCAAAGGAAGTTGTTCTGGTAGTTGTATCCTTTTACTTTGGTACTCAGGCCAAAAGTTAAATGGGCTAGATCCAAAACCCTGGCCAGTTTCTCTGTTCCTCTTTGAAATGCTCAGGTGCTGACTTCTTCTTTAGACCCAAAAAGACCAAAAATGCTCTGAGATTGTAGCCACATTACTCTCCGTGAAGAGTAAAGGCTTGTGCGGATGACTCCCCCATTTTGGGGTCGGGGGGGGGTGTGAATTCTCTGCGCACCTTTGCGTAATAGCTTGCGAAACTTTTAAAGAAAGGGGTATGTCAGAAACCTGTGAGTTGGACATAAGGATTCGCCTCTTCATTTTCCTTTCCTAGGAGGGCTAAACCTGTCCAGGCAGTGGAGGCCACATGCAGGTAATTGAAATACACCCAGCCAAGGCCTTCTCCGGTATGGGCCTCTTCGGCCGGAGTTGCCACCAGACCAAAACCTATGCTGTTATTGGCTTCTTTGATTTGCCTCACCAGGCTCTCCATGTATTTGTCAAACATGTTTTCGAAAGAGGAGTCTACATGCCGTGCAAACCAGAGCGACATGGCCGCACCAGCGGTGGCTTCGTTTTGCACATCCGACCCAGCCAGGGCAAATTTGGTGCCCTTAAAACCCTTCGATTCAGTGGTCATGGCCTGTACCATAAAAGCGAGGCTCGATAAATCGGTTTCCGGATTGACCCGGGCCAGACTTACCCAGCTTTGGCAGTCGGTAGGTACCACATAATGGTTAATGTCTTTGCCTTCGCCAGTGCCAGTTACGTAATAGGTGTCTTTCCAGAAACAGGCTTTGATCAGCGTTCTGGCACTTTCTCTGGCTGCTTCCCAGGCTTTATTACCCGTCAGTACATAGAGGTTATCGTAAAAGGAGACGCAGTCCACATTGTGCTCTACCGATCGCCAATGATACTTATTGCCCCAGTGATCCTCACCCCCGGTAAAGCCCTGAAAGGCGTCATCTTTGGTACAGTTAGTAATAATCCACTGGCCTATCGTTTCTGCAGCGTGTAAATACCGGTGAATCCGCGTTTTATGATACAGCCGGGTAAGGGCTATGCCCACCCAGGACATGTTGCCGATGTCCCTTCTACCTCCGTCTGGTACATAAATAGAGGTGACGAAATTCCGGTCCGGATCTATGAGTCTGTTGGCCATGGTAGCGGCCACAATTCTGCCTTCGCCAATGGGGTCATGGTTCAGGGCCTGTACCAGCCCATCGCCTAACTCCTGTGCGCGTTGTAAATTTTCCCTCACCAGAAAGTAGATACAAGCCATGGCTGTATCATAGGTGTCGCCTCTGTGAAATATGAGGTTATGGTCGGTAGAGAATCCGGGACCAGGCGGGCGATAGGTTTGCACATAACGCGGACCGCTCAGCTGAAACTGATCCATCTGTTGTTCCAGAAAAAGGTCGATGCGATTCAGTGAATCGGCAGTATGATATTTGCTCTGACTGGGCACTACCGGAAAAACCAGGTTGCCCGGCTGCCTCTCAATCTGGCCAGCCATTTCCCGGTTTCTGCCATCCCAGTCCACCAAATTCATAAAACTCTTGGTGGTATTCAGCAAGGAATCATTCCAGGTATTGGTCCATTCTTCCTGAATTTTTTCATCATAAGCCCGCATTCTCTCATATACCCTCATTTGAGTATCATGAAACTCCGCCTGCCCACCATCCACCCGTATTCTGGGTGTTTGTTCGATGATGATAGCAGAGCCTGTACCTGTAGACCAACGCCCACCCCCAAATTGGTCGTAGACCGTCATGGTAATTATTTTGGTCTCGGCTTTCAGTAATTCTTGTTCTGTCATGCCGTCACGGTAGTGAATTTCTCCCTTACCAGCGGCAATCATAGACCTGCGCCAGGCCATTGAGCGATGAAACATAGAGCCCGCACTGTCTGAATATAAAATGGCCATATTGTTCAAGGCAGCCTGATGCCTGTAAGTGTGCGGCTCCATGGCTTTGAGCTCCATAAGCACCGCTATGTGCGCCACTGCGAGCACCTGCATGAGCCGGGCAATTTGCAGCAGGTGCATTGGAGGGATATTGTTAATATCAGCCAGCATTGAATTAGCTTCGGCCGTAAGCACAATCAGGTGCAGCCGTTTTTCATTGGCATTGTTGATAAAGGCCAGCTGCCTGAAGAGGTTGCCAAAATTGCGCACCCTTTTCACCAGATTGGCCGTCATCATGTCCCCAAGTGCCTGCTGAATAGCATCATCTACTTTGCTGTCCACCATTTTAGAGACCTTCCCTTCGATCTGGTCCCACATAGATTTTTCCTTGGCACCTTTATTCTTGGGAAAGAAGACCATGTCTACCACATACTTGATCAGTTTGCTCGATTTGCCAGGAGCCTGGTCGGCCGCTATGTGGATAACGGCTTGTAAAAAGCCTTTCTCGTCAAAGCTTTCAAAGTCATCTCCGAAAGCTTTCAGTAATTCTGTGCCAATTTCAAATCCGTCAGTAGCCATGTGTTTCTTTAAAAAGTTGGAAAATCGTAGTACTAAAAATAGAGGAATTTATTGATCAATTCTTGTAAGGAACTGACTTGTGTAGAGTGGATACGCGACTTATCTATTTAGAGTGCAAGGGCTAATGTGTTGGGTCCGCAGGTGTAGCCCTCGGGGGGTATTGAGCAGTTAGCCACCCGCATGCTTTCCATTGGCTAAAGCTTGCCACTGGCAACCATCTTTACGGCATGGAATCTAAGCTGCGACTGGCTAATTACCCACATGGGAGGAGGACTGAGCGATAAGAATTGATCTGGTAGATCAATTTAGTGAGTAGCCAGCAGGTAGGGTGAGCTGGCGCAATATGTGACATGTTCTCCTGCCGAGAGGTAATGTAGACATGGCTTTGCTGGTGGATGTGTGTGGTATAATTCGTGGATATGCACGAACCATTTCGGCCGTTAGTTAGACAGAGCAACAGATACATTATAGCCTTATCACACTTAAACCTTCGTATTGGTTGAAATTTGTAATTGTACTAACGGATTAAATCATGTGTCATTTATCCTAATAATTATTTATGAATCAAAAATATAATTATATTAATTTGTTAGGATGGACATAAATGAACTAAAGAATCGATTCTCATATGATATTCTCCACCCAAATGAAAAAATACTGATCCTAGTCGGAAGTGGTGTCTCTTTAAATACTAAAAAAGAAGGCTCTGAACCCAATGGGATAGGAACAACACAGCACTATATTTCAAAGTTCAATGGCCTTTTAAAGAAAAAACTGTCTAGTGAGAGAAAAAAACTAAGTGAGATACTAGAAACAGCTAAAAAAAGCAAAAACACTTATTCATACTTAGCTCAAGCGATAATAGACTTTGATAAACATACCAAAGGTATTAATGACATCTTCAAAGAGGAAATCATACCTATTATCAAAAGTCGATATGTGGCAACACTACCTCCGAACGATCAATTGGAGTACTTAATTAGTGATAAGAATACCTGTGAAGAAATAGTTTTGAACTCTGGTTTAGAAGCATTTGGCAAGATTGCAAAATACTTTAAGAGTAATACCAGGATTATCACGTCAAACTTTGATCCATTTTTAGAAATTTCACTAAAAAAGAACGGTATAGATTTTTTACAGTTTAGCTACAGTTATAACCTCACTGAAAGGAAGGATGTGAAACCTTCAAAAAATGAGATTATCATCGAGCATTATCATGGATATTGGCTTGAAGATACGGCTCATACTGATTTAGAGGGCAGAAAAAACAATAAGGATGAATTCAAAAAAATCATAGAGGAGTATAACAATATTTACTTGTTTGGATTCGGAGGCTGGAAGGATGCTTTTTCAGAGGCACTTCTTGAATCTCTTGATAATACGTCCAATAAGAGCATAGTACATTGGGCATTTTATGATAATGAAGATGAGGCGAGCAAACACTCAAAAGAAAGTGACTTTGAATTATTGGAACAAGTTCTAGGCAATCACAAAAGGTGCAACGCCTATTTTAACATCGATTCAAATCAGTTTTTTGATGACGCATTAGCGAATATTAGACTAGAAGCATTAGAAAATGCACTTAAAGATTACAAAGACCAAAAGATCGATGATAACAGAAAATCAAATAATGAAGTTTTTAAAACAATTCCTTATCGCTTAGGCAAGCTTGGTCTTAGGAATGAAAAATCAAAAATTGCTATTGAGGAGCAAATTATGTTGCTTTTGAAAGAAGATAAAAGTGTTGTTGTTTGCTCAAAATTTGGACTTGGTAAAAGCACAATTCTCGAGAATTTTCTAGTAAAGTGGCTTAAAGAAGGTGAATTCAATTACGGAATCTTTCTCAATTTGGCATATTACGAATTATCCAATTTGGTTAAAGAGGAAAATTCGATTAGCAAAGCCATCTTCAATCAATTGAATAAAGATTCTTTCTTAAAAGAATACGAACCGCTTCTAACGACTATTTCAAGCTACCTAAGTGATAAGCGCATTCTTCTTATTCTTGACAGTATTGATGAGTCTGTTTTTAAGGATGAAGAGTTAGAAATCTTTAGGGAGAAACTTAAAGGACTAGGGTTCCCAGTTTTGACTTCAATAAGATTAGAATTTCACGAATTTATTGATAATGCAGTTGAGTTTGGCGATTGGGAATACAGAGCCTTGGAAGTGCTTGAATGGCCTGTAACTTTTCTTAAAAACTATTTTAAATCGACTGAATTTGATAAGTCAAAACGTAAGGAAGTATTAAAGCTAGATACTTTAAACAAGCGCCCTATATTCTTAAACCTCTTAAACCGACTTAATTTATCATCGATTCAGGAAATTAGTGATAATATATCATCTCTATACTTTCATACTATTTCAAATGCCATTGAATACAAATTGGAGTCTTGTTTTGATATCAAAGACATTCAAAGACGTACCATTTATAAAAGAGAATACTTGGGTCTATTGAATTCAATTGCAATTGCAATCTATTTAGAGTTCCAACATTACAAATATGAAGAAGTCTACCAGACGAAACCAAGGGTAACTTTTACTTCTGAAAACGTTAGGCTCTTAGTAAGCAAAAATCGCTTTCTTGATTTTGAAAAAGTAAAACAATTACTTGACCATGAATCTGAAGAGCACTTACCAATAGTCAAAAAAGTAGCAAAACTAGATACTGGAAAAGGAGATTTGGGCCAAGTATATACATTTTATCATAGATCATTTTTTGAATATTTGGTCGCTAATGGGGCGGCTCATCGAATCCTGAGAGATAGTAAATGCTCAGAGGCTTGGGACGTTTATCAAACTGATGAAGTCAGTGAGTATTTTGTAAAGGAGGTAGAAAGACAGAATGTTTTAACCGATCCTATAAAGAAGGAAAATTTCTTTAATGCGTTTGATTTAGAGTTCTTAGATATTCGCAAATTACTTAGTCAATGGGGAATATCTAAAGAAGGAGATTATCCTGATAAAAAAAGGTTCAATTTAAAGTACAAACAGGAGAAGTTTGATAGACCGATCGTACAGTATTCAGAAAGGCTTGAAGAGGTGCTGTATTATGTTGGGAAGTTCAAAGAGTTCTGGACAGATCAGCAAAAAAGTGACTTTGAAAGATATTGTAAATTCTTTTTTCATAATTCTCGCCTAAAATTCAAAGACTCACAAAAGAATTTATTACCGGCCTTAGACCCAATTTACTATAGGACTTCAGCAATTACACTAAGTAGGCTAATAAATAACCGGTTTATTTTTGATTACATTTCTTATGTTATTGGAGATTATTTATCGCGTTATAGATTACACTATTATACTCAAGTAAATAAAGACATTCGTTACTATGGAAAACAAGAACTGAGGGAAAAATGCATACTTTCTTTTGAACAGGTACTTCGGACTATAAATGAGGATGATCTAAAACCGCTCCAGATTTTAAAATTGTTTTCTCTGTTTATATCAATTTGGTATAAACCAGGAGATGATTCAAAGAAGGCAATACTTGATGTTAACCAGGAGTACTTTGAAGAGAACATTAAGTTGTTAGAAAGGCTAAAAATTCATGTTTGCAAACATGAATTTGAAAATATTTCGGATATAATAGAAGGGATAGAATTCGTTTTACAGGATATAGGGTTTGATACGAAATTCTCAGAAGTTAACCTCGAAGACAAACTACAGAAAGCACTAGAAAAGAGGAAGGATTTAGGTTTAAGCGTAATGCGGCTTGTCAATTCAAAGGGAGACGATCTTGATTATCTTGAAATCGACTACTACAATGGGCACATAATAATTGACACTAAGAAAGAGTATTACTACCAAAAAAGGAATCTCATAGCTGATAGGTTGAAGAGAAGTTTGGAAAATCTTCCGATCGAATCAATCGGCTTTAAATACAAAGAAGATTTTGAACTGAGTTCCAGGTATAGTCCGGAATTGAAGTTGGAAAATCTTTACGGAAACTGTAATCGAATAATTGATTGTTATGAAGTTGTTAAATTTAAAGTTATTCCATTAAAATTTCCTAAAACTGGGTTTTTCATAGACAATCGTAAAATACGTCAATTTCTAGAACATTCTAGCAATGGGAAAAGGGTATTAAATCTATGCGCATTTACATGTACATTAGGAGTAATCGCTCGATTGAATGGTGCCAAGTCAGTTGTGAATGTAGAAAAGGAACCGGAGTACCTAAAAAGGGGTAGGCAAAACTATGACTATAATGAAATTCACGTTCCAAACCAATCTGAAGAATTTATTCTTACAGATATTCGAGAGTATTTTCGAAATAACGGTCGCAAAAAATTCGACCTTATAATTCTTGATTTAGCAGAGATTTCCCCTGCACCTTGTAATTTTTTAAATACTAAAGAGGCATACAAAGAACACAACCTAAATGCATTAAAAATGCTTAGCAAAAATGGTATTTTGATAACATCGTGTTGTTCACATGGATTTTCCAGGAAAAGGTTTAAAACCATGTTAAATGAAATTCTAAACGACCATAAACAGTTTAAAGAGATTGGAAATTTAGAGTTGGATCAATTGGAAGATCATCCTGTCAAAAAGGGTGATGTCTTGAGTGATTATCTTAAGATTACCGCAATACAGCGAATGGAATGAAATTTAATATAGTTTGATTAGAAATGAGTTGTCCAGTTGCGCACTAAATAACCAGGAGGTACAATATTTTGTACCTCATTGGATAACATTTATTCAGAGTTCCAATTATTCCTTAATCCTCTTCAACTTCTTAGATAAAACATCACATCATAAAGAGAGTTCTTCTCATCATCATCCAGAGGAAAATCCGAATGATATAGCGCAATGTGATGAACTAGTTTAAGTATATGGCCATCTCTATGGCACAATGAACATAGATGAGGCTTTTTCCATCTCTGGAACTAGTTGTTGGAGATATGTATTAGAAGCGATTGTGGAATGAGAGCGTCTATATTGTACTCACCAGTAACTCCCGAATATCAACCTCCAAAATCTCAGCCATGATCTTTAAGTCTTTGAGGTGGGGTTGAGACTTATTATTACAAATCAAGGCGATCGTATTCGGAGTTTTACCGGTTTTCTCAGCCAATTCTTTTTGACTCATTCCCTTGATCACTAAAATTTCCTTGATTCTGTTGATACGCTCCATGTAATGCAAAAATACGGCTAATTGCTTTGAATATAGCCAGAATCAGGCTTAACCACTTTGTCAATCACGATCATTCGTTGATTTTTCTATCTCAAATTTTGATAAGTATTCGAAATATTTATAAATCAATTTTTGATTACTATAAATCATTTTTATATTTATCAACGTAATTCAATGATTAAACATCTTTGCTATGACAGAGAAAAACACTGCCCCGCTCACTGCCTTTCCTGGCCTTACCACTGAAATGATAGAGCAATTTGAGGTGTTTACGGACTATCTCAGCCCAGGAGAATTTAGAGAGCAACTGATCAGCCTCTACTTTCAGTTTGTGATCAGCAACCCCGATGACTTTCCGGCAGACTTTGTGCGCATCACCGATAACCTCTATGTCTTCCTGGAATTCCTCGCCAACCTGCAAGAGGCTATTGACAATAGAAAAGGATAGTAGCTATACTTGATTTTGAGTAAGCAGGAGTTTACTTTAATCTAATTATGTTATTATTCTAATAGTGAGAAAACAATTGAACTTAATAATATTCATTCCAGGCTATACTCTTTTAGGTTCAGTTTACAAGAATTATCAGGCTGCATTGAGTGATATACCAAGTATTCTTTTCGACTACTATAACTTCAAAACGTTGGATTTAGCTCGTGAAGGTTTAGAGCAGGTTATTATTGAGAACAAGGAGAAAAAGACGGCAATTATAGCTCAATCCACAGGTTTTAAGATTATTGATCCCTCATTGGCTAATCATGAAAATGTACTGCTAATCTTAGGACTAAATCCATTTTATCAACTTCCTAAAAAGACACCTTTTGGGGTAAGAACTCATAAACTGATGGTAAATGCACTGGCAAATGCTTCGCATACCAATTGGGGCAAATTTATACTTTTCAGAAGTCTCTCAGTTAACCAATTGTTGCTTTCAAGGAAATTTCTAGCCAATCCGGTAGATGCTCTGGCTAGTGATTAGGCGGATTCACACAGCGAGCTATTTAATATAAAACCAATGTTTATCCGGCTGGCAGGCCGGTTATATGATGTCTTCAGTTTTATGTTACATAGCTTGGGGTTCCCACTTCGCTGAAGCTTCGTTGCCTAAATCAGCAGGGATATTTTATTCTAAGCAACGTCTGACTAATTAATCATGAATGCAGGTGAGGTTCAGGCTTTACAGGCATCTTTACTCACCGTGGAGGTTCCTGACATCTTGTAGGGTCAGGCATAGTCTTTTAGAATAAACAATCCTCAAATAAAGAATTAAGCCGACACCTGTAATAATACTAAGGTAAACCCCATAAAGTGCCATACTACGAATTAGGAGAAATGAAAGAGTCATTGTCAGTATAGCTCCCAAGATGGTCGTAATGGCCATTTTTGAGGTGTGTTTTTGCTGGATATACGGTATGCCAAGATAGCTTGCCAAAACAATTCCCATATTAACCAGAGCCATGAGTGGAATGTACTGAACGGTTATTACAAAATCCGGAAAAAATAAGGGCATTAATAACCAGCTGCAAAAAGTAAGCAACACCAGTCCTATGAGCACCAGTCTGACCACTTTCTTCATCAGTGATCTAAAAGGTTTAATCTGCTTTTGGGGCTCCGGTGATGAAAGAAAAAAATCTTGGGCGGAACGATAAAAGAACAAACCAATAATCGGGATAAAACTTGCAAATTTTTCTGCAACAGCGAAAATACCATTCTGCTCATGTCCTAAATCCTGAGAGATTAAATATTTGTTAAAATTAATAATTAGCATCCAACTCAGGGCATTGAGCATCACAGGGAAGCTAAAGCTTAACATGGCTCTCAGTTCGCTGGTACTGATCAAATCTTTTCTCCAAAGAGTTTTCCAATCTGAACCAGCCATGGCAATGAAAAGTGTGACGACATTAGAAATCAACATGATTAATAACATATTTTGCAGTTGTTTATCAGTATAAAAAACCACCAAGAAGGCGCCACATAAAAAGATCAAGGTGGTTGCTACAACCAGGAAACTATATAGCTTGATTTTACCTGTACCTCTGAGCACATCCATAAAAACTGTAGAGGCTATTTGACTGATCAGGATGCCGGTTCCAATGAGGAGATAGTCGTATTGAAAGTAGGATGATATGATCCAGTAACCTACTAAACTCAGGGCAAGAACTAACACAGAAAGTAAAATGCCATTTGAGAACCCAACTCTTTTTATTTCTATATTTGGGTCGCTCAACCAACGATAAATACCTTCATTGATTTTAAAAGAGAATGCTGCAGACAGTATTGCAATGGTCGAAATGATTAGATCATATTTTCCTGTTTGCTCAAGGCCGAGCCGAGCCAGAATTACAGGAAAAATGATAATTGAAAAGAATTTGTTAAAGTAATTTCCTAATGAGTATATCCAGGCATTTTTATAGATTCGGCCTTCGTTTGATTCAGCTGAATGATTCAAAAAACTCCTTAAAGGTTTGAGCATATGAAATCTCTGTTATTTGTAGGTCATCCCGGCCATGAGCTAATGATTTATCAAGTTCTCAAGCAATACTCACCAGATGTAGTTTTTTTAACAACCGGTTCAGGAGCAGATAATAAACCAAGGATAGATGAATCCATCAAACTGATGGAGAGCCTGAATTTAACAGTTCATTACCCTTTCGAGCCTTTATCTGACTGCCAAATATATAATTTAATTCTAGGTGGGGATTTGGCTTCATTTATAGGAATCAAGGAATCATTGATACAGTTTGTGCATAAGCTGGGCTATGAATTATTGATTGGGGATGCTCTGGAAGGCTTTAATCCTGCCCATGATATTTGCCGCTACCTTATCAATGGTGTTGTTGCTGATTTACAACCTGATCACAAGATATTGAATTACGATATACTTTTAGATCAACTTTTCTTGGTTGATCAAGAGCCTACAACAACAGATCATATTAGACTAGACTTGAATGAAGAGGAAAAAAGAGAGAAAATAGAATCTTGCAAAAAATATAAACCAATTCGAACAGAGGTCAATAGGTTCATTGCGACATATGGAGAGGACTTTTTTGGAAAAGAGTCTATGAGGCCCGTTCATGATATATTCAAGTTAAAATCTTGGGACGGGCCTGCCCCACATTACGAAATGCATGGAAAAAAACGAATTTCAGAAGGGGTATATCAATCTCTGATTTTGTTTGAAACCCACATAAAGCCAATTGCCGAGGGGTTATTGAAAAAGTCTGTTGAATGAAGGTATTGATAGCCAACTACAAGATGAACAACTATAGCGGCATTACTATGTATGTTCAGGAGTTGGCCTATGGCTTGAATAGAAAAGGTATTAAGGTTGAGGTGTTTACTTGTGCTCTTGGCAGCATAGCATTTGAAATGATTGAACGAGGCATATTTGTCACAGATGAGATCAAGTTACTTTCTGAGCCAGATTTGATCCATGCCAATCATAATATCATGGCATTAAAGACTATCTCCAGGTTCAGAAATACTCCAGTTCTTTTCTGGGTTCATGGTAGATTGTCCTCATTGAGTATCCCGCCTTTTCATGCCAATGTTATGCGATATATCGCTGTGGATTATAATTGCAAAGAACTGTATACTGATGATTACTGCATGAAAGAAAGTGAGTCTCAAGTCATCTACAATTGGGTAAACCTTGATCGATTCAAACTGAATGAAACGAAAAAGGAAAAACCTACCAGAGCTCTGGTATTCTCTAGTTACCTCAACGAGAATTTATACTTACCAGAGATTAAAGAGGCTTGTAGTTTGACGGATATATCGCTTGACGTAATTGGAAAGAATAACGAGATTTCTGATCCAGAGTCTTATTTGGGGGAATACGATATTATTTTTGCAAAGGCAAAAGCAGCAATTGAAGGACTTTCCATCGGGGCTTCCGTTATAGTTTGCGACTTTATGGGATTGGCAGGAATGATTGATTCCAGCAACTATGAGAGGTTTAGAAAGTATAATTTCGGGATGAAATTGATGACCATGAAAGTAACTGTTGAAAACCTGGTAAGAGAGATCAAAAAATATAATGCTCAGGATGCTAAATTGGTAAGTACGAGAATCAGAAGTGAAGCCAGCTATTTAGCTACTATTGATCAGATAATTTCATGTTATAATGAGGTATTGACAGAGTACAGAAATGGTAAGAGAGGGCGCTATAGTTTTAACAAAAATCATATAATTCACTTGTATAGACGAACCTTCAGATACTGGTGTGTTTTTAGATTTCAAACCTCATTTCCAATGGTTTTCAATGTCCTGCATAAAATCTATAGCCTGCGGTTAAACTGATTCATTATGAGTACAAATGGGTATTTTTAAATTCATTTGATGTCAGGATCATTTTCCATCAAATAATTCCCAATAAATCGTCCGAAAATCTGGGCTTTGAGTGCACTGCCTCTTTCATTTACATGCCTGCCATCTTTGAATAAATCCTTTGAGTCCGGAAATTCTTTGTCAAATTCCAGACAAGGAATCTTTTTGCTTCTGGCTATTTCTTTGATAATATTATTATGCTCTGCATAGGCTAGAGCATACTCAGGTGAACTGGAGAATTCATTCTCGAATTGAGCACAGTGTTTAAATGTTGACATCACCACATTAATTTCATTGATAAGAGCCAAATCAACCAAGTTTTCCAGGTTTCTCTTAAAATAGATGGGTCTATTGGTTTCAATCATCGTAGCGACAGGTACTTCCGTGAAAATGCCTGAAGGATATATATCTTCTTCAAGTTGCTTAATAAACAGAGGTAAAAAATAGGTGCTTGGAGATGGATCAAGTTTTTCAAGTGCAATGTTGGAAGTTTTCTTCTCCAAAAGAATTGATAGAATCCTTAAAATATTGGACCCTTCCAGAAACGAATCCTTCCAACCTGGAGCAAGATCACCAAATGCATTTTTCCTTCTTGCAGTATTGTCACCAACATATGCTTCAGGTGGCCAGACGATTCTTGCCTGTATATCATTAGTTGCATGATAAACAACAAGTAAATCAGGGTCTAAATCGAGCAATCGCAATTGAAAGTTGATCAGAGATTCCCAACTACTCCAATTACCTACTCCCGAGTTAATAACTTTGACATGCTTAAAGCCCAGCTGGTTGAGTTCTTTCTGAAGCAGATAGGGGTAGCTCTTTTTGTAATCCTGTACTCCCGTAGTATAAGTGGTAGAACCTCCAATGCATACAATCCTGAACTCCTCGTCACTCTTTTTGGCCTCTATTTCTTCCCCTCTGAAGCCGAGTGAGTTATGAAGGTTTTCTTCCTTGGACCAATTGGGAGTCGGATAATATCCAAGGTAACGGTGTGGTTGATATTGAGGCCCTTGTGAATTGAACGTCAGCTGGCGAACCGAGGCGAAATACTTGACTCTTGAATCTTGAGAATACAGGAAAAGCAGATGTAGTCCAATCTCAACCAAGAGTATCAATCCAAAGAAAACGGCCAAATTGACCATTAAAACCTTTCTTGTTGGTTGGATGAACTTCATACCCACTTAATCACTACTTTATTATGGATAGCAATATAAGTAACTCGGTACAACAGGGTATTGCATATTTAGCGTTTCTATTTAAGAAGGTGATCTTCGGTCAATTTTTTAAATAATGAAATCCTAAATCAACTATTTTCTGACTAGTCATTTCTCAAAAACCGAATTTCTCTGCTTCAGATGTGCTATTTAACGGATAAACGAAGAACAGTTGTTTAAGCACGATGCTCTTTTAAAAGGATATGCAATTAAGATAACAATCAATAATCAAACTCATATCGAGAACTGTATAGCTACCGCAAAACATCAGCTTCTGCAATTGAAAACGAAAATTAGTAGTCTGCGACACTGCGCGATTAACCTGTCTTCCGACAGGTAGGCATAATATGATTTTCGAACATGCGGTAAGCAGCTTAGAACCACACATTTCCATCCGTATGTTTATAATCCTTACGGTTCTACCTGCTGCGGCCGGCAGGTTTGCATACGTTCTGTATCAAGTCAGAAAGTTTGAGCCCAGCTTGCAGGGCGAGCATTATTAACACAGACTCACAAAGCTATCAAGAGATTGCCACGCTGCGCCTTCGCTGAAGAGACTGTGTCGTAATTACTTCACTTGTTTAAAATGTGTGTTTCTATTCTAGCAGCTTTCTAAGCTTTAATTATCATTAGCCAGTCTAATATTGTTTTCTGATATATTCTAGCAGTGGCTTGACTCCACCCACTATGTTGATCATTCTGGTGAGGTTAAAGGCAGTGCTCAACAAGCTATACTCTGCTTTTACTCCTTCAAGACCTCTGAGCAAAAAGGCGTTGACCCCTAAATTGTGTTTGATGTATCCAAACGGATGTTCGACACGAGCTTTCCTCTTTTGATAGACCCCTTGGCCAGTTTCACTTTTGTAGAGCTTTTCGAGTTTCTCTTTTATTTTCTGATTAAACGGCCGATGGATTCTTCTTCCTGTTTTAGCTTTTGTACAGGAGCCATAAAACTGACACGACCTACAGTCTGATGAAGGCATTCTGTATTCGAACCTGTTACCATCTTTCCTGTATCGACCTTTGTATGATGCCTTTCCCTTTGGACAGGTATAAGTGTCTGTTGCTTTATCGTATGTAAATTTTTCTGAGGCGAAGGGACTATCTACAGCATTTGCTCTGAGCTTACTACCATCTACAGACAGGGTATTCCCTTCAATCAAACCCAGCTTAATACACATTCTAGCGCACTGAACCAGTTCACTTTTCAGTACTTCAAGATGGGTTTTACGGAAGTGAGAGATCGTTTTGTGGTCAGGCTTTAACCCTCCTGACAGCCAGATAAAAGACATATTATGGTGCAAAGCTCTTTCCCGTTTACGAGAACTCCGCCAGCCTTAAGAATAACCATAAACCAAAATCTTGAGCATCGTAACTGGATCATAGGCTGAGTTACCCACAGCCCGATCATTTAGGGTAATTCCAAGGGCTCTTAAATCAAGCGCATCAATGTAAAGCATCATAAACCCTCACTGGGTCTTCTGAACTCACATAATCTTCAATCGAATCTGGTATAAAGGTGATTTGGTTGCGGTCACCATAACGGTATGACATGCTGTTCTGCTTTATCTTAAGATAACCCTTTATTACGATACAGCCTCTGAAGCTGCAGCGCAAGCGTTACGCTGGCAATGACGTTCCGTAAAGAGCCATAGCAAATCACACAACCCAACCGTTGACTTACAAGTGTTTTGACACCCGCCCCGATAACCACGGAGGCTAAGGCCTTTGTATTAATCTTCAGCCACCGTAGCTCCTGTAGGAGGCGTAACCATTATGATCTGGAAAGGGGAAGCACCATCATGGATAACTTCCGCATAAAGGGTACCCAATGAAGTGGATGGCATAGTAGGCAATGCATTGACATCTCCGCCATTGTATGAAACAGTGGCATTGATACTGGAAATGGTCTTATCACCAGCTAACAAAAGTTCATAAACCCCACCTGGAGCCAATTTTCCGGCAGCTGGAAACGGGGTAGGGTTAGGGGCAGCACCAACTCCAAAACTAACAGTACCCTTTAGAGGACTACCACAATTATTGGTGATGAACAATCTGCAATTGGTTTTGAGACTCATATTTGCTTCATTTTGGTTTATAATGTTTTCGCTTCTTCTTTCCGGCAGGCAAAAAGATAGTAGGCGGTAACCATTTTGAGTGAGTGACCGGCTTGACGGTTTAACCTCCCGCCTGGTTCAACTAGTCTATTGGGTTGGCTGTTTCTGCAACGTCTCCATCGACCAAATTGATCTTAAAAGTCCCCCCTTTTACAGGAACCACCTCGGCATAGAGGGTGCCCATGGAAGTGGTAGGAGTGACAGGAACGGCTTGAATAGGCTCTCGACCAGAGCATACAAAGGCACAAATACTTCCGATAGTTTGATCACCTGCCAGTAGCAATTCATAAATCTGATCATTGCCCAAATTGCCTACCGCAGGGTAGGGTGTATCGAGGTTATCATGACCAAATTGAACGTTCCCGTAAATATCGAAACCGGTTTTGTTGGTGATAAACAGTCTGCAACTGGTTTTGAGGTTCATAATCTCTTCATTTTGGTTTGAAATGAAGTTAAAGCCTTCTTCTTTCCGGTAGGTAAAAAGGTAGTAAACGGCACTCAATTTGGAGTGAGTGACAGGCTATTGGATTACCCGGATTTAAATGTTGCCTGGTAAATCGATAACGAAATAAGTGTGATCATTCCTGCGACTATACTCCAGCCTACCCCCATGGGCGCGGACGATCTTGCGGGAAAGGGCCAGGCCTATGCCCGAGCCTTCGGCCTTGGTGGTGAAGAAGGGCACAAAGATTTCGGCTACGGATTTTTCAGGCACTCCGGGTCCATTGTCGGCTACCTCAATCTGGGTTCTGTCGGTGGTTTGGGTGGCGGTGATGATGACCTGTGCATTGGGCTGTGCAGCCACGGCATCCAGGGCGTTTTTCACCAGGTTGATCAGCACCTGTGTCATCAGGTTTTTGTCCAGGTTGAGGGTTCCCTTAATCTCGTCATTTACGGTGAAGCTTACTCCCGATTGAGGAGTCATTAGTGAAGCGACCGCCTCTAATAGGTCTTTAGATGCTACGGGCTCCACATGTGCCTCAATAGGCCGGTTGATCTGCTTATAAGCTTCCACAAACTTAAGCATGCCAGCCGTGCGCTCCTCAATGGCATTCAAGCTAAAGGCTACATTCTTCTGGTCTTTGGCATTGAGCTCGGTGAGGGTTTCGTCCTTGATCAGTTTCTTGTTCACCACCCCGATGAGTGAGAGAATGGGAGTGGTAGAGTTCATGATCTCATGCGTCATCACCCGCATCAGCTTTTGGTAGCTTTCCAGCTCTTTGGCATCCAGCGAATTTCGAATGTCGGTGAGGGAAGCCAGTTTGAGGGCCGTGCCTTTGAGCTTGAACGATTCAGTCTTCACAAAGAGTTTTTGACCGTGATCGTGATCTATCCAGCCCGAAGGTGCTGTTTCACTGGAGCTCATTACCTGGTGAATGGCCGGGTACTTTTCTACCAACTTGTCAATGTGGATAAGACCGGGCAACTCCAACAGTTCATTAAAAGCTTTGTTGGTAAACACTACTTCCCCCTCTTCTTTGTAGCAGACCACCGCGATAGACACGTGTTTAAGTACCGTTTGCAGCAGCCTGAATTCAGCTTCCCGGTTGGTTTGCAAAGCTTCCATCTGGGCAGAGATCAGGGCATAGGCTTCTTCCAGGTCTTTGGAATTCGTCTTCTGCTTATAAGCCCGGTTAAAATCGCCAAACTCTACCGACCGGAGAAAATTGTTCCAGTTGCGTTCCTGCTTTTGCAAGTGCCAGCTCAGCTCAAAAATGAAGATCAATATCAAGGCCCCAAACATGTAAGGCGTGATGGAGAGCTCGGTATTGTACCAGGTGTACACCATCCCTATGGCCAATGCCACAATGAGCAATACCCTCAGCAGTATGAGCAGGAAGCTTTTCTTAAAGATCATACTTCTTCATTTTTCTGTAGAGGGTGTTACGGCCTATGCCCAGCTCAGCAGCAGCATGGGTGATGTTGCCCGCGTGGCGTTCGAGTATCTCGGCAATTTTTCGTTTTTCTACCTCATACAGGTTGTCAGTAGGCAGGTCGGGCTCATTGCCAATAAGGGCATCGGTATTGTCCATGATCACCATGCGCTCAATGTTGTTGCGGAGCTCGCGAATGTTACCCGGCCAGGGGTAGTCTTCCAGTTCTTTGATTTGTGCCTTCGTAAGGCCGAAAGTCTTGTCGTATTTTCTGTTGAAGTGGTCCAGAAAGTGCTCAGCCAGGGGTTTGATGTCTTCCCTTCTGTTGCGCAAGGCGGGTACCTGAATGTGCACCGTATTGATGCGAAACAACAAGTCTTGCCGGAACTGATTCCGATCTGAAAGCATTTCAATGGTTTTGTGCGAGGTGCTGATCAGGCGAATATCGATGGCCCTGGGCCTATGCTCACCCACCCGGCTTACCTCCCGGTTTTGCAGGGCTGCCAGCAGTTTGGTCTGCAGCTCCAGGGGCAGGTTGCCAATCTCGTCTAGTAATAAGGTGCCCAGATTGGCCCCTTCCATCATGCCCGCCTTGTCCTGGCTGGCATCGGTAAAGGCCCCTTGTACATGCCCAAAAAGGGTAGACTCAAACAGACCCTGCGAAATGGCACTGAGGTCTACATTGATAAAAGGCTGAGCCACCCGGGTAGACTGTTGGTGGATGTATCTGGCCAAAACCTCTTTGCCCGTGCCATGTGCCCCGGTTATGAATACTGAGGCATCGGTGCTGGCTACTTTGGCCACCATGTCCATCACCCGTTTAATGGCCTTAGACTGTCCCACCACCATACCGCCAACCTGATTGGTTTGGTTAATGAGCAGGTCGCGACTTGTACTCACTTCGGCCAGTGCCCGTTGAGAATTGGCCAGGTTCAAAGCCGCCTGAATGGTGGCCGTGAGCTTTTCGTTGGAGAAGGGTTTTTCTATAAAATCAGTAGCGCCTTGCTTGAGTGATTGCACGGCTATGTCCAGAAAACCATGGGCGGTAAGCACCACAATGGAAACATGAGGCTGCAAATCTTTGATGCGCTTGATCCATGCCAGGCCTTCGGCACCATCAGAATCGCCAATGGCAAAATTGAGGTCGAGTAAAATTACTTTGATGTCGGTGATTTCGAGCAAAGAAACCGCCAGGCTGGGGTGTTCCAGGGTATGGATTTCGCCAAAAGCTTCTTCCAAAACCATGCTCACGGTGTGCAGCATCAAAGGATCATCATCTATGGCCAGGATTTCCACAGATAAATATAGTAATTTACTGTTCTAGGTTGGAACAGTAGGTTGTACTCTTGCGATCACTTTTGTACAAGTAGTCTGTCGAAATGAATATAAACTACTGTTAATCAATTAATTATGTTTTATGGCAGCCTTTTGGCCTTTACCAGGTCAAATAGAAAATCATGACCCGTACATTCTTCCTTTCGATCGTTAGAAACCTCTGGAAAAATAGAGTAACCTCTGCCATCAACGTGGTGGCCCTTACGCTGGGCCTCACCAGTCTGCTATTTTTGTTTGTGCAAGAGCGCTATGAAAAAAGCTTTGACAAGAATCAGCCATTAGCCGATCAGATTTACCGTGTCAATACCACAGTAGATTACCCAAATCGACTGATAAAAACGGGTCTCACTCAATCTATGCTGGCCAAGGCCCTTCGCACTGAATACCCTGAACTACAAGGGGTGATTCAAACCTTTGGGCCCAGTACCGCTTTGGTGACCATCGATCCGGGAACCTCCAGTGCGAAGATTTTTGAGGAGAGCCGGAAGCTGTTGCATGCCGACAGTTCTTTCCTGAAGCACTTTGACTACGACTTTATAGCGGGCAATAATAGAACAGCCTTAGACGATCCTAATTCGCTGATTCTTTCTACCAAAATGGTAAAGAAATATTACCCCGATTTTGTAGGAAAAGAAGCGGGACTTTTGGGCAAAGAAGTAGCCTTGTTTGATTCTCTAAGAGTATACATCACTGGGGTGATCGAGACCCCTCCGAGCAATACCAATATTCCATTCCAGATGCTTACCTCAGCCGAAATTTACTATCGGGTAAACGACTGGGATCGCGACAATTGGGGTAACCTCTCTCAAGGCCTTACCTGGGTGGTTTTAAAGGAGGGTCAGCAGCCAGAAAACGTTGAAGCTCGTTTTCCTCAACTGGTGAACAAGTACAGATCGGAAGATGATGCGGAAATGACCAGCTATAGCCTGATCAACATCAAAGACGTTCACAGCGATCCACAATGGGGTTTTTCAAGCAACTATACCTCCGACCCTACCATAGACTTTGCTTTTAGAGCCTTGAGCATTTTCATCGCCCTTTCTGCCTGTATCAACTTCATTAATATTCAAACAGCGCAAGTGGTCACTCGCTCCAAAGAAGTAGGGGTGAGAAAGGTACTGGGAGGCAGTCGTTGGCAGTTGATTTTGCAATTTCTGGCAGAGACTATTTTCCTCACTACCATCTCCTTCTTCCTGGCCATCTGGATGACCGAATTGGCCTTGAATGGCTGGAATGACTTGCTTACCATTGTGCAAATGAACATGCAGATTGATAGTTCTGTTTGGGTATTCGGAGCCGGTATGATCCTGCTGGTAAGTGTAGTTGCGGGGCTTTATCCGGCTATCAAATTGTCCGCTTTTCGTCCTACAGAGGCATTGCGCAGAGGCTTTTCCGCATTGAACAATAAAAAGTCGGGTTTGAGCCTGCGCCAGGTGCTGGTGGTTACGCAGTTCAGCATTACTCAGCTTATGATCATTGGTACCATTGTAGTCTCATTACAGATGAACTATTTCATCAACAAAGACATGGGGTTTGACAAAGATCAGATGGTGACCATCAATACTTACAGCCCAAGTGCTCAGGATGTTGATCGCCTTGCACAGGTTATTGAGTCTATGCCCGAGGTAATTTCTTACACTTTTGCTTCAGGTCCGCCAATGGATGCAGGTCGCTATTCCACTACTTTTAGAATAATTGGCCAGGAAGAGAAAGGCGACATCCAGGTGCGTAATAAATGGGTAGATCATCGCTATCTGGATGCCTACGGCATTGAATTGGTGGCCGGCAGAAACTTCAGACAAGCTGAGTACAACGATACCATTGATGCCTTTATCGTGAACGAAACATTGGTGAAGCAGCTTGATGTGGGATCACCTGAAGAGGCCATTGGCAAACAACTGCGCTGCTACGGTACCCAAGCGATGATTGTTGGGGTAACCAAGGATTTTCATACAGACCGCCTGAACCTGCCCATTGAGCCTATGATCATGTTTCCATGGCGTAGCAGGGTAAGTGGAGCCAATGTGAAAGTGGCTTCCCGGAATATGCCGAAGGTGTTGGACAGGTTGGAAGAAGAATGGCAACAGGTATTTCCTACACGTTCATTTCAATACCAAACCGTTGATGATTTTATCAAGGAGTCTTATATCGTAGAAGACATCATGCTCAAGAGCATCCGTGTATTCTCTTTGGTAGCCATCATCATAGGTTGTCTGGGGCTGTATGGGCTGGTATCGTTCATGGCAGTTAAGCGTACCAAAGAGATTGGCATTCGCAAAGTACTGGGTGCCTCTTTAGGACAGATTCTGTTAAGTTTTTCGAGGAGGTTTTTCATACTTACTCTTTTAGCCTTTATGCTTGCGGCTCCAGTGGCTTATTTAGCCATGGACCTGTGGTTAGACAATTATATCTTCCGTATTCCGCTAGGCTGGGATGTTTTCGCGGTAGGCCTGTTGATGACCACCTTGCTTACAGTATTTACCATCGGCTTCATCTCGTTCAGGTCGGCACGGGCCAACCCGGCAGATACCCTGGCAATGGAGTAGCAAGTAGTCTTGGTATATATGCATGTATAAAGCCCGTTTTAACTTCAGTTAGAGCGGGCTTTATTTTCAAATCCATTAATGTTTTTGCACAGCTAACTTAATTTTTAGCAGGTCGAGCATTGTTGCATCAGCAAGTGCTTGTTCAATGTAGTATTGGAAATGACCATCCATATTGTGTTCTACAACTTCATCCCACGTATATCCAATATCATCTTCATTCCGAACACGAGACTCAGGCAGGTACGCATGGCCAATCTCCTGGAATCCAGGATCGTTACTGTGCATAAGGGCAGTTACTATGTATCGCTTATTGGTAGGATCTTTATCAAAAGTGAGATCTTCTAAAACACTGACGAGTTCGCGATAGCTCCATACTTCATTTATAGCGGCCATTAATGCAGCTGTATTTTCAATACAGCTTGGTGTATCTGATCGAAGGGCTCTTCTTAATAGCGCGATGCCTTCTTCAGGGTTATAGGTAAGCATCAGCAACGCAAGTTCATAGTCGTATGGGTTCCCACCATAACCCTTCACTACTCTGATATCTGAAAAGGATTTTATGGTTTTTATACAAAGGTCTGTTTGGAGATTGCGACTCAACAAATATTTGCAAACGGTATGGGCCAGGTAGGGGTGATGTCTCTTTGGCTTGAGTTTTTTCAAAACAGAAGCTACCGCTGTTACCGGTGATTTATCCATGGTTGAAAGCACTTTTACTGCGGCAGCCATTTTATGATTCACATGGCGAAGCTGTATCAGACATGCTTCTAATTGAGTTTCACCAGTGAGGCTATAGGCAATGGCTTCAAATCCAGGTGCCGATAAGTCTGAGTTTTTTAGTTGTATAAGGAGCCATTTCTGATAATTTTCCTGATGTCTGGTTGCCTCTGCTGCATTGTCTAAATTCTCAATTTCTACCCATTTTGAGAGGAGCCCTTCTGAATCGGGTTTATCGAGTTGATTCAAATAGTCCCAATGGGTCTGGAACTTTGTGTTTAACATGAAAACATGTGAGTTTTTAGCCTTCTGTAATAGGTTCTGCAAATCTCTGAAGGCTACAATGATCAATTCCTCGTTTGGAAACCAATGTCTCAACCTTGCCTCTGGTAGTTCTAAACTGGACAAACTGAAAATCCGAGTGGTGAAAAAGTATGGGTCTATTGTCCTTAATTCCTCATCATGGAAGTCTACATCAAGTTCTTCACCATTTGGTCCGCTAAGGCATAGTCCCATGCCATGATAGTTGTATTTCCACTCTGGATGGCCTGGCACAATGCCATCTTCATCGAAGTCAGTATTTTGAATTTTGATATGAATCTCTTTTAGCCAAGCCTGTCTCTTTTCCTGACGGCACAGGCAAATCAACAACCAGAGTAACCAAGGTTTATCAGAATATTGCTCTACAATCGTGGCCATAATTGAAATGAATGTAATCAAATTATTCTGGTGCTAAAATGTCCCTTTGGCTCCCTTTTTACCCTGTCATATTTTGATTGGATAAGAGCTGATGAATAAGCAGCAATTCTCTATTTCCAATTATAAATTTGCTAGCTTGATTTTTACTATCCTGGCCAGGCACTCCGATGCGCCTGTCTGCAAAAACACTAAAAAGGGAACCTTATGGATTATTTAGAACGGGCTCAACTTCTGGGCCAGGACACCAGTGCTTTAAAATTGGGCAAAACCATAACCAGCACCGTTACGGTTAATTCTTTGGCAGACTTTAAGAAGATTTTTGGAAGCGACATCACTGCTAATCAACGCACTGCATTTGTTTCAAAAGAAGAAGTGGAACCTTCACCCCTGAATAACCTGATGAACAACGTATTTGGAGAGCAGGAACTGACTGAAGAAGATAATACTTTTGCAAAACAGATTTTCCCTGTGAAGCTTCAAGCTGTTTCTGCAGCGAATCTCACCATTAACAAGGATCTGGTCATTGGTCCATCGGCTGCCCCAACCGTTTATAATGTGAATTTGTTGACATTTGCAGGGGGCTCATTGACTGTGGAAAGCACGGCCTTTCAACTCCATGCCAATCAGGTAATAGTAAACTCGCCTGGTGGCAAACCTTATTCACTGGGCATTTTAGGTACTAAGGTAGCCACTCAACCTGGTACTGGCGCCCCTGGACCTTCCTACGCAGGGCCGGCCGGAGCGGGCGCTTCTTCAAATGTTCCATCTCCCGGTATTTGTACTGGTGCTCGGGCGGCAGGTAATGGAAATCCAGGTCGAGCGGGACATGAGGGTGGCACAGGACATCATGGCGCAAACGGGCTTCCGAGTATGCCTGCCAATATTGTGATCAATGCCTATGATCAAAGTACCGGGCAACCATTGAAGGTCTTTACCCAGTCTGGCCCAGGCGGAGATGGTGGTCCAGGGGGCCCAGGGGGCCCTGGGCAAACGGGCGGAAAAGGCGGCAACGGCTGTAATAGTGGTTGCGAAGGCACCAATGGAGGCAATGGCAATACCGGTGGCACTGGCGGTACTGGTGGCTTTGGCGGCAACGGGGGCAATGGTGTCAATGGAAATAACGTGACCATTTCGTTTCCAGCAGCTCAGAAAAGCCTCTTACAAACCAGCACAGCTCCGGCATTGCCTGGCAAGCCCGGGCAGGGTGGCACACCAGGTCAACCGGGGGCGGGTGGTGGACCAGGAGCCGGAGGAAAACACGCAAGCAATGGCAGCCCAGGCGGCCAGGGAGGCCCGGGTTCTCCCGGAAATCCCGGTCAACCAGGCACCAAAACCGGTACCGCTGGCACCTTTCTGCTCAACTTTACCTAAGGGTTGATCAGACCATCAGTAGAAGACTTTGAGCAAACCAGAATCAATAGCACTACCCAGCTCTAATCAGGACTGGCCGGAGGGTATCTGCCTTGCCGAAATCCCAACCTCAGAAGAGGCCAGGTTTTGGTTGGGTCCTGCCGATTCTAAAATCAGAAAAGTGAAGAGTAAGGTCTATTATGAGCACAAGTCCAGTTCAACCAGGAACAGACTCTTGCTGGGCAAGCATGATCGATTCGAGGAATATTTGATTGCTGATGGCCAGCTGCACCCCGATGATGAAGATGGCCGCAAAAGACATTTGCCGCTACACCTCAAGGTAGTTCATTATACAGACTTTCACATTGGCAAAGACGAGGTGCTTGATGTCACCTCATCTTCCAGCTATTGGCCTGGCCTCGACCCCAAAGAGGAGCTTTATATTTATGTGCATATTAACAAACTCACCGTATCGCCAGGAGCCAGCCTTCAGGTGAAGGGTAACGTGTTGGTATTATGCTGTGACGAAATTTGTCTGGATGACAGCCTTGAACAGACTGAATACCCTAAACCAGCATTCGAAATCAAAATTCTGGGGACCACTCATGCGGCTTATGGGGCCATCAGAAAAATGCCTGCAGAAAAGGGGCAAGATGGCGCTGATGGAACAGATGGTAGTGATGCTACACCTCATGAAATAATGCCAAGCACATTTGGGCCTATGGTAATAAAGACAAGTGAGCGCACCAATGGAGAAGCAGGTACCCATGGAACCGATGGCCAAAATGGCACCAACGGTCAGAATGGTGGCATGGCCATGTTGGCGGATATCAGAATAGGCCAACTCACGAATTTCTTACCCGGTCAGTTGCGCATTTTTGGACAGGCTTCTTCAGGTTTAACCGGAGGCGATGGAGGAAATGGTGGTGACGGAGGAAACGGGGGTAATGGTGCCAATGGTATTGAAGGCATCAACGAGGTAGTGCCAGGAGGCAGAGGCGGTAAGGCGGGCAGAGGAGGTCTGGCTGGCAATGGAGGTAGAGGAGGAAATGGTGGTCTGGCCTCGAACATATTCATTCAAATTCCCAAGCCCTATGTGGCCGCGCTCGATTTATATGCTCAGGACAGTGAAGGAGGCCAGGGAGGCCAAGGAGGAAATGGCGGTCAAGCCGGTAAACCCGGAACCAATGGCGCATTATGTACAGAGACTGAGCCCTTAGGGGGCACTGCTGGTGCTGCTGGTAAGGCTGGAAAACTGGGAAGGCCAAGGGCTGCTGCCAATATACACCTGATCATTGCCCCATAAAACCAAGGTTTTATCAATTGCCTGTTTGGCTTCAGCAATCATTTTCTGATGATTAATAAGTGTTGTGCAGGGTAAAAAAAGAGCCCCCTCAATAATCAACTAGAGGAAGCGAGTGCCTTCTTGTTCATCGAGCCAAAAGAGCGAATAAAAGGAGGTTGATGTTCCATTCTGGCTTGAAAGAATGGCCTTTTTCATGCCTTAAAATTTTTTAGAAAAAAGTTACCTGGAAGGTGCTCACTTTTATTTTCAGACTCTTACTAAGGGGTACAAAAACCAAATAGAGTGTATGAAAAGAAAACTACAATTTACCTTAGTATTATTAAACCTCTCTCTTTTCTCTGCCATGGTCATGGCGCAGAATGTAGAGTGGGTAAAGCAACTTGGAGATGGCCCCGGGGGCGGCAACCAATATATTAAAGACATGGCCCGAGACCATGTCGGCAATGTATTTGTGGTAGGCACTGTTAACGGAACAACGGATTTTGACCCGGGACCTGGTCAAAACCTTTATACAAACCCTGCTGGCTCAACTACACTATTCCTGGCAAAATATAGCGCCATAGGCAACCTCATATGGTACAATACCATACCGAGCACAGGAGATGCCACCTCTAGTAACCTGGCCCTAGATAGTAGTGGTAATGTTTACATTACTGCACGTACGATAGGCCCAACGGACTTTAACCCTGATCCGAATTTTGCAAAATGGGAAAATGGGGCAGTCATAGCCAAGTACCTTGGCTCTAATGGCTTTTTTCTCTGGAGTATCGCAATGGACAGTGGGTTTCCACCAAATCATAGCAATTTTCAGCCTGAGATACAAAGTATTGCCGTAGACAACGGCTCTTTCCAGCTGTACATTGCCGGAAACTTCAAGGCACCATTCATGGATATCAACCAGAATGTCACAACTATGTATGCGACTGGTGGCAAGGGCTTTTTGATTGCTTTTGACCTCCTTGGCAACTTAAGGTGGTACCGTCATTTGGGTCTAAACGCTACCAACTCTATCAACATCAATGATATGGTTACAGATGAAGTCAACAAGAAAGTGTACCTCACAGGTGATTTTCATGGTACGCAGACCTATGGTGTTGCTACCTATAATTCAGTCGATGGTCCGGCACTGGTATTAAAATGGAGCGCCAATGGGGCTATTGAAGATGCAACTCGAATACCTAATGGAGCGCCTAGTAATCTTTCTGATTCTGGTTATGGCATTGACATTGACAATTCGGGCAATGTGGTGATTGTAGGAAGGATTAACCCAGGCGTTCCTGGTGGCTTTATTACCCGGAAGGACCCTGACTTTTATCATATTTCCTACAAGGGTATTTCAGGGTTTGTTCCACACGATGTGGCCACAAATAACAAATCAGGTTTTATGGTGTCCGGAAATATTGAAGGTTTCACCAATCCCATTCAGCCAGGCACCACATCGGCAAATAGGCTATATAGAGCAGTTTCATCTTCTGCCTGGACCCACGCATTGTTGAAATATAACTCAGCCAATCAATATGAATTTGGGCAAGTAGCGGTGCATTCAGGTTCCCCTTCAAGCAAGGCCAGAGGCATAGACTATTGGGCAGGATCATTTGTATTTGCCGGAGAATTTGGAGGTATAGCAGATTTTGGACCAGGAGTAGGTCTGGGTACAATTTCAGCGGGAGGTACTGATAGCTTTATTGCTAAGATTGCCGATACGCCTATAATCTCTGGCGGAGATGTTTGCTTGGGATCGCAGACCTTCTCGGTGAACTTCATTCCACCGGGTTATTCGTTGAACTGGAGCTTTAATCCTTCAAATGCTGTGACTCCTAACTCAGGTAGCAACGGGTCAATCACCGTTAACTCAACTGGAAACTATACCGGTGGTATGACGGTAGCTGCTACTTTTGTTGAGTACGGTAATTACTACAATGGCAACTTCACAATTAGCGACTATGCTTATGTATGTGGTGGTGGAGGTGGTCCTGGCTTTGAAGAAGACTTTGGCAGTTCATCGAATAACCTTCAAAACTCTGGGCTGAATTCCCCAGGCATTCTACAAAGCATTAAGCTCTACGATGCGGTCACTGGAAAATTAGTATACCAGGGTTCGCATCAGTCCAATAAGGCTTTCAGTACAGCTGACTTACCTGTAGCAGCAGGGCATTACTTCTTACACGTGACTTCTGAAGAAGGCACTACGCGTAAACAAATCATGATTACGCCTACAGGGAGGTAGTGAAAATGGCATTTACAATGAGCCTGACTCCGGTTTTTGGGGTCAGGCTAATTCATTTCCAAACCTACTGTCTCCATGCTGATTGGTGTGAATTCAGGTTTGGCAACCCAACAGCCACTTTAAGTACGGACCTTGCAAAAACAATGTTTTGACTGGGAAAATGTGCCTTTGCATGCTTAATTTGAGTTTTATCTTCTAAGGCATTACCTTTATTAAGTCTGGAGTGACCACAAACAGTGTCGATGGTACTCCTATAAAGTTTGTTCATTAACTAATTTTTAAAAGAGTGAAGTTTAAAACGTTTTATCTACCCCTGGTAGCAATGTTGCTGTTGGTAATCAATACAGTACAGGCTCAGGACAATTCCGGTTTTTTTGATGAAGGCAAATTGCCCGAAAAGCCAAATGCCATAAAGCTTGATGTGCTTTCTGCTATCTATGGAGATGTCTCTCTTTATTTAGAAAGAGCACTGACCAATAAAATCTCAATTGAAGTAGGCGGAGGGGTATTATTGTCTCACTACAACCCCGCTACCACTCCCTTATTTTTTAAAAATGAATTAGAAGGAGAAATCGATTCTGGTTTTACCTGGTCGATATTTCCCAGGTATTATGTGGCAGGCGGGGCTCTGGACTCTTACTATATAGGTGCACAGTATAAGCACAGAAACTTCGATATGGATGGTCGAAATATTACTCAAGAATCGACCACCTTTAACTTCGGTTATCAGTGGTATCCTGAAACATGGATCATGTTCGACATTTATGCAGGCCTTGGGTTTTATGCTGAAGACCCACCCCGCTCTACGGTTCTTGAAAATACCACGGGTGTAGCTGCCGGTGTGGGAGCCAGGGTTTCGTTCAATTTTTAAGCTCAGGCCAGATGTACAGAATCAAGACAGTTTTTTTTGCGATTTGCTTGTTGGGTGTAGCACAATTGGCAATGAGCCAGGTACCGCAAGGGTTAACCATAAAGTGGGGCCAGAAACAGAAAGACCAGCTCAGGGGCAGTAAATACATAGCCACGGTAGGTCATGACGAAACCGGAATTTATGCCTTCAAGTCCAGAGTGAAGAGCATCTACGGTGGAGGGGGTTATGCCATTACCCTGGTGCATTTCGACAAGCAGATGAACATTTCCAAGTCGCACGAATTCAAGCTGAAGACCGAAGGAAAGCGAAGAGAATTTGAATTCATTGCCGACATCAATGACAGGTTGTACCTGTTTACTTCCTTCAAAAACAACAAACTCAAAAAGAATTTCCTGTTCGCTCAGTCCATCGACAAAGCCACGCTGGCCCCTAATGATGACATGAAAAAGGTGGCTGAAATTGACTATTCTGCTGCTACTAAAGAAAATTCAGGGGCATTCTATTACGAATACTCACGCGATAAATCCCGGTTTATGGTTTACTACGACCTGCCGTATTCGCGCAGAGAGGAAGAAAGCTTTGGCTTTCATGTTTTTGACGAAAACCTGGATCCCTTATGGGCAAAAGAAGTGACTTTGCCCTATAGGGATAAACTCTTTGCTGTGCTCGACTATCGGCTAAGCAATGCGGGCAATGTCTATTTACTTGGGAAGCGCTACAAGGATAAAGTTAAAGATGAGAGAAAAGGCAAGGCTAATTATAGCTATCACGTCATCAGCTATTTGTCGCAAGGAGAAACGGTAAAAGAGCATTCTCTGGCCATTGAGGGTAAATTTCTCAATGACATGAACATGATCATCAACGATGGAGAAAGCATTGTTTGTGGGGGCTTTTATTCTGATGAAGAAACAGACAATGCGAAAGGTGTTTATTACCTCAGGCTGGATGAAGCCACCAGTGACATTGTGGTGAAGGAGTTCAATGAGCTCAGTATTGAAATGATGACTGAAGGCTGGCGAAAGGGTGAGGCACGCAATGCTTTGGCAAAGGATGCCAAGGGTAAGAATGTGGAGCTGGAGGGCTACCGACTAGTAGACCTTATTATTAAAGAAAGCGGAGGTGCTATCTTTATTGGCGAGCAGCGTAAGCTGCATGAAGGCTCAAGAAAAACCATCAATAATACCTACAAGAACAATGACATGTATCGCTACCATGAGTTGATTGTACTCAATCTTTCTGCCGATGGAGACATTATCTGGTCTTCGAAAATACCCAAGATGCAGCGCTCTTATAATGACGGTGGTGCTTACTTGTCTTACATTTTGGCAGTGGTAGATGATAAGTTCCACTTTGTGTTCAACGACCACATCAACAACATGGAAGGCAGTGGCAAAAAGCAGAAAGAGTTCGATTTCGATAAAGACTCTGTAGTAAGTATGGTGACCATGGATGAAGAGGGCAACCAAAAGAGAGTGGTATTATTTACCTACAAGCATGAAGGGGTTTTTCCAAATACCTTCAAATCACAGCAGCTTTCTGACCGTTCGCTGGTAATCATTGCCGAAAGAAACCTGAAACAGAAATTTGCCCGAATCACCTTCGATTGATGGTTCAGTATGCATTGAGGTGTTGCGTTATTTATCCAGACGCAACACCTGAATGGTCACTTCATGGCCTGGCTCATTCCTGAGCCCATAGGTTGCCCACCACATTAATTTGTGCCGATCGGCCCGTCTGTGCCACAATGGTGAACCCAGCAAAAAACACTAAAAAGGGCGCCACTGCGACCAGCTATCAAAAGGAAAATAGTTCTGGTTTATAAATGAGAAGTTCTTGATTATCATTTGGAAGCAATTTTGGAATTACTCCTCATAAGTTTGACTCTGTAACGCAGACGAAAACCGAATTTGATGAGAATTTTATTGCTTTTAGTAGGGGCATTGATATGCCAATTTTCCAATGGTCAACATAAGGGGAGTAAAAAAGAGGTAGACGCAATTCTGCTAAACGCCCAGGTCTTTTCTGGTCATATCATCAATGCCAATTATGAGGGCATACGTGATGCATATACCTCAGATGCCAAAATTTTTCCTGTCAATGATGAGATAATGACAGGCCTGGAGCGAATCATCGATTATTGGAAGCTGCCGGAAGGCATGTCTGTAATCCACCATAAAATTTTTCCGGAAGAGATTGTCATCAATCAAAAAACTGCTTACGATCATGGTTACTACGAGGGGATAACCAGAGATGCCAAGGGGCAGGAAAACTACTGGAAGGGGAAGTATGTCATTGTTTGGAAAAAGATACGAGGTAGCTGGAAGATGTATCTCGACATTTGGAATAATGTGCCCACACCTCAGCCTGCTCAATCAGAGATTGCTACACAGGTTGATCAAATTTTTGAAAATTTCAATACTAAAAGCAGCCCTGGCATTGCCTTGAGTGTGATGAAAAAAGGGGAGGTGGTACTTCAGAAGACTTACGGAATGGCCAGTTTGGAATACGCCATGCCCATTACCCCTAACACCGTTTTCAACTTATGTTCGGTGTCAAAACAGTTTACAGTTTTTGCATTGCTGCTGTTGGAAGAACAAGGCAAGCTTTCCTTGGATGATGATATCGGCATGTATTATCCTCAACTTGCACATTTTGACAAGCCGGTCACATTGAGGCACCTGGCCAACAATACCAGTGGGTACCGTGATGTATTGCAACTATTGGGCATGCAAGGCTTTAACCCCAATAGCACCATTACTCAAGAAGATACAGATGCAGTACTTTTGTCTCCGCAAGCGTTGAATTTTGAACCAGGCTCTCAATTTGGCTATTCCAATTCCGGCTTTAACCTATTGGCCAATGTGGTGGCGAAAGTATCGGGTGTTCCTTTTTCAACCTTTATAAAAGAACACCTTTTTAATCCCCTGAAAATGGATGAGTCATTTGCCATGGATGACTTTCAGCGGGTTGTAGAAAACAAAGCCAACTCCTATGCTTTGCAAAATGGCAGTTACCAGTACACACCTTCTAACTATGGCTATGTAGGGGCTTCTGGCATTTACACAACCCTCAAAGACCTTGAAAAATGGGCGGTCAATTTTTCAGATCTTGAGGTGGGTTCAGCTGCTATAGTAGAAAAAATGCGCACCCCGGCTCAGTTCAATAATGGAGGTATGTCTGCCTACGGGCTTGGCTTGCTTATAGATGAATACAAGGGTCTCAAGCGCATATGGCACTCCGGTGCCGATGCTGGTTATCGGTCCTACATCGCCTGGTTTCCAGAGCATGAAGTAGCGGTCATGCTTTTATCAAACCATGCATCGATTTATGCAGCTGGGGAGGCATTGAAAGTAGCGGACCTGTTTCTCAAACCTCATTTTAAAGAGCCAGCACCTCAGGTAAAACCCCAGGCAGCAACGGACTTGCCAGGCAAGAGTGACCTGCAGGATTTTTCCGGTAATTATATCCACACAGAAAACTTTTCAAGAAGAAAGATCCTTGTCAGAAACGATAAGCTCATTTACTCCAGACCAGATCAGGGCGACAGAGAAAGCCCTTTGACGGCAATTAACAAACACAGTTTTCAATTAGGCGACTGGGCTGACACACAAGTGAGTTTTCAAACGAATGGCAGCCTGCAACAGATGACTATTTCCATTGACGGAAAAGAGGTAGATAGCTATGAACAATATGAACCCATGGCCTATGAACAGGAAAGACTCAAAGAGTTTGAAGGTCAGTATTACAGTGAAGCATTGAGCACGGAATATACTGTAAGAGTCGAAAATGAGCGGATCATCATTGCTCATAAGAAAATAGGAGACATACCACTTTCACCATTGCAGGAAGATGCTTTTTTGAGTAATGCATGGCAATTCCAAAAGGTGAAGTTCATTAGGGAAAATGGCCTGGTGACAGGCCTGGAATTGTCATCAGACGCAGCACATAATGTGCGGTTTGTAAGAAGGGAGCACTAGACAGTCCAGCGCTCTATGGGCAGGAAAAGACGTCCCAGATTTTTAGCAGTCTTAGAAGGAATGAAGGCGTGTTTCCACTGAATGTATTCGCCCTTTTACCTTATACTATCAATGTGTAAATTCACAAAATAGGTCAATTTAATTATTGTTAAATATTACAATTGTTGAAAAATGACCTAAATTGGTTATTGACACCTGCAATCCTATTGTTCGCTGTTAAAACAAGGGGTACAACCTCAAATCACATCAATTATGGAAAGAAAAGGATACAACCCTAATTTCATTGACCCTGAAATTGAAGTCCCCTTACCAAAATTTGCCCCCTCTGTTTCGGATGCAGTTTTAAGGAATGACGACCTGAGAGAGGGTATTTATGCCGACTATATCCATTATTCAGTTGTCATGAACCGGAAAACAAGGCAACTGGTATATGCTGCCTCAAACATTGATCAAAACCAGGACATAACTTATCCTCATGACCGCAGCTGGAGAACAGATTCGAATGTCGGGGAAGAAAATCAGCTAGATGATCCGGATTATTATGATAACCCTTGGGACAAAGGGCACATGGTGATGCGAGATAACAATAACTGGGGGCGTGATGAGCAAGAGGCCAAACTTGCTAACGATGACACCTATTGGTATACCAATGCGGCATTTCAGCACAAAAATCTGAATAGAGACGAGTGGAAAGCCCTTGAGATGCACATAGGCAAGGGCTGGATTTTAGATGAAAATGGCAAGCTTTGTGTGTTCACGGGCCCTATCCACCTGGATGATGACCGCTACTATACCAGAAACTGGGACAAGCAAATCCGCATTCCATCAGGTTTTTTTAAGGTGGTGGTTTTTAAGAGCAGTGCAACCGGCAAGATGGCCACAAAAGCCTTTCATCTTTACCAGGAAGAATCTGTTATAGCCAATCAAAGAGGGTCTAAGCACCTTAAACAAGAAAAATTCATCAAGCAGCAGGTATCACTCACCGAGATTACTGAATTGACAGGTTTAGTATTCTCAGATTCCTTGTATAACAGCAACCCTCTATTGTTCAAAAAGGAAGGGAATGAGGAAGCGGCATCAGCATTGAATGTAACAAGTTTTCCAGAACGAATTACCGTAATCAAATCGAGTGATTTAATCGATGATGATACCACCAGAACTACTGAAATTAATACTGAAAACCGTTCGATCATCATCAACGCAATGATGGTAAACCCAACGGGTAGCGATAAAAAAGGTGAATGGATCAGCATTCAGAACATATCGAACAAAAATGTGCAATTGTCCGGGTGGACCTTGGTGGATGATAAAAACCGTTCCATTTCACTTTCTGGTACTGTGCAAACCGGTCAAACCAAACGAATAAGGATGGAGGATGCTGATGGCAACATTAAACTTACCAATACCGGAGGAGCGATTAAACTCATGACCAAAGACAATCAATTAATGGATGTATTCAGGTATGTAAAAGAAGATGTACGCGAAGGAATGGCCGTCATAAGATAGGCAGAAACAGAGTATTAATATTGGGAGTGCACCAACCCGTATTCCATGTGCAGGAGAGCGATTTTTTCTCACTTATGCGCTAAGAGATGAAATTTGAATGGGCCGCTGCTCAGTTATGTATGATATAATAAGATTTTGTAGATTGCTTCAGAAGTTTTGAACACAGGCTCATTTTCCAACTTAAGGAAGACATAGGGAAAATGAGTGACAATGCTTACGGAAGACTCCGTATACCTTAATCATTAAATGAGAGAAGGTGTGCGGAGTTTTTTTGTGTTTTTAAGAGTTTGGAGGCGAACCGATTTTGGGTTTTTTAGACACAGATTTAAGTTAGAATCATCCGTCTGACCGTTTGAATCGGTCGGACGGTTAGATAGGAAGTAATGAAACCAACTTAAAGCTCTGTTCACAGTCAACCTCGTTAAAATAACTATTGTGATTGTACGACAAGATGTAGAAAGAGCCTATGAAAATATCAAGGGTGATATTGTAAAAACGCCCTTGATTCATTCACCCAAACTGAGTGAAATATCAGGTGCTAATGTTTACCTGAAGCTGGAGTACAAACAGCTAACGAGCTCCTTTAAAATTCGGGGCGTGCTCAATAAAATCAGCAGCATTGATGCCAGTGCTTTTGGCAAAACCTTTGTGGCTGCTTCTACGGGCAATCACGCTGCGGCCTTTGCCTATGCATCGGCTAAGTTTGGTTTCAAAGGGCGCTTATTCCTGCCAGAAACCGTAACGGAAGAAAAGCTGAAAGGCCTGGCCAACTATGAGGTAGAGAAGGAGCTGTATGGCAAGAGCAGTGTGGCAGCTGAGGCCAAAGCCACTGATTTTGCTAAGGAGATCGGTGGGGTTTTGGTACACCCCTATAACGATGAAAAAATCATGGCTGGTCAGGGTACTATTGGCCTGGAGCTGGCCACACAGCTACCCGAATTAGACAGTGTTTTGGCGCCCGTTGGTGGAGGTGGGCTCATCTCAGGCCTGTGTACTTACTTTTCAGAAAATGATGGGGTAGCCGTGATAGGCTGCCAACCCCAAAATGCTTCTGAAATGTATGATTCACTCAAACTCAACAGCATAGTGCCTCCCAGTACGCTCGATACCATAGCCGATGCTGCTGCTGGTGGTATTGAAGAAGGCGCTCTTACCTTCGAAGTTTGCCAAAAGCACCTGGCAGGCATCAGGCTGATAGCAGAAGAAGAGATGAAAAAAGGAGTGGCCTTACTGCATAAGTATCACGAAATTACCGTGGAGCCCACTGCCGCCCTGCCCGTAGCTGCCTTGTTGAAAGACAAAGCCTATGAAGGTAAAAATGTGGCATTGGTGCTCACAGGGAGCAAAATCAGTCAACAACTATTAACCGAAATAAACGAGCAATATGTCGACAGTTATTAGCCTCAAAGACATCAAATCTCTATTAAAAAACATTGATGTGGTAGCGGCCATGGAAGAGGGCTTTGTGCAATACAGCAATGGCAATACCGTGGTGCCCCCTGTGGGGGAGCTGCTCTTTGAAGAACCCAAAGGCGATACGCACATCAAGTACGGCTACATCAAAAATGACGACTACTATGTGATCAAAATTGCCTCGGGCTTTTACGACAACCCCAAGCTTGGGCTATCGTCTAGCCAGGGCATGATGCTGCTTTTCGACCAGAAAACGGGAGTGCCAAAGTCCGTATTGCTGGATGAGGGGCACCTTACCGATATCCGTACCGCAGCAGCGGGAGCGCTAGCAGCTCAGTTCTTTGCCCCAAAAGAGGTCAGCGCCATTGGCATCATAGGCACGGGCATCCAGGCCAGATTGCAGCTGGAATATCTACAAGCGCAAAAGCCTTGCAAAACGGTATGGCTCTGGGGTAGAACCCCTGAGAACGTGGAAAGATTTGTTGAAGACCTGGGGACTGAGTACACCATCCATGTGGCAGCCAGTCCGGCAGAGGTGGCAAAACATGCCAACCTGATCGTAACTACCACACCTTCGGAAACAGCTTTACTGAAAGCTGTGGATATTCAACCCGGCACGCACATCACCGCCATGGGCTCCGATACTAATACTAAGCAGGAGCTGGAAAGTGAGCTGCTGGCCAAAGCAGACCGAGTCATTTCAGACAGCCTGCCTCAAAGCCAAAGCCGAGGAGAAGTCTACCGGGCAGTAAAAGATGGAACCTTGTCAAGAGATGCTGTGGTGGAGCTGGGTACTGCCATTCAAAACCCTGACCTGCAAAGAAATGGTGCCGAAGAAATCACCATAGTAGACCTTACCGGTGTGGCGGTGCAGGACATCATGATTACACAGGCCGTTTACAGAGACTATATCAAGAAATAATATGCTTCAATTTGTCAGCAATAAAGGAGGAGGAAAGCCGGTGGATTTTGAAACGGCCATTCTCGATGGCTTTGCCATAGATGGTGGCCTGTATGTGCCGGAGTCATTGCCCAGCATCAGCCTGGAGCAACTGGAAGCCTGGAAAGACCTAAGCTATGTAGACCTGGCCTTCGAAATACTGTCCCTATTCATCGATCGGTCTGTCCTTTCAGAAACCGAGTTGAAGGGGGTATTGGAAACCGCTTATGCCCCTTTCAAAAAGGAGGAAATCATTCCCCTCTATGAAATGAAGTCGAGAAAAGGTACCCATGTGATGGAGCTGTTTCATGGCCCTACCATATCCTTCAAAGATGTAGGACTGGCCTTCCTGGTCAACCTGGTCAATTTCTTTCTGGAGCGCAAAGGCGAGTTCCTCACCCTTGTAGTGGCTACCACAGGTGACACGGGCCCGGCATCGGCTTATTTTGCCGCAGGCAAGTCCAATTTAGATGCCTGGGTGCTCTACCCCAAAGAGATGATTACTGAGGAGCAGGAGCGGCAAATGACCACGCTGCAGCATGCCAACATTCACCCGGTAGGCGTCTCTGGCTGCCCCGATGGCGCTGATGACCTGGACATTGTCATTGCCAAATTGTACGCCAACCTGGACTTTAAAGAGAAGCTCAAGCTATCCAGCGTCAACTCCATCAACTGGGGGCGCATCATGATGCAAACCGTGCATTATTTTTACGGCTATTTCAGGGTGGCAGACGAAGTAGGGGAGCCAGTTAATTTCTCTGTACCCTCGGGCGGCTTTGGCAACCTCTGTGCGGGTGCCCTGGCCAGAATGATGGGCCTTCCGGCCAAACACATGGTAGTAGCCAACAATGAAAATGCCTGTCTGCACCGCATCTTCTCAAAAGGCAGTTTTAGCAAAGAACCCATCATTGAAACCGCTTCTTCGGCCATCGATATTCTGATTCCCTACAACTTCTGGAGGTTTCTGTATTTCGCCATTGACAAAGACCCGGTCAAAATAAAGGCCTGGTCGGAAGGCCTGATGGCTACCGGGAACAAGGAATTTGACGCTGCAACTTTTGAGCAATTCAGCAAGGGCTTTCTATCGAACAGTGCTAGCGATGCCGAAACACTGGGGCTCATCAAAGAGGTTTACGATACCGAAGGCTATTTGCTAGACCCTCATGGAGCAGTGGCTGTGCAGGCTGCCGATGTGCTGCGTGAGCAACTTGGCGATGAGAAATTACTGTGCCTGGCCACTGCTCATCCGGCTAAGTTTCCAGATGTGATTAAAGAGGCCCTGGGACTGACTGAATTGCCGGAGGCAGCAAAGCATGAGAGCATAGAAGAGGCCAAGAGGCAATGCGAAAAGGTGCATTTGTGTCACTATGATCATTTGGAAGAAGCCTTGATTCATGCAATGGAAAGCAATTGGGACTTGACAAAAGGGAGGCAATAATGGCGCACTATACCGTACTGGACGTTCATGCAATCGAGGAGATATTAAGGTCTTATGGCCTCAAATCTACTGGCGATTATAAGGTTTTGAGTGGCGGTTCTGAGAACACCAATTACCGGGTGCAAACAGACATAGGGACAGTAGTGCTTACCGTTTGCGAGCAAAAGACGGTGGAAGCGGCCAACGAACTGGCTTCGGTACTCGTTCACCTCGATCAGCATGGCTTTGCTACCTCAAAGCTTATAAAAACGGCAGAAGGTGACTTGACCATTGCTTACAATGGAAAGCCGGTGATGCTCAAGGTCTTTATCCAAGGTACGGTCATCAAAGACTTGCCGGAAGCACTGCTGATCAATTTGGGCAGAGATCTGGGCAGGCTGCATCAAATTCCCCCGCCTGATTATGTGCCTACCGAAATCAGCTATGGCATCGAGCATTTTCATAAAGTATCAGTCTATGCGGCCGACTCTCCTTTTCATCATTGGATACAGGAGATGGAAGCATATATCACTGAACACATCACCGACAGCCTGCCCAAAGCGCTTATCCACAGCGATATTTTTTACAACAACATCATTGTTTCTCATGATCAAAAACAAGCGCAAATCATGGACTTCGAGGAAGCCTGTAATTACTATCGCATTTTTGACATCGGCATGATGATCATAGGGGTTTGCAGCGAGGGCGATGAGGTACGGCTGGACCAGGCGGTTCACTTACTCAAAGGCTATCAGCAGGAGATCGATTTGCTTCCTGCAGAAAAGGCAGCATTGCAGGCTTTTACCGTTTACGCAGCGGCAGCCACGGGCTATTGGCGACACCAAAACTTCAATTATGTGAAGCCTGACCCGGCCATGGCAGAACACCATTTTGCCATGAAAAACCTGGCTGATTCGGTAAGGAGTATACCGGAAGCTGAGTTTATGGGTATTTTAAAATGATGCCCTTTTTAGACTTGCCAATTGGATAAAGCGAAATATTAGCTGTAGCAGAAACCTTAACTTGAGGGAGCTTTGAATTCTCGGTAAAGCTGCTCTATTGCCCATATAGTTGATCGGAGGTCGCGTTTTTCGTTACCGGAAATGTGGGTAAACTCATCCATCAACTCCTCTAGTTTAGACAGGGCTTCAGGGTTTCGTTCCGATTCATGCAGAAATTTGGCGTATTCCATTCTAGGCATATAATTGGTAAAAGAAACGTCCATTTTGACAAAGACTGATTCTGCATCTGATAATTGCCCTACATAAAACAGGGCCCATGCGTAACCGACAGCTTCCGTACTTTTCAGAAAGTACTTGTCCTCCTTTATTCTATTGCCATACTGTACAGTACCTTCATAATTCTCGTCCAGATAATGTGCCCATGCAAGCTTCTTGATGGTTTCAGGGTCGTTGGCGTTATATCCTTCAAGGCATTGCTCGTAAAGCGCTATTGCCTCTTTATACCTTTCAAGCTCAACATATTTATCCGCCACCAGGGTCATATTCTGAATTGTGTCTGAAAAGGCCATTTGTTTTTCTAAACGCTCAAGCTCTGCATTGGTATTGACTATTGATTCCAAACCCCTGGAGACTTTTTGAATGTTTTGTTTATTGACAAAGTGATAATAGAGGTATAAAATACAACCTAGTAAGGGGAGGAAAATGATCAGAAAGTACCAGATGCGGTTAGCCTTATTTGTGTATGCATGATAGATGCAAAATGCCTGAAGAAGTAAGAGAGGCGTAAACCTGAGCATAATATGTTATGTGTAGTTTAACGATCGAATGGCCCTGCATATGACTGGGCATATTTCACATTTTTTAATTTAAGAAATACAGGCTGCTTTTTGGCATTCTGTTGCCAGAATTCATTTCAGATAAGGTGGAAAAACATAAAACCTAGATGGGTAAGGCAGAGTTAACTTAGCAGAGAACTTCAATATTATTAGCTGTGTGCCATCTGCGAAAATCCCTGGGTTCTCCTCCCTTACTTTTTGTTTAGCCGCTTGTTTAAGAGCTTTCTTTTCAGAGCATAAAAACCACTAAATTGTGAGTACGCCAACTCATTTCCCATGACCAGAAAAGTGATTTTCCCCTTGCTGTTGATCGGCCTTGTGCTGGCCTGTGAGTCCACTGAAGAGCCAGTAAAGGCACCCAATGTGCTCTTCATTTCTATTGACGACCTAAGGCCCAGTCTGGGTGTTTATGGCGATAGCATAGTACACAGTCCAAACATAGACCAGCTGGCGGCTGAGGGCATCACCTTCAGACAGACCTTTGCGCAATCTGCCGTTTGTGCCCCGTCCCGGGCCAGCCTTATGACCGGTTTGCGGCCAGACTCTACCCGCGTTTGGCACCTGGGCGATAAGTTCAGGCAGATCAACCCGCAGACAGTGACCATGCCTCAGTACTTTTCAAAGTTCGGCTACCATACGGTCAACATTGGTAAGATCTTTCACAACTATATGCCTGATTCTGTTTCCTGGGATGAGCCCGATCTGCGTCCAGCTCAGTACGTAAAACCAGAATGGCTAGGCAGAGATGGAGAGACCTTTTATATCAGCGAGGCAGTGCAAAAGTCTCAGGAGATAAAAAGGGATTCACTGCTAAAACTGAGGCCGGTGCGCTATGCCGATGGCTGGAATACCGGGCCTGCCTGGGAGGCTGCCGATGTGCACGATACCTTATACTATGATGGTGCTCAAAATGAGCTGGCCAAACGTACGCTATCACGCATGGCTAAATCAGACGAGCCCTTCTACATGGGCCTGGGCTACTTTCGGCCACACCTGCCATTTACTGCACCTAAGAAATACTGGGACCTGTATGATCGCGATGAAATACCGCTGGCTGCCAATCCGGAAATCCCTGAAAATGCACCGCTCCATTCCATGAACTCCATGTACGAGCTGCGCCACTACGATGGTTTCAACCACATAGGGCACCCCACTTCTACTTATCGCATGAGCGAAGACACTGCTCGTATTTTGCGCCAGGGCTACTATGCCAGCGTAAGCTATGTAGATGCCCTGCTGGGCGACCTGATCAGCCACATGAAAGAGATTGGCATTTACGACAACACCATCATTGTGGTGTGGGGCGACCATGGCTGGAAGCTGGGCGATCACAACAGTTGGGGCAAAATGACCAATTACAATATTGACTTAAGAGTGCCGGTAATCGTGCGCGCCCCTAACCAACCCAACCGTGGGGTGCAGACTTTTGCTATTACCGAGCTGGTCGATTTGTTTCCATCCATCTGCGAGTTGGCGGGCATTGAAGTACCTGACTATGCTCAGGGCACCAGCTTTGTACCCTTGATGGACAAACCCGAGCAAGCCTGGAAAAAGGCTGCTTTCAGTCAGTTTCACAGACGGCCCCGCGTCTCAGCCGATGGCAAACGCTACATGGGTTACTCCATCAACACTCCGGAATATCATTACATAGAGTGGTACGGCTGGAACCATGAGACGGGTGAGCGAGGGGACTACAAAGGTGCCGAGCTTTATGATGCCGTGAATGACCCGACAGAAACCATCAACATTGCCGAAGTGCCAGAGAGCAAAGAGGCCGTGACTAACCTATCGGCTCAGCTGGCAGCAGGCTGGCGCAGTGCCCGGCCAGACTAAGCTCGGTTGTATTCATCAGCAAGGGTATTTTACTCTAAGCAGCGTTTTTCTGTTTCTTGAAGAATTTGAGATCTGATTTAATTTTCGATTCTGTCTTTTTACCTGTTTCGATAAATTGTTTTAAATCTTTGAAAGTCTGATCTATGTCCTTACGCATTTTGGGTTTCATCATCCAGCCCATAAAGAATCCAGGCAGTCTTGCAAATTCAATTTCCATGTGAGCTGAGATCGTGGATGTATCCCTATTCGTTGAGATAACTTTCCAATTTGATCTAGCCTTCTTCATCATAGAAGGTAGTCCATCTGCATAATAGGTGAAGCTCATGCTGTCAGGGTCAACACTCTCGACAATCTCATCGATTTCTCCCCATGTCGATGTACAGGTCCTACCTTTGACTGACCCGAAGGCCTCCCTGTCTCCAGATTGATTAACGGTACTTGCCCAATCACATACTTGTCCAAACTGATTCCAAACCAACTCCCAGACTTTGTCTGCTGGAGCATTTACTGATATGTTTTTATTAATGATCATAGTAATAGTTTTACTATTAGATTCAACCAAAGTCAAGGTGTGACATTTGTTGGGCAAGGTTCTGATCGTTCTACAACTAGTTTAAATTGAACAAGTATTTAAACTTATCGTCATTGACCACCTCGTCTATGATACTCTTTTTGTCAAAATCCTTCTTGAATGGCAGATTTCGAAGGTGCTGTTCGTATTTATCTTCGATCAGGTCTATTGTCTTCCCGACATTGGGAAGAATCACCTCATGATGAAAATCCACATACTCCTTTCTATTGAATAGAAGCTTTCGATTGTCTATAATCTTATTATTTAGTGCAAAAGTCACCTTTTTATGGCATCGGCAAGGATTATCGGGATTGACAAGCCCACACTTATTCTCCATATAATTGGCCATGTCCTTTCTGGCTCTTGTGAGGCGCTGTCGAAAGTTGCTTTTTGAGATCTCCAGTATTTCAGAGCCAACAGTATGATCCGCATGGAACATATCTCCAATTATATATACTAATCGTTGTTCTCGTGTCAGACACAATAACATGCCGCTAATACAACCTGCAGTAACTTCTCTAATTACGTCTTTCTTCTCTTCCTTTTCTTCCTGAGTTAACTCTACATTCTTAGATCCAGCTAGTGCATTGGCATGCGATTCAAACCCAGACATTTTTAGCTCCATGGGTTTTCTCAGTGACATTAGAAAGTGGTTGGTAACAATGCGATATAGCCAGGTTCGAAAAGAACTTTTTCCTCTAAATTCAGAGAGCTTTGTGATGACCTTTATATTGACTTCTTGTGTAAGATCAGCGGCATCATCAGGTTGTCGAACCATGCGCCAGGCAATATTATAGATGTAGGGTTGATGCTTCAGTAGCAGCTTTTCCAGTGCCTTTTTATTTCCTGAATTCGCCTCATTTACTAAGGAGTCATCGTCTTCATCTCCTTCATACTCTTTCAAAAAAGGGCTCATAATTAGTTTTTTTATTTAGATGCACTTGAGTCATATGTGTGACGGCTTACGATAATATCACAAAAAATTGTCACAGTTTCTGAAGGTCTGAGTCTAAGGTTGAAAAACTGGGCGGACTGTGTTAGAATGGTTAAAGAGCCCTGTGATGACAACAATGAATGAAACAATGAGAGGGTTCAAAATGGATGAAGCATCCAATGAGCCTGATGAAGTAAAAGAAGTATTTGACTGGTACAAAGAGAATTTTGGTTTTGTACCGAACCTGGCAAAAGTGTTGAGCGCATCACCCGCTGCCTTAAGGGCCTATTGGCTTACACAGACTCAGCTAAGCCAGTATGGCTTGTTGACAGCCGAAGAGCATAACATCATACAAATGGCTGTGGCGGTAGAAAATCGCTGTAAATATTGTACATCAGGGCATCAGATGGCCGGTGGAGCTTTCTTTGGTTCTGCTGAAGATGACTTGCTTGCAATCAGGAATGAATCACAAATTTCTGATGAAAAATTGAATGCGCTTAGATCATTCGCATTGGCAATTTATCGCAATAAAGGGAGGGTTTCTGACGATATACTCAACGCCTTTCTAGCAAAAGGATATTCAAAAGCGCAGGCGATAGAAGTAGTAACAAACATAGCTGTGAAAGTGCTTTCTAACCTGACCAACCAATTGGCTCTAACAGAAATAGATGAGCCTTTTGCACCATTGGCTAAGGGGCTCTTCGAGTAAAGAAAGACACTAGAAACAAATCAATTAAATACAAAAATCATATGAAAACGATTAAATCAATAGTAGTGGCAGTATTACTGCTGACCGGTGTAAGTTTTAGCGCTAACGCTCAAAACATGGATGCCAGAATGGTACACAGTAAAGAGATAAATAAATCTGCTGATGAGGTTTGGAAGATCTTGAGAAAAATGGACGATATAGATAAATATTCATCGAACATTGCCAAGGTAGACTGGAAAGGTAACAAGGGAATCGGAGGTATTCGAGTTTGCTGGACACCTGATGGAAAAGGTTATTTCAAGGAGCAAATTGTTGGTTTTGATGATGCTACTCGGTCTTATACTTATTCGTTACTTGAGGGAGCACCAGTAAAGGGAATGATAAACACGTTTAAGGTAGTGGACATGGGTTATAACAAGTCTAAAATAGTGTGGTGGACTAATTATGAAGAGTTCATGAAAAACCCCAATATGACAAAGGATCAATTTCATGGCTTCATGAAAATGAGTGCTACAGAAATGGCCGATAATGTTGCATCTGCTGCTAAAGCATCGATGTAAGTTGTTTCTAAGGTAAAAGAAGTGGGTATTCCTATCTTAACCCATTTCTTCATGGTTGAAAGAGGCGCGTTTTGCGCCTCTTTTATTTTCCATTCACTGAGCTACACTCAGTTTTGTCAGCCGCCTGTTGAATTTCCCAAGAATGTTCTGCTAACCTTGGATTAGACCAATCCAACGCTAATACTTGTCCGCCTAAAACAGAAGCAACATGTATGTCAGAAAAGAAATTTTATCACAACCCAAAGGCCACCAAAGGCAAATACACGAGCCACAGCAAAAAGAAAAGCTACAAGATTAGTGCACAACTCGGCTAATGAGCTATAGTCCAGGACAGCACCAAACAGAGCGATGGCTCCATCTGGTTTTTGCCATTGGAGTGCTTAAAGTCCCTAACATGCCCTTCGAATTGAAGGGCATCACCACATTCCCTTTACGGTCTAAACCAATCAGGCTGCCCTTCGGGTTCATCAGGAGTATTTTACTCTAAGCAGCGTCTGACATTCTGGATTGAACTTATTCCTTGAAAGGCGAACACTCTATTTGGATTTATGCTATTTTGGATATTTAACAGCCGATGAAATCCCGATTTTTTCTGTGGGTTGTATTATCAACCCTACCCTTTTTGTTGATCTCCAATAATGCTGAGTGTCAACAATTAACCCGCGAAGAAATATCAAAAGCGGCCAAACAGGAACTTCCAATCGCCATTCAGGAACTACGAACCTTTCTCAGTATTCCCAACAACGGGAACCTCTCAGAGCAGGTGCTCGCCAACCTGGCCTATTGCAAACGCCAGTTTGAGCAACTCGGCTTTGCAACGGAAACGCTTACCACGCCTGGAGAACCACTGCTTTTTGCTGAAAAAATATTCGATGAAAAGGCTCCTTCCGTTTTGTTCTACCTCCAAATAGACGGCCAGCCGGTAGATAGCAGCAAGTGGCAGCAAGAGAGTCCTTATTTAGCAGCTTTAAAGGCGAATGAAAATGGGCGATGGGTTCAAAAAGATTGGTCAGATTTAGACCTTGAAACAGCAATGAACTGGAGAATATTTGCCAGGTCTGCGTCTGATTCTAAAGGGCCCGCCATGGCTTTTATGAAGAGCCTGGAAATCATTCAGAAAAAGGGAATTAGGCCAGCCTATAATGTCAAAGTGATCATGGACTTTCAGGAAGAGCTGGGTTCGCCCGACCTGCCTGAATTGGTCAAACAAAGAAGGGACATGTTTGAGGCCGAACTGCTGTGCATAATGGATGGGACCAGGCACCTGTCCAACCTGCCCACCCTCACCTTTGGCGCCAGGGGCATAGCCACGGCCACTATCAGAGTATTTGGTGCGCGCAGAGACCTGCACAGCGGCCAATACGGCAACTTTGCGCCCAACCCGGTTTTCAATCTGTCCAGGCTGCTGGCCAGCATGAAAGATGAAGAGGGGCGTGTGTTGATTCCCGGCTATTACAATGACATTGTCCTCTCTGAAGCAGAGAAGAAAAAGATGAATGACCTGCCTGAAGACATGGATCAGATCATGAATTCTCTGGGTATTGCTCAAGCTGATAAAGTGGGAGGCACCTATCAGGAAGCCTTGCAGTATCCTTCGCTGAATGTAAGGGGTCTGAGAGCAGCCTGGGTAGGCAAAGAAGTGAGAACATTGGTGCCCGCTGAAGCCATTGCCGAAATAGACATGAGACTGGTACCAGAAACACCCGGAGAACGGCAAGTCGCTTTGCTGAAAGCGTTTATCCAATCCAAAGGTTACCATCTGGTAGACTCCATCCCCAGCGATGAGGAACGCAGCAAATATCCCTTACTGGCCAGCTTCAAATACCGAATTGGCTCCAAACCTTTTAGAACCAGCTTTGACTCAAAAGCAGGCCTATGGCTAAGCGATGCCATGACCCACGCTTTTGGCGAAAAAGGCTTTGTGAAAATGAGGACCACAGGCGGTTCTCAACCCATGGCACCCTTTATCAACACCCTCGGCATTGATGCGGTCTCCATTCGCATACCCAACCCCGACAACTGCATTCACGCCCCCAACGAGAACCTGCGCATTGGCAATTTTCTCGAAGGCATTCAGATGTGCTTGGCCATCCTTACCCAGAGTAAGCTATGAGCATGAATGACCTCATTGCACTGGCCATCGTCATCTTCACCGTTTTTGCGGTTATGTGGCTTGACAGACAGGAAGGGAAAACGCTCAAAACTCTGCTGAACTGGTTTCCGCCCATTCTTTTTGCCTATGTCATTCCGGCCTCCTTCACACATATTTTCAAACTCGACCTGGGGACTGTTTTTCTGCACAGCATCAGCAAAGAGTGGATCATTCCACTGGCCATCATGGCCGTGATGGGCGCCCTGTCCTTTTCTCAGCTGCGCATGGTGGGATTCAAGCCCATTCTCCTTTTCGTGATAGGTTCTTTTGTCATCGCAGTTTTGCCAGTGCTGTTGGTAATGGGCTCCGGACTGATCAATGAAGATTACCAAAGCCTGTTTATAGATCAGGAATACTGGAAGGGACTGGTACCGATTGTAGGGGGGTGGATAGGTGGTAGTACGAGCCAGCTGGTGCTCAAGGAGCTAATCGACACTCCTGAATCACTCTTTTTATCCATACTGGTGCTCGATAATATTCTGGTAAATATCTGGACCATTCTGATGTTCCAGTTCATTAAGAAAAGCGAGACTTTCAACCGCATTTTCAGCATTAAGGATGCCATTCCGCTGCTCAGTGGATTCGGCAAAGAAGAGCAACTGGTAGGTGCCAGACCAAAGCTGTTCACGGCCATCAGTGTGGTTTTGGTGGTGCTCATCACCAACCTTTTGATCAGCTCCTTCCTGTGGAAGATCATTTCACTCTCCATTCTGGGGCTGCTCTTTGGCAATTTCCTGCGGTTCTGGAGTCACCAGCTGGTACTCAAGGCAGGGGGAGTGCTCATTATCCTGATCATGGCCATTCTAGGACTCAAGCTCAATTTTGACAACCTGGCCTTGCCTGCTGTCCTGGTGATATTAGTGGTGATTTGGCTACTGCTGCACTTTGTTTTTATGCTCATTGCAGCTCGATTGCTCAGGCTCAACCTGGCCTGGGTGCCCATTGCCAGCATGGCCAACTTAGGGGGTATTTCTACAGCACCGGCCGTTACGGCCGCTTACAAAAAAGAACTGATGCCGCACGCTATCCTATTGGCCATCCTCAGCATGGTGAGCGGAACGGCCTGGGGCATGGTCACGATTTACCTCTTTGGGGGCTTGTAGTACTCGCGTCAAAGATGTGATTGCAAGGCTTCTGAAGACTTAATCTTCTTCCAGGTCTTCGTCCTCCTCTTTGTCATCATAATTATCATTCTCAGAGAGGTAGTCTGCATCGGCATGATCGTCTTCATATTGCTCTCGAACCTTAGTTTTTAGGTTACCTTCTCCATCAAAATCATCGTCTTCATCTACCAATTTTTCGGCCTTGGTAATGGTCATGCGCACCATATAAAGCTTCTCGAAAGTTTCGAAAGGCAGGGCACTCACCTTTTCGCCTTTGGCATTGGTAAAAGAGATCAGATGATCTGCATAACCCTCAGGATAAACCAATTTGATTTGTTCCTGCAATTCGGTGCTCAGTTTTTCATAATCCTGAATCACGCGGAGTTTTTGGTTTGTCATATTGATTAATGTTTAGTCAAAAAAGAATGCTTTTCACTTTGATTCGACTCAAACTAAACAACGGAAATGGCCGTCTACCTTATTCCTTAAATATGCTCCCAAGCACTGCAGGCCGATAAAGCAGCCAGCCTGTAAGGCTATAGCGACTTGTATTGGCAGGTAATACTTCATGAGGGACATCGGCACTCTTAAACATCATAAGGCGGTTTCGCAGGGGTGCAATTACTTTCGCTTTACCATGAGCGTCTATGAGTTGTAATTCACCGCCATCTCCTGGTTGCCAATTTTCGTTGAGATAAATTACGATTGAAATCATGCGATTGCTTCGCTGATCAAATTGGTCAATATGTCTATCATAACCCTGGCCAGGCGCATAATGGGCCAGGTGAAACTCAAAACCCGAAAGGCTGAGGTAACAGTAGCGGTTGAGTGTACTCAAGCTTTCTTCAACCAGTTGCCAAAAGTTTTGCAGTTGTTCATCCCTTTTTGAGTCCAGCCAGTAGGTAACATCACCACGGATACTTTTCACTACCTGATTTTGGCCTAAGGCACCAATACCTGCAGGGCTAAAATCGTCAAGGTGGTTGATAAAAAAATTTCTGATATTCAGATAATCTTCTGCATTAAGGAAGTCGTCTATGAGCACATAGTTTTGCTCGGAAAGCTCATCTATCCAGCGGAGCCATTGTTCGGTAGTATGGTAAGGCTTCAATACATTCTCAAAAGCCACAGATAATGGCCAAAGGATTTAAAATTTGATTAATGTCTTCAAAGGTTGAGACATGGGTCGCAACACTATTTCTACCATCAGGAATATGAGGGAACATCTACCATTAATTTAGAGACATAGGGTGATGTCATGAGTGAGAGCAGGCCACTATAGTTGATGTCGAATCGTACTTCCTGCCCTACCTTGAAGTCGGTTTTACGGGTGTTGATGGCAATGTGGTCGCTGCTGGCCGACAGTATGTCGATGTCTGACAAAGGCCGGATGTTTGAAATCATCACGTCTTGCTGCCCAATGGCCAACAGTGCTCTTTTCATCATGCCCCGGTCTTTGAATTGGGGCTTTTCTCCTGCGGCATTTTGGCCTGAATTGCCATAAGGAAGACTGGGTTTGGTTTGTACCTCTATGGTTTCAGCCACTAGTTCAAAAGCGTCAGTAAACAAACCAGGTATCGGCTCTCTGCAGATGGTTTCCCGGCCGAGAAATATTGATTCGCCCAGGCGCAGATTGTTGACCTTACCTGGATCCGTATTGTGCATCAACCAGTGGTAGTTGGCCGAATTTCCACCCGAAATGACCTTTAGCCGTATTCCAAACTTCTTTTCAACCCTGGTGGCAATGGCTGAGAGTTCATTCATCTTACTTTTATCGGGAATAATGGCTCCCATGCAAGCCAGGTTGGTACCCAAACCCATCAGTTCCAGCCCTTTTAATTTCAGTAATTCAGTAATGGTTTTATCCAGGTCATCGGGCATGAGGCCTTCTCTCAGGTCACCAAGCTCTATCATTAAAATGACCTGATGGATTACACCAAGTTTAAGGGCATATTCAGAAAGCGACTTGAGCACAATAGTTTCTGAATTGAGGCTACAATCTGCGGTTTTTACTACTTCTTCGGCCTGACTGAGCATGGGGCTTCTGAGCAATAGGAAGTGTGCTTTAATGCCTCTCTTTCGCATGTTTATGATATTGAGAAGCCGCGAGTCTGCCAGGGTAGTAATGCCGTTTTTGATGAGTATGGAGGCAATCTCAGCATGGCCGCATACGGCTTTGGTTACCCCACTGATGGAGAGGCCATTTGATCCATAAAGGTCGACAAGGGCTCGTGTATTATGGGCAATTTTTCTAAGGTTGATTTCTATCCGGGGAAAAGTCATTTGAGACTCATAGGAAGAGGGTATAGCTGCGAGAGCTGAACCACCAGTTTATCACAGCTTTTGGTAAGCACGTCTGTCACCGGAATGCCATATTTTGCTTCATACTGAGCGATATAGGCGTCAATTTCTTCATCGACCATTCCCTCATGATTAATGGTTATGGCCACCACTTTTGATTTAGAGTAGAGCTCCAATAGCGCTATTTCACTGGCTATGGTTGGCATTTGGTAGTCTGGAAAGTCGCAACGTGTTTTTCTTTTTGGGGCATGCTGTAAGATGATAGCATCGGGCAGAGCCCCACGAATAATTGCAGCAGTTGAAGTCAATCCTGGGTGGCCCAATGCACCTTGCCCTTCTACAATAATAATGTCTGGCTTTTCTTCTTCGTAAGCTGTGACAACGGCATGTTCTACCGCCCCACTGGCATAGCCAGAACTGAGTACATCTATGGCACAACCATATTTTGCCCCCTGAAGCAGGCCAGTTTGCCCAGTGGCTATGAAAACCACTCTTATGCCTTCTGCTCTTAAAGCTTTTACCAATTCAACTGCGGTGGTTCTTTTGCCTATGGCACAGTCTGTACCCAGCACCGCAACTACGGGTGTTTTAACCGTTTTGATTTTGCCTGTAAAAGCGTGTAAATGCTCCCCTTTCGGAGGCTTTCTCACATCATAAATCTCCACGCCAAATTCCTTGGCCTTTTTAGAGAAATCAGGGTCATCAGAGAAGAATTCCGGCAGGCCATTGATGATGTCCATTCCCAATTTCATGGCTGAATGGATAACCTCTCGGTCATCATTGCTGATGTGGGGGGTCAGGGGTGCCATACCATAGATGAAGTTTTTAGGCACCTGCTTGAGGTTAGCGATGGCCTCGTAGATGCTTTTAAATATTGGTACCCCATTTTTAACGCCATCTAAAAGCTCACCTGCATCCAAAAGCTCTTTGGTGCTATCGATCACACCTACTATATCGAATTTTTCAGAATGCCGTACCAGGCCATTGGCTACCTTGCCGTCCAGTTTTCCAAACTCGTTTTCACAATATATTAGTGCTTCTGATTCCATGGTTATTTGATGCTCTGAATTGGTCCAGAGGCTTTTTTGAGGAGAAAATGAGTGACTTAATAAGAGCTATTATGACTTCTTCAGGGCTTGTACAAGCTCACGCTCGAAGTACACCAGCTCGTCATCTTCGGGATCGTCTACTATTCGGCAATAGTAAATTCTGTGCACATAGCGCCTGACCTTCAAAGGAATGGAGGGGCACTCTTTGGCATAGACGATTTCTCCTTCTTTATACTTATTCTCCTCGCTTGGTTTAAATCGACTCATGGTAGTTTTTCAGTCTTCCACTTCAACCAATATGTTATCCTCCCTTGGGTCAATCGGAATCAATTCAAGCTGTTTCATATTTCCTTCAGGGTGTACTAATCGATCATATACTTTCTTTAGAAAGGTGAAGACCTTGGATTCTGTAGGATCCCAAGCATTGAATACTTCCCTGTGAGTACCTAAAAAGGCCTTGTTGACTACATCAAACCGAGCGGGTTCGCTGGTATTATAATGGGTAGTAAGGGAGTTGCTACCGTCAACGCTATTCGCGGCAAAAAGGTGATGAAGCTTACTATTTTGCTTTTGAGCGGTGCGCACTATTTTATCTTGTCTTTTTTTCATTATTCTAAGTTTTTTGACCTAAACCAAAGCTGATGATAATCTTCTGAAGGGGGGTTACACGGCAATCAGTAAGGCTTACATAAATCCTGGCTGCACCATTAAGCCCGGCTTGCTTTTGATTGCCAGGCTGTATCCAGGATTTGAAAGGAGTGAACCCAAAGAATAGACTGCGACCTTAAATGTCTTCAACCATGGCCTCAGCCAAATTCAATGGGCTTTATTCTCAAACTTAAATTCTATAAGCCGTCAGATGCGCGCGACTTGTCTTTGCGTTTTTCCGCTTTAGCAGCGCGCTTTTCTTTTAATGTTTTTGTGGCTGGTGTTTTACCGGTTTTATTGCTTGCGCTTTTCCCTTTTGCCATATCAATGATTTAGACGTTAGATGTCTTTCTTAAAGATGCGCCTTATTAATAGCAGGCACCTTACATCGAAGCCAGGAATACTTACAGATATGTCACGTTTCTATATCAAGAAGGCTTATGGCTTTTAGAAAATTTGCGATTGTTTAACACCTGTTAGTCAAATTCCGCCTGGTTTTGAAGCGTATTGGCATGACTTTTCTTGGAAAAGCCTTAGCAAGAATTTGCATTACGTCTCCCCGGGAAAGGGTCAGTCTGCTTTCTACTCTCTTTAGTAATTCATGTTCTTCTGCAAAAATAAATTGTAAATCTTCATTGGTCAATTGAGGGAATGTTTCCCTGAGTAGCTTTGATTGATTTGACCAATCACCTTTTGTCTTGAAGGTCATACTACTTCTGTAGTATATTATTTTTGAGTTCATTTCTTTCGTCTTTAACGGGCGGAAAGTTGACCCTCTTGTACTCAAAAAATGTTATATCTTACGAAATGAGGTTTACATAAATCTTAGCTTTTCAAGATATGGTTAGTCTACTATTGACCGCTTAAACCGCATGCTCAAAATGACATGGGTATGGACAAAGACACCTTGCATTCATTGGGAAAATGTGCTTTAGTAGAAAGGAATTAGGGCTTTTTGTAGGGTGCAGGTCTCATCACCAAATCAACTGCATTTATCTCAATGACGCTAACCTCCAAGATGAGTATCCGGCTCCCTGTCGGTCTGGAATTACCCATGTGATTAAAAGCAAGTTTCGGTAGCATGCTTAAGTATAATGCTGATCAAATGTTTTCGAGATTTGACTGTCTTTGTTCTTTGAGCTTTTTGAAAAAGGAGGGGGTGAGGCCTGTTATTTTCTTAAACTGATTAGACATATGGGCGGCACTGCTGTAGTGCAGCTTGAAAGAAATCTCAGATAGGGAAAGCTCATCGTAGAGAATGAGTTCTTTTACTTTTTCAATTTTATTGAGAATGATGAACTGCTGAATGGTCACTCCTTTTACCTCGGAAAAAGTATTGGCTAGATAGGTGTAGTCATAGCCCAATATTTCGCTGATGTGATCTGAATAATTCACCTTGGGCAATTCATCAGAGTGGTGGATCATTTCAATGATCACATTTTTTATTCTGTCTACGAGGATGCTTTTTTTATCATCGAGTAGCTCCAGGCCTGATCGCAATAAATTGGCCCTCAGTAGTTCTCGTTGTTCGTTTGAGAAGCTGCTGAGTATCTCTACTGCACCTAATTCTACAACGGCATGCTCTAATCCCAGCTTCTCTAATTCTTGCTTCACAAGAATTTTGCAGCGCAAGCTTACCATGTATTTGATATAAACCCTCATCCTTTGGATTATACGGATTTAATGCCATAAAAACTGAAGCCTGACAATTAAGAGCAAAATACCTGCCTAATGACACCCCTCTTCAATTTTTCAGACAGAGTAATCAGATCATAAAGAGAACTTTTCTCAGCATCATCCAGAGGGAAATCCGAATGATATAGGGCAATGTGATGAACCAGTTTGAGTGTATGGCCATTTCTTTTGCACCATGAAATTCAATGAGCTGTGTCCAACCTCTGGAATCAATGGTCACTTCTGCTCACCACCCATTTATTTCCCTCACTTAATCCACTATCATCCCTTGGAATAAAAAGCTATTTTAGTCCATTCAAAATCTGCCGAGCCCCATCCATGTCATTTTTTAACCAACTCCGATCTTACAGCAAGCAAAGCGGTCCGGGTTGGATACAGGCAGCCGTAACTTTAGGTGGAGGCACCCTGGTAAGCGCACTCTATTTGGGTGTGGTAGGGGGCTATGAATTTCTATGGCTTCAGCCTTTGGCCATGCTCATGGGTTATGTGCTGCTTTCGGCCATCAGCCATGTAACGCTCAGCAAAAAAGAATTCAAAGACCGCCCTTTCAAACTGGTCGAAAAGCATGTTTCCAAGCCCCTGGCCTGGGGTTGGTTAGTGGCCACGGTCATCGCCAATGTGGTGTTCTGTTCTGCTCAGTTTGCACTGGCAACAGACGCCCTGCAAGGCAATTTGGGAATGCCCGACCTGAACCCATTCGTCATTACTTTCATATTATTTCTGGTGGGAGCAGGGCTGATGTACCTGTTTTCGCAAGAGAGCAAAGTATCTAAAATTGTAGATGGCTTTATCAAAGTGCTGGTGGGCCTCATTGTCCTGAGCTTTTTCGGGGTGGTCATCGTCATTGGCGTCAATGGCGATATTGACTGGGGAGAATTGTTCAATGGCCTGATCCCCGATTTTAAAGCCCTCTTCAAACCCACCGAATCATATGCTGAAGCCGTTGCGCTCACGGGTGATTACCAAGGGTATTGGAACGACTACATTTCAGGCAGTCAGAGAGACATCATCATCGGGGCCTTTGGCACTGCGGTGGGCATCAACATGACTTTCTTGCTGCCTTACACCCTGCTCAAAAAGAAATGGACGCGCAAAGACAGACCCCTGGCCCGTTATGACCTTTTCTTCGGCTTGTTGATTCCCTTTATCCTGGGGGCCTCATTTTTAATCATTGCCTCCGCTTCTCAATTCCATGCAAAGAAGGACAGTTTCGTCAACGAACAGGCCTATCATCAGGTACTGGACCAGAGGCTGACCGCTGAGCACACTCAGCTTAATACCCTCAAGGAGGAAGAATTAGCAGAACTCAGAAACCAGGCTTCCCAGGCGGACAAGGACCTGAGTGTAATGCTGGCCAAACGCACCGTCAACGACCTTTCTCTATCGCTTCGACCCATTTTAGGCGATGGCTCCAGACTGGTTTTTGGCATAGGTGTATTAGCCATGGCCCTGAGTACTATGCTGGTGCATATGATGATCAACGGCTATGCCATTGGTGAAGCATTAGGCCGACCGGACAAGAAAAAACTGTTTTTAGCGGGCACGCTTATTCCAGCCTTTTCAGGCTTGATTTCGCCCATACTCTGGTCTGGGCAAGTCAAAACCGCTTTGGCCGTGCCAGCCTCTGTCATTGCCACCACGCTGCTGCCCATAGCCTATCTCATTTTCTTATTGCTGATGAACTCGAAGAAGGCAATGGGAGAAGACAGACCAAAGAAAAAGGCGCTGACCAATGGGCTGATGCTGCTGTCGATGGGAGTTGCCAGCTTTGCATCGGTGTGGGCCCTGCTGGGCAAAACGCAAAGTGTGGCCAACTATGAGCAGTATTTTGGCTGGATAGGATTGATCGGATTACCCATTTTAATCATCTTGGGTACCATTAGCTTCTTAAAAAAGGAAAAGAGTTGAAGACCTTCGGTATCATAGGTTCAGGCATGATTGTCAAGCATCACGCAATGGCCATTCAGGCGATGGACAATGCACAACTGGGTGGAATCTACTGCCGTAATCCTGAGAAAGCAGCGCGCATTAAGGAGCAATATTCCTGCCCCATTTACACGCAACTAGATGAGTTCCTCGCAGATGATGCCATCGACATTGTTACCGTGGCAACGCCATCTGGCCATCATCTCGAAGCCATCCGTGAGGCTGCCAGGGCTGGCAAGCACATCATTTGTGAAAAGCCGCTGGAAATTACGTCTGACAGAGTTTTAGAAGCGGAAAAGGAGGCCTTGGCCAATAATGTTCAGCTAGGAGGCATCTTCAACAGGAGGTTCAATCCGGCAGTAGAAGCCTTAAAAGGAGCTGTTTACAATCATAGGTTTGGTACTATTTCTCTCTGCGAGGTGCAGGTGAAATGGTTTAGAGATCAGGCCTATTACGACTCGGCTGCCTGGAGGGGCACCTGGGAACTTGATGGCGGGGGCGCCTTGATGAACCAATCCATCCACACCATCGATTTGCTCATTCACTTTATGGGCATGCCCAAGCGCTTGTCGGCCAGCGTGGGTACCCTAACCCATGAGAATATTGAAGTGGAAGATACGGCTGTGGCCATCCTTGAGTTTGAGAATGGTGCCAAAGGAGTGATACAAGCCTCTACTTCCACCTGGTCGTCAAAGGGCCGGCCGGCAGAGGTTCAGATCTCTGGTGATGCCGGTGCGGTCATCCTCACAGACGATCGCTTTCAGCTGTGGGATTTTAAGGAGCAACGGCCTGAAGATGAGTTAGTACTTGCTGAAATGATGCAGCAGGGCGAGGGAGGTCAGGGCGCTAATGACCCTGGAAATATCCCTTATTCCGGCCATCAGCGTAACTTTGAAAACTTTGTGGCAGCTTTGGATGGGGAAGCACCACTGTCCATTACCACAAGAGAATCTATATTATCCATAGTGCTCATTAACGCCATTTATGAAAGTGCCAGGTCTGATGGTAAGTGGATAGACCTAAATGTTCCTCAATGATATTCTCAGGATTTACAGACGAAGCCAGTGACAGTTTGGAGGCGCAGATTCTCGCAACCAAAACCTTGGGTTGGCAATACCTTTCCGCCAGAACGATCAATGGTAGCAACATTCATGAGCTGAGTGTTGCTGAATTTGATAAGGTGCATGAACAGCTCACAGCCAGCGGCATCAAAGTAGCTGAGTTTGGCACCCTAATAGGCAATTGGGGAAAGAAGATTGATTCAGACTTCGCCATTACACTGGCAGAGGTTGAGCGCTGTATTCCTCGCATGCAGAAGCTGGGAGTGAGTTATGCACGCATTATGTCTTATGCACAAGAGCCCTGGGGGAATGAGCAATTTGCCCAGGAGCGATTCAAGAGGTTGAGGGCCATTACCGAGCGCTTCGCAGATGCCGGACTCATGGCCCTTCACGAAAACTGTATGAACTGGGGTGGTTTTTCTGCGGCTCATACTTTGCAGTTGCTGGAAGAGGTGCCGGGTCTCAAACTGATCTTCGATACAGGTAACCCTATTTTTCAGCGAGACCGCTCCAAGCCAGAACCTCATCCCTGGCAAGACCCGCTAGCCTTTTACCACCAGGTAAAGGAGGCGGTAGTGCATGTGCACATCAAAGACGCGCTTTATCCGGTAGAGGGAGACGAACCGACTTATACTTTCCCCGGCCAGGGAGATGCCCATCTGCAGACAATTCTCGAAGAACTGATCAAATCAGACTATAAAGGTTTTGTGGCCATAGAACCACATATCGCCAAGGTTTTCCATAACCCTCATGAGAACAAGGAGGAAAGTGACGCTTATGGAATGTACATCGACTACGGCAGGCAATTTGAAAAGCTAGTGACTCAAATTCAGACCTCTTTGGCCCGTGATTAGCGCAGTGGCATATCCCAGAGCGGCTGTCATCGGCAACCCTTCAGATGGCTTTTTTGGCAAAACCATTGCCTTCCCTTTCAGCAATTTTCAGGTGGAGGCTCTCCTTACCGAAAGGGAGGATTTAGTCATTGGAACGGCCGTTTTCGATAGCCTGGAAGCTTTCAATGCGGCCTATTCACAAACGGGGGCTGACCCTGAAAGTCCGCTACTAAGTGCTACGATCAAGAGGTTTTATCAGCATTGCATAGCTGAAGGGATCACGCTTCATGACGGTGGATTTGAGATCACTTTTGAAAGTACCATTCCCCGAGAGGTAGGCCTTGCCGGGTCCAGTGCCATTATTAAGGCCATCGTGAGCTGCTTGCTTCGCTATTATCAGGTCAACATCCCTAGGGAGTTGCTGGCCAATTTGGTCATGGAAGTGGAGACCAGGGAGCTGGGCATTGGTGCGGGTTTGCAGGACAGAGTGGTGCAGGTTTTTGAAAAGCCCGTTTACATGAATTTTGACCGCCAGCTGATGGAGAAGCAAGGCTATGGTGAATATCAGACGCTATCACCTGATCTCTTTCAAAACATATACATTGCCTACCGGGCCGAAGGAGCTGAGAGCTCTGAGGTAGTGCACAATAACCTTGGAGTTCGGTATAGGAATGGAGACGAAAAAGTGCATGCCGTGATGACTGAATTAGGTAGTATCACAAGCGCCTTCATTTCAGAACTGAAAGGGGGTGGGAAGCCGGAGAAATTGAGTGAATACATGAATCGCAACTTTGACCTGAGGCAGTCGATCTGTGCGATATCCCGGAATAATCTGGAGATGATTGAAATGGCCAGGGCTTTGGGAGCGAGTGCAAAATTCACGGGCTCTGGTGGCGCCATTATTGGCATTTACAAGTCGCCAGAGATGTACGAGAGCCTAAAGGATGCCTTCCATAAAAAGGGCATAGAGATTTTTAAACCAACCATTGTGAGTACAAAATCATGGTAAAGAAAGCCATCATACCCGCGGCTGGTTTGGGTACCAGAATGCTGCCAGCCACCAAGTCGGTGCCCAAGGAAATGCTGACGATTGTGGACAAGCCTGTAATCCAGTATGTGGTTGAAGAAGCCATCGAGTCAGGCATTACCGAAATTCTGATCATTACTTCCCGGGGTAAGGACAGCATGAGAGATCATTTCGCCAAAGACTTTATTAATGCCGATTATTACCGGGCAAAGGGCAAGACCGAGGTTTTGCAAAGCCTGGAAGGCATTGGTGCTGGCTGTCGTATTGAGTTTCTGGAACAAACAGACCTGAACGGTTTGGGTGGCGCCATTTACCTGGGCAAAGAGTTCGTGGGGGATGATCCGTTTGCAGTATTGCTGGGCGATACCATCTGTGATTTCGAATCAGGCAAGCCGGTATTAGGCCAATTGATTGATGTCTATAATCAGTACAAAAACGCTGTAACGGCCATTGAAGAAGTACCGCTGGACAAGGTGAGCCGCTATGGCATCATGGGTGGCGCTTCCCTTTCTGAAGGCTTGTACAAAGTCAAACAATGGGTTGAAAAACCGCAGCCCGACCAGGCACCCTCTCGCCTGGCCATTGCAGCTCGCTACGTTTTTACCCCCACCATTTTTCAGTGTCTGGAAACGACTGGCAAAGGCCTGAATAACGAGCTACAAGTAACCGATGCCATGCAGGCACTCTTAACACTCGAAGACATGTATGGCCTGCAGTTCCAGGGCCAGCGCTTTGATGTGGGCAACCCTTTGGGCTTTATCAAAACTAATCTTCATTTTGGGCAAAAGCATGCCGCGTTTGGCAATGAATAGAAGATGCATGTCTGTGCGATTTCTTTCGGGCAAGTTATGTGATATGCCCTTTTGCGAATTGGTCCTATTCTTCCATCCATCAAGCATGTTATTCCAATCTTGGATTAAACGAATTGAGCACTCATATTTGTCTGCATAAAATAGAAAACAACATGTCGGAAAAGAAATTTTACCATGTCGGTGAACTCAGTGATGAGCAACCCGCCAAGACGCAATATGAATCAACCAAATTCAAAAAAGCACGTCATCCCGAACCTTATCGTTTCGAAGTGAACCTGAGTGCAGAGGCGGGTAATATGCAAAGCAAAACGGGTGTTGTTTCTGTTAATATTCCGGGTTTTAGCCCTGTAAAGCTGTATTGTGATGAGCAGCCACCAGTGGGAGAAGACACCGCACCACCACCACTCGCCTTCTTTTCTGCAGGCATTGGATTCTGTCTAATGACGCATTTAACGGATATTCTAACCGCAAGAAAAATTCAGGTGGATAGCTTGAAGTTAGAGCAGCGCATTGTATTTGCCACCAACCTTGGGCACATGCGCGAGCATGGTTACATGACCAACGGCAGATGCGATATGGTGGAAACACACGTGATCATCGATAGCCCTGAACCTGAGGAAAACATCAAAGATTTGCTCAACGAAGCAGAAAATGGTTGTATGGCACATTTTGCCCTCAGAAACCCAATCCCATGGTCAACAAGACTGGTTTATAACGGCCAGGAAGCAATAAATCGCTCTTCCGAAAAGGGTGATTGAGCTAAATAGTCATTAGTGTTTGGGTTTATAAAGGGTCTTTAAAGCAATTGAACCGGGATGAACCTCATTGTTCAATGGAATTAATTAATCAGGCATAGCATTGCAGATTAGTTGCTTTGATTGAGATATGAGGAAATTCTTTTATCTACTGTTTCTGCTATCCATTGGTGGCGGTGTCTTGGCACAGTCTACTCACGAGGAAATCAAAAGTCGACTGATGTCCCTTTCACCACTTGTTGGTGATTGGAACACCGAAAGTCGATATGAATCCAGAACAGGGAAGGTGAGTATAGAAAAGGGAACGGCAAGCATTTCATGGGCCCTGGACAGCACCTACCTCAAGTGGACTGCCGAAACAACCAATAGGGAAACGGGCAGGCAGCGTGAATACATGAGCTGGATCACCTTTGATAAAGAGAGGAATGCCTATCGGCAGACTTATATGTACAGTCGATCGGCCAATGTCATTATCGAATACGGGCAATGGTCGCCTGAGACCCGGATTTTTTCTACAGAGGTTACGCTAAACCTACCTGATGGTACTGTTGAACAATTGCGGAATGAGATTATCTTTAATGAATCAGACAAGCTCGTTTATAAAAGCTGGGCCAAATTTGACGATGCGCAAGCCGTGCAGAATTACACATCTACTATGACCAGGAAATAGTCGGTTCACACTATGCCCTTTTTTATTTAGATTTTCAATGCTCACTAAAGTAGGGTGCTGTCAATTGTAGTTTCTTAAATTTGGTAGAAATGACTGATAAGAAGGGATGTTTCCAAAGTTTGGAGGAAATGACTGAGTATTTCCAGAGTAAGGGACATATTCTAATAGGCTACAATAATTTACCAGATTACCCAGGAATGGTGTTAGGGATTGGAGTAATATTCAATCGTGAGAAATATGAATTGGATTTGGAATGGATCTCTTTTGGCCTCGACCTATTTGGTGAAAACTTGCTGGAAAACTATCTGTATGAATTTGATGAACTAGGGGAACTACTTGCATATCTCGAGTCAAATTATGGCATTGCTCTCACAGACATTCCACTGAATTATAAGATTGACCAAAGCCAGTTTCCGAACCCCATTAAGGATGAAAAGCAAAAGCCGATTTTCGAAACTGCCTGGGAAAAATTTCAGATTGACTTCAGAAGGGGGGCTTTTCTGGACAGGAGCTTAACCTTAAAATTCTCTTCCATTGGTAGCGGTGTATGAGTCCACCCACGAGGAAATTAAAAGTCAGTTGATGGTCCTTAAATCACTTTTAGGCGATTGGACACCGAAAGTCGATATGAGTCCAGGGCAGGTCAGGTAAGCATTGAAAAAGGGACTGCGAGCATTTCCTGGGCCTTGGACAGCACCTACCTTCAGTGGACGGCCAAAACGACAAATACGGAAACGGGTAGGCAGCGTGAATACATTAGTTGCATCGCTGTTGCTGAATTATAGTGAAAAATGTTAAGTCCAGCGAATGATCAAACCAACGAGCTGAATTTTAGAAAACATGGCCAAACAGAGCGATGGTGCAGCGGGTGGTAATAGATGTGAGGTAGCTGAATATGACTTGTTGCAAAACTCAAGCCTTTTAGGCATTTTAGCTCCAAACAAAAACAACCAAAATGCCAGAACACCAACCTCAACTCGATGCAAGAAAAATAATGACGCAGTACTACGACTTGCAGCACTCTATCCAAAACGAATTTATTTTATATTCAGGAGAATTATTCTCCCAACTCACAGGAGATGGAAGTAACGTAAAGGCACAAACACTGAACAGTGCTACCCAGCAGCTCGCACTACTGAATGCGCAGAAAAAGACTGTTGAATCACTTATGGGCCAATCCCCCAATGCGGATAGTGCGAACGCAGCTACTGCCGACCTTCAGATTGATTCAGTGTCCTCCGCGCTTCTACAGACTATTCAAACTGGATGCAGTCAAAACCACAATCTTTTTAAGGCGCTCCTTCCACAATTCCCTCCAAAAGAATCTGATTTTGAGATTCTGGGCAATTTGGTAATAAGCTGCATCGAAGACATGATCGTCCTTTGCGCCCAGATTATAGAAGCGCTGGAGAGGTAGAAAAGGTTTGGCCGAGGTCAAAGATGACATACTACATTCACCAACTTATGATGGGGCGACTTGTCCTTCGCTTAACACTTTAGCAAGACTAATTTCATAACTCAATCAGTTAGGCAGGCTTTAGGTATTCCAATACCTAAAGCCTGCCTATGGCTGCTGTTTCATGGCTTGTAATCTAAGCAGCGTCTGGCCAATTATACGAGCAGGAGGGAAGGTTATGAGTTAGACCTCGTTCTCTGCCATTTTCATTTCACCAACAGTCATTCCCTTCTCTCTGGCTTTTTTGCGTTCAAGGCTCGCTTCATAGGCAGATATTCCATGTAGTTCAGACAAGAAGTCCAAATGACCTGGTGAAGTCACCACCATGATGTCGTCAGATGTGATATCACTTGGGCTTTCATAACCGCATGATTCCGCCAGCATTTGAGTTTCCTTGTAGAGCGTATCTGCATATGTGGCCACACGTTTTGCCGCACTTTCAATATCCAATGCCCGCTCCAGGTTTTTATTTTGAGTAGCAATACCTGTAGGACAGTTGTTGGTGTGACATTCCAATGCTTGAATACATCCAAGTGATAACATGAAGCCCCTGGCCATATAAATAGCATCTGCTCCCAGTGCCATGGCCACAGCTATCTCAATAGGCGTTGCTATTTTACCACTGGCAAATAGTACCACTTTATCGCGAACATTATGGTGCTTCAAGGCCCAGTCTGCTACTGCCAGCGCTTGCTTCATGGGCAGTCCGGAATAAGAGCTCAATACATAGGGAGCTGCTCCGGTACCTCCGTCACCACCATCTATCACAATATAGTCGGGTCCTCTTCCAGGTTCTTTACTCATTTTAGAAGCTACATCTTCTATCTCAGAGGTGTGCCCAATCACCATTTTGATGCCTACTGGCTTATTTACAATTTTTCTGACACGGTCTATAAAATCGAAAAGTCCATCAACATCACTGAATTCTTTGTGCCTTGCAGGCGCATAGGCATCTTTACCCATCGGTACTTTTCTGATTTTGGAAATCTCTTCTGTGATTTTCTCTTTGAGTAACATCCCTCCTTTGCCAGGTTTGGCCCCTTGTGCCAGTTTGATTTCAAACATTTTGACTTGAGGATGTTGAGCCATTTCGGCTAACAGACCATCATCTAAATTACCCTCTTCATCGCGAATACCATATTTGGCTGTACCTATCTGGAAGATCAGGTCTCCTCCTCCATATTCATGGCAGGGTGCCAGTGATCCTTCACCCGTATTGTGCATGATTCCGGCCATTTGAGCCCCTTTGTTGAGAGCTGCATGCGCACGATAAGAGAGCGCACCGTAAGACATGGCACTGATATTGACAAAGTGCTTCATGACTACTGGCTCTACACCCGTATGCGCACCAATTACCTTCTTATAGGCATGTCCGGTAGCTTCGCCCGACTTAGATTTGGTATTGGTAAATGTTGCGGGCATGATGAGCGTGGTACCCACTTTATCCATATCTATCTGGCTACCAAAGCCTATGGTGTTTCGTGTTCCTTTCGAAGTCTCGTAAACCCAGTTCCGGGTAATCCTGTTGTAGGGTGTTTCTTCCTGGTCGTTGAGAAATAAGTATTGACGCAGCAGAGGTCCCATTTTGACCAACATCTTTCTGCCCCAGATGATTACTGGAAATAAGCGTTGTATTGGATTGTCCTTTTGACGCTTGTCGTGAATAAAGAGGACGATCACGCCTACAGCCAGTGCAAATAATACAAACTCGCCCGTCAATGTAGCTGCCCATCTAAAGATGCCTACAGATTCTAAGGTTGCTTTTTGGAAATAGTAACCATAGATGGCCGTAACAGCGCTGGACAGAAAAAACCAGCTAAGGGTATAAGTGTTAAAACCTTTGAGGAATGCGCCCATTGAAGGGGCTTTGGAGACACTTGTTTTATGGAATCTTCTTTCAGTAGCCATGCGTAAGGTTGTTTTGTATAACCATTCAAGCTGAAGACCCCAGAAAAACTATTGAGGTGGCTTGAGATCAGAAGGTTAAGGTTTGTTTCAATTTCTGTGTTAGTTGATTCACTATACAGAATGACTGCTGAAATGGCTGCGTGGCCTTACAAATCGCCTTTGCCTTCCCGACCCACAGGCCGTCCTTTCGAGCGCAGCATTCTCCCTGAGGCGGTACATGACAACATCTGGAAAGGCTTGTCTGGTGAAGCTTATGTGATGGGTTGGCTTGTAGGGCTGGATAGCCAATAGCTTGGGGTTCCAGTTTCGCGAAGCTTCGTTGGATAAATAGGCAGGGGTATCCACTCGCAGGCTTTCCATTGCCTAAAGCTTGCCACTGGCAAACTTCTTTACGGCATGGAATCTAAGCAGCGTTTGGCCAATTATACGAGCAGGAGGGAGGGCATTGCGTTAAGAAATGACTCAGTGAGTCATTTTAGTAATGGGCCAGGATGTAGGGCTGGTGGCCTAATATGTGACACTGCCTGCCTGCCGAGTTCTTCAACAAAGTTAGAGAAGTTGAAAATGTAATATAGGCATGCCTGCCACCCGAAGTGAGACGAAGGAGGAGCTTTGCTGGCGCAAGTGTGTGGCATTATGGTCTGTGTTATAAGTAAGTATTTCTGATCGATTCATTTATTTGAAATGATAGAGCTAGTTGACTATCTATTTCAAAATCTACTCCTTTTTAATTATATTTTACTTGTTATTAATATAAATAATCTGTAATTACTTTTTCAATTAATTGACCATTTCTATTAAGGTGGCACGCAATGAATAATTACAAACTGAATCTAACCCGAAGCTTACAATCACAAATAATTTATGGCGTCTAAGCAAAGCATTACAATCAGTAATCTATTAGATAGGTTAACGACTCAAATAGGCATTATCAAATCCAAAATTGAATCGGAAAATAGCCTAAACAATCAAGGACTTAACTTACTGTTAGAAAACCTGGTGATTCAAATCATGAACCTGACATATGATTTGAATTTGGTTAATACAAACAAAGTGACTAATAACTATCCAGGTGTGGATGCTATTGATCCCATCAATAAAATTGCTGTCCAAATAACATCTACTTCCACAAAAGCAAAGGTTATTAAGACCATTAAAACATTTAAGAAGGCAGAGGAATCACCTGATTACGAATTGAAGTTTTTCTTTCTTAGAAATAAGCCTCGTTTTATTGAGAGAAGCGAACAAGAAATCGAGGAATTAATTTCTAATGACTTCAAATTCGACTATTCGGAGGGAGTTTTAGACCTTAATAGCATAATGCAAGAACTCTACTTTTCAGGGCAATATGAAAAGGTCCAAGAAGTAGTTGAAATTCTCGATAAGGTTGTAGGAGACAGTTCTTTAGAGTTAGCAGAAAGGACTAGCATAATTGGGATTTGCTTTTCCGGAGACACAGGAGACGCCTATATGCTTACTGAAGCTTTGTTAAATTTTGGATACTCTGTCTTAATTGAAGACAGAAAACTTTATCAAGAATTTAATGATCATAGGCAAAAGGATTCTTTGCTTTTGCTTGAAGAAGTAGTAAGCGTAGAATCAATCAAACATTTCATAATAGTTTTAAATACAAGTTTCATAGGTCAAAATTTAAGTGATATAGATCCAAAGAGTAGATTATTTGAATATGC
>Ga0316204_10000421_pt1 | contig 157372 bp, 144 predicted proteins | sample 6monrhotite_MG_2_FD_205661 | JGI IMG/M metagenome (GOLD analysis project Ga0316204, IMG submission 205661) | Microbial mat bacterial communities from mineral coupon in-situ incubated in ocean water Damariscotta River, Maine, United States -... | ecosystem: Environmental > Aquatic > Marine >... | reverse complement strand
TGCAAAAAGTTCAAAATTATGAACCGTATAGGCGAACACATACCCCATGGCCGCCCGGCATCGAAGCACCGGTCTGAAATCAAGTACATGAGTGTCAGGGGCTTTGTGTGGCCGCGGATCACGCCGAGGAAGCAGGGCATAGATCATGATCAATGCGGTGATAGGCCCACCGGAGGCCACCAGGAACACCTGCTGCCAATCATGAACAGCGGCGATCTCACCGGCCATGAAGTACGAAAGCGCAGTGCCGATACCAAAACTCGACGTGTAAAAGGCTACGGAACGGCTATGATCGCTACCGGGCGCAAGGTGCTCAAGATGATCATTGAGCAGTTTTAGTCCGGGCATATAGGTGCCAGCCAATCCAATCCCGCCAATTACTCGAAACACAGTTGCCGACCAAAACCCGTCGACCAGCAGGGCAAAACTGAGCGTTGAGAATGCCGTCAGTATCATGCAGACCGTCAGAATAAGGCGCGGCGAAACACGGTCCGTCAGGCTAACCAGAAACGGCACCGCAACAAGATAACCGGCATAATAAAAGCCGGTTACCCACCCGGCGTCGGTTTTGCTCATGCTCCATGTTTCAATGAACGTCGGCAGCAGGGCCGGAAAGGTCGCAGACCCCAGCATGCTGAAAATTTCGACGCCACAGACGATGATGATTAGTTGTATGGGGGTCGGCTTGGACATGAAACCATCCTAGCGGCAATGGGCCGGGCGCAACAAATACATAGTCGAGCGTGCCGCCCTTTTTCAGTCGATACCCAGCGGATTTATCCACCGGTTTACTTCCGCTAATAAGGTGTTGATGCGGGCTCGTCCTGACGTGGTACAGGAAGGTAATATTCAGCCAGATTGCATACAAACTGGTAGATATCTACCAGAAACTGTTTGACAGTTACATTCATACCGGAAGACAATATGCGCGAACTTATGTGGGGGGAGAAGCTCGCTTAGTAGAGCATCGCATGACTGCTACTTTAGCTGAACGCATTCGTGAGCAATCACCTAATTTTACCAAGACGGAACGTCGCCTGGCGAATTTTCTGACCGCCAATCCTGACCGGCTTATGCTGGAAACCAATTCGTCACTAGCTGATCAGGCCGACGTCAGCCCCATGGCGGTTAGTCGCTTCGTCCGCAAAATTGGCTTTAGGGATATGGCCGATGCCAAACGTATACTGAAAGCCTATTCCTATGGCCCGCCGGGGTCAGAAATTGACAGTCGGTTTGAGCGCATAAACGAAGCCCGTAAGGATGAATACGGTGATCGCGGCGCTATCGAAGCGGAAGGTGTGGGTGTTCATAAGGCCTATGCGCTGCGGCGAACCTCGCTCTGGGGTAAGATCGTCAGGCTGTTGGCCCATGCGGACAGTGTTTATATTGCCGGATTCCAGACGACTGATTATCTGGCCCGCGGCATGGCCATGCTGCTTTTGTATGCGCGCCCCGATGTTCACTACCTGAGCGGAGCCGACGGCGTTTACGCCAACGTGCTCACGGATAGCGCCAAGAAAAAGACGCTCGTTGTTATTGACGTTTTTCGCTATGGCAAGAATAGCCCGGAATTGACCAGATTCGCCAAAGAACGCGGGCTGGACGTCGTTGTGATTAGCGATGAATTTTGCGAATGGGCGGCGAAGCTGACGCGCTATCATCTGCCCGCCACAACCAACACACGATTTTTTTTCAGCGCAATGGGATCAATCCACGTTATGATGAACCTTCTTGTCCACGATGTCATCGACGAGTTGGGAGAGCAGGTCAAAACCCAGATGGATGTGGTCTGGCAAGCTCAGGAGGAATTCGAGAATTTCCTTTAAGAGCACAGCATCAAAATCGGGAAAACAAAGATTTACCAACCAAGGGAGAGTACGATGAAAATAACCAGATTATTGTTACCGGTTGTTGCCGCTGCGGCGATCAGCCTTGGCATGTCGGTGGTGACGCCGACTTATGCCAAAACCCTGAAAATGGCCTATGACGCCGATCCGGTGTCCCTGGACCCTCATGAGCAGCTTTCCGGTGGAACCCTGCAGTTGTCTCATATGATCTTTGATCCGCTTGTCCGCTGGACCAGGGATCTTGGATTTGAGGGCCGTCTGGCAAAAAAGTGGGAACGGATCGACGACAAGACCATGCGGTTTTATCTGCGCAAGGGGGTGAAGTTCCATTCGGGCAATGAAATGACAGCGCTGGATGTGTCGTGGACATTTGATCGTTTGAAAAAGAGTCCGGATTTCAAGGGTCTGTTTGCTCCATTTGACGCGCTTAATGTGATCGACAAGTATACCATCGACCTGGTCACCAAAGAGCCGTATCCGCTGGTGCTTCATCAGGCCACGTATATTTTCCCCATGGACAGCGCATTCTATACGGGCTTCGATGCCAAGGGAAAATCGAAGGCCGCGATCGTCAAACATGGGGATGCATTTGCCTCCTCCCATGCATCCGGCACTGGTCCTTTCGTCGTGGCGGCACGGGAACAGGGTGTTCGCGTTGATTTCAAGCGGTTTGCGGACTACTGGGATAAAAAATCACCGGGGAATGTAACGGAAATCATCTTCACTCCGATCAAGGAAGCCCCGACCCGCGTTGCAGCACTGCTTTCCGGAGATGTTGATTTCATCGCACCTGTTCCACCTACCGACCTCGACCGTGTCAGAAAGAGCGACAAGACCAATCTGGTGACCATGGGGGGGACGCGTATCATAACCTTCCAGATGAACGAAGACCGTGTTCCCGCGTTCAAGGATGCCCGTGTGCGTAACGCTGTTGTCTATGCCGTCAATAACGAAGGCATTGTCAAAAAAATCATGAAAGGTTTTGCCACCGCTGGCGCCCAGCAGGGACCCAAGGGATATGCCGGGTATAACGCGGCGCTAAAACCCCGCTATGATCTGAAAAAGGCAAAAGCCCTGATGAAAGAGGCCGGGTATGAAAAGGGCTTCTCGATTACAATGATGGCGCCGAATAACCGTTATGTGAATGACGCCAAGATCGCCGAAGCCGTTGCCGGGATGCTGGCCAAGATCAACATCAAGGTTGACCTGAAAACCATGCCGAAAGCCCAGTACTGGCCGAAGTTTGATGAGCGCGCAGCCGACATGATGATGATCGGCTGGCATTCGGATACGGAAGATTCAGCAAACTTCTCTGAATTTCTGACCATGACACCAAACAAGGAAACAGGTTATGGGCAGTACAATTCCGGCAATTATTCCAATGCCAAGGTTGACGAACTGGTGCTTAAAAGCCAGTCGATGACGGATGAGGCGGCACGCTCGAAAGTCCTGCAGGAAGTTGAAACGACCCTTTACAATGATGCGGCGTTTGTACCGCTTCATTGGCAGAATCTGGCTTGGGCGGCCAGAAAAGGCGTCGGTATCGAACCTGTCGTCAATGTCATGAACCTCCCCTATCTCGGCGATCTGGTGATCAAGTAACCGGATGGAGATAAACTTTTAGGGGTCACCCCGGTTCGGGTGACCCCGCATTTTTTTATGTTATTTTTTCAATGGTGTTGTTCTGGTCTACGTAAGATTCCTCTCTGCGCGCCTGTTGCAGGCTGTGCTGGTGATGTTTGTTATCAGCCTGCTCGGTTTTTCCATTCAGGACAATCTGGGCGATCCGTTGCGCGAACTGGTCGGCCAGTCTGTATCCGAAGAGGTGCGCCAGGACCTGCGCACCAAAATGGGTCTGAATGATCCGTTTTTTGTACAATACAGTCGGTTCCTGACCAAGGCCGTGCACCTTGATCTGGGCGATTCCTATTTCTTCAAGCGCCCGGCGCTTGATGTGATCGCCGACAAGTTTGTCGCGACAATGGAACTGGTGATCGGGGCGACGTTAATAATCGTGTTTGTTTCCGTTCCCGTTGGCGTCTATTGCGCGATTAACCCGAAAAGCATGTTATCCAGAACGGTCATGACGCTCAGTATTATCGGCATTTCCATTCCGGTGTTTCTGACGGCGATTTTTTCCATTTATTTGTTCTCCGTCGAACTGGGCTGGATGCCCTCGTTCGGGCGCGGAGAAACGGTGAGCGTCGGCGGCTGGCGCACCGGATTTCTGACCGAAGACGGACTGGTCCATCTGGTCTTGCCGAGTTTGTCACTGGCCTCAATCATGCTGCCCCTGTTCATTCGTCTGATTCGCGCCGAAATGATGGAGGTGCTGGAAACTGAATATATTCGGTTTGCCTGGGCCAAAGGCCTGAAACCGAAACGTGTGTGGTTTCTGCATGCCCTCAAAAACACGTTGTTGCCAGTGATTACTGTAGGAGGCGTGCAGATCGGCACCATGATTGCCTATACGATATTGACGGAAACCGTGTTTCAGTGGCCAGGCATGGGATTCCTGTTCCTGGAGGCGATCAACCGGGTCGATACCCCCCTGATCATCGCCTACATCATTGTGGTGGGGTTGATTTTCGTCATTACCAATACGGTTGTTGATCTGATTTATGCCTGGGTCAATCCCACCGTCCGGGTTGTAGGGCAGCAATAATGAGAAAAATTGCAATCTTTCTGAATTCCGATTTTGTCTTCCGTTTCAAGCGTGACCGTATCGCGCAAGTGAGCCTGGGCGTGTTTTTGACGTTTGCCGTTTGCGCCCTGGCGGCACCGCTGCTGGCACCGTTCGATCCGTATGATCCCATGCAGATCGATATCATGGATTCAGAAACCCCGCCTATGTGGCAGAATGATGAGGAAGGCAGTCCTTTCGTGCTCGGTACCGACGCTCAGGGCCGGGATATGCTGAGTACGATCTTATATGGCACGCGGATTTCCCTTCTGATTGGTTTATGCGCGGTCATGTTGCAGGGTTTTTTGGGAGTTTCTATTGGCCTGATCTCCGGTTATCTGGGTGGGCGGGTCGAGAGCTTCTTCATGCGGCTGGCCGATATTCAGCTGTCTTTTTCGACGTTGATGGTGGCGATCATCGCGGCAGCCCTGTTCAAGGCCATCTTTGGCGGTGAAATTTACGGCAATGTAGCGATCATTATTTTGATCCTGATTATCGGCATTGCGGAATGGCCGCAGTATGCGCGGACGGTACGGGCATCCGTGCTGGCGGAACGCAAAAAGGAATATGTTGACGCGGCCCGCGTCATCGGGTTGCCGCCAATGCGCATCATGTTCCGCCACATCCTGCCCAATACGCTGTCGCCCATTCTGGTGATCTCAACGGTACAGATCGCTAATGCCATCATCTCGGAAGCGGCGCTGTCTTTTTTGGGCCTTGGCATGCCGGTCAATAAACCGTCTCTCGGTTCGCTGATCAGTTCCGGTTTTGAGTTTATTTTTTCCGGTTCCTGGTGGATCACCGTCATCCCTTCCATCGTCCTGATCGTCCTGATCATCAGCATCAACCTGCTGGGCGACTGGTTGCGTGATGTGCTTAACCCGCGTTTGTATAAGGACTGACCATGGCCCTGCTGGAAGTCCGTGATCTGGAAGTTGATTTCCCCCTGGGGCGCACGACCCTGCAGGCCATTCATGGCGTCAGTTTTGATCTTGATAAGGGCGAACGTCTTGGCATCGTTGGCGAAAGCGGTGCCGGAAAATCGGTTGTGGCCTTTTCAATCCTCAATTTGATCGCCAAACCGGGGCGAATTTCCGGCGGCAATGTGGTCTTTGACGGGGATGATCTGGCGCATATATCGACAGCTGAGATGCAGCATATTCGCGGCAACCGAATCAGCATGATTTTTCAGGACCCGATGATGACCCTGAACCCGGTGTTGACCATCGGCACACAGATGGTTGAATGTCTGCATGCGCACAGGGATATTTCCGCCGCCGCCGCCAAGCGCATTGCCATTGAAAAACTTCGCGAAGTTAAAATCCCGTCACCGGAAGAGCGGTTTGATAATTATCCACACCAGCTTTCCGGCGGCATGCGCCAACGTGTCGTTATCGCCACCGCGCTGGTGACGGACCCGGCGATCATTATCGCAGATGAACCGACGACGGCGCTAGACGTGACCATTCAGGCGGAAATTCTCTCCCTGATGCTTGATCTTTGCCAAAACCATGGCGTTGCTCTGATGCTGATCACGCATGATCTGGCCGTGGTCTCGCAGGTCACGCAACGGATTGTCGTCATGTATGCGGGGCGGGTGGTCGAGCAGGGACCAACCCAGGACATTATCACCGATGCCCACCACCCCTATACCCGTGGTCTGATCAAGGCCTTGCCGCAGCAGAACAAACCGGGCGCGCGTCTCAACCAGATCAGGGGAACGATGCCGACCCTGGATGATATCCCCAAGGGGTGCACCTTCAACCCGCGCTGTGATTTTGCCGATGCATTGTGTTCGGAACAAGAGCCCGTGCTCCGCGATATGGGGACCCACAAAGTTGCCTGCCATCACGCTGAAAGCATTGTCGAACAGCTGCGAGATGGAGCCAGCAATGAGTAGAAAAACCGGCACGCCGCTGCTTGAGGTCGATCAGGTTTATAAATCGTTTCGGGTCGGCAGCGAAGGTTGGCTCGGCAATAAGGCTCTGCTGGTGCATGCCATAAATGGGGTCAGCATCACCATCAACAAAGGCGAATCCTTCTGTCTGGTCGGGGAAAGCGGGTGCGGAAAATCGACGCTGGCACGAACCGTGATGGGGCTGGAAGAACCGACGTCGGGAACAATCAGCTACGAAGACCAGCGCATTGATGATCTGGGAGGTGAAAAACGTCTTCCCTTCCGTCGCAAGATGCAGATGATTTTCCAGAACCCCTATGCGTCCCTGAACCCGCGCATGACCGTCAACCAGACCCTGGAAGAGCCGCTGCGTTTCCACCGCCCGGACCTGCGCACGAAGGACCTGCGCGACAAGGTCGTTGAGGTCATGGAATCGGTTGGCAACAGCCCGGATTGGGGCGAGCGGTTCCCGCATGAATTTTCCGGTGGTCAGCGCCAGCGAATCTCGATCGCCCGGGCGCTGATGGTCGATCCGGAGTTCGTGGTCGCGGACGAGCCGATCTCGGCGCTTGATGTGTCCATTCAGGCTCAGGTTCTGAACGTCATGATGGAGGCTCAGGAAAAGCATGACCTGACCTATCTGTTCATCACTCATGATCTGAGTGTTGTCGAACATTTTGGCAGTCGGGTCGGCGTCATGTATTTGGGGATTCTTTGTGAGCTGGCCGATACCAGAACGCTGTTCTCCAGCCCGCGCCATCCCTATACACAAGGTCTGTTGGCGGCGATCCCCAGAATGGACGGCTCGGCACTGTCTCACACCAGAATGTCCGGAGAGGTCCCCACCGCCATGGATTTGCCATCGGGTTGTGTATTTCACACCCGCTGTCCGCTGGCGAAAGATCGATGTAAAGTAGATATCCCAGGACTTCGCGACATCGATGGGCGTCAGGTTGCCTGTCACTTCGCCGAAGAAACGGCTTAACCCTTTGTTGATACCTGTCCCCTAGGCTTATTAGCGCTCCTCACAAATGGCGGAAAGTCTCTGTCGATGGCGGAAGAACGTTTACCCCCCGATAGCAGTCCCGAGCGCCGGGCAGCCAGTGACCGACGCGACGATGAGCGCCGTGATGTCGAACGGCGTTTTGATAACCGGCGCGCGGTCGAGCGGCGCGGTACCGGCAACGCCGAGACATGGAATCAGTTTGAACAACGTCAACTGGACCGTCGCGATGCGCAACGACGATCACAGGAGCGCCGCGAACTGGAGCGTCGGCGAGAGGAAAATCGACGGGTTGAACAGATCATTACAAAGGGCTGGCCCCTGCCGGGCGACGAATAATCAACATCAACAAACAGAGATACGCCGCTGGCGTGAGGAGTAAACGATCTACGCTTGCGCCGGGGTAGGTGAGACCTTTGGCTTTCACCCGTTCCGGGGATGAAGACGATCAACAAACGTCTTTATGCGCTGGCATCCCTCTGAAATTTTTTCGTCACTGACGGCGAATGAGAGGCGTATAAACCCGTCGGCGCTGAGGCCAAAGGCCGAGGCGTTGAGGACGGAAACACCGGTCGCGGCGTACAGTTGATTGGCGAATTCTCCCGCAGACAGTCCGGTTTCCCTAACGTCAACCATCAGGAACATGCCGGCTTCTGGCGAAAGACACCGTAGGCCAGCCGCGCCCTCCAGCGAAGACAGAGCCAGGTCCCGGCGCCTGCGATAAATGTCACGGCTTTTTGTTACATCGCCTGCACCATTGTTAAGGGCTTCAACAGCGCCTTCCTGAATGAACCCTGGAAGTCCGTACAGCATGCAGAGCGCCAGTTTTCCGACATATTCGGCCATCTCCAGAGGAGCGACTACCCAGCCCACCCGCCAGCCGGTCATGGCATGGGATTTTGACAGGCTGGAAACCGTTACCGTACGTTCGGCCATGCCCGGAAAACTGGCGATACTGAGGTGTTGCGAATCAAATGTCAGGGCACCGTAAACCTCATCGGATATTACCCATAGATCATGCTCTATGGCGATATCGGCAATGGCTTTCAGTTCGGCCTTCGACATGACGACACCAGTTGGATTATTCGGTGTGGCAAAAAATATGGCGCGGGTCCTGTCGGTCACGGCAGCGCGAATGGCTTCAATATCCGGTCGAAACCCGCCATCTGCTGGTTGAGAGACGGCGACAAAGGTCGGGCCCGGTGCCTGTACTGTGGCCTCGTAGGTCACATAGGCGGGTTCCGGCACGATAACCTCATCTCCGGCGCCGGCAATGCACTGCAGCGACGAAAAAATTCCGCATTGCGCGCCCGAGAGCGTCACCACATTGTCCGGTCCAACCGCCTGACCTGATCGGGCCTGATGGTCTCTGGCAATTGCCTCGCGAAGCTCAATTCGACCGGTTACTTCCGTATAATGGGTGTCACCTGTGGTTAGCGCCTCGACGGCCCTGTTTACCACGTTTTCCGCTGTCCGGAAGTCCGGATCGCCAACGCTCATGACGATCACGTCGTCCCCGGCGATTTCCGCCTGAGTGGCCTGGAAATGAAGTTTCCAGGCTTCGGAACCTTCACCGGAAATTCGCTCTACAAGTGGAGAATAACGCATATAGATCCCCCGATTTCACATTTGTTGGGTGGTTTTTCTACAACCGGTCACTAAATTAAAACCTGTCATGCTGCTGTAATTCGGAAGCCCTACGCTGTAAAGCGTTGTCTGGTCAATAGGGCACTATTTAGTCATTTAGCGGCTTGAAGAAACCGGCGAAACGGCGTATCGAATGCGCTTGCCGCAGTTCTGAGGCAAAGAAATCTGGAGACGGCCGAAGGTGTTTAGAAAAAACGAACCCAAGATTGAAGTCGGTGATAAATTTGTCAAAACCGATGACCCGAAGACCGTCTGGGTCGTTGCCGGAAAAGGCAGCTCCGTGGCGCCGGTGCCGCACTATCAGGTCGTTCGCCAGGGATATGAGAGCAGGCTCCGGACCTTGTCCGAGCAGGTTCTGCTGGATACGGACTATTATCGCCGGGTGAGCTGATTCTTGCCCATTGATGTTCCGCTGCCCGACGACGACGTCCTTGGTGTTTTTGACACCTGCCCATCCGAGCAGAAGACAAAACTACTGGCGCTTCGAAATCTGATTTTCGAAGTTGCCGCCGAAACATCAGGTGTTGGTCGGATTGAAGAAACCCTGAAATGGGGGCAGCCCAGCTATCTGACGGCGGATACGAAAAGCGGGTCAACTTTGCGGATCGGTCCGTACAAGGGCAGCGATATCCGATTCGCCCTTTTTGTGCATTGCCAGACGGACCTGATCTCGACAATCAAGGACCATTACGGAGACACCTTCACTTATGAGGGTAAGCGTGCCCTGATCTTCAATGCCAATGAAGATGTTCCCGAGGTGCCCCTGCGCCACTGTATTTCGATGACGCTGGCCTATCATTTGAATAAGAAAAAGTTATCTCGAACATAACTTTCTTATTGTTCCGGCAGATAGTCATCGGACCATTTCAAAATTATATTGAAGCTGATGGACACGCGGGTTTCGTCGCTCAGGTTGGGGTGGACAAAATGCATCAGACTCGACGGCCACATCATCAACAGGCCCGGTTCCGGTAAAATGCTAAACTCCGGGTCAACGTAGGGATCGTCTTTGATAGACCCCATATTGAAACCGGTACGCGGGTCGTAAAAAGTGATCGAATTTGGACGCAAATCCGAACGCTGGCGCTTGTATGCGGGCGCTTTTGGAATTTTTATATAATAGGTGCCGCTCAGGTAACAATGCGGATGGTTGTGCGGGTCATGATAGTCTCCGTCCCTGTTAACATTAGCCCAGCCGTGAATCTGCCAGTTGACAGGGTAGTCAATGCTGATCGCACTTAAGTAACCGATGATGCTCCGGTTGACCGCCTCCCTTAACCAATTGGTCGCCGGGGCGTCGATATTGAATGGGTTGTTGTCACGATAATCGGTGGTCAGATTCTTTTTGCTGCGGTCCCATTCCCTGATCAGCTTCAGTAAATCCGGATTGTGACGGTCTGACCCCTCCACCATCTGGCGGACGATCTTGGTCGGCCACAGATCAAGAACCTCTACCACGACGGTCTACGCGGAAATTGACATCTCAGGTCCCGTCAACGCGAACCTGTTTGAAGATGTAATCGCCGCCGCTGTTGATAATGGCAAGTCCGGAAAAGGCGTCACTGAATCCCCTGTCATTTGTTTTCAGCAGCGTTTTACCGTCAATGCTCACTTCCATGCGCCCATCCTTGTACCGGAGCCACGTTAGCAGATGGAACCGCTTGTCGAGCAGGGAGGGAATTTCGCTGGCCTGATCGATAACCGAAGTGCCTCTGGCGGTCACCCGCAGCAACTCAAGGCGTCCTTCCGGGCGATAAGCCAGACGATAGCCCGGGCTTCCAGGTGAACCGGCAAACCGTCCCTGAAAAGCAGCGATCTCGATGCGCCCCTTGGCCGACCATGCGCTCATGTTAAGAGATACGGAAAAAGCATTGGAAATGACGGTGTTTGTATGGATAACGGCTTCAGACGGGGGTTGGGGCTGAGGTGGTTCCGTCTGGCCGCTGTTTTTGCCACCCATGGCCTGATTGAGAATTTGCCCGAAAATGGCCGCTGCGGCATCCTTGTTTTTGAGCTTCTTGGGTTCCGATTTTGTTTGCACCTGTGTGCTGGGATCAACAGAACTCCGAAGTCCCCACCCCTGCTCAATCCAGTACTCCCCGGCGCTTACCTGCCATTTGGGATTTGTATTGAAATTGCCATCGGCGAATGTGTCATTCAGAACGAGATTGCGCCACGGTCGCTCATATCCGATGGCAAGATCACGAAGATCACGCAAAAACTGCGGACTGGCCGCCTGCGCCTTCTCCGCCTTTTCGACCAAGGCCTTCAGTTTACTCACAAATTCCTGAAGTTTTTCATTGTTTGCGGGGGCTGACGAATCCGGATTTTGCCATTTGGAATAAGAGCTGGATTGGGCAAAGGCCAAGGTTGTTGGAAGAAGGAGGGCAAAAATAAAAGACAAAATGCGCATGAGAGTATCCGTTAGAAGATTGAACCGCTCACCAATCTTAACACAGACTTGTCTTGGGAATCACCCATGTTTACGGGCGGGGCGTACGGGGCGTACGCGAGTATTCCCGCGAATAGATATCGATACAGGAGTTTTTCGGGTTTTACGCAACGTGGCCCTGATCCATTGGATCAGGGCCACGTCGGAAAAATATTTTTCTTTATCTAAGATGTTTGGCAGATAAAGTTGGGCCTGAACCAGATCAGGTTATAGGCCCGCACCAGCTCCAGCACCCGCGCCACCAGCGCCAGCTCCGGCACCACCAGCCCCTGCGCCAGCTCCGGCACCCGCGCCAGCACCCGCGCCACCAGCTCCTGCACCAGCAGCACCCGCTCCGGCGGCCCCAGCAGCAGCCCCGGTTCCGGCGGCTCCTGCTCCAGCCGCACTACCAGCTCCGGCTCCGGCACCTCCACCGGCTCCGGCACCCCCACCGTCGTCGCCACCGGCATCATCGCCACCATCGTCTCCGGCATCATCACCACCGTCGTCCCCGCCGCTGTCGCCACCGTCGTCCCCGCCGCCATCGCCACCGCCGTCACCGCCGCCATCGCCACCGCCGTCACCGCCGCCTTCGCCGCCGCCTTCGCCGCCTTCGGCATAGGTCGTTGACATCACAATCATCGCGGATGGAATGGCCAGCCAGGAAACCCCTAGCCCCACCAATAGCGCCCGCCGTGATACATGAACATCACTCGGCTTCTTGTCGCTTTCTGTTACGTTGATCTCAGTCATGATATTTCCTTTCCAGTATTAAAAATTCCAAATCTAACCCTGAACCCAGGTTCCGGTTTGAGCCCGGCAGGCCGTCCGAAAGTTCTCGAGGACCCTGTTTTGAACCCGAAACGAGCCAACATAATGTTGGCATGAACGACCATCGGGACTCTTGTAATTGTCCAGCGAGCGAACCGTCACCTCGACAGGATGTGAACTCGCGCGCCACACCCTTTTTGACCGAGGGGAAGGATCTTGCAGGACCTGTTGAACGACACCGAAAAGTGATGCACGTTCGCTTTTCTGGAGGATTGAGGTGTCGAATTCCATCCTCACCAACTCTTGAAGAGTGCTGGGACTGGAGCGAAACTCATTCTTGATGGCGACAACTGCGCCAACGGCGGGAACATAATCGATGAAACGGCGTTGTCGCCAGATTCCGTTATAGTAGCGGTCGCATTTGACCACATAGGCATTCGAAGGATGCTTCTTCCATATGACGGTCTTGGTATTTGAAACGTCACAGGACCAGCGCTGATGGTAGCGCCTTGTGTTGCTTCCGTCGTTGTTTTCGACATCGCGGTACAAATCAAAATGACCCGACTTGCCGGTGACCATGGGCCACAGGAATTCTGGAGATCCCTCTATCCAGCCACGAGCCCGCCGGGTGGAAGATTTCCAACTATGGTAAGGAAGAATCGGATTGCGATAGCTTCCGCGGATAATGCCGTTTTTACTTCGCCAGGTTACCTGGTCTCCTTTGACGGCGATTACGGTTTCTCGGTGGCCATCCGAATAGATAAAAGATTGACCAACTTCGACACCGGGCATAGGGGCTGGGGACATTTTTGGACCGGGGCGTCCGCCAAAGGGTGTTGATACACAACCGCCAAGAACTGCGATCGAAACGATAAGAGTTAAGCGGCTTGATATTTTTAGTAGTATTCGATTCATGAGTTTATTTGACCTTTAAACATTTTTCTTGATGTAGCACGCTGACAGGATGGGGCCAGTGACTGTCGTCACATCATCGTCAATCGCCGGTTTTTACGCGTTTGGAGGGAGCTTCAAGCTCTCCGTCGAGTGCTGGCGCTTTCTATCATTCGTGTGGTCTGACCCCTGTATTCTACCAGATCACGATCTCATGGCGATCAAATAAGAGGGGAAAATGCCTGAATCAATCACCTTTAATGCATGTTCGGCCGGATTTGAACTTTGGTTTATGCAATTATTGGCAGGTAGGTTGTTGAAGCCGTTGACGTCAGCGGATTCGGCTCAACTCCGGTCATACCCCAGGTTGGGGGCCAGCCATCGTTCCGTATCTTCGAGGCTTTGGCCCTTACGGCAGGCATAATCTTCGACTTGATCCTTGCCGATCTTACCGATGCCGAAGTATTTGGCTTGCGCGTGGGCGAAATAGAAGCCCGATACAGTGGCGGTGGGCAGCATGGCGAAGCTTTCGGTCAGTTCCATACCGGCGTTAATTTCCGCATCCAAAAGATCGAACAGGGTGCGTTTCTCGGTGTGGTCGGGGCAGGCGGGATACCCCGGAGCCGGGCGGATGCCCTGGTAGTCTTCACGGATCAACCCTTCATTGGTCAGGTCTTCGTCTGGTGCATAGGCCCAGAATTCTTTTCGAACCCGCTCATGCAGGTGTTCGGCGAAGGCTTCCGCCAGGCGGTCGGCCAGGGCTTTCAGGAGGATGTCCGAATAGTCATCGTGGACGGCCTTAAACTCAGCCAGTCTGGCTTCGATGCCAATACCTGCCGTGACGGCGAAGGCGCCGATATAGTCTTCCTTGGCGCTGGTCTTCGGTGCGATGTAATCGGCAAGACAGTGATTGCTGCGGCCGTCGGATTTGTTGATTTGCTGGCGCAGGAAATGGAAGGTCGTCAATTCGTTGCGGCGTTCATCACCGGCGTAGACTTCAATATCGTCGCCGTTGGCATTGGCCGGAAAAAAGCCGACGACGGCGCGGGCCCGTAACCATTTTTCATTGATGATCTTTTTCAGCATGGCCTGGGCGTCGGCAAACAGGTTGCGCGCCGCTTCACCATAGTTCTCGTCTTCAAGGATCGCCGGGTAGACACCTTTCAGTTCCCAGGTACGGAAGAACGGCGTCCAGTCGATGCGCGCCGATAACTCTGCGAGATCGTAGTCATCAAACGTCTTGAGCCCAAGGAAGGCGGGTTTGGGGGCGACGTAATTACGCCAGTCGATGTCCTGGCGTTGGGCGCGGGCCTCGGCTAGGGACGGGCGGTTACCGGCCTTTTGGGCGCGGGCGTGTTTTTCCCGGGCCAGTTTTTGATCGGCGGTGTTTTTGTCAACAAAGTCCTGACGTCGGGTGTCGCTACTTAGGATACTGGCGACGCCAACGGCACGTGAGGCATCCATTACATGAACCACCGGATTGGAATAGTTTGGGGCGATTTTGACGGCGGTATGCAAGCTCGACGTGGTCGCCCCACCGATCAGCAGCGGCACCTGCACCTCCGTACGTTCCATTTCACGGGCCACCGTGCACATTTCCTCCAGCGACGGGGTGATCAACCCGGACAGCCCGATCATATCGGCGTTGTGGTCTTTGGCGGCTTTCAGAATATCGCCGTAAGGCACCATGACGCCAAGGTCGATGATTTCGAAGTTGTTGCACTGAAGCACAACGCCGACGATGTTTTTGCCGATATCGTGAACATCACCCTTGACGGTCGCCATGACCACCCGGCCCTTGCTCAGTGAGGCGCCACTGCCTTTCTTTTCGGCTTCGATGAACGGTGTCAGGTGGGCGACGGCCTGCTTCATTACCCGGGCCGATTTGACCACCTGGGGCAGGAACATCTGCCCCGATCCGAACAGATCGCCGACGATGTTCATGCCATCCATCAATGGCCCTTCGATAACCTCGATAGGGCGGCTGGCGTGCAGGCGGGCCTCTTCGGTATCCTTGATGACGTAATCGGTTATGCCCTTGACCAGCGCATGGGCGAGGCGCGCCGCGACATTGCCATCGCGCCAGCTCAGGTCTTCCAGAGATTCGCGTTTTTCGCCCTTAACCTCACCGGCGACGTCCAGCAGGCGCTCGGTTGAATCGTCACGGCGGTTAAAGATCACGTCTTCGATGCGGTCCTTCAGGTCGTCCGGAATGCCCTTGTAAACCGTCAACTGACCGGCATTGACAATCGCCATGTCGAGACCGGCCTCGATGGCATGATACAGAAACACCGAATGCATGGCTTCGCGCACCGGATTATTGCCGCGAAACGAAAACGACATGTTGGACAGCCCGCCGCTGGTGCGCACGTGAGGCAGCGTCTTCTTGATCTCGGCGACGGCGGCGATGAAATCTTTCGAGAAATTCCGATGTTCATCAATGCCCGTGGCGACGGGGAAGATGTTGGCATCGAAGATGATGTCCTCGGGCGCGAAACCAACCTGTTCGGTCAGCACCCGATAAGAGCGCGTGCAGATTTCGACCATGCGCTCAAAGGTATCGGCCTGACCCTTTTCATCAAAGGCCATGACGATGACGGCGGCTCCATAACACAGGACCTTTCGGGCCTGTTCGATAAAGGCGGCGTCGCCTTCCTTGAGGCTTATCGAATTGACGATGCCCTTGCCCTGCAGGTTTTTGAGGCCCGATTCAATGACCGACCATTTAGACGAATCAACCATCACCGGAACCCGGCTGATATCGGGTTCGGCGGCGATCAGCTTCAGGAACCGCGCCATCGCGGCTTCCGCATCCAGCATGGCGTCGTCCATGTTGACGTCGATAATCTGCGCGCCGTTGGCAACCTGCTGGCGGGCGATCTCGACCGCTTCCTCATATTGGTCTTCACGGATCAGGCGGGCGAATTTGGCCGATCCGGCGACGTTGGTGCGCTCGCCGATATTAACAAATCCGGTGACGTCATTAAGCTCGATGGGCTCGAGCCCGCTCAGGCGACAGACCGGCGGATGATCCGGGATCTGACGGGGTTTGATGCCCTCGACGGCTTTAGCGATGGCGGCGATATGTTCAGGTGTGGTGCCGCAGCAGCCGCCGACAATATTGACAAAACCGCTGGTCGCAAATTCCCGCAGGTGCCCCGCCATGTAGTCCGCCGTGTCATCGTACCCGCCAAACGCATTGGGCAGGCCGGCATTGGGATAGACGCTGACAAAACACTGGGCAATGCCGGACACGGCCTGCACATGCGCCCGCAGCGCTTCGGCCCCGAGGGCGCAATTAAAGCCGACGCTCAAGGGTTTGACATGGGCGATCGAGGCCCAGAAAGCTTCCGGCGTCTGCCCCGACAACGTCCGCCCCGAGGCATCGGTAATGGTCCCTGAAATCATCACCGGCAGGGTCAGGTTTTCGCTCTCGAAGACCTGTTCGATGGCGTAGATGGCGGCCTTGGCATTCAATGTGTCGAATACCGTTTCAATCACCAGAATATCTGCGCCACCGTCAATGAGGGCGCGCGCGGCCTCGCTATATGCCATGACCAGATCATCGAAGGTAATATTACGGAACCCGGGATCATTGACATCCGGCGATAGCGAGGCGGTGCGATTGGTTGGGCCAATAGAGCCGGCAGCGAAACGGGGCCTGTCCGGTGTCGATGTTGCATCGGCAGCGCCGCGCGCAAGGCGAGCGCTTTCGTAGTTTAGTTCGTAGACCAACTCTTCCATGGCGTAATCAGCCTGGGAGATGGCCGTCGCGTTAAAGGTGTTGGTGGCGATAATGTCCGCACCGGCATCAAGAAAGCTCTGGTGAATGTCGCTGATGATATCAGGCTGGGTCAGGCTGAGGAGGTCGTTGTTGCCCTTGACGTCGGTTTCCCAGTCGGCAAAACGCGACCCGCGATACCCGCCTTCATCAAGGTCGTGGTTCTGGATCATGGTCCCCATGGCCCCGTCCAGGACCAGAACACGCTGTTTGAGAAGGGTCTTGAGCAGATCGGTCCGGTCAGGTTGGCGGTTGGGTGCGAAGATTTCCTGTTTGTTTGTGACGTTCATCGTTAGGCGGCTTTCGGGATGGGTTGGGGGCGTACCCCCAAAATATGACAAATGGCGTAACAGAGGTCGGCGCGGTTCATGGTGTAGAAATGGAACTGTTCGACACCGTTGGCATGGAGCACGCGGCATTGTTCAGCCGCCAGACTGGCGGCAACGAGTTTCCGTGTGTCGGGTTCGTCATCAAGGCCTTCAAACAGGTCGGCCATCCACGTCGGGACGGAGGTTCCTGATTTTTGCGCAAATTTTGCGACCTGGTTGAAGTTGGTGACAGGCAGAATGCCGGGGATGATGGGCACGGCGATCCCGGCCGCCCGCGCCCTGTCGAGAAAGCGAAGGTAAGTTTCCACATCAAAAAAGAACTGCGTGATCGCCTCCGTCGCCCCGGCGTCGATCTTGCGTTTTAAATTGTCGAGATCGGATTTGGCGCTGATTGCATCGGGGTGCGGTTCCGGATAAGCAGCGACGCTGATGGAAAAATCAGCAACTTTTTTTAGTCCGGCAACCAGATCGGAAGCGTAGGCGTATCCGCCGGGGTGTGGCTCATATCGATTGGCTCCGGCGGCGGGATCACCGCGAAGGGCGACGATGTGCCTGACGCCCGCTTCCCAATATTTCCGCGCCACCTCATCAACTTCTTCTCGGGTTGCGCTGACGCAGGTCAGGTGGGCGGCTGGCTCCAGTTTGGTTTCCTTGCGAATGCGGGCAACGGTTGCATGGGTGCGTTCGCGTGTCGTGCCACCAGCGCCATAGGTGACCGATACATAGGCCGGGTCAAGTGGAGCAAGCCGCTGGATCGATGTCCACAACGTTTCGGAAGCCTGGTCCGTATTGGGGGGGAAAAATTCGAACGACACCTTGACGTTTTCAGGTAGCGGCGCGGCGATTGCCAGCTCTGGTCCCGGCGGACGACCGCGGGCGGATACATTCAGCAATTCGGTGGGTTTACGGTGAACCATTTTTTAAACTTTCCGATGAGGTTTTATCAGTGAGCTGCCGCTTGGGCAGGGTGTGCAGAAACGTGTTGAGGGTCGGGTTTTTCCGCCATCCAGATGGATACAGTCAAGGGGCCGCCCGGCAGGTGAACCAATTTTCTGTGTTCCAGTCCGGCCAGCACGAACCAGCCCGAAACTTCTTCGTCGCCAAAGCCGAGACGGCGATGATTGTGTTCTGTGCGCAAGGCGTCGTGCTGGTGCGGTGCGAAATCAACGACCAGAAGTTTGCCGCCTGGTTTCAGGACGCGCGCGGCTTCGGAAATGGCCAGTGCCTGATCATCAACAAAGTGAAGGACCTGATGAATAGTTGCGGCGTCAAACGAACCAACGGGGAAGGGAAGCTGGTAAATATCACCTTGGCGAATCTGACAGTGGTTAAGCTGGGCGCGGTTGAGATTGGCGCGCGCCACGGACAGCATTTCCCGGGAAAGATCGACTCCCTGACCGCGTTCGATTTTTGGCCCCAGAAGCTCAAGCATACGTGCCGTTCCGGTGCCGATGTCGATCAGGCTGGAAATAGGTTTATCCGCCAGCATTTCGCAGATCGCCTGTTCCACCTCCTGCTCATCAATATGAAGCGCACGAATTTCATCCCATTCTTCGGCGTTGCGTTCGAAATAGGAGGCGGCAGTTTCATCGCGGTCGCGTTTGACCTCCGCCAGCCGCTGGCGGTCACGGGCTAATTGCTCATCATCCAGCGGTAGCAGCGGCGTGATCGCTGTTATCAGTTCAGCGGGAATGCCATCCTGTGCGAGGCGGTGAAAAATCCAGTTGCCTTCACGAAAGCGTTCCAGAATCCCCGCTTCCGTCAGCAGTTTAAGGTGTCGGGAAATCCGAGGTTGGCTCTGTCCCAGGATGCGCACCAGTTCACTAACCGTCAGTTCGCCTTGCAGGCATAAAGCCAGAATGCGTAATCGAGTCGGTTCTCCAGCTGCTTTCAGGGCATTGATCACGTCGTGCATCACCGTCTCCTGTATTCAGAAGAGAAAATTGCATAAAAAAATTACTACATCAAGATATCTTTATATAGTTATTTAAAATAAATTCTAAAATACGGGGGTCAACAGGGAATTCACATCTGAGTCTTTACGAGTCATCTGAAACCAAATAAACCATATATGAACACGCCAGTATGTTAATATGTTCGCAGAAATAACTTATCCGGATAAGGGACTTGAAATGACTGAAAATGGCCGCTGCCAAGATCAAGTGCGGTGATTCGTCTTTGTGTAAAACGTGTGAAGCCAGAAGTGAGGGAATGACCATTCCTCTCTTTACCAAAAACGCGAAAGGACACTGCGATTTCTATATTGGACCCGAAAAAAACATGATTGCAGTGGATGCTACAGGAAAATGGGTGAACGTCAGTCCCTGACGTTAGTCGCTACCGGCTTCGAAGGCAGGGTTAACGATTGATTTGGAAAAATTTCGGTCGGCATCGTATTTACGCAGAAAAATGCAACAAATTCCTAGATTCGTTGACATCAGGTCGCTGCCGTTAACGCCTTCGTAACCAATAAAGTTAAGAATCGCGCGCATGCGAGAACCAACGGTCCCAGTTATTTGTTTGCGTGTATTGTCTGTCGTCGCCGTGCTGTCTGGAGCGTCGGGATGCGCGTCGGCACCCAGCCCGGACGACCCCGACGCCGTTGCGGAATTCCTTCAGGTCAATGACCCGATGGAACCCGTCAACCGGGACGTGTTCGAGGTTAACCGGGTATTGGACAAAGCTGTCCTGAAGCCGGTAGCCACGGTTTACAAGGCGGCGGCACCGGAATTTGTGCGAACCAGAGTCAGCAATTTTCTGGCAAATCTGCGCTCACCGGTAATCTTCGCCAATGATGTACTGCAGGGTGAATTTAAACGCGCGGCGACAACATTTCTAAGGTTCTTCATCAACACCACAATTGGCGTCGGCGGCATGAACGATATGGCGAGCGCACTGGAAATTGAAGGACATGATGAAGATTTCGGTCAAACATTGGCGGTCTGGGGTGTTGAAGAAGGACCGTTCGTAATGTTACCGCTGTTCGGGCCATCCAATCCGCGAGATACAGTTGGTCTTGTCGTTGATTTTGTATTCGACCCGTTACGCATGTGGGCGTCAAATACTGATAGTAATTATGTTCCCCTGGCCCGCGCTGGAGCTGATGCGGTTGATATTCGGTCGGAAAATCTTGAAGTCCTGGATGATCTGGAGAAGTCCTCTCTTGATTTCTACGCCGCAATCCGTAGCCTGTACCGGCAACGGCGCGCTGATGCCGTTTCCAATGGTGCAGGGTCGGCAACGGTTCCTGCGCCAGGCATAGGTGAATTACCTGGCGGCCCGACACTTGAGGCCGCCGAAGAGTTGTCGCGGAGATAGGAAATATGCTGAAACGGCTTGGTTTCATAGCCGCCCTTTGTGGGGTGATGCTTTTGGGTAGAGACGTGATAACGTCGGCTTCAGCAAGCAGTCTTGAAGCCGAATCTAGCGCCTTTATCACCGAACTGGCGGATAAGGCCGTTAGCTCACTAACGGCCAAGGATGCGAATCGAGGCGAACGAATCAGCCGGTTTCGTTCTTTGTTTAATGAAAGTTTTGCTGTCCGTTCCATCGGAAAGTTTGTTCTCGGACGGTACTGGAAAAAAGCCAGTGACGACGAGCGCAAGGAATACCTGGGGCTGTTCGAAGACCTGATGGTCGTGTCCTACGTTGACCGCTTCGCCCAGTACGCGGGTGAATCCTTAATGGTGAAGAAGACCAGAGGAGAGAACAAGAGCACGGCAACGGTTTTTTCCGAAATTGAACGACCGGGTGGGGCCAAGGCGATTCGCATCAATTGGCGCGTGGGCACCAATGGAAAGATTTACAAGATTTTGGATGTTGTCGTGGAGGGGACTTCGATGAGCAATACCCTGCGGTCCGATTTTTCATCGATCATACGGCGCAATGGCGGCAAGGTGGCGGGGCTGATTGATGAATTGCGGATTAAAACCGCCGCCTTAAAGACCGAATAACCGCGACACAGCTTTTCTGAAAATCTGAAAGCGCAGTTCGCGCATTGTATCTGTGTTCCATAGCAGGTAGCGTCCCCTGTCGCCCGGCTGAATGCCGTGCAGTACTCTCAGATTTTAAAGGACCTGCTTTGGCCTCAGAACCTCAAGTTGCGCCAAGCAATATCCACCACGGCATTCTCTGGATGGTTTTGACTGGCATTCTGTTTGCCGCGGTCACCGGCGTGGTCCGTTATCTGGGTTCCGACATGCCCGCCATAGAAGGCGCTTTCATTCGCTATGCCATCGGCTCCCTTATTGTTATTCCGCTGATTTTACGCCACTGGCAGGGCTTGCCAGGCCGTAAAACACTTGAACTCTACATCGTTCGAGGTGTTGTTCATGGGGGTGCGGTCATGCTCTGGTTTTATGCAATGGCCCGTATTCCCATTGCTGAAGTTACCGCCATCGGATACGTGGCGCCGATCTTTGTTACCCTGGGCGCCGCGCTATTCCTGGGCGAGCGCCTACACCTCAGGCGGATTAGTGGCGTTATTTTCGGTTTTATCGGCGCGCTGATCGTTATTCGACCCGGGTTTCATGAAATAAATCTTGGTCAAATGGCGCAACTGGGGGCGGCCCCGCTGTTTGCGGTTTCGTTCATTATTGCTAAGAAACTGACCCGTAACGAAAGCCCGTCGATGATCGTCGGCCTGCTTTCGGTATTTTGTACCCTGGCCTTGTTGCCGGGTGCCGTCATCCAGTGGCGAACACCCACCGTGGAGGAAATTGCCTGGCTGACCCTGACGGCATTACTCGCAACGGCCGGGCATTATACCCTGACCAGGGCCTTCGCCGCCGCACCCATCACCATCACTCAGCCGCTGGCGTTTCTGCAATTGATCTGGGCAACCTTGATCGGGGTGATCTTGTTTTCCGAGCCGGTAGACCCCTTCGTCATCCTTGGCAGCGCCATTGTCATTACTGCCGTTACCTATATTTCGCACCGTGAGGTGCAGGCGCGTCGAGAACAGCAAACTCCACCCGACGTGGCGACCATGGTCTGATTGTAGACCAGGCCTCACCCTTCAGCCCCACCAGATATCACCAATGTCCTAATTCAGCCGTCCATAAAACGCCATGCGCGCCGTTTCATCCAGGGAGATGCCGGGTTCGGAATTATAGGCCAGGACAACCAGCATGCGGGTTCGTCCACCTTCGACCGGGGCGACGCGATGAATAGCGTTGCGGCCGCGAAACAGGACCAGCGCGCCCGCCTCCATGTTCAGTTGTTTGACCGGAACGTTGCCGTCCAGAACCTGAGCGACGCCATCGAAGTTCATTTCATTTCTGTCGGCATCACGCATACCGCCGATGTATTCAAACGTGCCGCCCAGATCAGGCGGCTGGATCATCAGGGTAATGGCGAAGGAAGAATTATCAAAATGCCAACCCAGTTCCTGACCAGGGTCCGCATAATGGAGGTTGATGGATGATAACGGGTCCGCGTATGGGTAGAGGGCCCGTTCACCAAGGACATCACACAGAAAATTTCTAAATAGGTTGCTGTCATAGAGTTTCCGCAAGGGCGAGTCTTCGGGCACGATATCATCAGTAATGCAGCCTTTGCTTGAGACGACCATCCTGTTGCGCGGATGATCGGGGGGAAATTCTGGCGTTGGCGGCGACAGATAAACGGTGTGTTGCTGACGGCAGAAATAGGCATGTTGGCGCAGGTCTTCGCCTTCCTGGCGGATGGTGTTAACAGTATTGGCGCGCAGGAAGTCCGGCATCACCAGTACGCCATCATGCGCCAGTGTGTCATGGCAGGTCTGGCGAAATTCCAGGTCGTGCAGTGGAAACCTGTCGGTATTGATAATGGAGTCAGGCATTGGGCTCTTCCTCACCGTTTCTTTTTGTTTCAGGGTGCCCAGTATATTCCCAACGGGCATTGTTTCTGGCGGAGTAACGAACGGATTGGCACATCATTGATGGGACCATCTTCGAAAGCTTTTTCCAGGACATCCGATTTATCGCGTCCTTCAATATGAAGGTAAAGCACATCGCTTGTCAGCAGCTTTGCCAGCGTCAACGTCATTCGCGGCTCACCCGCACCGCTGGCCCTCATGGAAATGACCGGTTGCGGGTTACGAGGGTCCGTCGCCTCGGCAAGATTGTCGCCGTCCGGAAAAAATGATGCGGTATGCCCGTCCGGTCCCAACCCCAGAACGGCGACATCAATCGTCTCTGGAACTGAAGTGACGATGTGCTGAAGACCCTGTTCGGGGGTGGCGGCGTCGTAATACAGCTCGGCAAATCGCGCCCTGGAAGCAGGACCGTTCATCAGAAAATCACGCACCAGTTTTTCATTGGAGCGTTCATGAGTAGGCGGCACCCAGCGTTCATCGACCAGGGTAAGCGTGACCTTCGACCAGGCAACGTCGCGTTTGGACAGCTCGGTCAGGAAGCGCTTTGGGGTGGCTCCGCCTGACAGGGCCAGCACGGCTTCGTCTCTGTTGGTGATGGCATCGCCGAGATCACCGGCGACCGCGTCAGCAAGCGCCCTGGCCAGCGATTTGCCATCAGGGAAATTATGGCGGGTATGAAATTCTGCGTTCACCGGATTACCAGTCAGTTGCCTTTGGGTTGACGTATGATAGCGGGTCGCCGCGGAGATTCATTTTGTTTTTTTCGCACCCTGTGATGAAAATCACTGAAGGTCCCCCTGTCCTGACTATGATCGCGCCACTAAATAACACGTTTGTTTTCTACTGTCGGAGTGGGGGCTGTGATACCTAATTCAATCGAGCCAGATCAAGAGATCAATGCATTTGATAATTGTTCCTGGCGGAGTTCGCTGGAAGTCGACGCCCAGAAACAAATCGCGGATTTGCGCATTCTGATCGTTGATGATAACTGGTTTGCCAGATCATTGTTGCGCAATGTGCTTCAGGCCCTGGGCATCTGGAAACTGGTGGAATGCCCTTATCCGAAAGAAGGGCTCAAGCGGCTTCAGGAAGAGCATTTTGATCTGGTCCTTACCGACAATCATATGCCCAAAATGTCAGGTGTGGAATTCACCAGACAGATACGGGCTGGTGATCGGGTCAAATACCCGGCGATTCCGATTGTGATGATTTCAAGTCTTACGGAACTGGGAAATGTGAACAAGGCGGCTGATGCCGGAATTCATGAATTCCTGGCTAAACCGTTCACGGCGGACGGATTGGTAAAAAAGATTCTTTCCAGCATCAACACGCCGCGACAGTTTATTCGCTCGACGACTTATGTTGGCCCCTGCCGACGCCGACAGAAACTGGTACTGAAAAGCCGGGGAAAGGATCGGCGGATGCGGAGCGCCGGGCATTTGGCCGCCTGATTTTCTTCTTCTCCTGATCTTCGTTCCGCGATACGGTTCAAGGAGTTCGCCGTCAACAGGGGCTCTCCATGATCCGGCCACCCGCCCATCAGGTTGAAGATGCCGAAGCTTTTGATGATCCTCATAAAGCTGTGGAGCGATTGTGCGGAATCTATGCCGACGCCCGGGCTCTTCTCAGCAAGCATTTCGAAAATTTTGCATCGGGGGGTGAAACCTTTGAAAAAGCCGACGCCCGGTATCCTTGTATCTGGATGAATGTTTCCGCCATTGACCCTAAAGAAGGCGGCGGATTGTCTTATGGTTCCGTCTCCGAACCGGGCTCTTACGGTGGCACGGTCACCAATCCGGAACTGTTTCGCAGCTACTTGCTGGAACAGATTGAACTGCTGATCACCAATCACCGGCAACCGGTCTGGATCGGGATCTCGAACCGCCAGATTCCCCTGACTTTTGCGCTGGAAAGCCTGACGGTTGACTTGCGTCAGGATCAGGTCGCGGACCTGACGCAAAAATTTCACATGCCCAATCTGTCGGAAATTGACGACGATGTCGCCAACGGGTTCCACAAAACGCCGCCCGGAGAGACCAAACCGCTATCCCTGTTCACGGCCGAGCGGGTGGACTATTCCCTGTCGCGTCTCCGTCACTATACCGGAACCGCTCCCGAACACTTTCAGAAATTTGTCTTGTTTACCAATTACCAGCGTTATGTGGATGAGTTCATCGAATACGGAAACACAGAAGTCGAAAACGGCAGTTCATTTCGCGCCTTTGTTGAGCCGGGCAACGCCGTTCACTGCAACCCCAGGGTCACGGACCACCCGTCATCGGGCGAGCGGGCGGAAAAGCTGCCACAGATGCCCGCCTATCATCTGGTCAAGGACAAACATATGGGCGTGACCCTGGTCAACATCGGCGTCGGCCCGTCGAATGCCAAAACCATCACCGATCACGTCGCCGTATTGCGCCCGCACTGTTGGGTTATGGTCGGCCATTGCGGTGGTTTACGCCACACCCAGCGATTGGGAGATTACGTACTTGCCCACGCCTATGCGCGCCTTGATCATGTGCTTGATAATGACTTGCCGCTGGAAGTTCCGATCCCGGCAATCGCCGAAGTACAGGTCGCCTTGAGCGCCGCGGTCGCCAAATCAACCGGTCTGGAAGGCACGGAAATGAAACAGCGCCTGCGCACAGGAACCGTGGTTTCCACCGATGATCGCGACTGGGAACTGCGCCACGACGAGCTTTCGACGTTCTTCAATCAGTCGCGCGCCATCGCCGTCGATATGGAATCCGCGACCATCGCCGCCAACGGATTTCGGTTGCGTGTTCCTTACGGCACACTTTTATGTGTATCGGACAAGCCGCTCCACGGTGAAATCAAGTTGCCCGGAATGGCGAACGCCTTCTATGCGGAACGGGTCAGTCAGCATTTGAAAATCTGCCTTGATGCTATGGACTCCATGCGTGAAGGCGTGGCGCATCAGTCGCTGCATTCCAGAAAACTCAGGAGCTTCGACGAGCCGGCGTTTCGGTAATCATTTTGAGTCTGTCATGCATTGGAGAGACCGTTAACGCCGCGATGGATGGCGGTTGTCCTCGGGAATGGCGCTCCGTGAGGGCTCGAATTAAAAGTGCCACATAAACGTCAACTGAATGTCCTTTGACATATTCCCGTCAGCGCGCCGAATATTAGCCAATGCCTGAACCATCAGCACATTGCCGCGCCGCTTGCTGAATTTCACTTTTGCACGAACCGGAGTTCGCGTCTGTAAGCCTGTCGAAATTATGAAAGCCGAATAATCACATGAATGATTTCAAAGCTGTACAGAACTTGCGTATCCGGTATGTGATTGGCCTAAGCGTTATCGCGCTGTTGGTCACCGCTTCATGGTTGACGCTTCAAACCGTCGTTGCCAAACAGGAAAACTTCTCAGAGATCATCAATATGGCGAGCCATCAGCGCGGAACCGCCGAGCGCATTGCGCTTTTCAGCATGACGATGGCGACGCGCAGTGATCCCGACGATTACGCGACCGCCCGTGCGCAGCTGGGGCGGGCAATCAGCACACTTGAGCGAACGCACAAGATGCTTCTTGAGGGTGATAAGGATCAGGGTATTCCCAAGATATCCAACGCCGTGCTCGATATTCTGTATTTCGACAAATCGTCCGGCCTGGATACGGCAGTGAAGCGATACATAAAACACGCGCGCGCCATCTATAACACGCCAATCGGCAAACTCACGCCGGACTCGGGGGATTTCGTTTTTGTTCAGCAGTATGGCCCTCATGTTATCAAGTTCCTGTTCGATTCCACCGTGGATGAGTACGAAGCCATCGGCAAGAAGGCCATTCAGGATATCCAGAAACTTGAAATGTTTCTATGGATTGCGGCGCTTAGCATTCTGGCGGCGGAAGTGATCTTCATCTTTCGCCCCATGGAGCGAAAGGTGCGTGATGCCCTTGACGAAGTCATTGCGAAAAAAACCGATCTGGAAAAAACCATCGTCGAATTAATCGAGGCCAAATCCAGCCTTAGCGCCAGCGATGAGAAATTCCGCGCCATGGCGACCAATGTGCCGGGTGTTATTTTTCAGCTGCTTGAGCACCGCGATGGTGCGCGCGATTACCTCTATGTCAGCCCCCGTTGCGAAGAATTTTACGACGTAAAACCAGAGGACCTGGAAAAGGACTGGGAAGCCCTGAAACTCCATCCGGATGACCGGGACCGGTTTCTTGAAACCATCAGGGAAGCCTTCGATAACCAGTCGGAATGGTCTTTCGAGGGAAGGGTCGTGACCGACGACGGTGTCGAGAAGTGGTGCCGGGGCATCTCCACACCGAACGCCGTCAACGACGACGAAACCCTGTTCAATGGCCTTATCGTTGATATTACTCAACAAAAAGAAATGGAGGAAGAACTGCGCAGGCTGGCGACGACCGACCCGCTGACCGGGGCTTTTAACCGGCGTCATTTCCTGGCCCTTGCAGAAAAGGAAATCGTGCGGACGAAACGCCACGGTCACGCCCTTTCAGTGCTGATGATAGACATCGACCACTTCAAGAAAATCAACGACACCTATGGCCATCCTGCCGGGGATGAAGCCATCAAGGCGACCGTTGAAACCGTCCGCGATCAGGTCCGCACGATTGATATCGTCAGTCGCTTTGGCGGCGAGGAGTTTGTCGCCCTGCTCCCGGAAACAACTGTTGAAGGCGGACTAACCCTGGCCGAACGCATTCGTCAGGCGATCGAAGAGATGCCGGTGTTTTGGGAAGACAGCGAAATTCGATTTACGGTCAGTATTGGCCTCGCCGCCCTGCGGGCGGGGGAGGATTCCATTGAAAAGGCCCTGAAGCGCGCCGACGACGGCCTCTATCAGGCAAAGGAAGGTGGCCGCAACAGGGTCATCCTGATGGATGAAGTTGATCACGCCAATGGAGAGGACCTGCTCATCGAGGCGTGATCGTAGCGCGTTAACTTGTCGCCGGGGTTCTCCGTTTTACCCTTTCTCCACCAACACCACATCATCGCCGACAATGACCAGTGTCGCCGGGGCGCCCATCAGCGCCCAGCGACTGGTCAGCCAGTGAAACGTGGCGTCCGAGAAAAAACTGATGTGGGTCGGGTCGGTAATGTAGTGCCAGGTCTTGAAGGCTTCGGCGTCGCGGACCCGTTTGGTCATGAGGCCGAGCCATCCGCCGGGCGCAAGAGAGGTCCACAGGCGATCCAGCTCCAGGCCGGGTTCGGCCAGATGTTCGGTAACTTCGCTCAGGGTAATGAAGTCATAAGTTTGGGACAGCACAGACGGGTCGGGCGCGTAATAGGGATCGTACAGGGCGACGCTGTGTCCGGCTTCTTCAAACATCTTCGATAACGCTGGCCCGGGACCACAGCCGAAATCAAGGCCGCGCGAAGAAGCGGGCAGGCGTTCGTTCAACGGCATGAACAACCGCTCCAGAAACCGCCGGTACCCGGGATCGTCCGGCTGGTTATCATGAAGATCATAATAGGCCTTCTCGTCGCTCGCCGACAGATGCTGGGCGGGCGGCACGAACACCAGCTTACAGGTTCGGCACCTCACATAATCGCGAACCTTGTCGCGATGATAGGGGGCGGTTTTTGTGCCGTGGCAGAGGGGGCAGAGGGGGCAGAGGGGGCAGGGGGGTGAATTTGTTTCAGCCATAATTGATCAATGTTTCACGCCCTAGGGCAGGAAAAGGAGTAAGAAAAGTAATCGGAAAAATTACGTCTACACCATTATTCGCTCTTGAAGAGTGGGCCTAAACCGATCACTGCTCTGATACGCCGAGTAAGTTTTTCGCGCAAATCTTCTGGTGATTCCCAGACGATGTGGGCAAATTGCCGTGTGTCAAAATGTACATAATCAATGACGTCATTTCGGCAGGTCCAAATTACTGGAATGCCCAATCCCTGTGCGAAGCCCGCCTCGTAGTAAACTCCACCTCTTGCAATATTCGTTTTGCTCTTTCCATCATCAATTATGTTGGATGTAAAATCGGCAATGATAAAGCGAGACTCCCGAATTTCCGCAATGATCTCGTCATCAATTTTGTTGTTATGTTCTTTTTGGTCAATTCGAATAGGGTAAAAACCTGCATCTTCGACCCCTGGCCGGATACCAATATCCCACGGATCTTTCATTGAGGGATCGAACCACATCGCGACGAATGCTTTTTTGGTGTCCGCTGAAATCGAGCTTTGCAGCTGATCTAGTCGCTGATACCCTTTTCCAATGATCGCCACTTCTTCGAAGAAACGATTATGATCTGCCGTTTTAATATACTGCTCGTCACGTAAATACTCGATCAAGAACTTGGTCTCGTGATTGTTCTTTGATTCGATTGCAGCACTGAGATGCATCCAATTGACAGCCGCTTGATCTGGACCCATTGCTGGATAAATCGCGGCGTCTAAAAAATCTACAGTAGCGCCTAATGATCCGCATATTTGATCTAAAAACTGGAGCGCGTCGTCAAGTCGCTCGCCAAACTGCTTGGGTCTGAAGGTTGCTATTTGGTCTGTAATGGGTTCTGAGACTGTTGGTATTTGACCATAAATATTTTCGCGCAGTATCCAGGAGGTTAACAAGGCCTTTTTTTCTGCATCGAACTCCTTAATTGTGTATTCAGCCAAATCTGATAGATAGAATTTACCACCAGCGCGAGGCGAGATTACAAATTTTTGGAAAATATTGTTTGGTTCAATATTGAAAAATGCAGGTGTTCCCCATATGGGGCATTTGTCGGTTAGCTTGTCAAATTTGATATGGTATTTGATCATTTGTTCTCTTTCGAATTGGTTCCCTCACCGCCGCAACGGCTTGTACTTCACGAGCCTAAAGTGAGTTTCTTCGGATTGTCTAAATAGCGGTTTTCAGACTTCAGGCTCTTCATTTCCAAAACTATTATAAAACTCACGATGTGTGATTAGGCGACCGTCTTCGCCGAGGTCTTGAATATGAACATGGTTGGCACGTTGAAGGATATCCCATATTCGGCTGGTTGCCCTTCGGAATATTATTTGCCAGGCTCTAAGAGTTCTAATGATATGGATGTTCCCCCCAGCATCAATTTCATTAGGCCAAGGGTATTCTAGCAAAAAGTTGTGAATAAAATAGTCGCGTTTCTTTTTTGCCCACAACAAGTAGTTTCGGTCTTTTTCTTCAGTTCCCATAGCGTTGAGAGCTTTTAAGAGATTTCCCGTCGTTAAGGTTTTTAGCTTTTGCAGCCTATCTAGCTGCTCATTTGCAGGAACAAAATTTGCTTCCGAAGCCCAAATTGCTTGAATTAGTGTTTGTTCGAAGTCTCGTATGGCAAAAAACGTCATACCTACTTCGTGAGTGCATTTAATCCTTAGAAATTCCTCGTCGCTTATGCGTCGAATTTCGCTAGAGACTAGCTTCCGGTCGAACTCTTGCTCATCCAATGTGCAAGCTCCAATATATTCAATCTAAAACAGATTAATGGTATGGTGCTTACCTAATAATTAGATTTCAAACTAAATTCAAAAAATCTGATGCCTATTGCCAAATACAAAAGAAGATGGGTCGCGTAGCCCGCCTCTCTTAAGTTATACCTGTATGCGCTCTCTACCTCTGCAACGGCTTGTACTTGATCCGGTGCGGCTGGTCCGCGTCCGCCCCCAGTCGCCGTTTTTTGTCGGCTTCGTAGTCTTCGTAGTTGCCTTCGAACCAGACCACCTGACTGTTGCCTTCAAAGGCGATGATGTGCGTCGCGATACGGTCCAGGAACCAGCGGTCATGGGAGATGATCACGGCGCATCCGGCGAAGGCTTCGACCGCTTCTTCCAGGGCGCTCAGGGTTTCAAGATCAAGGTCGTTGGTCGGTTCATCGAGCAGCAGGACGTTGGATTCGGATTTCAGCATTTTCGCCAGATGCACCCGGTTGCGTTCTCCGCCGGATAGCTGGCCGACCTTCTTCTGCTGGTCGCCGCTTTTGAAATTGAATTGGGCGACGTAGGCGCGGCTCTGCATGGCGCGCTTGCCGATCTGGATTTCATCGTGGCCGTCGGAAATTTCCTGCCAGACGGTGTTGTTGGCATCAAGGCTGTCGCGGGACTGATCAATGTAGCCGAGTTTGACCGTTTCACCGACACGGATTTCGCCGCTGTCGGGCGTTTCCTGAGCGGTGATCATGCGAAACAGGGTGGTTTTCCCGGCCCCGTTGGCGCCGATCACGCCGATAATGCCGCCCGGCGGCAGTTTGAAGCTCAGGTCATCAATCAGCAGATGGTCATCATATCCCTTGCCAAGGCCCTTGGCCTCGATGACCAGATCCCCCAGGCGCGGTGCCGGGGGCATGACGATCTGGGCGAACCCGGGAGCCCGGTCCTGGCTCTGGCGCAGCAGGTCGTCATAGGCGGTGATACGGGCCTTTGATTTGGCCTGGCGGGCGCGCGGCGACTGCCTGATCCATTCCAGTTCACTTTTCAGAACGCGCTGGCGGGCGGATTCTTCGCGCGATTCCTGACCCAGGCGTTTTTCCTTCTGTTCCAGCCAGGCGGAATAATTACCTTCATACGGAATGCCCTGGCCGCGGTCGATTTCCAGAATCCAGCCGGTTACATTATCAAGGAAATAGCGATCATGGGTGACCATCAGCACGGTCCCGGCGTAATCACGCAAATGGCGTTCCAGCCAGGCCACGGATTCCGCATCGAGATGGTTGGTCGGTTCATCAAGCAGCAGGATTTCGGGTTTCTGCAACAACAATTTGCACAGCGCGATGCGACGACGTTCGCCGCCAGAGAGATTCTTGACACTGGCGTCGCCCGGCGGACAGCGCAGCGCATCCATGGCGATCTCGATGGTGCGTTCCAGTTCCCAGCCGTTGCAGGCGTCAATCTGTTCCTGCAGGTCACCCTGTTCGGTCAGCAGGGCGTTCATTTCGTCGTCGTCCATGGGTTCGGCGAATTTGGCGGAAATTTCGTTGAACTTTTCCAGCAAGTCCCTGGTTTCGCCGAGCCCGTCCATGGCGTTTTCCAGAACGGTCTTCGCCGGGTCAAGTTCGGGTTCCTGTTCCAGGTAGCCGACTCTGGCGCCTTCCGCGGCCCAGGCTTCTCCGGAGAACTCCGTATCCCGCCCGGCCATGATCTTCAACAGCGTTGATTTCCCCGCCCCGTTTACGCCCAGAACCCCGATCTTGGCATCGGGCAGGAACGATAGCGTCACGCCCTTTAGAATTTCCTTGCCGCCGGGAAATGTTTTGGACAGGTCTTTCATGACGTAAGAATACTGATAACTGGCCATTGGGGGCTCCGCTTGCTGATGGGGGTCGTGCCGGAGGTCTTGTAGACAATCCGCGCCGAAGGATCAACCGGTTGCTCTGCAACAAGAAGATGCTCCCTGGTGTCTGAAATGATATAGAGGGTAGAGTGTGGGGCATGTGGGGCGGGATATGACGAAATCGGTTCTGATTGCGGAGAAAGAGGCTAACCTGCGGCTCAGCCTCCGTTACCTGATGGAACGTCAGGGGTATCGGGTCCAGGAGGCCGAAGATGGCGCCGACACGGCTCAACGGGTTCATGATCAGGTGCCCGACCTTGTCCTTATTGGCGTTGATATGGAGAACCGCAGCGGCTTCGATCTTTGCCAGAGTTTTCGAAGCGACCCATCCTGCCGCGATATGAAAATTATCTTTATCACCTCAAAAGCCCGTACCGTTGAGCGCGACAAGGGTATGGCGCTGGGGGCCGATGCCTATGTCACCAAACCTTTCGCCAACGCCGATCTGATGGCGACGGTCAGAACCGTGCTGGAGGACTGAGGTAAATGCGTATTCGGCGTCGTGTTCTGAATGCCTTTCTGATTGCTGCTGTCGGCGTCGTCGCGATTGTCGGCGGCCTGATCTGGCATTTTTCTCAACTGGCGGCGGCCAGTGAGGCAGGGGATTTGCAGATCAGAATTCAGATGTACGGCGCCGTCGGGCTGGTGGCGCTGTTGGCCTTATTTGCGATTTTGTGGTCTGGCCTTGATCGCGCCCTGATCGTGCCGCTTCGCGAACTGGCGCGATCGCTCAGAACGGCGTTGCATGCCAATCCGGATCACCGGATCGCACCTCAGGTGGTGGTGGAACTTGCCGAACTTGCCGGTGCCGTCGAGGAAGCGGTGGATGCCCTGATCAAGGGGCGTGAGCATCTGGACGAGACCGTTCGTCAAGAGACGCAGCTTCATACCGCTCAGAAAGAGCAACTGGAAGCGGTGCTCCGCGATCTTTATGAAGGGGTCATCATCTGCAATCTCAACCATCAGATTCTGCTCTATAACCACCGTGCATTGGAGCTGCTGCATGTTTCGGGCGAACTGGGGCTGGGCCGCTCGCTGTTTCAGTTTACCAACCGCCAGCCTTTTCTACATGCGCTTGAGCGGCTGAATAACCGCCTGCTCGATGGTCGGGGCAAGGTTCGCGGATTGACCGCGCCGTTCGTTGCCTCAACCGGCAGCGGAGATGTGTCCCTGCAATGCAAGATGACACTGTTGACGGACGCCACCAGTCAACCGACCTCGTATGTGATCACATTCGAAGACCAGACCATGGAACTGGCCGAATTGGGTCGGCGCGATCATCTGCTGCATCAGGCCACGGATGGCATGCGAAAACCGTTGGCGAATTTGCGCGCGGCGGCGGAAATCCTTAGCGACGACCCGCCACAGGACCAGAAAACCCGCGATGCCTTTACCCGGGTTGTCAGGGATGAAAGCCATAATCTCAGTGCCGCCATGGAAGAGCTTTCGGCCGAATTTCGCGACATTATCACCGGCCACTGGCCAATGACCGACATCTATTCAGCCAACCTTCTGAACGCCGCCGTAAGACGCCTTCGGGAAGAAGAAGGTATTGAGGCGATCATGACCGGGGTCCCCCACTGGTTTCATGGCGACAGCTATACCTTGCTGGAATTGCTGTACTTCCTGACCCACGCGGTTCAGAAAATTTCCGGCGTTTCGGCCTTCGATCTGGAGGCTTTGGCCGGTGATGGGGTCGTGTATGTGGACATCATGTGGACAGGAAGCGGCGTTACCGAAACCCATTTGCAGGGTTGGCTTGATCAGCGCCTGGACGAAGCGCTTGGGGGGATCACGGTCCGTGGCGTGCTAGACCGCCACCGTACGGATCTCTGGAGTTCCAAGGATGATGTTGGCCGGGCGCGGATCAGATTGCCGCTAACTGCGGGGTTAACGGAAGGCGATGCCGTCAGGGACAGGCTGCCACCGCGCCCGGAATTTTACGATTTTGCACTGCTGAATCCCGATACCCGTCACGAAGACCTGGGCGCGCGCCCGTTGAAATCGCTGACCTATGTGGTCTTCGATACGGAAACCACCGGGCTTAACCCGTCGGGAGGCGACGAAATGATCTCCATCGCCGGTGTTCGTGTGGTCAACGGACGAATCCTCACCGGCGAGTCCTTTTCGCATTTGATCCATCCGGGGCGCAAAATCCCGGAAACCTCGATCCGTTTTCATGGGATCACGGATGACATGGTGGAAAACCAACCGCCCGCATCCGTCGTTGTGCGTGAGTTTCACCGATTTGTGGATGACGCAGTTCTGGTTGCGCACAATGCGGCCTTTGACATGAAATTTTTGAAACTGAAAGAGCAGGCAACGGGGGTTGTTTTTGATAATCCGGTCCTCGATACCCTGTTGCTCTCGGTCTTCCTTCACGATCATATTGAATCCCATTCCCTTGATGCCATCGCCGAACGGTTCGGTGTTACGGTCGATGCCGAAACCCGCCACACCGCCCTGGGCGATTCACTTGTTACCGCCAGTCTTTTTCTCAAGATGATCAGGCTGCTGGATGCCAATGGCGTTACCACCCTTGATCAGGCGCGTGGCGCGGCGGAAAAAATGGTTGAAGTGCGAAAGTTGCAGGAACAGTTTTGAGAATCGGAACGATGCCGATATTGTATGAAACAGGGAACAGGTAAGCGGGGAGAAGGCGTCAATGACATCACGCGATAACGCAATTGAGGCCGCCCTGATCGAGGCGGCAAGCATTCGAAACCGGGTCTACGTGTTCCCCGAGGGCGAAGACGGGTATTGCGCCGTCAACGAAGAGGAATGTGATCCGGCGGATTTTGCCAGTGCGCTGGGGTTTGCCGAATATGACCCGAAGCGAAAAGAGAGCGTGTGGTTGTTGATCTAGGCGCTGAGGGAATATCCCGAGGCCCGTCCGGCCAAATTTTAGCGATGTCAGAAAACATCTCCGGTGAATTCCGAGCGCATGCGTTTTCTCAGGGAGTTGATCGCTTTGAACGAATCGGTAAGAATGTCTTTTTCACGTTCGGTCAGGCTTTCGGGGGCGACGTAATTTGATACCCTGTTGTCGGCCTTGAAATCCTTGATTTGCTGGCGCAACAGCAGCCTGCAGATATGGAGGAATGCACCGCGCAGGTAATCGAATTCATCTGTATCAAGGATTTCCTTGTCGCGCAGGGCTTGCATGCGAGCGAGCGTGGCGACTTCTTCGATGCCTTCGCGCAGCGACAGCAAGCGTGTGGCTTCGACCAATGGCAGCGTGCCGGTTTGCTTCAGGTTCATCTGGCCAAGAAAATCTTCATCGTCTTTTTCCGTGATAAAACGCCCGAACCAGCCCAAGGCGGTGCCGTGGTCCTGATCGTCTTCATACATTTCACGCAGGAAGGTCAGGTTCCGCCCGACCAGTTTGGTGACATGGTGGCGCAATTCATTGGCCATGGCGGGCTGGCCCCAGGCGACACGGAAGTCGAAAAAAATATCACAGAGACGAAGTGTCGTCGTGTTGCGCTTGCGGTTCCAAATCTCAATCTGGTGTTTCCACTGCGACAGGGTTTTGCGCCACAGCGGATTGGAGGCCATGACGAAACCCTTGCATTTGGGAAGACCCACCTGATCGAGGTCGCGCGTCATGCGCGTCGCAAGTTCGATGAACCAGGAGTCTATTTCCGTATGCCGTTCGTCTGGGTAATCAGCGAGAATGAAGCCGTTGTCCTGATCGGGATAGAGAAAGTTCTCTCCGCGTCCTCCCGAACCCATGACAATGACGCAGAATTCCACCGGGGGTGGACCGAACCCTTCGGTTTCCATGGCATTTAGGTTGATATTCACGACCCGGCGGTAAATGTCGTTGTTGACGCGGGTCAGCAGGCCCTGAATTTCCGGAGCTTCAAGATTTTCCTCAAACAGATGTTCGGTAAGGTCAACTTGAGCGGCCTTGATTTCTTTGAGGCCATCCACGTTGTCCTCACGGGTCAGGTTGTCGATTTCAGTCATCAGCCTGGTCGATCCGTCGGCGATTGCTTGCGCCAGACTCAGCATGCCCCGGAGTTTGCCGGAATCGTCAACCACGGGCATATGGCGCAAGCCACGGCGGCGCATGCGGGCGATCGCGTAATACAGATATTCGTCGTCCTGAACGGTGATGACCGGCGAACTCATGACGTTCTCAATGATTTCGTCGCCGGGGATTCGGAAGGTAATGCGACGAGTAATATCCTGTTCGGTGAGGATTCCCAGCGGTCGATTGTCTTCGTCGATAACGATTGCGCCGGTTGATTTGGCATCGGTTATCAAGCCAACCACATCGAGAAGCGTCGTGCCGGGGCGGACAATCGGCGGCGAATCGATTGCAGAATCCCGGACCAGTTTTCTAAAAACGGCGGTGCGTTGAGACATCTCACAACTCCATCACGATATTTTTATTCCGGCATCGGCGCCAAAATACGGTGGCGCATTGACAGAACAAGTCAAGCAAGGGGAACCAAATCAACCGTACAAAAGATCGAAAATTGACCAAATTCCGTTGAAAAACAGGGAAAACCGGTCCGTTTTCCCAGGTCAAAAAGACGTAGTTTTACGAATCACTATCGTTAAATTCGTCAAAAATCAAAATCAAAAGTCAATGATTATTTGCAATATTTTCTTTATTCCCCCTATTTTGTTGAGCCGCGAATCGCTTGATGTTACTATCCCGCGAATCGCCAGCAACCGGGTGCCTTCGGTTGTGACGGCCAAAAACAAGACCAATAAGAGCTAAACAGGGATGGGCGTTGCCGGACAATGTTTCTCCGGCGCTCTTTGGCTACAGCGTTCTTCCCGCAATGATGTGCATTTGTTTGGCGCATCCCGTTTTGACTATCATGCGGTTCGCGAACTGATTTCGGGTGCCGAGAGAGACTGAACAGATAGGGGGAGAAACTATCACATGTCTGACATGTCACCAAAAGTAGTATGGCTATTTGCCTTTGTCGCGTTGTATTGGGCCTATTGTATTTTCTGGGGCATCAAGGGCGCGAGAATGGCAAAAACGGCGAGTGACTATTTTGTCGCCGGCCGTCAGTTGTCGTTGTGGGTGTTTGTTTTGGCGGCCACGGCAACGTCGTTTTCGGGCTGGACCTTTATGGGCCATCCGGGTCTCATTTATCGTGACGGTTTTCAATACGCATATGCGTCCTTTTATGCGATTACCATTCCGTTTACGGGGGTTATGTTCCTCAAGCGCCAGTGGATGCTGGGTAAACGCTTCGGTTACGTGACACCGGGCGAGATGCTGGCGGACTATTTCCAGGGCGATGGTATCCGCATTCTGGTGGTCTGCGTGGCGCTGCTGTTCTCGATTCCGTACCTTGGCGTTCAGTTAGGGGCTTCCGGGTTCCTGTTCCAGGTCCTGACCGATGGGCATGTTGAGAAAACCTTTGGTATGTGGATGTTGTCAGCGGTTGTGTTTATCTATGTGGCGTCTGGCGGCCTTCGCGCCGTGGCTTATGTGGATACACTGCAATGCATCCTGTTGGCGGGTGGTATCGTTGCCATTGGTTTTATCGCCTACAGCGAATTGGGCGGCTTTGGCGCCTTCAATGAGGCGATGGCCAAGCTTGGCGCAACAGATATTGGCAAATGGGGTACGACCAAGGGATATGGCGGCGGTGATTATAACGCCTATCTGGCCATCCCCGGCATTATCCAATACACGGCGGGCCTTGGTAAGGAAACGCCTGTTGGCGGCTTGTGGACGGGTGTCATGTGCCTGACGTACATGTTTGCGCTGATGGGAATTCACTCTGCTCCGGCGTTCACCATGTGGGCGTTTGGTAATCAGAGCCCGAAACCGTTTGCCCCTCAGCAAGTTTGGGCATCTTCGTTCGCAATTGGCTTTATCCTGTTCTTCTTCACCGCGGCACAGGGTATGGGGGCACACTTCCTGGGCGCGACACCGGCGGTTAACGAGGCCGGGTTCGCCATATCAAGCGTGTTGCCGGATCTGACAGCCAACAAGCAGGGTGGTATTGTTCCGCACTATATCAATCTTGTTGGTGATGCAGCGCCATGGTTTGTCGGTCTTCTGGCGGTTTGCGCCCTGGCTGCGATGCAGTCAACGGGGGCGGCCTACATGTCAACGGCCGGCGGTATGCTGACCCGCGACCTGTACAAGCGTTATCTGAACCCGACTGCGGATCATGGTACGCAAAAGCTGTTTGGCCGTATCGGAGTTGGCTTTATCGTCATATCGGCGTTGCTGGTGGCGACCTATTCGCATGACGCCCTGGTGTTACTGGGTGGTCTTGCGGTTGCCTTTGGCTTCCAGATGTGGCCGTCTCTGGCGGCTGTCTGCTGGTTCCCGTGGATCACCCGTCAGGGTGCAACCTGGGGTCTTGCTGTCGGTCTTCTGGCGGTCATCTTCACTGAGAAGTTCGGGGCTTCGATTGCCGGTTGGGTCGGCATCGACCTGCCCTGGGGTCGCTGGCCGCTGACCATGCACTCGGCGTTCTGGGGCATGTTCTTCAACCTGCTGGTCTTGATCCCGATATCAATGATGACGCAGAACGAAGCGGACCGGGCGCACAAGATGAAGTATCACAACTTCCTCAACGAACACGCTTCGCTGTCACCGGAGAAACAGGGGCTGGTACCGATCGCCTGGACCATCACCATTATCTGGTTGATCTTCGGGATCGGGCCGGGCGCTGTTATCGGGAACGACCTGTTTGGCGCACCGAATGCCGGTATCGATGGCTGGACGTTCGGTATTCCGTCGATCTGGGCCTGGCAGATAATCTGGTGGGCGTTAGGGGTCTTCATGATGTGGTTCCTGGCTTACAAGATGGAGATGTCGACCGTACCCAACCGGGAAGTCGAGGCGCTTGTGGAAGATATCGGCGATGTTGCCGGTCAAACGTCAAGCTGACTAATCGCATTGACAAAAATACCGGGGGAAGAGGAAACTCTTCCCCCTTTTCTTTGTAGCCTGGGGCAAGCTCTGATAGCATCTGAGCACAGTGAGTGGTAAAAGGGATGCTAATGGAAGCCTTGTTCACCGCGGAATACAAATGGCTCTGGATCGGGGCAATGGCGCTCGCTCTGTACCCTTTTGTACGGAAACTGATTTGGGTCATGTCCGTACGCAGCCATATTCGAAAAGGCGGCGAGGAGAGTGTCGACGAAGCAGAACAGGAACGCCTGAAAAGACGATCCGGCTTCACAGCGGCGCTTCTGTGTTTTCTGTTTGCCCTTGGCTACGTCAATATTCTGTTTCAGCCATGACCGGAAAATTGTCCAACCCGCGTGTTCTTCGCCGTTTCATCATTCTGATGGGCGTCGCGACGATCGTGATGTTCTCTGTCTGGGCCGTTATCAAGGCAGTCAAGGATGACGTCCCCGGCGACTATGAAGTCCGGCAGGGAGACATTTTTCTGCAGGACAAACTGTTTGAAAAAGCTGTAGAACGCTTCAACACCGCCCTGCTAAAACAGCCCGATCACCGTGGCGCGCTGGGCGGTAAAGCGGCGGCGCTGATCTCGCTGGAACGCTATCAGGAAGCGGAAGACCTGCTGACCTACACGATCAGGTATTTGACCCGTACGCTGGAAAAAGACGACCCCACCGGAAAAGGCGCACTGTCGGCGGCTTATGCCAATCGGGGCATCATCAAGGACCGGCAGGCGCGTTATGAAGAGGCGTTGAAAGACTATATCCAGTCAATCAATATTGATTCAGATATTGCCGATGGACCCAGCTGGGTGGAACATCTTCTTTATCACAACAAAAAGCCGTCAAGCGTCCTTGCAAGGGCAGAATACATTTACAAGCAACTGAAGTTGCCCGAAGCCGACCGTCTGTTAAGAGTTCCCGAAGAAGACGCCACGCAGCGAATGTACAAACCCTGATTCGGTCTAGAAGACCTGAATAAGGCCAAGGACATCCTGAAACAGTACGCCGAAGAAAAACATCGCTGCAATGCAGGCAAACAGCAGCCTGACCCAGTCTGAATTTCCTTCCTCGTCGCGAAACCGCAGTCCGTGCAGGGTGATAAAGCCGGTCGCGCCCAGAAAAATGAAATTGATAATGGGTTCGTATTCAGCGGGGATATTTAGGAAATCCAGCATGGGCGAAATGTAGCCGTCCGCCCCGCTCATGGCAAGCTCAGGGCAAGCTCAGGGCACGGTAAATACCCGCACGGAATCGGCCCGACCATACCCGTCATCGACTGCCGGGGGGTGCGCGGCTTTTTCATTTTCAAAATAAGGCGGAAATATCGAAGCGGCTTCTCTGGTCGTTGCATTCGCCAACAGAATGCTGCCGCCAACAAACAAAAGAAGACAGGACACGGCGAAGATGAATTTGCGTATTCCGTTGGGCTCTACCGATCTGTAGTCGTGGTCATAGCGATGGTAGCGGGTTTGATTGTCATCAAGACGCTCACGATCCGCCAGAAGCAGAATCTGGCGGGCATAGTGGCGCGCCCACGGCGGCACTTCACTATCGATCATGTAAGCCCGAAACAGTTCATCAATCTGCTCGACCGGCAGGTCTTCGCCATACCATTCCCGATAGGCAAGTTGCAGCAGTTGGAATTCTCCGACCTGGAGGCAGTTTGCTGCCCGGGCGATAGCCGTTTTCTCCGGATTCTGAAGTTCTTCTCCGTCCGGACGTAGCAGGGTGTTCCATAAACCCCAACCCATGTTGTGGACCTTTCACCCCGCTGTTATCCTTGGATGCCTACAGAATAATCTAAATTCCACTGAATTGGCATCACAATTTGGTCATCAAATCTGGTCTGCCAATAGGGTTCTGTGGAAACTGTGAAAAGACGTGTAAGCTGCGGGCCTTATCGAGGAGAAAGAACGCTTATGGTCAAACGTATATTTGATCGCCGCGGGCGGCAGAACTGGGATGCGCACCGGCTTGAATCCGAGAACCGCCGGATGCGTGAGCGTCGCACCAAAAGCGATCGCCGTATCCATCAGCGCAGACAGGACAACCCGTGGCCGAATGAGGTTGTTGGTGATGAGCAGCGTATTGCCGAGCGGCGTGTAATCGCCCGTCGAAGCGGACCCGAAGCCGCCGCGGTGAGCCGCCTGAACAGCTCCGCTCCTTCCGCGACGATAGAGACGGATCATCTGGGTCAACAATCAGGCCCCAGTCTTTTGTCTGGAACGTTGCTCCTGGAGGCGATAACGAGGCTGTCACAGAAGAACGTGGAATGGATCGCGGTTCTGGGCGGCGATCAGTACCCGGCAGGCATTCTTTCACAGCGTGATGTCATTCAGGCGATTGCGCAGCACGGCGATCTGGCCCTGTCGGAACCTGTATCCAGATTTATGACTCCCCTGACATAGGGAAGAGAAAAATCGTCTTATCAAACGCCGGAAAATAACCGCAAACCTGAATTTCGCTGATGTTTTGGCAAAACCGCGCCACCTTGATAAGCTATGGCGGAGTTCGGGGTATTTGGAATAGTTTGGGGGGCCGTCGCACGTGCATGCAAAGTCTGTCAACCCGAACCAAAAGCGATGCGCTCTGGCCGGGATTGCGTTGGCCGCAGCGATCATCGGCCTATTGCTCCCCAAAAACCTGCCTTTTGTACAACTCGCGGAATATTGGCTTTATGATGTTCGGGTTGGGTTCCTCACACCACCCCGGCCCCCGCACCCCGATATCATTCTGGTCACGGTGACAGAAGATACGTTGTCAAACCTGCCTTTCCGTTCACCGCTGGATCGCCGGTTTCTTGGCAACGTTATCAACCATCTGATCGCCAGCGGCGTTCGTGTAATCGGCGTCGATTCTCTGTTTGATCAGGCCACAATTGCCGAAGATGATCTATTCCTGCATCAGGTGCTACGCAAGGCAACGGTCCCGGTCCTCGTCGGAGAGGCAGCGCCCCAAACTTTTCTCACAAAAAAGCAGCGCGCCTTTCAAAAGGCATTCCTTAACGGACTGAACACCGGTTATGTCAACCTGATCACCGATGCTGACGGAACCGTGCGACGGGCTTATCGGGGACAGCAGGGGCCGGGTGGGTGGCGGCCTGGGCTCGCTGATGGAATCGCCGGATTGCTCGGCATCCAATCAGATCATGAGGTTCGACCGATTGCTTTTTATCCAGCCCTGGAAGGCAAACGGATGTTCAATGCGTTCCGTAGTTTTCCAGCCCATAATGTTCCCCTGCTGCCGAAGGCATGGTTCAAGGACAAGATCGTAATTATTGGCGCGGAGCTCACTCTGGATGATCTCCATTTAACGCCGTTTTCCAGAACCGCCGGGAAGGTGCCTGGGGTGTACGTTCATGCCTATGCGTTGGCGCAAATTCTCGACCAACGGCATATTGAGACCCCGTCCATTTTAATTCAGGTTGTTCTGGTCTCCGCTCTCTCGATCCTTGGTGTTGTACTGGCCTTGGCCCGTTGGCCCATATATCTCCGCTGGGCGGGGATCGTCCTGCTCCTGATTGTATGCTGGGGGGCGAGCATAGAGGCCTACCGGCGCGGCGGGATCATGCTTCCACTCGTTCCCCCGACGCTCTCGCTGCTTTTTGCCGCCGGACTTGCAACCATCTATCTCGGTTATCAGGAACGCCAGCAAAAACGCTTTCTTCGTGAAGCTTTTTCGCGTTATGTCTCGCCTAATCTGGTCAACGATATTGTCAAGAACCCCGATCAGTTGGAACTGGGAGGTCAACGCCGGTACCTGACCTTCGTATTCACAGACCTTGCAGGATTTACCAGCCTTGCCGAACAACTGGACCCTGCGGACATTGTCGGGTTGCTGAACGGCTACATTGACGGCATGTGTGCCATTGTTTTTCAACATGGCGGAACGATTGACAAGATCGTGGGTGACGCCGTCACCGCCTATTGGGGGGCTCCGCTCGAACAGGAAAACCAACGCCAGAACGCCGTTGCCTGCGCCCTTGAGATGGATCGTTTTGCCGAAGAATACAGGCGGCAAAATGTAACACGGGCCGGTATGCTTGGCATAACCCGCATTGGCATCAATTCCGGTATGGCGATTATCGGTAATTTTGGGGGCGATACATTTTTCGATTACACGGCACATGGCGATATGGTCAATACCGCGGCTCGGCTGGAGGGAGCCAACAAGTATCTGGGGACACGCATCTGTGTTGGTAAAGAGACCCGGAACGGTTGCCCGCAAATAAGTTTTCGTTCGGTCGGCGCCCTGATTCTCAAGGGGAAGTCGGAAGCGATCAACGTGTTTGAACCTGTTCCGCACATGGATCAGGAAAGCCTGGATCGTTTCGAAAACGCTTACGCCTGCATGGAAAGCAGGGGTGATGAGGCTGAAGTTCTTTATAAACAACTGATTGCCGAATTTCCTAACGATCCAGTGTGCAAACTCCACTACGAACGGCTAACGGCGGGTGAGCGCGGGATCGTCATCACGATGGCCGGAAAATAAGTGCATGCGTCACCTGCCGGATGATAAGATGGCGCTCCGGTTCTTGGGAAATATGTAATGCCGCGACCTGAGGTTTTTTCAATCCGCGCCCTGCTGCGTGAACACGTGCTGCTTCGCGATCTTCCGGAGGCGGAGCTCGACAAGCTGGGGACGCTGGCGAAAGTGCGCTCCTATGATGCGGGCCAGACCATTTTTATGAAAGGCGACAGGGCGCGCGGCATGATGGTGGTTCTGGAAGGCGGAGTGCGGATCGGGGCGAGTTCTCCGGAAGGCAAGGAAGTCGTGTTGAACACCATTCACCCCGGCGAGGTTTTTGGTGAAATTGCCTTGATTGATGGCATCGAACGTACTGCGGACGCCATCGCCATGGAAGCGACAGAACTGTTGATTCTGGACCGCAAGGATTTCCTGCCGTATCTGGAGAGTAACCCGAACATCTGTATTCGTATGCTCCAGCTAATGTGCAAACGTATCCGCACAACCAGCGAACAACTCGAAGATTTCAGTTTCCTTGATCTGCGCCACAGGCTTGCCAAGCGGTTAGGCTATCTGGCATCGACTGACTATGCGGAAACGGATGGGGAGAACAAATTCGTCATCAAAATCACTCAACAGGACCTGGCCGCCATGATGGGAACGACACGCGAAGCGGTTAACAAACAGCTCCGGATCATGATTGACGAAGGGCTTATCGAGCAGCAGCGCGGGGCCATTGTTGTCAATGGTCCGGACAAGCTTGAATCCGTGCTGGCGGAAGAAAAAACCTCATCCACGACGGGGAAATTCTGTTAGCGTTTCAGCGAGAAGAACGGTGCGGGCGCGAGAATTTTGTTTTTCTGTTCGGTCAGATAACCGGCCTCGGCGCTTAGGTTAAGATAATTTTTCCAGTCGGGGTCCGCCTGCATTGCGGCCCGTTTCGATTCACGGTCTGCGGCGCTGTCGTAAACCCAAATGTGAACGTAAGAATTTACGTCTCCAGTTTCAGTCGCCGCATACAGCAGCGGCTCGCCCAAATAACGAACTTGAGCAACGAGGCCGTTTTCCTCATAGAGCTTCATTTGCTTTTTGAGGGTGCCGGGATGACAGCGGTAGGTGCGGTGATCGAAAATCAATAGAGTCTCCTTTTGCTCAAGTCGAAACGGTTTCTTGGCCAGCCGTTACCAAAAAGGATGCAAAAAAAGAGCGCCTGCGGCAAGCTTCTATAAGATGAACGAGGATATTGTCCAGTGAACCATCTGGGCGCCGCGAGACTTAGCTCCCCGGTTGAATGTTCCCAACCACACGGCCCACCCGGTTGGAAATATCGGGGATCAGGACATCGTCAAGGGCTTGAGTTTCGGCCTCCTCAAGAATGTTCAACATCTTCAGCAAATGACCGACCGCGACCGGTCCGGCGCGCATTGCGCCATCCTCGACCTTTAACGCCGCGCCGAAACCGGTTTCCGGTAAGGCTATGGCGTAGACACCTTCAGCGCCGCCTTTGACCAGGACCCGTCCATGGGTTGCGTCGATCATTCGCGTCGAGAATCCGTCGCTACCTTCGATCATAAAGGGAGCCGCTGTCATTGCCCGACGGACACGCGCGCAAGCATTTTGGAGTTTGCTTGAGGGTTTTCCCGGGGGGCGGGTCAGCGAGGCAAGGTGCGCCATGCCCATGGCCAGATTGAATAGAGGTACGGCAATCGTGGGAATTCCGCAGCCATCGATACCGACCGGGGCCTTTGACAGGTTGAGGCCGCAAACAGAGGAAAAAATCTTGCGTACATGCTTTTGGACGGGATGATCGATGTCGATATAACCCTTCGTCGGCCATCCCAGATGCCTGGCGAGAGTCAAAAATCCTGCATGTTTGCCGGAACAATTATTGTGAAGGGGACTGGGGGCCTGTCCGGCACGATGCAGATTCCGCGTTGCAGTCGACCCATAAGGCAGGTGTATTCCGCATTCCAGGTCGGCCTCGCTGCACCCAATCCGTTGTAGCCATGTGCCCACGGCGGCAACATGGCAGGGCTCTCCGGAATGACTTCCACAAGCTACGGCGACTTCGCTGTCGGAGACCTGAAGCGCCTCCGCTGCCCCGGATTCTATAAATGCCAATGCCTGAATTGGTTTGATGGCAGAGCGCGGAAAAACCACGGCATTGATGTCGCCTGCCTGCAAAATGATCTGACCGTCAGTGTTGGTGACGACCATGCGAACCTTATGGCGGCTCTCGATGTATCCACCGCGTGTAACTTCAATGGACAGTGGCGCGGATGGGTCAGTTTTATTCGGTCCGGTCATCATTTCTACTTTCAGTTAACGCCCTGCAGCTAACGTCACACCGACCGTCATCCGGCTGGAGACAATATCATCAAACCAAGGGCGACACGTAAAGATGGGGAATGCCGCCCCCCACATGTCGCCCGCATTCCCCACAGTCTAATTCCACCAGGAAACTATTAACGAACCGGCATCGCGTACATGAGCCCCCCTTTGGTCCACAGGGAATTGATGCCACGCGGCAGTTGCAGAGGCGTGTTGAGGCCGACGTGGCGTTCGAAGATCTCGCCGTAATTTCCGACCTGTTTGATGATGTTGTATGACCAGTCGTTAGGCAGGCCCAGGGCGGTGCCCATTTCCGATTCCAGCCCGAGCAGGCGCTTGACCACAGGATTGGTGCTGTTGGCTTTTTGGTCATCAACGTTTTTCGACGATACACCAGCCTCTTCCGCCTCAAGCATGGCGAATACCGTCCACTTGACGATGTCTCCCCACTGGTTGTCACCGTGACGGACAACCGGTCCCAACGGTTCCTTGGAAATTATTTCCGGTAAAATCATGTGTTCGCTGGGATTATTCAGCTTCAGGCGCTGTGCTGCAATTCCGGACTGATCGGTGGTATAGACATCACACCGTCCAGCGTCGTAGGCGGCAACGGTCTCGTCGGCTTTTTCGAACACGACCGGTTTATAATCCATGTTGTTGGCCCGGAAATAGTCGGCAACGTTGAGTTCTGTGGTTGTACCTATACCAACGCAGACGCTGGCACCGCTCAGCTCCTTGGCGCTTTTGACGCCGAGACTTTTTCGAACCATGAAGCCCTGACCGTCGTAGTAGGTGACAGCAGTGAAATCGAGACCAAGCGCGGTGTCACGGACCAGGGTCCAGGTGGTGTTTCGCGACAGCATGTCGATTTCGCCGGACTGCAAAGCGGTGAACCGTTCCTTTGACGATAGCGGCGTATATTTGACCTTGTTGGCGTCACCAAAAATCGCGGCGGCAACGGCGCGGCAGACATCAACATCAAGACCGGTCCAGTTACCTCTGGTATCCGGGTTTGAGAAACCGGGCAGACCCTGGCTTACGCCACATTGCAGGAAACCCTTGCTCTTAACCGTATCCAGGGTGCTGGCTGAAGCGGCTGAAGACGTGATGGCGACGACGGCGGCGATTGATAGAGTGTATAATGCTTTTTTCATAACTTAATATTCTCCTACTCCTGATGGATGAGCCCGGTCGTACCCTTTTTAGGGACAATCACGGGCTTCTTTATCTCCCGGGCGACAGGGGACATGTGTCCCGGCCAGCTCGCTGGTCTTGTCCGGCTGCGTCAAGGTTTTGCAACCTCGGCAGCAAGGGCATAATGGATAAGCATGCTTCATACAGTCAAATTCATAATTAGACATAGTTCATGCCTAAATATTATAATTTGATTCCATCATATCGTGACCGAAAAATCTTATGAGGGAGCAGCCAATTGATGAACATTCGTCAACTCGAGGCGTTCAGGGCATTCATGATCACACGAAGCGTGACGGCTGCGGCTGAAAGCCTGGGCATTACCCAGCCCGCCACAAGCAGGCTATTGGCTGTGCTTGAACAGAATGTCGGATTTGCCCTGTTCAAACGGGAGAAACGCCGCCTGCAACCGCTGCCCGAGGCGACGTTTCTGAACGACGCCATCGAACGGGCGTTCAGCGGCTTGGAGACCATATCTCAAGCAGCGCTTGATATTCGCAACCTGAAGACCGGCCAGCTTCGTATTGCCTGTCTTCCCGGTCTGGCCGTGCACCTAATGCCCAGGTTGCTGACGGAATTTCTGACTGAGCGGCCAAACGTATCGGTATCCCTTCAGCCGCGTAGCTCACCCAAAATTCATGAATGGATTGCGGATGGGCATTTTGACCTTGGACTGGCGGAAGCCCGCCCGGGGTACCCGGGAATTGAGGTGGAAAACCTGACCTTCCGCTGTGTCTGTGTTGTGGCGAAGGGACACCATCTGGAAAGCAAGCGGGTGATTACAGCCCGTGATCTGGACGGGTTACCCTTCATCGCCCTTAATCGTAATCATATGATTAGTGGTCCAATACAAGCCGCCTTCGACGCGGCTCAGGCCGACTGGAATGTTCGGGTTGTAACACGCCTGTTCGGTCCGGCGTGCGGTTTTGTCGCCGAAGGTGGCGGTGTTTCCATCGTCGATCCCTTGACCGCAGCCGATTATGAGCGTTGGGGCGTGGTGGCGAAAAAGTTCGAACCAGCCATTCCCGTTGAAATCAGCATGATGTACCCGGCTAACCGACCGCGTTCGCGCCTCGTTCAGGTTTTTGCCGCCGCCTTCAAATCGACCGTCGCATCCTATCAATAGGAGTAAACCCCGCAGTCGATTACGTCCGAATTACAGGTTGAACAGGGTCATGAGGGTGACGATCGTCGCCAACGCCGCCAAACCATAACAGATCGTCAACACAACGGTATCGGCGCGAATGCCGAAATCGTGCGCCGTGATGCGCAAACGGTGTGCGGCATGCCAGACCGGAAAAAAAACTGTCAGGAATACCAGGCCCTTGGCGATAGGGTTCTGGACGGCGGCAAGGACCCGTTCATAGGCCAGCGCATCAGCAGGCAACAGGCCAAAGGCGATAGCCAGTCCGGTGACGAAAATCATGACCGGTGTAATGAAGGCCGCGAACGTGCCGCCTGCGGCGAACAGGGACCAGACAACGGGTTTATGCGAACGGGCCATGCTTATATCCCCACCAAATACAGGATCAATGCCGAAACCAGAACCCACCCGGCATAGTGGGCGCCGATAATGACGCCGCCAGGAAGCTGGGTTTGCCCGAATTGCAGGGGCATGGCCTTGGGCGTGACGTTGAACCATGTTGTCGTGTGGTACAGCGCAAAGGCGAGGGCGAGCAGATGGAACACGATACTGACCGGGGATTGCAGAGACTCAAGGAACGAAATCCACGCTGCGGCACCCTCGGACAGTCGCAACAGCCCGATGACGACAACGGCACTATAGGCGCCGATCAAAATACAACTGACCTCACGCGCCATATAGCGAATGTAACGCGGTTGCGCGAGCCACCATGAGGAGGTTGAGGTAGTTCGAACGTATGGCTTGCGGCTCATCAATCCCTCCGGGGTAAAATCAGGTCCTTGAAGTAGTCGATAGTGCTGGCAATCTTGGTCTGCTGAATTGCCCCGGCCGGGTCAACGTGTTCTGGGCAGACGTCGGAGCAGGCGCCGACGAAGCTGCATTCCCAGATGCCCTCGTTACTGGCAACCACATCCTGCCGGGCGCGCCGTCCGACATCGCGGGAATCCAGATTGTAACGGTGCGCCAGCGCCAGCGCCGCCGGGCCGACAAAACCTTCGTTGTGGGCGTATTGCGGGCAGGCGGCATAGCAAAGCGTGCAATTGATACAGAGCGTGTACTGTCGGAATTTTTTCAGCTGTGCGGGAGACTGTAAATAAGAACCGTTTTCGACCGCCTTTTTCTCACGGGGTAACAGATACGGCTTCACCTTGCCCAGCTTGTTCATGAAGTCGTCCATGACAACGACCAGGTCACGTTCAATGGGGAAGTTGGCGAGCGGTTCGATGCGGATTGTTTCCGGCAGGTCACGCAGAAAAGTTTTGCATGACAGTGCGGGTTCACCGTTGATCATCATGCCACAACTGCCGCAGACCGCCATATGACAGGACCAGCGGTAACTCAGGGTGCGGTCGAGGTTGTCTTTGACGTAATTGATGGCGTCGAGCACGACCCAATCTTCCTGACAAGGCACTAGATAGATCTGAAACGACGGTTGTTGATCGGTTTCAGGATCATAACGGAGAATTTCCAGTTCGACTTGGCGCTCGTTCATTTCGACTCACCTCCGTAAACACGTGCGCCGGGCTTGGATCGGGTGATGACCACATCGCGATAGTCGATACGCGGCGCTTCACGGGCGTCATAATGGGCAAGCGAATGTTTAAGGTAGGTTTCGTCGTTTCGTTCCTTGAAATCAAGTCGCTGGTGCGAGCCCCGGGATTCTTTTCGATTGAGCGCCGAAGTGGCGATGGCGCCCGCGACATCAATCATGGCCCCCAGTTCAAGCGCCTGTATCAGGTCGGTGTTGTAAACGTTGCTCTTGTCTTCGAGTTCAACACGGGCATAACGGTCGCGTAAGTCATTCATAACGGCGCAGCTACGGTTGAGGGACTCTTCCGTCCGATAAATTCCCGCGCCAGCTTCCATGGTGATGTTCATCTCGCGCCGCAGACCGGCAATACTTTCGCCGCCGCCAACATTCAGGAACAGCTTGCGAACCCGATTCTGCGCGATCTGCGCCTGTTCACGAATTGCAGTCTCGTCGGTGTGTGATCTGGACGCCGCTGCCAGCTTGGCCGCGCCCCGTCCGGCGCGCGCACCAAACACCAGAAGCTCAGTCAGCGAATTTGAGCCCAGCCGGTTGGCCCCATTGATACTGACACAGGCGCATTCGCCCGCCGCAAACAGGCCGTCAAGGCTGGTTTTAGCCTCAATATCGCAGTCAATGCCGCCCATGGTATAGTGAACCACCGGGCGTACCGGGATCGGCGCATCAACCGGATCGATGCCGACGTAACTGATCGCCAAATCACGGACCATGGGCAGGCGTTCGTTGATCATCTTTTCACCCAGATGCCGTAAGTCGAGGTGAACAACGTCACCGTGCGGCGTGTCGATGGTGCGGCCTTTCTGGTGTTCGTGCCAAAAAGCCTGGCTGAGACGGTCACGGGGACCAAGTTCCATGGCCTTCTTGCGCGGCCACGGATCGGGCGGGCCGAGGTCATAATCCTGCAAATAGCGATAGCCGTCCTTGTTGACCAGAATCCCGCCTTCGCCGCGCGATCCTTCAGTGATCAAAATGCCGGTGCCGGGCAGTCCGGTCGGGTGGTACTGGATGAACTCCATGTCTTTCAGTGGCACGCCGGCGCGGTAAGCCATGGCCATGCCATCACCGGTCTTGATGGCGCCATTGGTCGTGAACGGAAAAATTCGCCCGGCACCACCAGTGGCGATAATCACCGCCTTGGCCCGGAACAGACGTAACTGCCCGCTCCGCATCTCAATCGCCGCAACTCCGCAGCATCGTCCGTCAACGACCAGCAGGTCGGTCGAGTAAAACTCGTCATAACGCTTAATCGCGGGGTACTTGAGCGAGGTTTGGAACAAAGTGTGCAACATATGAAAGCCGGTTTTATCTGCCGCATACCAAGTGCGTTCAACTTTCATGCCGCCGAACGGGCGTACGGCAACGCCGCCGTCTGAATCACGGCTCCACGGGCAACCCCAGTGCTCCATCTGGGTCAGTTCCTTAGGCGCCTGCTCGACGAACAGGTCAACCGCGTCCTGATCACACAGCCAGTCACCGCCGGTGACGGTATCGTTGAAGTGATTATCAAGACTGTCATTGTCCTTGGCGACTCCGGCGGCTCCGCCTTCGGCGGCAACGGTATGGCTGCGCATGGGATAGACCTTGGATAATAGGGCGATATCAAGGTCCGGATTTTCTTCGGCAATGGCGATGGCGGCTCTCAGCCCGGCACCCCCGGCACCAACGATGACAATGTCCGTTGTGATCATGTCCATCGTCATCACTCCGTCACTTCCAAATTCTTCGGGGTGGCACCCCCAAGCATGCTGCTGATCATAATGAATTGATGCATTCAGGAAAATGACTTGGGTCAAATATGTGGTGATATTCTGAATGGCCGAAGCGTGCGGATATTTTTGAAAGCAACGGTATATAGTAGGTGTAAAGAGGTTATAGGCATATCTTAACTCCCGTCAGTTGGTATATGGTTGCTTTAAAATCAAGACTATCCTAAGACCGCATAATGGATAGGTTCCACGCTTTTGGGGTGACTGGTTATGCCGGGGACAGACCTCGCGTCGTCACCAGATTGATCGATATTTTTGCCCTATTACAAGCCGGCAAAATATCGCGGAGAAATCGCAGACGCCATCGTCCAGCGCCCTTCATTGGCAGGACGCAAGGCAAGGTTCTCGGTAACCAACAAATTTTTATGTTGCCGTAAATTTAAGCCAGCAATGCAATTCAATTGAAAGTTTCAGTGAAGATGGAAAACGTAATTGCAAAGCTGCTGGGTGTGTTTGTCTCGATGGCGAAATTGAATATTTTATGTCGAAAAAAGCTGCATCAACTCATGCGGTTATGCGCCATAGGCGTTGGAATTTTTGCCCTTGTCGCGTCCACTGCCAATGCTGAGCCGTTTCAGTTGTCGTCATCAATGCCTGTGTCCGCTCCGGTTGGGTATTCCAGCGTCCTCGAAGATAAAACAGGGGCTCTATCAAGCGCTGAGGTTATCCAGGGGCGGCACGATTCTGAATTTCATGCGCTGTCGGGAAACAGATCGTCGATGGGGATTACATCGTCAGCGTGGTGGGTGAAGTTCGAAGCCTTCAATCCCACTGATCAGTCGATCAAGTGGGTCCTCAACGTTCCTTTTCCGTCAACCGATATTGTCGATGCCTATCACATCCCGGAAAGCGGATTACCGGAGACCTTTTTGCTTGGTGATACCCGCCCGCTTTTTGAACGCCCGTTACCAGGCGAGGGTTTCGCAATCCCGCTGGTAACCCAACCCAAATCACACAGCACAATCTATTTGCGGCTTAAATTCGCTTCGTCGGGCGCCATCGATACGTATTTCGAAATTTCTTCACCGGAGAGTTACACGGAAAGCCAAAGGGTAACGGGTATGATTCTCGGTTTTCTTATGGGCGGTGCGCTGTTGATGTTTATCTATAACGCGGTCATCTTTTTAGCCGTCAAATCTAAAGTATACGTCTGGTATCTGCTCTATCTCTCCGCTGTTTTGGCGACGTTCATAACGACGACAGGATTGGGGAACCGGTTCTTGTGGTCTCATACCTCCATCCTTGGTGACGCGATGCCGGTATTAGCGGCGTCATTTCTGTTTTTGTTTGCGGTGCAATTTTGTCGGGTATTGCTGGATTCGCGCCGTATTGCTCCCAGGGTTGATCGATTATTATTGGTTTTTATTGCCCTGTTTTTAGGTTCGGTCCTCATATATTTCGCCGGATACCGGGGCCTGGCCATCAAAATCACACTGAGTGTCGGGATGGGGCTAGGCATCCTTCCTGTCGTCGGGGCCTGGTTGTGGATGCAGGGCAGCCGCATTGCCCTGATCTTTACATTGGCCTGGAGTGTCTGGGCCATTACCGTCACGACCATGATTGCCCGTTACCTGGGTTTGGTTCCTTCCAATGATTTTACGCTGCGCGCGGCATGGGTTGGAATAATTGTTGAAGCAATGCTGTTTGCCTTGGCCCTTGCTGATCGAATTCGAATTTTACAAATTGAAAAAGAAGGTGCCGAAAGAGGTGAGCGCCTTGCCCTAGAGCGTTCCAAAGCGGAACTGGAACGCCTGGTGGAAACCCGGACCGCAGAAATTCAAAGTCAAAACCAAGAGTTGGCCAGTTTAAGTAAACAGAAAGATAGATTTTTTTCCATCATCGCTCATGACCTGATCGGCCCCTTTAACTCTTTAATTGGACTCTCTGGCCTACTGGTGGCGGGGGGCGACTCCTTAATGCGCAGCAAGATCAGGGAGTACAGCCAAGATTTGAACACAACGGCAACTAACCTCTATAAATTGGTAGAAAACCTGTTGTCCTGGGCAATGTTACAACAAGGTAAACTTAAGTTTTCACCCGTCAAACTGAATATTCAAGACAGTGTTCAGTCCAGCATAGATATATTTAAAGCGGCAGCTTCGCAGAAAGACATTACCATTCACTATTCAGACAGTTCGCTGAATTCCGCACGTTCACCGATTTTCGTCCGGGCGGATAGGCAAATGGTCGATATCATTACGCGAAATCTGCTTAATAACGCCATCAAATTTACGCATGCCGGAGGGAAGGTCAGTTGCTATCTGGAGCCGAATGCCCATTGGGTTAACGTCAGTATACATGACAATGGTATCGGGATGACGCCGGAACATATCGGACTCTTATTCGATCTGGGGGAAGTAACCAATAAATTGGGGACTGCGGGTGAGGGTGGGACAGGTCTCGGGCTGCAATTGTGTAAAGAAATGGTCGAATTGCATGGAGGCCAGATAGAAATCAAGAGTGAGAGAGAAAAAGGTTCAACATTTAGTTTTACCTTGCCCATGGAAGCCAGTGCCCAGTCAATCAATTGACCTGTTTCTGCATACCCCAAAAATTCTAACCATTTAAAGGCTGGTTTGGTTCAGCCCTCTGACGAGCCCGGCGATCTCATGAACTTTGAGCGGTTGTCGTTCGTTCGGGTTATAGGGATTAGCTGGTTCACAGTGACAACAGACCCTGTGTCTTTCAGGGGGTGTTCAGCAAGTCGCTTGAATCAGGCGAAATACATGTCCCTGTTTATTTTCCACAAAACCATTGTGGGAATTTTTTAATTCCGGTAATTTGGTACTTGAAAACATATATAAAAATAATTTGCGGAATTGAGAGGCTTTAAATCAGGAAGGAGAATCAGGATGAAATCACTTTTCAAGTGGGTGGGGCTGATGGCCCTGGGTACAGTTGCGGCAGCTGGTGTGGCGCCATCAGGTGCCCAGGCAGGAGACACCATCAAGATCGGTTCATTTTTGGCCGTTACCGGTGGTGCATCATTTCTAGGCGATCCGGAAAAGAAAACGCTGGAGATGTATGTTGACAAGATCAACGCGGATGGCGGCGTTCTCGGTAAGAAACTTGAGCTGATTGTTTATGATTCCGGTGGCAGCCCGAAGAAGGCAGTCCCCTTCGCCAAACGTCTGATCAATGATGACAAGGTCGATATCATTCTTGCCGGCTCGACAACCGGAGCGACCATGGCCGTAATTCCCGTCGTTCAGAAAGCCGGAATTCCCTTTATTTCCTTTGGCGGCGCTGGAGTCATCATCAACCCGGTAAAAAAATGGGTCTTCAAAACACCCCACACCGACACCTTGGCGGTACAGAAAATCTTTACCGATATGAAAGCGCGGGGTATTTCCAAAATCGGGCTGTTGTCCGGGAGCGGTGGTTTCGACAAGTCATGCCGCAAAAACGTCCAGAAGCTGGCGCCGGGCGCGGGCATAACACTGGTTGCCGACGAAACCCACGGCAAGGGTGATACGGACATGACGGCGCAGATCACCAAGATCAAAAATGCAGCGGGCGTGCAGGCCATGATGTATTGCGGATTTGGTGCGGCAACGTCCATCGTCGCCAAGAACTTCAAGCAGCTGGGCGTCGGCATACCGCACTATCAGACCCATGGGTCCGCTTCGAAATCGTTCATCAAGAATGCCGATGGCGGTGCGGAAGGTGTACGTCTTCCCGCAGCGGCTTTGGTCGTCGTCGACGCTCTGCCAGCGTCACACAAACAAAAGAAAGTCGCCAGTGCGTACAAGAAAATGTACGAATCAAAAACCGGAAGCGAAATTTCGTCCTTTGGCGGGCATGCCTATGACGGCCTGATGATTGCCATTGAAGCCATTAAGCGAGCGGGCTCGACAGACAAAGCGGCGGTCCGTACTGAAATTGAAAAAACCAGCAATTTCATTGGCGTTGATGGGATCTATACTATGTCACCAACCGATCATTTGGGTCTGGACGAAGCGTCCTTCGTAATGGTCGAAGTGAGTGGCGGGGATTGGAAGATGCTTAAGTAAGCCAGAAATTTCAGCAGACATCGGCTCCCTCATTTTCTTATGGGGGAGCCGCTTTTTTCAGGCATAATCCAGCATATGTTCGCGGAACTCCTGCAGTTTTTGTTTTCCGGCTTAACCGTTGGCGCCATTTACGCGCTCGTCGGTCTAGGCTTTGCAATCATCTACAATGCTAGCCATGTGATCAATTTTGCCCAAGGCGAATTTATCATGCTGGGTGGCATGGCGACGGTATATTTTATCGATCTCGGGGTGCCGATGCCGGTTGCCATTCTTCTGGCTGTTGTGCTGACTGTGATTGTCGGGTTTGCGCTGGAAAAATTTGCCGTCGAACCTGCCCGGGATGCACCCATCGTTACCCTGATTATCATCACCATCGGGGCCTCCATTTTTCTGAGGGGTTCGGCCCAAGTCATTTGGGATCGTAATTTTCATAGCATGCCGGCGTTCTCAGGCAGCACCCCAATCCTGATCGGCGGTGCGTCCATCCTGCCGCAGAGCCTATGGATTCTGGGCAGCACCGTGGCCATCGTGATTGCGCTGCATCTGTTTTTCAATCGCACCATGATGGGCAAGGCGATCATTGCGACGTCGCATAATCCACTGGCGGCGCAGTTGATGGGCATCAACACACGTATGGTTCTGTTGATGAGTTTTGGTCTTTCCGCATTATTGGGTTCCTGCGCCGGAATCCTGATTGCCCCCATATCACTGACCTATACGGGCGTTGGTATTATGCTTGGGTTAAAGGGGTTTTGCGCGGCTGTCCTGGGGGGGCTTGGCAAACCCATGGGGGCCATTGCCGGGGGCCTGATTGTTGGCATCAGCGAAGCCATGACGGCGGGTTATTTGTCGTCGGCCTACAAGGATGCCGTCGCTTTTATCATCATTCTGGCGGTCCTGTTCTTTATGCCGAACGGTCTGTTCGGTGGGCGGGAGACTGAACGGGTATGAATACCCTGGCCCGACCCGAAACCGGGGGACTGCTGGTCCTCGCCTTGATTATCGCCATTCTGCCGGCTTTCCTGCCCAACAGTTTCTATTTTGATGTCGTCATCCTGGTTGGCATCAATGCGATCGTTTGCGTCGGGCTCAACCTGTTGATCGGATACGCCGGACAGATTAGCCTGGGGCACGCCGGGTTTTTCGCGCTGGGAGCCTATTTTTCCGGAATTCTGGTCAGCAACCATGGCTGGCCGCCACTAGGAGCCCTGCTGACGGGGGCCCTGTTCGTCGGTGCGCTGTCTTATATTCTTGCTCGACCGATCATGAAGCTGCGTGGACATTACCTGGCGATGGGGACGCTGGGCATGGGGATCGTCATATCCATTGTGCTTAATCAGGAAGGCGAGTTGACCGGTGGTCCAGACGGTATGCCGGTTTATGGATTTTCCGTGATGGGTTGGGAACCAAGCAATGAGCTTTCATGGTACTGGATGGTCAGCGGATTTTTGTTGGTCGCCGTGTGGCTGGCTCTGAATTTGATTAATTCACCGGTTGGCCGGGCCCTGCGCGCCGTACACGGATCGGAAGTCGCGGCCTCGGTCGCCGGGGTCGACGTTGAGCGCTACAAAATCCTGGTGTTTGTTGTTTCCGCCGTCTTCGCCAGTATCGCCGGTAGTCTGTTTGCCCATTACTCCGGGTTCCTGACCCCGTCAGAAGCGGACTTTTTCCATTCAATCGAACTGGTGACCATGGTTGTGCTTGGCGGCATGGCTTCGGTGTTCGGCGCCGTTGTCGGTGCGGCTGTTCTGACTACCCTGCCACAGTTGCTGACGGTCTTTCACGATTATGAAATGCTGGTTTTTGGTGCGGTGATGATGGTGACCATGATTTTCATGCGCCGTGGTCTGGTGCCGACTTTGCAGTCCCTGTTCAGGAGACTGCGCCGATGAGCCTGCTTCGCGTTGAAAATTTGAGCCGGGAATTTGGCGGCATTCATGCCGTCGAAGATCTCAATTTTACCATCAATCCTGGTACCATCCATTCTATCATTGGTCCCAACGGGGCTGGAAAAACAACTCTGTTTAACCTGATCACCGGGGTTTATACGCCAAGCACGGGCCGCATTTTTTTTGATGATCATGAAATTACCGGTGTGCCGACGTTTGAACTCGCCGGACACGGCATTTCACGCACCTTCCAGAATCTGCAAATATTCTTCAACATGAGTGCTGTCGAAAACGTCATGGTGGGCAATCATTTAAAAACGGACAGCCGGTTTTTGCCCGCTCTTTTTGGCTTCCTGTCAATTAGGCAGGGCGAGCGTGAATGCCGTGAGCGAGCCGAACAGATTATGTGCGACGTGGGGCTCAAACAATATATCGGCAGCGACGCAGATTCGATGCCCTATGGCGCCCTGAAGTGGTTGGAAGTCGCCCGCGCGCTGGCCAGTGAACCCAGAATGCTGTTGCTCGATGAACCGGCAGCGGGCTTAAATCCGTCTGAAACGCAAGAGATTGATGAATTGATCAAGCGTGTCGCCGACAAGGGTATTACGGTTGTTTTGGTCGAGCACGACATGAAGCTGGTGATGGGTGTATCGGATCATATCCTGGTTCTGGACAGCGGTCGCAAGCTGGCCGAAGGCACCGCGCAAGAGGTTCGCCAAAATCCGGACGTGCTGGAAGCCTATCTCGGTCACGGGCGCATGGAGCACTAGAATGCTGCTTGAAATCCAGAAATTGACTTGCCACTACGGCCGCATTCAGGCGCTTCGCGGCGTCGATGTCGATGTAGATGACGGTGAACTGGTCGCCCTTGTTGGGGCCAATGGTGCCGGTAAAACGACCCTGCTGCGGGCCATTTCCGGCGTTCAGCCGACGAGCGGTGGTTCCATTCGCCTGGGTGGGACAGCAGTTAACCAGATTTCGTCGTCCAGGCGCGTCAAGATGGGAATCAGCCAGGTTCCGGAGGGACGCCAGATGTTTGGCCCCATGACTGTTGAGGACAATCTGATGCTGGGGGCATTCACCCGCCATCGCGCCGAGGCGGAGGAAACCATTGAACGCATGTACCAACGCTTTCCCATCCTTAAGAAAAAACGCCATCAAATGGCGGGAACCCTGTCCGGCGGTCAACAGCAGATGCTGGCAATCGGCCGCGCCCTAATGGCGCATCCGCGCATACTGCTTCTAGATGAACCCAGTATGGGGCTGGCACCGTTACTGGTTGATGAGATTTTCGATATCGTCCATCAGCTACGCGAAGCCGGAACGACCATCTTTATGGTCGAACAGAATGCTTTCATGGCGCTGGAAATTGCTGATCGGGCATATGTTCTGGAAGCCGGGCGGATCACACTGTCCGGCACCGGTAAAGAGCTTCTGTCCAATGAGAAAGTCATTGAAGCCTATTTGGGAATTTAAGGCAGCCCTGATATTTTGTCCGTAACCACAAAAAGACCTGTTCCCCCGAGAGAGTTGCGGAGATAAGATAACATGGTCCTGATTGGGGCAGGTGAAAATTGGCCCATATGGGCTGACAGAGGAAAGGATCGGGTACGCATGTTTAGGAAAATTCTTGTTGCGACGGATGGCTCAAACCACGGAACAAAGGCGGTGGAAGCGGCTGCGGATCTTGCGGTTAAATATGGAGCGGAGCTGATTATTGGGCATATACTTTTGCACGGTGAACCGCCGTCAGCCTTTCGCCGGATGACGGAAGTCGAACACCTGGTCCGCGAGCCTTCGGTTCAAAAGCCCGATACCATGAACATAGCGAGCGGTCTAATCGCCTATGCCAGCCAGGCCGAACAGAACCGTGTCTCCCATGACGTTATGGAAGCGCTTGCCGGTCGAATAACCGATCATGCTACGGCGCTTGCCAAAAAGAAGGGGGTGGAAAAAGTTCACGCTGAAATCGCCCAGGGTGATACGACAAACCGAATTCTCAAAATGGCTGAAAAAGTTGATGCCGATTTGATCGTTATCGGGACCCGAGGATTTGGCCCTCTCAAGGCCCTGCTTTTGGGCAGCACATCACAGAAAATCAGTCAGTTGGCCACCTGTGCCTGTTTGACGATCAAGTAACCGGCAAGCAGCCGGGCGACCAGCGGTCCATAAGTCATGCAAAAGCTGTTGGCGCACGGGCGTCAGGAACGGGAGTACCTGCGCGGGAGATTTTCCTGGTGTATCGCCGTATTATCCGGTGTCAGTACCTCTTATAGATTTCCCGGGTGCCGTTCGGGCCGAACAGGGTGACATCATAGGCTTCCGGATCGCCACCTTCCATTCCTGGCGCACCGCCGGGCATTCCGGCGACAGCCAGTCCCGTCGCTACCGGGCGTTCTTTCAGCAGGCGCGCTACCTCCGGCGCCGGCACATGGCCCTCTATGGTGTAACCATCGACCTTGGCCGTGTGACAGGATTGTAAGTGCTTGGGGACACCCGCCATCTTTTTGATCAGATCAAGGTTTTCGACGTTTACGGTTTTCAGGGTATGGCCGTTGGCACGCATGTGATCGACCCATTTCGAGCAACACCCGCACCAGGGGGATTTGTAGACCGTGATCTCGGCGGCGGATACAGACCCTGGCAGGATTACGCCAATGAGGCCGACTGCTGCGATGGACCCGATAAACCAGGAAGTTTTGCGGAACTGGTTGTCTTTCATGTCACATTCCGTTCCTTCTGCATTAAAACCATAGGTGCCTTGTATCATAAACCTCAAAAAACAGAATTGATTCTGATCAAGTTTCTGGCACGGAGTGTCGGGATAGGACATCTGGAACTGCTGCAAAACAAAGCACCGGACGACCAGGCTCAAGGTCTGGTCCCGGGGTATTATCAATGATGTTGGTGTGATCTACTCCTTGGGCCTCATATCCCGTACCCGCACCGCCTTGCCTTCCGAGCGCGGAACTTCGCCCGGACCCAGAACAACCGTTCGGCAGGTTACGCCGATGCGGGACTTGATGATATGCACGACATTTTTGGCGATGTCATCGTATTCGCTGGGGCCGATATCGGGACTGGCCTCAATCTCGACCGTCAGCGTATCCATATTGCCTTCACGCTGAAGAACCAGTTGATAATGAGGTTCGATATGGGGTTGGCCGACCAGAACGGCCTCGACCTGAGAGGGGTAGACGTTGACGCCGCGAATGATCAGCATGTCGTCGTTGCGCCCGGTGATGCGCATGATCCGGGCGTGGGTCCGCCCGCATTCGCATGGGGCGGATTCCAACCGCGTAATATCGCGGGTACGATAGCGGATCATCGGTTGCGCCCATTTGGTCAGGGTCGTAATCACCAGTTCACCAACGTCGCCCATGGGCAGGACGTCACCGGAGTCGGGGTCGATGGTTTCAAATAGGAAACAGTCTTCCCAGCCGTGCAAACCGTTGCGGGCCTCAACACATTCGGCTGCGACGCCCGGTCCCATGATTTCCGACAGGCCATAAATATCAACCGCCTTGATACCCAATCGTTCGTCCAGCTGTTCACGCATCGCTTCCGACCAGGGTTCGGCGCCGAAGATACCGATCTTGACGGGCAGTTTCCGGATATCGACGCCCTCACGTTCGGCCACTTCGGCGATGTTCAGGGCATAGGAGGGCGTGGCACAGAGCACACGTGCGCCAAAATCCTCGAGCAGAACAATCTGGCGTTCGGTGAACCCGCCGGATACCGGCGTTACCGTGCAGCCCAGCGCTTCCGCGCCGTAATGCGCGCCAAGGCCGCCGGTAAACAGGCCGTATCCATAGGCGTTGTGAACCATGTCGCCCGGCAGTGCACCGGCGCAGGCCATCGAGCGCGCCATCAGTTCCGACCACGTATCCACATCTTCCTTTGTATATCCGACGACTGTCGGTTTGCCGGTGGTGCCCGATGAGGCATGAACGCGAAGTACTTGTTCTTGCGGAACGGCGAACATGCCAAACGGGTAGTTGGCCCGCAGATCGTCTTTCACCGTGAACGGGAATTTGGCGAAATCATCCAACGTCTTCAGGTCGTCCGGCGTGACCCCGGCTTCGGTAAAACTGTTTCTGTAATGATCGACATTGTCGTAAGCATGACGAACGATCTTCTGAAGTTTTTCCAGTTGCAGGCCCGCCAGTTGATCGCGTGGCATGGTCTCGATTTCAGGATTGTGTTTATGTGTTTTTAGCGTTGTGTCAGTCATTTTTCTCTCCCCATTACGTCTGCGTCCGTGACAGCGCCTAACCGGTTTTGCCACAGTCTCTGTCTGGGTCGTGACGCGCCTGATGCAGAACAGCGTCCACTTCCACCGACAGGGCATTCAAGTCGTCTTTCAGCCTGCGATTCCAGTCTCGGAACATGCGATTCAGTTTTTCCATACCGCGAATGCGCACCCTTCCATACCCCCGCGCCAGAACCGCCAGTCCCGCTGTGCGGCGCGCCAGATCGGCATCAGCCTTCATTGCGATCTCTACGGCGCTCAGCCACTGTTCAATTGCCGCCTGCTCAAGCTGATAGCGATATGTTCGTGGCCGCCATCCGCGGAGCCGGGCAAGGGCTTTTAATGACCCGTATCCGAAAGCGGTAGCCGTTGGCAATCGCAGACGCAGGCCCGTTGTGGATGATGTCGAGTGTCCATTCATCACCATCCGCCCGAGGCCCGGTGGCATCAGGCTGGCGAACTCTTCGCGGCCAGGTTTAAGAAACTCGGTAACGGAAAGAGGAGCGGCATGATCTATGCCGATTTCATCACGAATGCGCGCCAGTCGACCGGGCCGGGTCTTCAACTGGGCGACCCGAATCACATCTTCGTAAGTCATCCATGCGCCGAGCCGACGCGCCATTTCTGAAGCCAGATCAGATGAAGAATCCGCAAACGGCTGAAATCGTTTAAGGAACAACCGGGCGTATTTCTCATCCTGATAATCGATCAGGCCGGTGCAGATATGGCCGATCAGGGCGCGAATGTTCTCCGGTGCCGTCTCAATGTCTGTGACCAATTCCGGAGGAGCCGGGTCAAACACCATGTTGTCGTTCGCTAAAGTTATGTCGTCCGGTTTCGAACGGAAGTCGAATCCGGTGGAAAAATCGATGAGACTGGGCTCGACGGCGACTCCCTTTCGGAGGATGGCCTGGCGGAAGTCATCTTCGGTCATCGGCAGGATTGCGGATGCGGCAATGGCGCCAAACATGACCGCGTTGCCCGGTGCCCCCGGTTTGGCTACCAATGCCTCGATGTCCAGACCGATAACTTCCTTTGCCGCACCCTCCAGCGCGTCAAGCAGGGTGTCCACGTGGACGACACCATCCCCGGCAATGGACTTTTCAGCCGTGCTGTAGATACGGCTTTTCGCTGTTAGTACGGTCGTGCGTTCGGTAATCAAACCAAGATCGAGCGCCCGTGCGGCTTCCAGGGGTTCCATGGCAATCATAAGGTCAAGACCATCGGCATCGGGGAACAGGCAAAATACCGGTTTCTCAGCCGGTTCTTTTTGCGGGCACAGTTCAAAGTAATAGGTCGTTGCACCCGTGCGTTGGGCGACGCCAGGAATAGATGTCACTTGCGCGGGATATCCGCCAATGTGGGCGGCTTCGGCGATCCACTCCGCCAGGACGCCACCCCCCTGACCACCGAGCGCCGCGATTTGAACGCAAATGGGCATCGTTGCCTTCATGACGCTCCCATCCATTTCAGAACCCTGGCGTTGAAGCCAGCCTTCCAGCGCTGAACCGCGCTCGGGTTAATGACGCCTCTGGCCTTGTAAAAGGATGGGCAAAGCTGGGCCGCATGGGCATTCTCGCCGCACAGATTACAGGCTGCGCAGTTGTTGTCCACATAGGCCGTTGGGCCATCTTTCAGCGGATCAGTCGTTGGTTTGAGGGTGAGTGAAGGGCAGCCGTTCAGGCGAATGCAAGAATGATCTCCGGTGCAGACTTCCGCATCAACGCCATAGCGGGCGGTGCGTACCGGTCTCCCGGCTTTTAAGGCGCGGGCTTTTCTGGCGTTGCCGCGGCGCTTTTTCGCCAGCATGCATTCATTGGCGGACATGATGACCCGAAGACCCTGCCCACGGGCGTCGAGGGCTTCCTCAAGTGCGGTGCGGGTTCCTTTGATGTCATAGGAATCAACGAACCTGATCCATTTGACTCCAATCCCGCGCAACGTTTGCTCAATCGTAATCTGGATCGGCTCTCCAATCGGCGTCGCTCCCGTGGACGGGACATGCTGTTGTCCCGTCGCCGAGGCGTAACCGTTTTCGAGGATCACCAGAACCGCATCCATGCCCTGCCATTGGGCATTGATGGCGCCAGTCGCCAGCCCGTTGTGCCAGAACGCACCGTCGCCCATGACGGCAATGGCGGGCTGGTTCAGTGTGCCCGCGATGGCGCCGCTGCTGGCGAGGCTGAGACCGTAGCCGAGGACCGTATTGCCGATGTTAAACGGCGGCAGGGTGGCGAAGGTGGAGCAGCCGATGTCCATTGATACATGCAGCGGGCCGCGTTCGCGCATGATCAGTTTAAGGGCCGTGAAGATCGGGCGCTCCGGGCAGCCGGTGCAGAAGCTCGGAGGACGGGGCGGTAGCGGCTGGGCCGGTTTGTTTCCAATGGCCGCCTTGACCTGCTTTCCAATAGCGTTGTTCAGGCGTTTGGTTTTGGCGGCAATGGTCTTGCCACCTGCGGCGCTCAGGTAAGTGGCGATACCGGCACGGACGACGGGTGTAATATATTCTCCGCTGGATGGAATTACGTTTTTTCCATAGACCGCAATAGTCATTTCCGTCTGCTGAATGATCGATCGAATCTGTTCTTCGATAAAGGCTGGATGACCTTCCTCAATGATCAGCACGCTGTCTTTATCCTTAAGGAAGCCGGTGATTTGATCGGGGACAAGCGGATGGATGACATTCAGAACATGCAGCGGTATATCTGAATTGCCAAAGGCATCGGCATGTCCGAGACGCGCCAGTGCGCGCAGGACCACGCCATGCGTCCCGCCCTGCATGATGATGCCCAGCCGCCCGCCGTTGCCGGGGAAGGTTTCATTCAACCCGTTCGCCTGGATGTAGTGTTGGGCGGCAGGCAGGCGCTGGTCGATCTTGGCTTTTTCCTGAGCGTAGGTTGATGGCGGGAGAACGATTTTGGAATAGTCGTAATTGGGCTCCATTGGCGCGTTCTGGCGTTTTTGCATAGCCGGGCGATTGTCACGGCAAGTGAAGCTGCCGGTCATATGACACGCACGGATACGCAACGACAAGAGAACCGGAAGATTGCTCGCTTCCGACAATTCAAAAGCATGTTCGGTCATGTCAACGATGGTTGGCATGTCGTATCTGGGGTCGATCAGCGGCATCGACGATTTCATCGCCGTCGCATGAGTGCGCTCCTGAATGACACTGGCGCCTTCGCCGTAATCTTCGCCGATGACGATGACGGCCCCGCCCTTGACACCTGCCGACGACAGATTGGAAAGTGCATCTGAGGCGACATTGGTGCCAACAATGGATTTCCAGGTGACGGCCCCGCGCAGCGGGTAATTGATGGAGGCCCCCAGCATCGCCGCAGCTCCCGCTTCGGAAGCAGATTGTTCAAAATGAATGCCATAAGGTTCCAGCACGGTGTGTCGGGCGTCGGCGAGGACATCCATCAGATGCGAGACAGGAGCGCCGGGATACCCGCCGACATAAGAAACACCCGCCTGCAACAGCGCCTTGGTAACGGCCAGAATGGCTTCGCCATGAAATTCGTCGCCTTCACCCAAGAGCAGTTTTTCCGCTTCCTGGGTAAACGAACGTTCGCGTGTAAGGGCTTTGGAAGAGGCACTCATGCGGTCTTTCTCCACCCTGGTTTTCCGCCTGCACCCCCACCGCCGGAACCGCGCTCCGGTACGTGATTGATGGCGTAGCCCTGATTATAGGAAGCTTTGGTAATCAGCTGGTACTTCATGAACCAGCCGCTGGCGACAACAAGAGCGCCCGTAACCAGACTGGCATAAGCGAACGTTTCGACGATCAGATATCCACTGGCGACCAGCACCAATGGCAGCAGATGTCCCAGCAGTACGAAGGGCGCATTCAATCTACCCAAAACCCGTAGGGTTTCCTCAGGCGCGCCTTGTTTCATCGTGTCACGATAATGCCGCCAGCTCAGCATGCGCAAGGCCAGCAAAATTACCAGAGCCGCCGCTAGTTCGGCTTGAAGAGTAGGGTGCCCGACCGCAACCCGGGCGTCGATGGCCAGAAGCAAACCGACACCTTCGCAAAGCCCCGTGCTCATGATCAACTTGACAAGCGCGGGTTCGCGCCAGGCGGGAATGCCCTTGCACGCCTTTAGAATATTCGCCTGACAGTAAAGGAAACCCAAAGCCATCAGGGCCGTCAGCAGAATTAAAGGTAGCGTCCCCAGCCAGGCGGAGGCCAGCCCGATTGCGAACAGGCCCGACCCGACCATGGCTTCGCGGGTCATCCAGGATGTCTGGGGATGAAAAAATACATTGAGGGGTGCGCGGAAAGGCCGCCCAGTTTCGAGCCAGACCAGAAAAAGGCCAGTGCCGACAAAACCCAATGCCAACAGGGTCAGGACAGGAGACACTGGTGTGAGAACCGAAAAACCGGCCGTCGCCACCATTAACCCGCTGCCGGTTCCGCCTGCGATAAAGTTCCCGGCGGCACGCCAATCCCAGTGCTGCTGCAGCCATGGCGCTGCGCCGCCAATGTCCCCGGTCCCACTTGATGATATCGGTAACAGGGCGTCCTCGTCATCGGCGGTGTCGCCGTCCCGGCGCTTCCAGATATAATGAAAGCCGGGGGCGGTCCCCAGTTCTTCGTGCATGCGAAATGTCTGGTGGGTATCAAGCAGTCTGGAGACATTGCTGGCCGGATCGTTCAGGTCGCCAAAATGAAGGGCGTCGGCGATGCAGGCGTTGACGCAGGCCGGCGTGGCTGCGGGATCAACGCCGGGCGTCAAACCGTTTTCCAGCCCATAGTCGATGCGATCAGAACAGAATGTGCATTTTTGCGCAACGCCAAGACGCGCCGGGTCTTCTCGCCGGGCCTCGTTTTTCATCTGGCCGTCACCACCATAGGCAAAGCTTGGGCCATCGATTTTGTAGCGCGCCTGATAAGGGCAGGCGACGGCACAATAGGCGCAGCCGATACAGAGATCGTAGTCTATCGTGACAATGCCATCAGCGCGCTGCCCCGTCGCCGTTGACGGGCAGACGTGCATGCAGGGCGGGTCCTCGCAATGCATGCAGCCTACGGGGACGAACACCCGTTTGACGCTCGGATAGGTGCCGACTTCCAGATCAAGAACCTTGCGCCATTGAACGGCGGGCGAAGTGGCATTGGTATGTTTGCACGCCGCCGTACAGGTCTGACACCCGACACAGCGTTCCAGGTCGGCGATCATGCCCCAACGCGTCATGAGGCTTTCTCCACAACACGAACCGAAGCGCGCACCAGATCGGCCCCCGATCCGGTGGAATCGGTGAGGTCGAGTAGCATTGGCGTCAGTTTGTTCATGCTGGGCACGTCGAATGTTTTTGCCAGCGGTGTTGCCCAGTGATCGAACTGCCCGATCATGACCAGCGTATCCGGGCGCACACCTTCACGCAGGATGGCGCGGCCCCGTGTCGCGTTCAGGGGCGAGGTGATCTCAATCAGATCCCCCTGCCCGATACCCATTTCCGTGGCTCGGTCGGTGTTGATGATGACCCCGCCGTGACCCGCAATATTGGATGCGACCTCCTTGATCATCTGGATATCGGCATTCCCCCCCCACGCATATTGCATGGATCGTGAAGTCACCAGCCAGAATGGATAATCATTTATATCGACATCAAAATTTTCTTCGAGCGCCCGTTCCCAAAGCGCCCCGAAATCCTGCCAGACGGGTAACGGTTCGTACTCGTCAAGCTGGGCATCCCACCAGCTGATTCCGGTTTCATGAAGCCGGTTGGCCAGTTGTTTGCCGGTGCGGTACAGGCGCTCCTGATACGGCATTTCGAACCGCAGCCCCTGATCTTCCAGTTCCGGATAGAGGTACCAATTTAACTGTTCATAGGGGATCACCTTGAAGCCGTGTTCGCGGTAATATTCCAGGCCGTCCTGATTTTCTCCGTCCGACATTTCGACGCTGGCGGCGCGGCAGACCGCATCCCAGATATCTTCAACGGTATGTTCCTGATCGACGGCAAGGGAGCAATCGCCTTCTTCACGCGTCAGTCGCACACCGGCGGCCCCCCGATTGATGGCGTCGTTGTATTTTTCCAGAAGTCCCGTACGTTTGGCGAGCTGTGTCGCGATCCAGGTGAAATCCCGCGCCTCACCCTGTGCGGCGACGGCGGGTTGGCGAAGGGCAAACCCTTGATGGTTCCAGAACTGCTCAAAATATTTTGTGCCACCGATGCGGATCAGTTGCAGGCTTTCAAGGTCGGTGCATTCAGGTAACAGAATGTCGGCCATGTGGTTGGTTTCGTCGGGGGTGTAGGCAAAACACACCGTAAAGGGAAAGCGCGATACCGTATCGGCGATCGAATCCGTGTCCCAGAACGAAATGACCGGATTGGTGCGGTAGACAAACCAGACATCGGGTAGCGTCGGTTCGGGCCAGTTTTCCGGTGTCTGATTTTGTAGCATCCAGGCGATATGGGTCGGGCCCAGTGCCTGGCTCCAGGGCGAATTGGCGACCAGTGGGACAAGCGTGCGGTTGGCATTGCGGACTTCCGGTCGGGACGGCCAGTTTTCCTTGTCGGTCGGGTTCATGGGGTATTCCATGAACCCGTCAGGCGATGGTTTGACGCTGGCCTGACGCGATGATGCGGGTCGGTTCAGGCGCACGGTGGTACCCAGCGTGCCGCCGGGAACTTCAAGCGCGCCGACCAGGCAGGCGAGCAGGGTTCTGGCCCAGCAGCTGTCAAACCCACCCCATCCGTTATTTACGGTTTTTCCCAAGGTGATCGCCACGGGGCGTAACGGCAATATGCGACCGTCAATTTCAATGGTTTCGCCGATCCGGGCGTGTTCAAGGTATTCGAGCGCGATCCTGCGGATGGTTTTGACTTCGACATCGCAAATCCGCGAGGCCCACAAGGGGCTGTAAGGCTCGGTATGGTCAACCAGTTTTTCCCATGCCGTCTGGCAGCGCTCGTTAAAATGCTCCCACTCTTTTCCGTCGGCACCTTCTTCAACACCGTGCTCAACCAGAAAGGCCGCTTCCAGCACGGGATCTGCGTCGGGCGTATCGAAGGGGACCGGTTTACTGGTCTTGCCATCCCAGATCAGTGGTTTTCGGGTTTCGGGGTCGCGCATGTAATACCCGAACTTGCCCAGCAGATAGGGTGCAGAAGTGCGGTGCCGGATGAACTCCAGATCCAGTTCTTCCCATTTGCGTTCATGTAACAGGACATGGATCATCGCCATCAGAAAGGCTGGGTCGCTTTTCGGACGGATGGGTAGCCATTCTGCTGAACAGGCACCCGTTATGGACAGGTGCGGCTCAAGCTGTACACGCTTTATGCCCCGCGCCCGGGCGTCGGCATGGCGTTTTACGCCGCAAACTCCGCCGGAAGCTTCAACATTGCTGCCAAACGACAAAATGTATTCACACAAGGGTGTGTCCGGAGCGACGGTGAAGGCACGGTGCCAGAATTCACCGTAAAGATGTTCGCTGTGGTAACATTTTACCCCCTGTCCGCTGCCGAATCCGGCATCAACAGGCCCCCAGGCGCTGAGAAATGCGGGGAAGGTCCCCATGTAGGATGTCGGTGTGCCGCCACCCCCAAAACTGGCGGCGACGCGCGGGTAACCAGAATTGTCGTTCAGGCCCTTTTCCCGGCAATCGTTCAGATTTTCGGCAATCAGATCAAGCGCCTCATCCCAGGTTATCGGTTCGAACCCAGGGTCTTCGTCGCGGCCTTTTTTCGGATTGGTGCGTTTCATCGGGGTGGTGATGCGGTGTGGGTTATAGGTTTTCTGGATCAGGCCGTAGGCCTTGACGCAAACCTTACCGGCAGCCGGATGAACTTCGGCTGAGGAAAAATTGGGCTGAACCTCTGTGGCGACCCCGCCTTCGACGCCGACCGTCAGCAGGTCCGGCCCGGCGACACATTGATAACAATAGGTCGGGACTTCGTGGCGGTCCTGTTGGTCATTTTTGCTCATGGCATCATTACCCTGGTTCCGGGTTAAGTTTTTGCTGCCTTCGCCTTGAGTCGTTGTTCCAATTTTGACGTCTCGACAACAAACCGAGTATGGGTGCAATTGGCGACCTGCTCAATATTATCTTCCGCCGTCACCTCGAACGTGATCAGCCGGCCTTCAGCAGACGTGATCATAGCGGATATTGTCACCGTCATGCCGAGCAGTGTCGCCCCGGTATGGTCGATCTCAACGCGCGTACCAACGGAGTCCTCTCCATCATCCAGGTGTTCGAGCAGCAGGTCGCGGCACGTGTGTTCGATATCACGCACCAGTTCAGGCGTGGCATAGACCCGCAGGGCTTCACCCATGAAATCGATAGTGCGCCCTTTGTCTATGCCAACTTCGCGTGTTGTGTGAACGCCCTCTTTTAGCGAATTCTTCATTCCGTACCCTCCAAAAATAAATCCCTGGCCGTATTTATTTTTCTTGTTGGCGTTCAGGGTCGTTGTAAAAGCCGCATCTGCCTTATTGTTAGCCTACAGAACAATTTAATTCAGGTATTCACGTACGACAATACTTATTATTTAAACGCCCTATTTTCCACCCAGTGTCGAATGTGGGTCGGGACTTAAAATTCCACGCAACCCTTTCTGCAGGCGTTAGTGCATTTTTGGTATTTGCGAATGTCGGAAGTGCGGTATTGGATACATTTACTAAGACAGGATTTCACTTTCTTCGAGCGGCGGCAGCTTTCGTTTTTTGCGCAGCTCGTTTTACAGAATTCAAAAATCCCCTCCCTCATCGTGCATAATTTCTCACATCCGGCCTTTGCCTTTCCCTTCAATTTCCCACAGTTTAAGGCGCGGCATTTTTGCTCGAGAGGCTTGTCTGAGTTTGTGCATTTTTTGAAACAGGCACCATAGGAGTTAAAGCCCGCTTGCGCCGATGTCGAGATCCAGTTCCCCGTAAGCGGCGGGAACAGGGCAAGCGCTATAATGACGAATAATCCTGACAATGAATTTTTCATATGATCGACGCAGGGTCCCGGTGTGTGGTGAAGTCCGGAGTATACGAAAATCCCGACAAAACATCACCTTAATAAAACACCACAGGATCAAAGGGCCGCCGCTGAGCGGGATCGTCCATTTACGCGAAGCGAGGTGGTTTTAAATCGCGCCGGAAAAGCGGTGACAGGCGTCAGTCCGCACCCACGAGTTCAGGCGCCTTTTCTGTTTGCGTCATGCGATACCCCTCGCCAACGGCCTCCAGATTTAAGGCCAGAAACTTAGGCGGCACACCGGCTCTGACGGCGTCTTCCAACACCTGATAGGAGCAAATATCTCCAAGGCCAATCAGAGCCCCCAGGGTGATAATATTGGCGACACGTTCATTGCCGAGTTTCAGCGCGGTTTCACTTAGCGGCAAATGGCGAATAGTGAATTTACCTTTTGGCGGCTCCGGCACATGGCGAATGTCGGCAATGACGATGCTATCATCTTTCAGCAAATCAAGCGAAATAGACAGTGCGCTCTGTTCCAGAACAACCAGATAATCGAGTGCGGTAACCAGGGGGAATCCGGCAACTCCGTCGCTGATAACCAGGTCTGAACGGCTGAGGCCGCCGCGTGATGTCGGTTCATAACTTTGCGACTGGGCGACCCGCTTTCCTGACAGATTCAGGGCATGGGCGAGAATTTTGGCCGACAACTGCAGCCCCTGTCCCCCCGACCCACTGAAGCGGACTTCATAATCCTGCATTGATATAGCTCCCTTACGCGCCCGTTTGGGCCTGGACGGATTTGACATGGCCGCGATAAGTTGCGCCATACTCCGGTCGGTCGGTTTTAGCAAAAACTCCGGTCTTCATGTGATTGGGGCGGAAAGGTTCGTCGACCACATTGCCGTAAGAATCCGGACGCATGCTGCCTTTCTGGCTGAGGATCATTTCCGGTGAGTCACCCAGGTCATTCTTGCGCCCGAAAATTTCGGTACAGTCTGAAATTACTTCAACGAATGAAAACCCGTCATGATCAAGGGCCTGGCGCAACAGGTTTTTCAGCGCCGGTGTCTGCAATGTCACTTCGCGGCCAACGAAACCGGCCCCCGCTGCAACCGCCAGATCGCACGCGTTGAACACGGGCTCAATGCTGCCGGTCGGGGACGTTGTGGTATAACGGGTCTGGCTGGTTGTTGGCGATACCTGCCCGCCGGTCATGCCATAAACCTCATTGTTCAGCATCATGCAGGTTATGTTAAGATTCCGTCGGCACGCGTGAATCAGATGATTGCCGCCAATGGCCAGACAATCGCCATCGCCGGTAATGACCACAACCTTTAGGTCTGGTCGACTGAGGGCCAGCCCGGTGGCAAAAGCCAGCGGGCGCCCATGGGTAACGTGGAATGTATTGGTATCCACATACGCGCCGATCCGCCCAGAACAGCCAATGCCCGATACAATCGCCAGTTTGTCGGTGGAAACATCAAGCTCATGAACCGCCCACAGCAGCGCCCGCATTGCAATTCCATGCCCACAACCAGGACAGAGAAAATGGGGGAACATGTCTTCGCGGAGATAATCGCGAATATTGAAACTTTCCACGGATTTAACATTCATGTCACGACAGCTCCTCAATTTTGCGGAGAATATCCGCCGGATTAATCACCTCTCCATCGACCCGGTTGATCCCTACCGGGCGGTTCTTTGCGGTCGACAAACGGTCGATTTCAAGGATCAGCTGCCCGGCGTTCATTTCTGGAACGACAATGTGTTTAGCCTTTTTCGTGGCGGACCGAAAAGCCGCTTCCGGGAATGGCCATAAAGTGATCGGACGAAACAGGCCTACCTTCAGTCCCTTTTCGCGTGCCTGTTGCTGGGCCCGACCGGCGGCGCGGGCACTGATGCCGATGGTGACAAGGACAATATCGGCGTCATCGCAATCGATCTCTTCATAGGATTCGATTTTCTCCGCATGGTGCGCCAGCTTTCCAAGCCGTCGGCGGATAATTCGATCGACCTGTTCCGGGTCCTGCGTCGGAAAGCCGTTTTCGGAAGTCGTCAATCCGGTGGTATGCGCGCGGTATCCATCCCCCGGCCTTGCCATGAACGGCACCATATCATCGGTTTCGGCGTAAGGTTTGAAATCCTGCTTGGGCCCGTTGGCCCATTTCCGTTCAGCGGGTGTGATCGATTCCGCCACCGGCAACTCAACCGTTTCGACAAGATGCCCGATGATTTCATCAAAGATGATGATTACCGGCACCCGAAGCGTTTCTGTCAATTGAAACGCGCGGATCGTTTCCTCGTAAACTTCCTTTACCGACGACGGGGCCAGAACGATCACCGCGTGATCACCGTGGGTTCCCCATCGAGCTTGCATAATGTCGCCCTGAGCCGGGCGTGTCGGCAGGCCGGTGCTGGGGCCGCCGCGCATAACGTTGACGACCACACAGGGAATTTCGGCCCCGGCGGCATATCCGATGTTTTCTTGCTTTAACGAAAACCCCGGCCCACTGGTCGCCGTCATTGCCATGGCCCCTCCCATGGAGGCTCCCAGGACGGCGCCCATGGAGGCGATTTCGTCCTCCATCTGGATGAAAATTCCGCCAACTTTGGGAAGTTCCAGTGACATTTTCTCCGCCACCTCCGAAGATGGCGTGATTGGGTAACCGGCAAAAAAACGGCACCCGGCGGCAATCGCTCCCATGGCGCATGCGTGGTTGCCTTGTAGATTTTGAAGTAGGCCGGTGGCTCTCATTCTAGGCACTCATTTTCTCATTGGCGGGTTTGATCACGTCGATGGCAAAGTCCGGGCATAACCATTCACATACCCGGCATCCCGTGCAGCGCTCAGGGTGGCGCAGTTCGACAAGCTGTTCCGCATCAAGGCCAAGGCAGCGTTCCGGACACATTTTGACGCAGATATCGCACCCCTTGCACCATGCGCGGGTCAGCCGAAGTTCGAAGTCATCATTGACTGGGGTTGGCGGGCACGCCGCGATATCGGGCGAAACGACGGGTTCCGATATGGTCTGGCTTTTCGTTTTTTCGCTCCATTCCCGCCCTTTCAGGAAGGCTTGGTGATTGATTTCAATGGTTTTTGGCGGCACGAATTCGGAAATCACCTGGAGCCATTCCTCAACCGGGAAATCCAGAGCCGTGGACAGGGTGCCCAGCAGGATGGTGTTTGAGGCCCGCGGGTTGCCCAACTCGGTCGCCATGGTGGTGGCGTCCAGGGCCAGGCTATTGGCGACTTCGGCAACAATCTGTTCCGGGGTTTCTTTCGAATACACCTTGGTCGCCCCGCGCTTACGGTTGAGGCAGGCAAAGGGTGGCACGATATGCTGGGTGTCGGTGATGAAGGTGCCGTTCGTCGGTTCCAGAAAATTCAGCCAGCGCAGACCTTCGGCCCATTCGAGCGCCAGCAGAACGTCGGCCTCGCCGGCCGGAATTGTCGGCGACCAGACCTGTTTGCCGAAGCGGACGTGGCTGAACACGGAGCCGCCACGTTTGGCCATGCCATGAACCTCACTTTGTTTCACCTGATAGCCGTTCATCTGACACATCAGGGCCAGCACCTTGGACACCATGATGACGCCCTGGCCGCCAACGCCGACAATCAGGACATTGGTGGTTTTGTCTTCATTCGTCGGGTCTTTCATCACATCCCCTGATTTTTTTACTGTTGGCGGTCAATGTGTTTCAGCCTCAAGCGGGCGGATACTGTCGGCCGGACAGACCTGAGCGCACAGCGTACAGCCGATGCAGGCATTGGCGTCAATCCGAACTTTGTGATGCCCATCGTACCATTCATCGCTCCACGACAGCGCCGGACACCCAAGGTTCATGCAGGATTGACAGGCGACACAGTTCTCCGAGATGACGGTAAGGGACGGCCCCTTGACCTTGACCGGATCAAGCACGCACGGGCGATCAGATATGACGACGCTGACGCCTTTGTATTCGGCGGCTTCGCGGAAGGTCTGATACATGGTGGCGATATCGTATGAGTCGGTTCGCCGGACCCATTTGACGCCAATGGCTTCAATCATTTTTTCGAAATCGATACGATGTGTCTCGTCACCACGCAGGGTCTTGCCAGTTGCCGCATGGTTTTGTCCGCCGGTCATGGCGGTGATGTGATTGTCGAGCAGGATCACGGTGATATCGACATTGTTGTAAACAGCATCAATCAGGGCTGGAATTCCCGCATGCAGGAACGTTGAGTCCCCGATCGTTGCGATAATCGGTTTGGTTTCCTGTCCAGACTTGGCGACACCGATGGCGTTGCCGATGGATGATCCCATTGAGACGCAAGTGTCGATGGATTTAAGCGGCTCGACCGCAGCCAGGGTGTAACACCCGATGTCCCCCATGACGCGGCCGTCCATGGCGCGGATCGCCATATACCCTGACGTATGCGGGCACCCGGCACAGAGCACCGGAGGCCGAGGTGTCGGCAGCGAATCATGGGCCTTGGCGAGATTGCGCTTTTCCAGCACGCCGGCTTTCTCGAGTCCGGCGCGGATAATTTCCGGGGAAAATTCACCGACACGGGGGAAATAGTTTTTCCCGTCAACGGCAATTCCCAGCACCTTGATTTCGTTTTCGACGATGGGTTCCAGTTCTTCGACAACGAAAACCCGATCAACAGATTTGCAGAATTCTTCAACAAGTTTGTCCGCCAATGGATAAGACACGCCGAGCTTCAGGATACTTGCATCAGGCAGCGTTTCCTTAACATAGGCATAGGATGTGGCCAGGGTAATGATACCGATGTCCTTGCGCCCTTTTTCCCACCGGTTGATTCCTGACGTGTTGAAATACCCAGTCAGTTTTTCTTCGCGCTCAATCAATTGTGGATGACGGACGCGGGCATTGGACGGAATCATCACATTCTTGTTGGGGTTGAGAACAAACCCTTTGGATGTTTTTTCAATGCGTTCGCCAAGTTTCACGACACTGCGGGTATGTGACAGGCGGGTTGTCGAGCGGACAATCACCGGTGTGTCAAACTGTTCGCTGAGATCAAAGGCCAGTTTGGTAAAGTCCAGCGCTTCCTGGGCATCGGACGGCTCCAGACAGGGCACCATGGCAAGTTTCGCAACCATCCGCGAATCCTGCTCGTTCTGCGAAGAATGAATGCCCGGATCGTCACAGACAATCAGAACCAGTCCGCCATTGACGCCGATGTAGGTCATCGACATCAGTGCATCTGAGGCCACATTAAGGCCCACGTGTTTCATCGACGTCATCGCCCGGACACCCGCAAACGAGGCGCCAATGGCGACATCGCAGGCAACTTTTTCATTGGTCGCCCATTGTGCCGCCACGTCTTCCGCTGGATAACGCGACAGATTTTCCATGATTTCCGTACTTGGTGTGCCGGGGTAGGCCGATCCGACCTTCACACCGGCTTCCCAGGCCCCGCGCGCCAGCGCTTCGTTTCCGGTCATCGGCCGTTGATGGCCTTCACTGGCCGCCCTGTCCGCGGATTGCTTTACATGGTGGTTCATACCGTCCCCTTATTTGGCAAACTTCATTGCCATAGGCATCGTCGGAGATTTCAACGGAATCTGTTCACAATCCTCCACATTGCCAACAGAACAGCGTTTATACTCATGCGTGGCAAGGAAGGGCTTGATTTGGATCAATGGGTACGAAATTAACGCCCGCCGGCGACAGCCTGCCATATCAGTTTCAACGGTCTGAGATACATTCGCCCAACGAAATGCCATTCAGCGTCGGTGCCGTCGCCGAGTCCCAAGGGGAATGTTTCCCGCGATTTCGGCACGTAGAGGGTGCCGAACAAGGCATCCCAGAACGCAAAGGCGAAGCCGCAGTTTTTGTTGAAATGGCGGGGATTGGCGCTGTGATGAATCTGGTGCTGCGCGGGGCTCATGAAAACATATCCAAGCACGCCGTAATCCAACCAGACGTGAGTATGACGCAGGTTGCCGATCATATTGTAGATGGCGATCAGAAGGTGGGTGCCAAGGAAAGTATAGATGCTAACCTCACCGTTGCTGATGTAAAAAAATATACCGGTCACGATACCGCCCATGAAATTGCCACCGGTTCCCATCATGAACAGATCAAAAGGATGGACCCGAAACGCGGTTAGCGGTGTCAGTGCCTCCGCCGTGTGATGGACGATGTGAAATTTCCACAAAATAGGGACCGTATGCTGTAGCCAGTGGGCAAGAAAACGGCCGAAATCATAAGCCACAAAAAACATCACGGTGTAGAGCACGCGCAGGGTTGTCTGGTCCAGCAGGGGTTCTTGTCGCGCACCCAACCATGAACTGAGTTGGGCATTGATCCACATGGCGACATCAATGCTGGCCACCATCAGCGGTGCAAAAATAAACCCGAAGACGAAACTGTTGACGATGTAGTATCGGTAATCTGCCCGGGTAGACCGGGACCACCAGATTTTTGCCGAAAACTGTTGGCGCAGGGATTCCCATGCCTGATCGGGGGACCTGAGAGCGGCAATCGCGGGAATGCCAACAGCAAGAATCAGGGTTGAAAGCAGGTAGGGCCAGTAGAGCATAGAATCGCTATAGAGGAAGACCAGAAATGGCCGGGCGATGATCTCGGCGAGATGAAAAAGCTGATCAAGATAGGTTTGCATGGCTTTACTATAATACAGAAGGGAGAAGAATTCTCGATTGCATCGTCAAAAAATAACCTCCCACTATTTCGGGTTGATCCTGAAAATGGTGAAGAAGTCTGACCCGGCGATTTTCTGTACATGATCCGGGACCTGTTTTACCGTGCTGCCCGGATGCAGCCAGACAAGATAGTCAAAGGCGGTTCTCCAGTTGCTGGCGATGACGGCGTTCCAGTCGGGTTCACCGTAGGTATTCGTGTCCCCATGTAAAAGTCTGGGTGACGCTGGTTCGGCGATTTTTTGTACCAGATGACGCAGTCCAGGGCGAAAGGCCAGGGGTTGCAAGTGAACAAACATCATTGGGTAGAAAGCCGATTTTTCAATCACCGCCAGAGAAGGAAGGTGCCAGTAATTGGAAAACAGGCAATCCCCGGTAACGCTGTCTTTTTCGACGACAGGCAACACGCGGCTGCCCGGTTCCACCGAGGCCAGGGCTTCAACAAACAACTGACGTTTGGCGTCGCAGGCGTTGATCGAACTGTCGACCTTGTCGAGCCGGATCAGACCCATGACCAGCAGCGTCGCAACCACAAGGTATCGCAAGTTGCGCTCGGGAATATTGACTTCAGCAGACGCGATAAACAGCAGGGCAACCAGAAGCGGGATGCGAATATGAGTCAACCAGACCCCAATCAGTTGCACCGGCATTAGCAGACTGATCACCGACAAGGCAACAATTACCGGCAGGAATACAGGAGATAGCCGGAGCCGCCGGGAGATCAGCAACCACGCCAGCAGGGCCAGCAACGCGGCGGCGGCGGCAACGTCGAAATTGTTGAAATAGAGGACGGGTGAAATCAGGGCTTCCAGGCGGGTGTAAAGTGATCCGAAAACAGTGACCGTTCCCAACGCCGAGGGTTTGACCTGAAACCAGAGTATCGCAGGAATGATAAACTGCCCCACCAGGGGAAAATCATTCTTCAGGGAAAGGGAAGCGCCGCGAGACCGTTCATTAATTCGACAGGCAAACAGGACAAAACCGTACAGCCCGAAGGCGATCAAGTGGGTGAAAAACAGCAGTACCGCAAAAAAACCGCCAATGACGAGGCGAAGCATCGGATTCAAATTTTTCACCGCGCGCCAGCCGGCAATCATCAGCACCATCAGACCAACACCGAATGTGTAATTGGCAAACCCCAGGGCAAGTGGTGCTGAATAGGTGATCAGGCCGACGCAAAGCGGCAGCAATCCTACTTTTCCTTGAAGCTGATAACGCAGGGCTGAAACGCCCGCAAACATCAACAGCACAGCAAGGACCAAGAACAGTTTTCCAACCAGATAAGGAGACAGGAAACCCAGCAATGGCAACGCAAATACATCGAAGGCCAGATTGGGGATGATACTCCAGTCGGCCTGATAATAGCGTTGTAGATAAAGATCATTGGGAAGATTGTGGAGGATATGCACCCGTGCGACGTGGTTGAGCATATCGGCACCCGGCGGGAATTCAGCGCGTAACAGCGGCAACAGGGTCAGCGTGATTCCAATGGCCCAAACGAGCATTGTCATTCGCTTGGAAAGCGGGTCGCCGGATGCCTGAGATGTCATTTTGCACCAAATTTTTGCAGATGATGGCGAATTTTGATCAGGTCGAAAATCGTGACGATCATCGCTGTTACAGACAGGGTTGATCCGCCCTGATCGCGCCATTCACGAAGGGGGATTTCTCTTATTCGCGACGATCCCGCCAGGATGTTCAACCGTCCGATCAGTTCCACATCAAATGCCCAGCGCGAGACAAAGGGACTGTCTAGCGCAGACCTCAGGCTATCGGTCACGATGAAAAACTTGGCGCCGCACTGGGTGTCATATACTGGCAGGTTCAGAGTTAGCGAAGCCGCCGTGGCAAATAGCCGCCCGATATAATGCCGCCAGGGCGACCGTTCGATCATGTACCCAAGCAGCGCCACCCTTGAACCGAGCGCCACCTCCGTCTTTTCATTGTCGAGGTCTCCGATGAGGCGGCAGACTTCGGCCACTGGCGTCGCCATGTCCGCGTCGATGTAGCCAACCTGTTGTGCGCCTGTATTGATTGCCTGCAGCAGTCCCGCGCGCACGGCTTCGCCTTTGCCGGAATTTTTCTCCAATCCCAGCACCTCGGCCATTTTGCCGAGATCATCGACAAGATCGTCAAGAACATCGCCCGTTCCGTCCGTCGAACCATCGTTAACAAAAATTAGATGCGCCTTGGCTTGCGACGCCAAGGCCTTGAATTTTTCGGAAGAAAGCCTGCGGGCTTCATTGAAGCAGGGAATGACTATGGATGTTTTTGACATGATGCCCACCAGCTTAATCCAGGAAGTTCGACGCCAGCAAAGGCGGCGACGCGTGAAAGTGCTGTGTCCACTGACAGGGCAAAAGTAACCAGCGCCGTCACCAGCGGGCCATGTCGCCAAACAGTTGAAAAATCATGGGCTGGTTTGCTGTGTACAGATTTTTCAACAAACGTCTGTATGGCGCGCACGAACATCGGTCCGTGAAACAGTCCGCCCGTTGTCAATATCTGTAAATCGATCTGTTTCAGTAGTCTGCGCGCCGTTGCCGGGCGATATCGGCGATAATGATGGAGAAACCGGTCATGATTTGAAAACAATACGGGCCAGGCGGGGACACTGAAAATAAGATGCCCCCCGTCAGTCAGGTGCGTGTCTAAAAGCCGTCTCAAAAACCCCGCGTCATCTTCAACATGTTCGACGACGTCGAGAGCAAGCACGATATCAAATTTTTGTTCGGGGAGGACCGTCGTAAAAGTGACGCCTGCGGACGCAGTGCGGCTTAGTTGAGCGAGCTGCGGGGCGGTGTAATTGGTATCAAAACAGACAATTGAACTGCCTTCCGGGAGTCGGAGCATCAATGTTGAGGCAAACCATCCATCGCCTGCTCCGGCGTCAAGTATTCTTAACGCGCCTGAAGTTTTGTGTGTTTTGTCGAGAATGCGGGCGAAAAACCTGAGCCGACAGGTCTCCCAAGGGTGGCGCACAACGTCGCCGGTCGGTGATTCGCGCAAATCCATCAGTCAATTACCCTAAATACCGGGAACTCAGAGCGGCCTGAGCCTTAACACAGTGAACCCGTTTTTCCGAAATATCACGTCTTCGGATGTCGCCAGCGTTTCCAGAATATCCATCAGGCCAAGATAATATCGGGCCTCCATCTTCCAGACGGGAACATCGCCGTTGGAATGAAACTGCCAGAGTTTGCGAATGTACAGGCAGGTGCCCGGCCTGTCGAAGTCTCCGAATGCCAGATAGGTTATGCCGAGGTTGAGAAAATATTGTTTAAAAGCCTGGGGTCCCTGAAAATAGGGCACACCCGGGTCGGGACTGGCGGCACCCGGCACATCAATTGCGCTGATGTCATTTCGGGCGTAATCAAAAGTATAGGGATGACCGACTATTGACATGAATTTTTCACCCGTTGGGATCGCGGACTGCATCTCGCTATAATGCTCTCGCTCGACAGAAGAGAGGACCGTCTTCTCCCATCTGTCGCCCAGCCGTTCAAAATCCTTGATCATCATAAAGGGCAGCAAAACAATCATCGCACCGCCGATGATCTTGTCTCCCGCGGGAACAGACCCAAACCCCATAGGGGCGGAAGGTGAGCGGGCGTCTCGGGTGAAGGAAATCATGGTCGCGATAAACGCAGCGTTCAGAAAAGGCGCCACATAGCGCAAAATATTATCGACGTCAGAAAGTGTGAAAATCCACGTCATGGCGGCTGTTGTCAGCAGAGCACCCACATATAACGACAGGGCGGCGGGATATTTTCGCCTGAACACATGTAAAAGAACCGGGACTATGAAAATTAGCAGTTTTGCGTCGAAGAAAATATCGGCAAACACCTGAAGGTGGTCCCCGAACGTCAGCGCCGCAGAATAATTTTCGAAGTCGTCCCGATGATTGCCGCGAATCAGGGGATAAAGAAAACTGCCGGATGAACGCTGCAGCAGGATCATCCACGAAATTAGGCAGGCAAGCGCCGCCGCCCCGCTGAGAAACAGGGACCTCGCCGCACGTTTCCATTCCTGGCGGTTTTGTGCGGCAATCACTAGCCAGTAACAGCCAACCGTCAACGCGCCAGTGGCCAGAAAGTGGGCTCGCAGACTGGCTGCGCCCGCCAGGACCATGGCGACAATCGAGATCGAGCGTATGTTATGCTGGGCATCGGCAGGCAGGCGCTCGAGTGTACGGAACAGGGTCAGGAACAGCGCCAGTCCGGTAATGTGGCTGGCGCTGTTGAGCAGGGGAAAAGGTAAGACGATGATGACCAGTATGGTGACGGCGTAAGGTAAAATACCAAGTCTGGCGCGATCTTTGAAAAAACCCAGCGTCAGGCCAAAAGAGACCAAGACCGCGATTCCCCTATCCATTAGAAACGCATTATCTTCTGTTCCGACGGCTCCGATAAAGGCTTGCAGGAAAGTTTGACCGCCGTAGGCGGCCAGACGACGCATGCTGAACGGGTCAATCAGCGTCCCCGTATCAAGTAGTCTGGAAATGAACGGGAAATAGGCGATATTGTCGTCGGGACAACTCAGCGCTTGATAGTGAACAGCGGCCCCATATCGAGAAAGCAAGGGGATCAGGACAAGGAAAAACAGTAAAACCTGATAACGGCTGGGAACAGATAATGTTGAGGTCCTCCTGTAAGTGTCCAGTATCCATAAAAAGCCACCACTGATGACCAGTCCGATCATGAGCGCCGCCGACACCAACCCGAACAGGGAAAGAAGACCACCCATAAGGAGAAGTAACGCCATCCCCCAGCCGGCTCTCAATCCCCAGTCCACCAGGCTGCCGCCGTGCGGCTTGAGAAAACGTTCAACAAGCCCGCCCCAACCGATAAAAGCCACCAGGGCAGTGATGCCCCAGGTAAACTGCAACACGTAATCGGCGATCATCGGGCCACTCGGTTATTGGAAATCACAGGTTTCATTCAGTCGCTGATGGTAGTATCGCCGCCGATGCGGCACAATGTGTGAATGGCAACAGTAAAGTTAAAAAGCCTATGAAAACAGATACCATGCGGATAATTGACAGGCTTGTCGGTTCACCGCTTTGCAAGTTTCTTTCGGTGTTGACCCCGGCGTTTTCCCGTGCTCCGAAGGACGGAGTCGTGGTGCTTTGCAAATTCTTCGGTGTTGGCAGCATCTGTCTCAGTTATCCATTGATTGCTGAACTGAAGCGCCAGGGTAAGGAGGTCATCTACCTGACTTTTAGCGCCAACGAACCCATGGTTCGGGCGCTCGGGGTGGACCAATGCGTCTGCATCGACCCGACTTCGATGCAGCGGTTCTGTCTGGGTGTGTTTTCCGCGGTACGGGCGCTGCGGGCGCTGCGGCCCGCGGTGTTTCTGAACCTGGAATTTTTTTCCAGGTTCGCGGCGATCCTGTCGGTGTTGTCCGGTGCCGAGTGTCGGGCCGGGTTTCATATGCTGCATCTTCCAGTAGGGCAGATGTATACGCACCGCGCCAATCTGAATGTCTACCGGAATATAGCTGAAAACTACGTGCACGTGGGAGAGGTCGCCGGTGTCGTTGCCTCTCCCGCCACCCTGAGCTCTCATATCAATGAATTTCCCTACAAACCTCAAAAACCGGATTTGCCCGGTCTTGTCGGACCCTACATTGTGCTCAATGCGCAAAGCAGTGAAACCATTCAGATGCTCCGGTCATGGCCGGAGCAGGCCTGGATCAGTTTGATTAAGCGGCTCAGGACTACCCACCCTGATCACCAACTGGTGCTGGTTGGCACCCGGTCAGGGCAGCAATTCTATGCCGGGATTTTGGTGGAATTTATGACCGATTCCATGGTTCTCGATAGTATTGGCAAGACGTCGTTTGACGAGTTTTCCGGCCTGATGGCGCATGCGGAGCTGATCGTCACGGTTGACAGCGGGCCCCTGCATCTAGGTGCGTTCATGAAGCGTAAAACGGTTGGGTTGTTTGGCCCGGAAACGCCTGTGCTATACGGATATGATTTACCCTGGGTCAGTGTTCTCTATCGCAACCTGATGTGCAGCCCGTGTCTGGCTATCTATGACGCCAAACAAAGTGTCCTTGATTGTCAGGATAATCAGTGCATGAAACAGATTACAGAAGATCAGGTGATGGCGGAAGTCGACAGGTTACTGAGAACGGGTTAACTGTTTTAACTCGGTTTTTGCCGCCCAGTACTGGCGATAGGAGGTAATCCCGCTCTCCAGGGTTTTTATAAAATATTCGCGGGCTCCTTTTTTGTCACCCAGGGCCAGACGGTGCTGACCGAGAAAAAAGTACCCGACACATTCCCGTTGGCGGCTGACCAGCGGATCAACCGTATGCATAGAGGCCAGAACCTCGGCAACGCTGGCGGTGCCGATGAATGAACGAAACAGTATTCCAGGCCATTCCGTACGGGGCTTAACCGAGGAAAGTTCTGATGTCACCGACGATGGGTCGGCGCTGGACAGTATTCGAGTGACATACATCCAGAGCAACCCATAGTCGCTCAGTTCAGCGTCGGCACGTTCGTAGACTCTCCGGAAATCAGTGGTGGCCAAACTTTTCTGGTCATCATAAAACCGCAGAATTCCACGGCTCAACGTGGCGTTCATATGTTCAGGCTCAAGCCTGACCACGTTTGAGTAGTCGGTTATGGCGGCTGCGGTATTGCCGCTTTGTTCGTAAACCCACGCCCGGGCAAAATAGGCGTCGGCAAACCCGGTGTTGAGGCGGATAGCTTTGGAAAAGTCGCCAATTGCCAACGTGTAGGCATGGTTTGCCTCATGCAACCAGCCTCGTGCAAAATAAGCGTCTGCATTTTGCCCATCTTGCCTGATCGCACGTCCATAGGCGTCGATCGCCAAATCGATCTGCCCATTGTTCTCGTATTCTTCGGCCTGTCTAAGATGTTGCCGCGCCAATTCCGGATTGATGGAAACCGGTGGTCGGACAGGTGCCGCAGGTTTGATCGGCGGTGAAAAACGAGGCGTAATCTCTTTGAGAACGGGCGGTTGGGGGGCGACGGCCATGGCGGAAATCCGGGCGGGGGGCTCGGTTTTATCGGCCTGTAACAACTGCTCTTTTAGGGGGGGAGCAGGTTCGGTCAGGGTGGGTGTTTCGAGTTGGCGAGGGTGTTTCTTTATCGTTCGAGCGTGTTCGCGGGGTTCCGGTATTGGGGACTTTTCCGCGATGATTTCGGGAGGGGCGGGGGGCGTCACCGGTTCAGCTTTCGTCTTTGGTTCCGGCGCGGTCTCCTCTGCGGGTGCGGGTTTCGCCGCATTTTTCTCAGGCGTTATTTGCGGGGGCTTTTTCTCAACGGATTCTGAGGCCACGACAGGTTTGAGGGATTCCGCTTTCATCTTTGGCTCGGGCGTGGTGACTTCTGCTGGTGCCGGTTTCGTCGTATTCTTCTTGGGTGCTATTTGCGCGAATTTTCCTCCAACGGTTTCGGAGGGCACGGAAGGTTTGATGGGCTCGGCTTTTGTCTTGGTTTCTGGTGCGGATGTATCAGCAGGTCCTGGCACCATGGTTTTGGTCGGCTCGGGGCTCTGTTCTTCAGCGACAACGGCATCCGGAGTAACGTCGCGTTGTAGGAACATGATCACACTCAGGAATCCAAAAGCGACCAGCACCATCAGGCCAAGCATGATTGTCCGCCGGGGCACACCACCTTCACCATCATTTTCGACCGGCCTCGCCTGAGGCATGCTAACCGGCCGTTCCCTGCGTTCGGATTCTGATTTTTTCAGGGCGTCAAGAATGAGCGACATATCATTTCACCGAAGATTGTTCAGGTGTGCGTGGGGCGGTATGAATGTAAGGTGCGATCAATGGGGAGGCCGCCAGCTTAGAGCGGACCCAGATGATCGCTGTCGATTGACTGATAGGGGCGGGCAGGGTCAATCCCAAGGGATTGACGGCTATAAAGGCCAGTCCCAAGGCGCTGATCAACAGAGCTGCAAGCACGGTCAGGGCAATCGGTTTCGGAGAAGGGGCCGCCTTGCCCAGAACTTCGTTTGCGGCTTCGCGGGCCAGGCGGCGACCGACGGATTGCCGTTCACTGGCGTAGGCCCCGAGCAAGCAGCGTTCAGATATGGAATTAATCAATCTGGGGATGCCGCGCGACTGCTTGCATATTTCTGTTATCGCGCCAGGTTTAAAAACACCCTCATCCAATCCGGAGACCTGTATTCGGTGCGCGACATAAGCTTTTGAATCATGAATATTCATGGGATCAAGGTGGTAACGCGCCGTAATGCGTTGAGATAACTGACGCAGTTTCGGTTGTTCGAGATATTCTTTCAACTCCGTCTGCCCGATCAGGATGATCTGCAATAATTTGTTGTGAGAGGTTTCCAGATTGGTCAGCAGACGCACCTGTTCCAGCATTTCGAAACGCAGGTTTTGCGCCTCATCGATGATCAGAACGGCGCGTCCGCCACGTGCGTACAGATCAAGCAGGTAGGTGTTGATTGTATCTGTCAAATTCTTGACAGTGTTCATGGAACCTGTGGTCGGAATCCCGAAATCATCGCAGATGCTGGCCAGGAGTTCCGCTTCGGACAGGCGGGGATTGATACACAACGCCATCTCGACATTATCCGGTAGATTTTCAGACAGATAGCGACAAAGCGTCGTTTTGCCAGTTCCGACTTCACCCGTCAAAAGTACAAACCCGCTACCACCCTCAACGCCATAAATGAGATGAGCAAGCGCCTCTTTGTGACGTGGGCTCATGAACAGGTATTTGGGATCTGGCGTGTTTGAGAACGGGTTCTCAGCGATGCCAAAATAATCGTGATACATTATTATAACCTAATGGATCTGACGGCAGGCATCCGGCTGCCCAAAATACATGCTTTACTGATGCGCCAGACGCTGCAGGCGGGCATGATCCCTGACAATAAAATTTTTGTGCTTACGCTCAATAATTCCACTGCGTGCAAGATTTCCTATGGCATCCGCGACGGTCTTTTTATCTGTACCCACCCAGGTTGAAAGTTCGGCATGATTCGGTGCATTGTTTATGATCCATACTCCCTCCTGACCCGTATCGGGTTCGGCAAGGCGGATCAGTTCATGGTAAATTCTCTGGTGGGGTGACATGGTGCTCATTACGGTAACGCGGGATGTCATATCACGAATGATACCGGCAAACCGTTTAAGCAGGGTGAAGGTTACGGTCGGGCATTCCAGCAGAAGTTCATGAAAATCTTCACTTGAAATTTCGGCGACCAGAGTCGGTTCAAGGGCGACAACCCGGGCAGACCGAACCTGACGGTCAACAGCCGCAAGTTCGCCGAACACGTCGCCCGGCCCAAGGTCGGCCAGCGAAACCCGCTGTTCATCGCCCAGGAAATCCATAACATGCAATTTTCCGGTAATAATGAAATACACGTTTGTTCCGGTGTCGTTTCGATCAATTACGATCTGATTTTCTTCATATTCCAACCAGGTGCAGCGGGCCGTCAGCCGGGCGATCACTTCGCCTGGAACTTCACGAAGCAGCTTGACGTTTTCAAGATTTGCCGCTGGTGGTGATGTTAGGGTCGTCGTCACGTGCCTTAACCTCTAAAGTTTGAAAAGCGGCAAAGTCATTTTTTTTGAAACCGGGAAAAAAATGTGAGATTGGTACGGACCTCTTTTTCATCGAGATCCATTCGGGCCAGGGATTCAGCTGATTTCATATCGCCCTTGATGCCATAAAAAAAGGCAAGGTTCTGGCGGATTTGGGGGTTGTGTCGGGCCAGCCGCGGTGTGCTGTGCAACAGTGCAATGGCGCGATCAATATCGCCGGAAAGAGCCGCCGACATCGCCATGTTGTTCAGAACAGCGGGGTTGTCTTCAGATAGCGCGCGGGCTTTCTCATAGGCTTGCCGGGCTTTCACATAATCTTCATTTAGATCATGGGCGATGCCTAGTGCGGAATAGATTTCCCAGTTGTCCGGTTCATCTGCGAGGGCAAGTGTCAGTTGTTTGATTGCTGCTTTGGCCTTGCCCGCTGCAATCTTGGATTTTGCCAACTCCATGCGATACGATATTGGGACATTTTCCTTTGGTCCCAGTTTCTCCAGAATTTTAACCGCATTCGTGGACTCCCCCGAATATCGGAGGTTACGGGCAAGTCCGACGATAACATCCACGTTTTCCGGGTCCCGCTTCAGCAACTTCTGGTACTGATCAATGGCCGTCGAATAGTCGTTCGCCCGTTCGGCGGCAATTGCCGACTTATCCAGTGAGTCGGATATGGCGGCATCCTCACCGACGGGAATATTCTGGCAGGCCGCCGTCAACATTGCTGTGGTCAGGATTAGCACGCTGGCCGGTTTATGATAACAGCCCTTAAATTGCCACAATGACATGACAGTCCTATCTCAAAAAAACATAAACTCTGCAAAATCTATGTGATATCAGTTGATTAATCAAGAAACACAGAGTGACTTGGGTCACTGAGTAAAATTTGGCACGATGATACAAAGCATCCTATTCTGATTTCAGAACGAAACGCGGAGCCCGATTGGTGGCATCAACACGATCAGTTGCCAGAATTGAAAGAACGACCCCAGAACGGGCGACCCAGCCTCTTGTTCTGAGTAGACTGGCGTCGGATAAGCGCGGCGGCATCGTCGTCATGTTTGCCCTGCTGTTACCGATCATGGTCGCCTTTGTTGGTCTTGGTCTGGAAGTCGGGTTGTGGTTTCAGAGCAAGCGTGATTTGCAGACGGCCACCGATGCGGCGGCAATCGCTGGCGCTTATGAAGCTCAAAGTAGCAGTGCGACGTCAACCTCTATTCTGGCTGCCGCAACCGTAGATGCGACGCGCAATGGCTATAGCGCATCAACGGACACAATTACCGCTTCAAATCCGCCGGCCACCGGCTCTTATACCGCCGATAACGGCGCGGTAGAAGTCAATATGTCGCGAACGGTCAGCATGTTGTTCGCCAGCACCTATCTGGGGTCCTCCATTTCCATTTCTGCGCGCGCCGTCGCCACCACCGGAAGCACGACGGATGAGGCCTGTGTGCTGTCACTCGATACCTCAAGTACAGGAGTTTCCGTAAGCGGAAGTGGAAATGTCACCTTCGATGGATGTCAGGTTTCGTCAAATTCATCCAGTTCATCGGCATTGTCCGTATCCGGCAGTGGCGCGCTGGTGACGGATTGTTATTCCGTCGTTGGAAGCGTATCCGACAACGGTGGATTGACGGTTGATGCCGGATGCACGGGAAAAACGGGCGCGTCGGCGATCGCCGACCCTTATGCGTCTCTGACGGCGCCGAATGAGTCGTGTGATATCAACGGCTACACTTATAACACAAACGGCGGATCAACGACGATCACCGGCACCGGGTCGTACAGCGATGCCTACGTAATCTGTGGTGATTTCTGGGTCAAACAGGGCACGGTGACGTTGTCGCCGGGCCTGTACGTTATTGATGGCGGTGATTTCAAGACCAACGCCAATGGCAATATTACCGGCACCGGTGTGACCATCGTCCTGAGGAACGAGGGCCAGATCAACAATATCAATGGTTCGTCCACGGTTAATTTGAGTGCCCCCGACACCACGGATTCAGCTGGAGGCTGGGAAGGAATTTTGTTTTTCCAGGACCCGGATACGACGACATCGTGCACCGGCAATAATTGCAATACGCTGAATGGCAGCGCATCGACAACCTTTCAAGGTGCGATGTACTTCCCTGATCAGGAAATAAACATGAACGGCGGCAATGAAGGTGGTTCAAACTGTCTTCAGGTTGTTGCGCTAAGGGTAGGGTTCAGTGGAAATGCAAACCTGAATATGAATGGGTCCGGATGTAGCAGTGCAGGTGTTACCCCCATCTATATTCCAGGAGATGTTAGGCTTGTTGAGTGAATTGGAAATCAGGGCCATACGGACAAACCGGGTAAATTCGCCTATAATGAGTATGGGTAAAATGACGGGCAGATTAAGATGACGTTGAGATATGTTTTGTCTGGGTTAATGCTAAACAGCGTGAATAAGGTGCTACGTTCGAAACGAGCGGCAGCGGCCGTCGAGTTCGCCCTGTTCGTTCCAATAATTTCGGCTTTTCTGCTGGGGATCGTCAATTACGGACTGGCGATGTTCGACAAGATGGAATTGACCAGCGCGACCAGAGCCGGGGCGCAGTGGGCTTTGCTGGATTCGACCAATACGGCGGCGATTAAGCAGGCCGTTGTCGATTCGACGAATCTCAGCCTGACCACGGCTGATGTGACGACGACCCAAGCCTGCGAGTGCGCGGATGGTTCGTCTGTGACTTGCGGGGCGACCTGTGGCGACGGCAGTTCCAATCGCTATTATCTGACCGTCAGCGCTTCGGTCAATCACAGTCTGTTGATGTTGGGAACATCAATCACGCTCAGCAGCTCCGCGACAGTCAGAACGCAATAAAGACGTGGACAGGAAAGTCGGCAGAATGAACGGATGGGTTGCAAAATTACGGAGATCGCGGTGCGGGGCAACGGCGGTAGAGTTTGCCATGGTCGCCCCAATTTTCCTGATTATGGTTATTGGTGTTTTTGAACTTGGGCGGGCCATGTGGATCAGGGCGTCCATGCAGTATGCGGTGGAGGAAGCAGCCCGTTTCGCCATCGTCAATACCAGCGCATCGACCTCGACATTGGCGTCATATGCCGCGACCGCCTATTCCTCTAGTGGGATCAACATCAGTGGGGCGACATTTACGGCGACACAGGCGACCACCAGCGGCCTGACTTACGTGACGATTATAGGGTCATATAACTTCAGCGTAATTGTGCCGCTCGTGCCGATTCCGGATATTACGTTGTCCGCCAGATCCAGAATCCCTGTTACCTGAATGGAGGGCCTGAATATCAGAAGCGCAGGCAATGATCCGGCGGTAACATTAAACTTCCCCGCGGGCGAATTTGAACAGCCTGGCCATATCGCCGTCGTGAGGGCTTATCGCGACCAGGAAGCGCAGCCCGACGTCCGCACCTCTGATCCAGCTCACTTCGCAACGTCTTAGGTCATTGAATTTGTTTATTTTCAGTTCAATTTCGTCGCCGATTTTCAGTTCTGCAGTCTTGGACCGAATCTTAACGCCGGTTTCCGAAATGTCAGAAACGGAGCACTCCCAGTTGCGTCCGCCGTCATCAAACAGGACGCCACCAAAAATGGTTCTTCGTCTCAGGCTGTTACGTTTGTCTTCGTCTTTTGTCATGGCCGACACAGCCTATCCATTCATTATGAAATTTTCAAATACTATGCACACTTATTAACATTAATTTGATGGAAAGGTGTCAGCGTTAACTTGTGTAACAAAGATGCTGCGGAAAGGTAGTAAACCCCGGAAATCAATGATAAATTGCGGAATTGGCGCGGTCGAATGTCTGTGCTGGATTAAAAGAGGGCGTTAAAAGCTCATGCGGATACTCGTTATTGGATTGATTGTTCTGGCGCTGAGTGTCGCCGGGATCAGTACCTATCTGATCAAAAACTTCTCAACGCCTGAAGCGATTCAGGAGCTTGAGAAAAAGGCCGAACCTATCAAGACGCAAATTCTTGTGGCTACGAAACCCCTGAATCCGGGCGATATCCTGAACTCTGATACCGTTGCCTGGCGTCCCTGGCCCAAAGACAGCCTGAGTGAGCATTACTTTTCCGTTGAAAAAGACGATCAGAAGGATGAAAAATTCAAGGAGGTTAATGAGGCAACAGTTCGTCGACCGCTTCAGGCCGGAGAACCCCTCATTGCCGCAAAATTTTTCAAAAGCGATTCGCCGGGTTTCATGGCGGGTATGCTGGATCAGGGCATGCGGGCCATATCGGTGCCGGTGACCGCCAATACGGGCGTGTCAGGTTTCATTCTTCCTGGTGACCACGTTGATATTCTGATTGTGCACAACAAAGGGAAAGAAGCGGTCAACAAAACAACACCGGCAGAAAAAAAGGCTGTCGGGGTCGAGAAAACGATCCGGCCATTGGTTGTTATGTCGACCATGACCGAGACGATTCTGCAGAATATCCTGGTTCTTGCCGTGGACCAGACGCTTGGTGAGATCGAGGGAACGGCGTTGCCGGCAAAGACGCTGACTTTTCAGTTGACTCCCAAGCAGTCGGAAATCCTGCTGACCGCCCGGGCGACCGGGCAATTGTCTGTTGTGCTTAGGGATATTGCAACGTCGACGGAAAAGGTGGCAGAGAAATCCGGTTCTTTTACGACAGATGTACAAATGAGCCCATTTTTGCGAAATCTTAATAAAAAGATCGCGAGTCAATCGGCCAGTAAAAAGAAGCTAGAACAAGAGATGGCGGTTAAAAAAGATGCAGCGATGCTTGCACAGAAAAAGGCGGATGAGGCCCGACGTCAGGCTGAAAGGTCTCGCAAGGCAAAACAGGCCTCGACGCCAACCAAGGCAGTCCCCTCAAAAAATAAACAGGTTATCGAAATATATCGTGGCAATGCCGCGAAAACCGAGGAGATTGGCGTCAAATGAAACGACGTAATCTGAATATCGGCGTCATTCTCGGGGTTTTTGTCATGTGGGCGTGGGGATATTCTGCATTCGCACAGCAGGTCCCCCAACGACGTTCGTTGCCAAGCGTGTCGACCACGGCAGTTAAAATTCCTGCACAAAAATTGACTTCAACACCATCTGTGGCGCCCAAGACAATTGTCGTCGGCCTTAACAAGGCCCGGGTTGTGCTGCTGCCGGTTCCGGTCAGCAAGATCGTCATCGGCAACGAAAAAGTTGCAGATGTTCATGTGGATAAGGCGAATCCGCGTCAGGTATTTGTCGTCTCCAAGGCCATTGGCACGACAAATGTATTTTTCATGAACTCGGGCGGCGTCATCATACATCAGGCGGAAGTCCAGGTTTCCATGAACCACGACGCGCTTCAGGCGGCATTAAAGGAATTCCTTCCGAATGAAAAAATTGATGTCAGCGTTTATCGCGACAGTGTTTTTCTATCAGGAAATGTTCGCTCAGCCGCGGCCTCGGCCGATGCCGTAAGGATCGCCAGACGGTTTGTCGCTGACCCCGCCAACGTGACCAACATGCTGAAAGTGGCGGGTAGCCAACAGGTTATTTTACAAGTGCGCGTCGCCGAGATGAACCGTTCGGTTCGGAAAAATCTGGCGATCGACCAGGGCATCAGTATTAACTCTTTCTTGGGTGACCTGGATATTCAGACGGCAAGTCCAACAACATCCGGTGTGACGGCGTTCGGGTCCGGTTTGCTGAACCACGATATTGTCGGACTGACACCAACAGCGCTTCGGGCGCTGGAGCAACAAAGTCTGGTCAAAACGCTGGCGGAGCCAACGCTGACAGCGTTGTCCGGAGAAGAGGCGACGTTTTTGTCAGGTGGCGAAACGCCGGTTCCTGTTGGTGTGGACGTCAATGGGAACGCACTTATCGAATATCGTGATTTTGGCATAAAACTGAGTTTCACACCCATCGTTCTGGGCAAGGGCCGGATCAATCTTAAGGTTTCAACGGAAATCAGTGCGATTGATACGGCCAACACGCTCAACGTTGCAAATTCTACCGTCAATGGCTTTACAGCCAAGCGCACCCAAACGACCGTCGATTTACCCAGCGGCGGGACATTGATGTTGTCTGGGTTGTTGCAGGAAGATGTAACAGATATCATCAATGGCTTTCCATTGTTAAAAGATCTGCCCATTCTGGGAGCATTATTCCGCAGTACGGATTTTCAGAATCAAGAAACCGAACTGGTCATCACCGTAACCGCCTATCTGGCGAAATCTACGGGGGGGGACGCCGGGCTGGCGCTGCCAACGGACGGGTTCGAACCGTCCAGCGATATCGACCTCTATGTGCTCGGTCGGCTGCATCGCGAATATGGTGAAGGTGATCTACCGTTCTGGAAAGATTTGATCCGCGGCCCCTTCGGCTACATCATGAAGTAAAGGGCAACATCATGAAAAACCGGCTTTGTTCATCGATCATCAAATTCTGCGTCGTCGCCCTTGTCCTGGGGGTGAGCGCCTGCGACCTGCCGGAACGTTCCGCAGATTATCGCGAAGCCCATCCTGTCAGTGTGCAGCCGGAAACCAGGGAGCTCGCCTTGATGACGCGTGTTGAAGCGGAAACCTTGACCTCTGAGGACCAGTTTGCCTTTGACGGGTTCATTCGCGATTTTCACTTAAGGGCATCCGGGCCAATAGGCATTCAGATTCCGGCGAACAGCGCATCCGGGATCGAACGCAAGGCGCGCATCGAATCAATAACAAGTCTGCTGGTCAGTGCAGGCGTCGACCGGCGCGCAATTACCGAACTGCCACCGGATGGCGGAACCGGCAGTTCACTGGTTATCTCTTTTGCCACAAGCAAGGTCATCGTGCCGGAATGTGGTCACTGGGCCGAACCGTCATCCTATAACTGGGCGAACCGGAGAAGCCCGAACTACGGCTGTTCGATGCAGCGTAATCTGGGCCTGACCGTGGCCAATCCCCGAGATTTGAAACGGGCGCAGAATACAGAAAATTATGATGGCAATCGTGGGGCGTCAATCATTGAAAGTTACAGGGCCCCTCCTGCTGCCGCGGCTGCTCCCGCAGCCACGCCGGCAGCACAGTGACTTCAAGTCAGATGAACAGAACAAATCATAATATGAGGCTGCGGTGATTTTACGAATTCCCATTGGTGGATTTCCCTTAAGCGAGGAAACCCAAAGCGCGATGGAAGCGCTGACAGGGGACCGCCTGTTGTTTCGCTGCAATTTTGATATTCAGCCCGGCGGTTTGAGTGCGGCGGTGTCGTCGTTGACAGAAAAGGCGACGCCAGAGCTGCTTATTGTTGAAATGGATTCTCCGCGCGACGTGTTCTTTGATCACCTGGATGCCTTGGCGAACGTATGCGACCCGACGACCAAGGTTATTCTGATCGGTCAGCACAACGATATCGATCTGTTTCAGGAACTGCTTAAAAACGGCGTCAGTGATTACCTTGTCGGGCCGGTGAACGCAGAAAGGCTTCGGGATTCAATCACCAGAATTTTTCAGGGAATGGAAGCGGATTCCGACGGGCGGGTTATCGCCTTTTACGGCATGGCGGGAGGCGTGGGTTCCAGTGTCATCGCCCACAATACCGCCAACGAACTGGCAAATCTGTATGACTGCCGGGCAGTGGTTATCGATCTTGATATCTGCTTTGGCACGGCGGCGCTGAATTTCAATTTGCAACCGCGCCAAACCATTGCCGATGCGCTTTCGCAGTTGGGGCGGTTGGACGACAATCTGCTTGATCAGTTCTTTATGCTGTTTGAAGAAAAGGTGGCGATACTGGCGTCGCCTGCGTCGCTGGGTATCGGTACGCAAATTGGCCAGGGTTCGTTCGATACCCTGCTGAAGGCGGTACGGCCGATGGGTGATTTTGTAATTCTCGATCTGCCGCATGTGTGGACACCCTGGGTCAGTGATGCAGTGGCGTCGGCGGACGAACTGGTTCTGGTCGCCCGGCCTGATCTTACGAATCTACGTAACGCAAAAAATATGGTAGAATTCATCGGACCCAAGCGCGGGGTGGAAGCTCCGACACGGCTTGCCCTTAACCAGGTTGGGGCGTCGAAGCGCGCCGACCTGACGGAAAAGGATTTTATGGAGGCTGTCGCCATGAGCCCCGCTGTCAATATTCCTTATGATGCGGAGGTGTTTGGGCGGGCGTTAAATAATGGTGAGATGCTGTCGAAAGTTGCGAAAAAGAGCAAGGCGACAATTGCGATTGGCGATCTGGCAAAACAGGTCGGTGCACGTGAACAGCTAGAGGATACCGAGACAAAATCGATTTTTTCGGTTTTCAAGAAGTCGAAATCGTGAACTGAGGTCGCTCGGAAATGTTTGGAAGACGTGGAACCCAACCCCAGCCCGTAGCTCCGGTAACGCTGCCGACACCGGAGGCTGAACCAGCTGTGCCGCCCGATGCGGCGATTGAACCCACGCCGTCGGCGACCACCGATCTGCCAGACATGCCGAAAACGAAAAAAATCGCGCCGGAAGCTCCCCAGCCGGTCCCGGAACCGGCGAATTCGGACCAGTCCAAAAGTAATACCCGTCTGGCTGAAATCAAAATCACCGTATTCAACGACCTCCTGGAAGCGGTTGATCTGGCTGAAATCAGTAAGCTTGAGCCCGACGAAGTTCGTGAAGAAATTACCGACATGACCGCCGAGATCATCAGCATGCGCCGTCTTGTCCTGACTATCCAGGAACAGCAGCAGGTAGTTAAGGATATCTGCAATGACATTCTTGGTCTTGGTCCGCTTGAGCCGTTGCTGGAGCGCGATGGCATTGCCGATATCATGGTCAATGGCGCAGGTCAGGTCTTCATCGAGGTTGGCGGAAAAATCGAGCTGACGGACATCAAGTTCCGTGACAATGCGCAATTGATGAATATCTGCCAGCGGATCGTTACCGCCGTTGGCCGTCGGGTAGATGAATCGAGCCCCATATGTGATGCCCGCCTGGCTGATGGCTCACGTGTTAACGTCATTGCCCCACCGCTGGCAATTGACGGTGCGGCACTGACAATTCGTAAATTCTCCAGGGAAAAACTGACCTTCAAGAACCTTATTGAATTTAAAAGCATCACGCCTGAACTGGGGCAGGTTCTGGAAGTGCTTTCAGCGGTTCGCTGCAATGTCCTGATTTCCGGCGGTACGGGGTCAGGGAAAACGACGCTGCTGAATCTGATGACGGCCCATATCGATCCGGGCGAGCGCATCATCACATGCGAGGATTCTGCCGAGCTGCAATTACAACAGCCCCATGTGGTTCGCCTTGAAAGCCGCCCGCCGAACTTGGAGGGGGCCGGCGAAATCACCATGCGCGATCTGGTTAAGAACTGTCTGCGTATGCGCCCGGAACGGATTATCGTGGGTGAGGTCCGTGGACCGGAAGCCTTTGATTTGTTGCAAGCGATGAACACCGGCCATGACGGGTCCATGGGGACCATCCATGCCAACAACCCCCGCGAAGCCCTGAGCCGTGTTGAAAACATGATAGCAATGGGCGGCTACAACCTTCCGGCAAAAGCCGTGCGCGAACAAATTTCAGCAGCCGTTCATGTGATCATTCAGGCGCAGCGCCTGCGCGACGGGTCCAGAAAAATCACCCACGTTACCGAAGTTATCGGAATGGAAGGTGATATTATAACCCTACAGGACGTCTGTCTGTATGAGGTTGAGGGCGAGGATGAGAACGGCAAGCTCATTGGAGAGCATCGTTTCACCGGGGTTCGGCCCCATTTCTGGGAAAAGGCCCGTTATTACAATCTGGAGCAGAAGCTGGCGAGGGCCCTTAACATGTACGGGGCGACATGATCAAAGAACAGGTCATCATGATCATCGCTTCCTCCGCGGTGATAATGTTCCTTCTCGGGACATTGTTCATCGTGATAACGGTTGTCAACCGTCCAAGGGTTCTAAAACGTCAACGGATCAAGGAATTAGGGGTCATTGGTGAAGCGGTTTCCACCGACAAAGCCGAAACCCGCCGCGCCAAGCGCATCCAGGACAAGATCAAGCAGCTTGAACAGAGAAATAAAAAGCGTGGTTATGCGGAGGGCGTTCGCGCCAAAATTCTCCAGGCCGGTCTTGATATTACAATTGCAACCTATTTTGTCCTGAGTACGGTCCTTTCCCTGGTTTCGGCGCTCGTCTATCTGGTGATGGGTTATCCACCCCTGGGGGCGATTGCCGTCGCGGTGATCGCCGGTCTGTTTGTCCCCAAGTTTGTGCTGGGAAGCATGGCGTCAAAGCGCCAGAAAAAATTCACCGCCGGGTTTGCCGATGCGACCGATCTTGTCGTGCGTGGAATTCGTTCGGGGCTGCCGGTCAACGAGTGTTTTAATGTGGTGGCGCGCGAGTTCGAAGCCCCGCTGGGAGAAGAATTCAGATTGCTGGTCGAAGGTCAGAATCTGGGTATGACCATTGAAGATTTGCTTGAGCGCGGGATCGAACGCATCCCGACGTCCGAGTACAAGTTCTTTGCCATCGTTATCCAGATTCAGCGCCAGACCGGGGGTAATTTGGCCGATACCCTCTCGAATCTTTCCGGTGTGTTGCGGGACCGCAAGAAGATGCGCGACAAAGCCAGCGCCATGGCCAGCGAGGCTACCGCCTCGGCGGCGATTATCGGGTCGCTGCCGTTTGCAGTGGGCACTCTTCTTTCCGTCGTCAATCCTGCATACCTGATGGTTCTGTTCACCGAAACGACGGGCCAGTATCTCATTGCATTTGGACTGTTCTGGATGTTTCTGGGGTCTATGGTGATGCGTAAAATGATAAACTTTAAAATGTGATGATAACCTATTTAGCCCGCATGGACGCCGCCACCTTTATCGTCTGGATTCTTGTAATCGGGGCCATAATATCCGTTGTGATGTTTTTGGTATCGCTGGGTGTTAAGGGCAAAAAATCCAAACGGATCAAGGCCGTCATCAGCCGCCATCGGGGTGACCTAGGGGCGGCGCAGGCAGACAGCCTGAACAAATCATCGGGCCTTCGCCAACGAAAGAAGGAAGCTCACGTAGAGTTGGCGCAAAAGATAATTTCCGCCCTCAACTTACAGAAACTGCTGTCGTCCGGCGACCTTCGTAATGATCTCGCCAAGGCCGGAATGCGTGGGCGGTCGGCGGTAACGGTATTTGTGGCGTCAAGGTTGCTGGGCATTGTTATCGGCTTTGTTCTTGTGCTGATGTACGTCAGCGTAATGAAAAAATTCCCCTATCCCGAAATCATGAAATTTGTTTTTGCCGGAGGCGGAGCGCTATTTGGATTTTATCTGCCGAAAATTCTGCTCAGTAACAAAATTCAAAATCGCCAGGACCAGATGAGCACCAATTTCCCAGACATGCTGGATCTGTTGCTGATCTGTGTGGAATCCGGGCTCGGGATTGAAATGGCGTTCAGCCGTGTGACCGAAGAAATAATGGAAAGCTCGCCGATTCTGGCTCAGGAACTGGGTTTGACATCTGCTGAACTGGCCTATTTGGGGGATCGGCGTCAGGCCTATGAAAATTTCACAAACCGAACCGGATTGCCTGCCGTCAAGGCCCTGGCGACAACCCTGATTCAGTCCGAACAATACGGCACGCCCGTGGGTGTGGCGTTAAAGGTTCTGGCTCAGGAAAAACGGGATGAACGCCTGTCGGCGGCTGAAAAAAAAGCAGCCTCCCTACCGGCGAAACTGACGGTTCCAATGATTATCTTTTTCCTGCCTGTTCTGTTTATCGTTGTGATCGGCCCCGCCGCAATGCAGATTGCGGCACGCTAATGAATACCGTTTTCAGAATTGAGGACCGATTGCCGGTTGGCGGCAAATTACGGGTAGAACATGAACGAATTTGTTGAAACCTATCTACACGAATGCTCCCGGATTATTGACGCAGTGGATCGGCGGAAAATTGCCGACCTGGTGCACGGGCTGGCCGAGGTCAGGGACCGTGGCGGGCGACTGTTCATTCTCGGTGTCGGCGGTTCGGCGGGGCATGCCAGCCATGCGGTTAACGATTTCCGGAAAATTTGTAATTTCGAAGCTTATGCGCCAACCGACAACGTCTCTGAACTGACGGCGCGCACCAATGACGAGGGCTGGGAAAGCGTTTTCGTCGAATGGCTGAAGGGGTCGCGGCTAAGGGCTGGTGATGGGTTGCTGGTGTTCTCTGTCGGCGGTGGAAACAAGGAAAAAAACATCTCCGTCAATCTGGTTCGCGCCATCGATTTCGCCAAATCCCAACAGGCTTCGGTTTATGGCATTGTTGGTTCCGATGACGGTTATACGGCGTTGGAATCCGACTGCTGTGTCATTGTGCCCCCGCTTTATCCCGAACGCCGCACACCACACAGCGAGGGGCTGGCTGCGGTATTCTGGCATTTGCTGGTTAGTCATCCCGCACTTGCTCGGGTGGCGACCAAATGGGAATCCGTGCGCTGATGACAGGACAAGGGATCGGAACCCGTTACATCGTAGTGGGCGGGGCCGGGTTTATCGGCAGTCACTTCGTCGATGCCCTTCTGGCTCAACCGTCGGTCGAGGCGGCTACAGTATATGACAATTTCAGTTCCGGGCTGGATTGGCATATTGCTCATCATACAGATGACCAGCGGTTTTCAATTGTGCGCGCGGATGTCCATGACCAGGATCAACTGAATGACGCCGTAAGCGGTCATGACGTGGTTATTCAGCTTGCGGCCAATCCAGATATTGCCGCAGCCGTTACCGACCCGGATATCGATTTTCGCGAAGGCACCGTTCTCGTTCGCAACATTCTTGAAGCGATGCATAAAACCGGATGCCGACGAATTCTTTATGCGTCCGGCAGCGGTGTCTATGGTGATTTCGGGGACACCGAGGTGGTCGAAGATCAGGGGGGTATGCGGCCCATATCCACCTATGGAGCCAGTAAATACGCTTGTGAACATCTGATTTCCGCCTATTGCCATATGTTTGAGTTGAACGCCCGCTGCTTTCGCTTCGGTAATGTGGTTGGGCCGCGCCAGACCCATGGTGTCGGATATGATTTTCTCCGCAAGCTCAGGAGAGACCCGAGCCGACTGGATATTCTGGGAGACGGCCAGCAAAGCAAATCCTATATTCACGTCAGCGATACCATCGCCGCCGTTCTTCACGCACACAGGTGTTCAACGGAGCCGTTTGAGGTGTTTAATGTGGCCACCGGTGACTACATCACCGTCACTGAAATCGCCGATCTGGCGGTGGATTGCGCAGGCCTGAACAAGCGCGATGTCATTTATGAATATGGTGGTGGTGACCGGGGATGGAAAGGCGACGTCCCCGTTGTCCGCCTGAATACAGACCGTATCCGCCAGCTTGGTTGGTCAAATCAGTATAATTCCGCGGATGCATTGCGTCAGTCCCTTATCGCCATGCAGGGCGAACTTGGAAGCAACTGAGATGGCGCATAAAGCAGTTTTTCTGGACCGTGACGGGGTTCTGAACAAATCTACCATCAGGAATGGCAGGCCCTATCCTCCATCCTCAGTGGATAAACTTGTGCTTTATGAAACATCGATACAGGCCTGTGGCCTGCTGGCGCAAGCCGGGTTCCTTCTTATCGGCGTCACCAACCAGCCGGACATTGCCCGCGGCAAAACGAACAAGGATGTCATCGATCAAATCAACATGGTGGTGAAAGAGGCGATGGGGCTGGATGACATGCGCGTCTGCCCTCATGACGATCAGGACAACTGTTCGTGCCGGAAGCCCAAACCCGGAATGCTGGTCGATGCGGCAAGAAGTTTTAACATCGACCTTACTTCCAGCATTATGGTCGGCGACCGGTGGAAAGATGTTGAAGCGGGAAACGCGGCCGGGTGCCGTACCGTGTTTATTGATTATGGATATGACGAAGCAGGCCCAAGGGATGCGGGTCTTGTTTGCTCAAGTTTGTTTGATGCTGTCCCTTGGATTACCGGAGTTTCGCCTTGACGATGGACGCCCCATTGAACCTTACTGTAAAAATTTTCGCCGATGGCGCTGACATTGCAGAGATGAAACAACAGCGGGAAAACCCGCTGGTTAAGGGATTTACCACCAATCCCACGCTGATGCGAAAATCAGGGATTGCCGATTATGAAGCCTTTGCCAGGGACGCCCTGCAAGCGATCCCCGATCTTCCCTTGTCTTTTGAGGTTTTTGCGGACGAATTTGATGAGATGGAACGCCAGGCTCTGAAAATCAGGGACTGGGGCAACAACGTCTATATCAAGATCCCCATTACCAATACCAGCGGCGAAAGTGCCGCTCCCTTGTTGCAGAGGCTTTCCGAACAGGGCGTGAAGGTCAACGTGACGGCAATGACGACGGCGGCGCAAGTGGAATTGGCTTTGGGCGCGATCAGCAACGCCACCGCTGCTTATGTTTCTGTATTCGCCGGGAGAATCGCCGATACCGGACGTGACCCGGTTCCGGTTATGTCAGATGTCATGGGCATGTTGAGAGACACGCCGCAGATTGAATTGATCTGGGCAAGCCCGCGTGAGGTTTATGACATTGTTCGCGCCAACGGGATCGGCTGTCATATTATCACCGTGACCTATGACCTCCTCCGTAAGATGGCGCTGTTTGGCAAGGACCTTGATGAGTTCTCGCTGGAAACCGTAAAGATGTTTTATGACGATGCCAGTTCTGCCGGGTATCGTCTTTAATTTTTCGTTTAAGGGCCGCAATTGATGATCATCACCCGAACACCTCTACGCATTTCCATTGGCGGCGGTGGTACGGACCTGCCCTCCTATTACGAGAAATTCGGCGGCTTTGTCATATCGGCGGCGATCAATAAATATGTCTATATCACCGCGAACCGGGCGTTCCGTGACGGCTATTTTTTAAAATATTCGAAGATCGAAAATGTCGAGTCTATTGATCAGATCAGGCACGATATTTTTCGTGAATCCCTTCGCCAGATGGAAATTGATCCCCGAATTGACATCTCAAGTATTGCCGATGTTCCCGCCGGAACAGGGCTTGGGTCGTCGGGCAGTTTCACAGTGGGCCTAGTGCAGGCTTTATATGCATACAAGCGCCTGCCGGTTGGCACGGATGAACTGGCGAATCGCGCCAACAATCTGGAAATGAACGTTTTGGGAGAACCCTGCGGCAAACAGGATCACTATATTGCCGCCTATGGCGGAATCATGTGCCAGGAGTATCTGGAAGATGGTGACGTCGTTATGTCCCCTCTCGATATATCGGAAGATACGCTTCGGGGGTTGAAAGAACACCTGATGCTGTTTTTTACCGGCTACAGTCGAACCGCGTCGGAATTATTGGAAGACCAGAGGGTCCGTTCAATTTCCAACGACACGACCATGCTCGACAATCTTCACTTCATCAAGGAACTGGGGTTTCGGATCAAGGGCGTCCTTGAAGCGGGGGATCTGGTCGGATTTGCTGGACTGATGCACGAACACTGGCTGCGCAAACGCGCCCGGTCGGCCAGCACCTCCAATGACCGGATCGATAACGTCTATGCCGTCGCCCGCGAAAACGGCGCTTTGGGGGGAAAACTTGTGGGTGCCGGAGGCGGCGGGTTTCTGATGTTTTTTACCGAAGACCGCCAGAAATTGCGCGCCCGAATGGTCGAAAATGGTTTACAGGAAATGGATTTCGACTTCGATTTTGACGGCTCTATCGTTCAACTGCGTAACTAATGATGCAGTGTCTCATTCTCGCGGGTGGCCTCGGAACGCGTATGGCAGGCGTCACCACAACACTGCCAAAGGCAATGATTCCAGTGAACGGCAAGCCGTTTGTTGACCACCAACTCACCTGGCTTGCATCACAGGGAATTGGCGACATTGTTTTTGCCATCGGTCATCAAGGCGCAATGATCCAGGATTTTGTCGGTGACGGGGGGCCTTGGGGCGTGGCGGTTCGATATGTTGTGGACGGTCAAAAACTGCTGGGTACGGCCGGGGCCATCCGCAATGCCATTGACCGCGATCTGATGAACGATGGCTTTTTTGTTCTCTATGGCGACTCCTACTTGAACGTGGATTTCCGCGCAGTCTGGAAAGCCGCCGGGGAAGGAGCTTGGCCGCTGATGACTATTTTAAGGAATGAAGGTCAGTGGGACAAAAGCAATGTTGTGTTGACAGATGGCGAGATCACTTTGTTTGAAAAGGGACGTGACGATGCGGTCAGGATCGGAATGAACCATATAGACTATGGATTGTCCGTAATGACCCGGGACGCGATCACCCGCTTTGTCGCTTCCGGGGAACATGCGGATCTGGCGGGTATCTGTCATCATCTGAGCCTCCAACGTCAACTCCGGGCCTTTGAAGTTTTTGAGCGGTTTTATGAAATAGGGTCCCCACAGGGGCTGGTAGAATTGGAAGACCATCTATCAGCCGGAAATCAGCTCAATGGATAAGTCTCCGACAGGGGGTTTGATTTCCTGGCCCGTGATCGGTGTCCTGGCTTTTGTGACGCTGATTCACGTCGTCTGGTTGATGACCGGGGACAACATTGTCGCCCGTGGTGGGTTCGGAGATGGTGACAGTTATCTCAGATTACTCAGGGTGGAGCGCCTGATCGAGACCGGAAACTGGTTCGACATTTCCATCCCCGACGCCAACGCGCCGTTCGGCACGACACTTCACTGGACAAGATTGTTCGATCTGGTGCTGCTTTTGATTGCGTCGCCGTTGATCCCGTTCCTGGGGTTTGCAAAAGCCCTGTTTTGGGCGGGTGTCGTGGTCAGTCCGCTGATCCACATCGTGTCTGCGGGGGCGATGACATGGGCGTTGCGTCCTGTGCTCGGGCGGGCGGGAGCCTGTATCGCGGGTGTCCTCAGTGCGTCACAGGTCGGGATGCTGGCATTTTCTCTAGCAGGCCGCGCCGACCATCACATGATGTTCGTTTTACTTGGGATACTGGCGCTCGGTTTTATTTTTCGCACCCTCGTTTCTGCCGGGGCGGGGATGGGGTCGGCGCGCTGGGCCGGCGTACTTTTGGCGCTTGGTATATGGGAAGGTCCGGAAAATCTTGTCTTTATGTCATTGTGCCTCGCCGCCCTCGGGGTCCCCTGGTTGAGGGGTGAGGCCGAAAGCGGTAGGAAAAATTTTGCCGTCGTGCAGGGGTTGTGCATGGGCCTGTTGCTGGCCCTTGTTCTCGAACGGGGTTTGGCGGGTGTCCTTGATGTTGAATATGATCGCATATCAGTCGTCCATCTGGTGTTTTCCCTGCTGCTTGCGGGGTTTTGGGGAATTGCCATTCCACTCATTCGACGGCGCATGGGGAATATGTGCCTGTCCGGACGTGTCGGCGTCGCCCTCCTGGGTATCGTCTTCGTCGTCGCGGTTATGAGCTTGCTATTCCCCAAAATTCTGGGAAATCCGCTCAACGACGCAGACCCCGCCATACAGCCGATTTATCAGCGGATATCTGAATATCGCGCGATATCAGATATGGGTCGGTTTCTGATCTATTTCGGCAGCATCCTGTTTGTTGGTCCCTGGTTGGTGTGGAAATTGAAAACCGAATGGGGCCGACCGTTGTTCTGGGCTTGGCTGTTGCTTGGTGTCTGTACGGTTGTTTATACCACCTTCGGCCTGAACTGGCTGAGATGGAGCATGTATGCCGCGCTGTTTCTGTCGATTGTCCTGGCGGATCTGATCATAGCGGCGGATCGCTGGGTAAATTCGAACTACAGGTTTCCCTCCCGCATTGCCGTCAAGATCATTGTTGCCGTTGGGCTGACTGTCGGGCCCATGTTCACCGGGGCGATGATTCTTTATGCCGGGAAAACCGAGGCCGAACGCGCGGCGGTGGATGTTGAGTCCTGTCCGATTAGAAAAATATCCGGTTTTCTCAATCAAGGGCCGTGGTCGGACCGTAGCCGCATCATCGTCGCATCGGCCAATTTCGGTGCTGAAATCATCTATCGGACCGACCATCAGGTATTGGCGACCGTCCATCATCGAAATGTTTCAGGTATTCTGGACGGTTTTCGCATTTTGAATTTTTCGGATGATGAAGCCATCAAATCCCTGCTTCGCAAACGTCAGGTTGATCTTATTCTGCTTTGCCCCGGCACCAGCGACGACAGCTATTTTCTGATGGGCGACGATGCGAAATCACTATACTCAAGACTTGAGGACGCCATTCTCCCGTCCTGGATAACAGCCGTAAAACTGCCCACCGACCTGGAGGCCAGGTTCGACCTGTTCGAAGTCCACCATCCTCTTTAATTGTTTGAAAATAATACTGAAATTGTTTGAAAATAATACTGAAATTGTTTGAAAATAATACTGATGCCATTTGATTCCATCTGTGGGGCTTTTCAATGGCATTGCAGCCTGTGTATGTTAGCGTAGATTAACAATATAGAAACTGTCGGCGAGCCGTGAATCTCCTCCTATCATTTCGAACGCGAGAATTGATCACGGTGAGCAAACTCTCCCAGTATCTGCGATTTCTGACGATTGTTTTTGCTGTCTTCTTTGTCGCTGTCCCACTTAAGCCTGCGAAATCCGTGTCATTGACTGCTGCGGAGCAGGCATGGTTGCGAGAGCATCAGGAACCGGTTCGTGTACATAACGAGATGAATTGGAAGCCCTTTAATTTTAACGAAGATGGGCAGCCGATGGGATACTCCATCGATTACATGAATTTGGTAGCCAAAAAGCTGGGGTTGAAGATTGAATACGTCAGCGGTCCGAACTGGAATGATTTTCTGGGTATGATGCGCGACCGAACGCTTGATCTCATGGTCAATATCGCAAGCACAAAGGACAGGCGGAAATATCTGGCGTTTACGCAGCCTTACCTGATCACGTCTACAGCACTTTATGTTCGCAATGCCGAACACGGAATCACCAGCCTTGATGATATGGCGGGTCGGAGAATTGCCTTTCCCAAAGGTTTTTTCTTCGAAGAGTTCATCAGAAGGTATTACCCCAAGATAAAAATTGTTACCTTTGAATCCTCTCCGGCGTCATTCCGTGCTGTTGACCAGGGACTGGCCGATGCCGTGATGGCTCTGCCCGCCGTGGCGATCACGATTTTAAATGACAATAAACTTAACTCGATAAAATTCGTCGGCAAAATAACGAATTTAAACTTCATCACCACGTTTTCCATCGCAGCGCGTAAAGATGAGCCACTACTCAGAGACATCATACAGAAAGGAATGGACGCCATTTCTCCGGCTGAAATTCTCACTATCCGTAACCGCTGGAACGTCGGCAATATCGAGTTTCCCCTGGTAGCCGCTGATGATCTTGTCTACTTGAGACAGCTTGGTGAAATGCGCCTGTGCGTAAATCCCGGCAGATTGCCGTTGGAGGCCATCAATATTGACGGAAGTTTGAGCGGGATTTCGTCGGAGTTTATGGCTTTGATGAGCAAACAGTTTGGTATTCCGGCACGTGTGGTCAGAACCCGCAATTGGGTGGAGAGCCTGCAATTTGTGCGGGAACACAAATGTGATATCTTGCCCATGGCGATCCAGACAGCTGAGCGTGATGCCTACCTGGGATTTACTTCCCCTTGGCTATCCGTGCCGTACGCGGTGGCGACGCGTCCTGACCAGATTTATATATCGAATATAGATCAAGTGATCGAACATGAGTTCGGTGTGGTAAGGGGGTCGGCCAGTAAGAATGCGCTGATGAAGACCTATCCCAACATCAAGCTGGTTGAAGTCGAAAGTGTTGCCGACGGCCTCAACCGTGTTGACAGTGGGAAGTTGTTTGGGGTCATCGATGCGGTCGCAACCCTGAGCAGGGCAATCCAAAGTCATGAAATGACAGGCGTAAAAATCTCGGGTGAGATTGGCCTGAAAATGAATTATGCGGTTGGGGTTCGAAAGGATAACAATAGACTGTTAAGCATTCTGGATCACGCCGTCAGCAATATTGACGAGGAACAGATATTGGGCATCTATCACCGGTGGCTCGCCGTGGCATATATTGATCGCGTTGATTACACGCGGTTATGGCAGGTACTGGGCGCTATCTTCCTCATTTTGATCTACCTCTACACCCGCTATCGTCAAACAGTACGCATGAATGGGAAACTTTTTGCCGCCCATGCCAGGATCGCGGCGGTTAATCAGGATCTGGATGAAAAAAATCGCAGGCTTGAGGAGTTGAACCAGCAGAAAACAAAGCTGTTCTCAATCATTGCTCATGACCTGAAGGGGCCGTTTACGGCATTGCTCGGATTTTCGCAGCAACTGTCTACGGACGCCCGTCATCTCGATCACGATGGCATGGAAAGATCGGCGTCATTCATTCATCAGGCCGCTACGCGGGCGTTCGATCTGCTGGACAATCTACTCGAGTGGTCACGATTGAATATCAAGGGAATTGTTTTTGACCCGAGCCCCGTCGATCTCAGTGAAATTATCAGAACAAACGTAGAGCTGTTCAGGCCAATGGCGGAGAATAAGGGCGTTTCGCTTGAAGCCCGTGACCTGGCGCCGCTGCGGGTTGTTGCCGATGTAAATCTCGTCAATATTATGATACGCAATCTGCTCAATAATGCCGTCAAATTCACGAACGAAGGTGACGGCATCTCCATAAAAGTAAAGCGTGATGGCGATTGGGTGGAGATCGAAGTTCGCGATACCGGGGTCGGTATGGAGCAGGACAAAGTTGCCCGCCTTTTCATGTTGGATGAGAAAATTTCAACATTGGGAACCAACGGAGAGCCAGGTACGGGACTCGGTCTTCAACTTTGCAAGGAACTGACGGAAAAACATGGTGGGAATATTCACGTGGCAAGCCGTATTGGCGAAGGTTCGAGCTTCCGTGTCACCTTGCCGAGGCATCATGAACACCCCCAACCGGATTGAGTATTGACCATCCATCTTTCAAAGACGGGGAGGTGGGCTCACCGGGATATTTTCTCATACAAAGCCCACGTATCGCCGGACAGGCCCCAGCTTGGGTAAATATTTATCAGAGAATAGGTAACTGACCCGGCTCCGGCGAGATTGCGTGTAATCTCCGGCTCCGGAAGTTGACCGTCAAGATAGCCGTTGATGTACCAGTCGGCGGGATTAGACTTTTCATCTTTCTGATCAACAAATTTCAGACGTTCATCCAATCCCAATATCTTAATTTGATGACGGACCAGCGTACTGACACTGAATTTTGGAAATCCGCTTATTCGTTGCTGAGCGGGTGAGGAGGTTGCGATCATCCGGATGACCTGACCGTACTGTCCACGCATACCGTCAGAAAATTTCACAAGAAGATTTGCATTGCCAATACAAAACAAAACAAGGGCGGCGCCACAAATCCATTTTTTCCAGCTCCCGCCCTGCCACATCCGGGTCAGCACGCCACCCACGACCAGTAGGGCGAAAACTGCGCTAGGCAGATAGTAGCGGTGGATGACGTCTGGTCTGGTTTCAATAATCAGCGTGGTTAGCGGAAAAACCAGCACGACGATACTTAGGGCAACCCATACGTAATCGCCCTGTTGCGCCAGTTTAAATACGGCAAACATGATCAGGGCAGTAAGAATGAGCAGAGGCAGCAGCGAACCGATCTCATTCGCATCCAGCCCGAACGTCCAGTCCATCATGATACGGATTGAATCCAGCGCGGGTTCGGGACAGCAGTCTCCGCCGCGAACCATATTGTTGAAGGCGATCGCTCCGAAGCCGCTGATCGCAAGCAGTTGCAGTCCAAACAGGGGAACCAGTTGCGCCGTTGTTGAGATGATGTTTCGGCGATTTTTGTAAATTGATGTCAGCGCCCAGAAACCGAGACCGGCCTGTACGACAACAAAAGTCAAATGCGACATCAGCCCCAATAGTGAAATCAAGGAAAATGCGCCCGCCGTTCTGGTGGTGGGTGTCTCCAGATAATTTTTCAGAACGCTGCTGGCCACCAATATCGCCAAAACCATGGGGCCGTATCCCCGCGCCTCTCCAGAGTAGTTGATCATCGGATAGCTGAAAGCAAACAGCATCGTCATGATGACAGCCAGTGCGGGGCTGCGTTTCCATCCCCACCAGGCAATCAGGGCGATGCTGAGTATGCCGGAAAGCAGGGATAGCGACCGGTAGGCAAAAGGGGTCGCCGTTGTTCCGAACCAGCCGTCGATCAGCCGCATATGGAGTGTGTTGAGCGCGTGGGTATTGGAATGAAAGAACAGGGCGATCCAGTCCTGAGATGTTTCAGACGAAGCCGCGACCCGCATCTGGTCCAAAGACCAGACCTCATCAATCCACATATCTCCGCCGGTTGCCCAAATTCGCAACCCGCTACCGACGATTAAAATCAGAATCAGGCTAACGGCAGGGATCGCGCGGGACATGGTTATTCCGGTTTCCTCGCAAGCGCGACGATTTGCCATCCCCAAGGGGTATTAAAAATCCAGAACCTGAGCAGCTGTCGGAAAATGGCCATGGCGGCGCGGGCCGGAAAACTGGGTCGGCCCGAGACATCACTGCTCAGGCTTTCCCCGCGCATCAGAACAATCAGACGATACAGGTTGAAGGTCGGGAACCCGGCCCCGGCGGCGACCTCGACGCTGTATCCCGCCGTCTGCAAATCTTTCTGCAGTTGATCGGTCGTGTAATGGCGATGGTGACCGATCGAGTGGTCGAAGGCCGACTTTGGTCCGCCCGGTACCGTAATCACCAGCCTGCCGCCCGGCTTCAGATAGCCCATCAGATTTTGAAGGGCAGCAACAGGGTTTTCCAGATGTTCAAGAACCTCGGAACAGACGGCATGGCTGGCCCAACCCTGGAGCCGGTCGGGCGTCGCCCCGTCATCTTCCAGGTCTGTGGGCAGCAGCAGGGCGTTGGGAAAATTTCTGGCGGTGACGGCCAAGCCTGACTGGCTGCGGTCGATCCCCGCCAGTCGCGCCTTCGGGAACCTGCTGCCGAGCGCCTGCATTTGGTCGCCGGACCCGCAGCCGACATCAAGAATCGAGACGTCTGAGTGTTTAGCACTATCGCCGAGTAAGCGGAAAATCAGTTTCCGGCGAAAGGCTTGCGCCGGATTCAGCCGTGTGGCTTCAGAGAAGCACTCCCAGTGATGCTCCCAATATTCCTGCGTATCGCCATCGGGGAACTGTTCATCAGCTGGCGCAAGTTCAGTCATTGACCGATGTTCCGTTTGTCGGTCCATCCGGCATATTGGCGGCGATGGCGTGCAATAGCAGGGTCGAGATAAAGGCGATAAATGACAGTATGATCGCCACAAGCCCGATAACAGCCAAATGGTTGGTGCCGACCATGTCGTCGAATAGCGTGTATCCTGCGCCCACGTAAGCGCTGGCGAAATTCAGGCAGAGCAGGAAGCCGATGCAGAATACCGTACCCGAACCGACCATCATCGGTGTATAGGGGAACCTTCTGACCCAATGGCGTTTGGCTTCACCGGTCGGGTCATAAAGCCCCTGAGCCATACAGCCGAGAAAAAAGCTCTGTAAGCCGACAATAGAGAGCGTCGCCCCCAGGAACATGGTATTCAGGGAAAATGTAACGCCGTTGACGGTAATTGGGCCAAGCCCCAGGGGCAGGGCAATTAACAAGCCGATCAGCAGGAGAGCCATACCTGGCTTCATGACAAAAAAATCCGCCCCATGAATCAGCATGGCGCGGAGATTGATCCAGCCCGCATACCAGGGCGAAAACCAACCGATTCTTTTATGGTGACTGACCCGCCCCTTGCGGTCCTTGTAAAAATGAACAGGGGCTTCAATGGTCCGGAGCCTGAGGCGAACGGATTTGACCACCATCTCTGACGCGTATTCCCATGACTGTGATTTTATGTTCATGCGTTTCAGGGCATCCAGGGTAACGCCGCGCATACCGCAATGAATGTCGGAAAAACTGGTGCCATAAATGACGTTCAGCATATAGATGGTCAGCGGCGTGCCGAAATAACGATGAAGCGGCGGCATGGCGCCATCCTCAACAGAGCCCTTGAACCGAGACCCCAGAATAAATTCAAAGCCGTCCCTGAAATGGTCGAGAAACGGTGTAATCTCACGAAAATCATAAGTGCAGTCGGCGTCGCCAAGAATCACGTATTTGCCACGAATGATCTCTATCGAGTCCATATAGGCCCGGCCCAGGCCGCGCACCGGGGTCTTGAGGACGCGTGCGCCTTTCGACAGGGCGATTTCAGGCGTTCTGTCGGTCGAGCTGTCGAGAATAATAATTTCGGCCTCGACTCCGGCCTTGGCAATTCCTTCAATGCACCAGTCCATGAATTCCGCCATGACAGCTTCTTCATTCAACGCCGGGATGACGATGGACAGTTCCGGAGCAGGCGTATCCGTTGCCGGAATATAAAGGCTCTTTTCCGGGTCATCAGGAAAACTGATTTTTTCAGCGTATCTGAGTGGCGAAGAGACTGGACTGGTTTCTGCCTGATTCACGCGACGGGTTCCCGATGCAGTTTGCTGTTCATGGTGGTGATTGTAGGATGTTGGCGATGCAATGCAACGTCGTGAACGAGGGCTATTCCCCCAACAGGTTTACGAACAGGTCCGGCAGTACGGGCAGTGTATCAAACATGATCAGTGCGCCACCGGCGATGGCGATTCCGTAGGGGACGGGTTGCTTCATGGTGTCGCCTTCCTCAAGCCAGGGTACCAGTCGTCTGATCCGGTCCATACGACTGGCAAGGATCGCAATAAGGCCCAGCACACCACCCAGCAGGGCGACGGCGACAAGGTACCTGCCAAGCTGTTCCAAATTCCACCAGGCACAAACGGCGGCCAAAAACTTGACATCACCGCCACCGGCAAGTCCTTTTGTGAACAAAATAGCCCCGCCGGAAAAAATGATCAGGGCGGTGCCATAGTGTATTGCTATCGACGTTCCGGGTATGCCCGATAGGATGGCGGCGGGCAGGAATGCCAATATGATGGTGACGGGAATCCAGTTGGCAATCTCCAGCGTGCGGACATCTGAAATAGCCGCATATAAAAGGGCTATGACAAAAACGCCGACACTCAGCACATGCAAGACGGTTGAGATTTGAGCCATCGGTTCTCGAAGCTTCCATACAACCAATACTAAAAACAGGACAGCATAAACACACTGCCCTGTTAAAAGATATTACCTACCTTGCGGTCGATATATTGATTTCACCGCTGTCAAAACAGCAGAAGCGGCCTAGTTGGAAAGGCTGTTCGCAACACTGTTAAAGGTGTTTCCGACGTCAGTACCAATCAGCGTAACACCGGCGATGATAACAACGGCGATGAGCGCAGCGATCAAACCATATTCGATCGCAGTCGCACCTTTTTGGTCGTTACGCAGTTCGGCGACAAACCGCAAGATTTTATTTTTCATCCTTGGAAACTCCTATTCTACATAAATTTTTCAGCTGCTTCGTCCGCCATTTTTACATCAGACGGTCAGAAGAATAACTTTTACTTCCCCAGTCGCGGATATTTCCCCCACAGCCTCTCAAAAGCAGTGCCAGAAGTCAACAGGCTTTGCCCATCATTCATTATAACTTATGACCGGTTTCCTTTTGAAAACGTTAACAAAAAACAGGAAGATGTGTACAGTTTTGCTGCACTAAAGCCATATTTTCCGGGAAATTGACGTTCGAAATCAGGTTTTAAGTTTTATGATACGCCGGATAAAATGTACACATCGAAAAAATCCTTCGTGCCTGGCATATTGGCCGTTTTGGGGGGCAGCATGTTTGGATTTTCACACGCGACAACAGCAGGAGAGATAGATTCCTCCGAATTTCCCTTGCCAGGGTCCTTCCACCTTACGTTTCTTCCAGAATATCCAGAAAATCCCTGTTCGGGCACCGGAAATACCGGCTTTCCGTGTCGTAGTCACATCTGCAAAATTTATCACACACCTCACACGTGTGCATCGCGTTTTTCATCTGGTTGGGCATTCGCTGAAAGCTATGTTCGATATTGACGTCAAGATGTTCGAACATTCGGCGTAACGGCAACGGTACCGTGTGTTGAGTGTCCATGGAACATACTCCTTAAGTGAGGGAGTTTAGCACATTTGCGTCATGATTTCGATGTTGTCAGTTAAACATATCCGCCCTTTCCTTCAGCTCTTCCAGGTTAGGCTCGCCCAGGTCCATCGGCTTTCCGGGGTGGATGATTGATACTTGGCAGTTTTCCGCCGCTTCAACCAGTTGGCGGTAGGTGCCTGCGGTCGGGTCGCTGATATAGGCCTGCATGTTGTCATTGTAGGCAAACATCTGTGCATTGATCTCTGTACATTCATTGCAGGTCGTACAGCGAATCGTTTCGATGTAAGGTTCATCCGAGGAAACTTCCTGCGCTTGTTCTGGTGTCTCTGAGATTTCCGTCTTGACGATGGTTGGTTTTTCGTCGCTGACGATGGGGGCTTTGCTAGGCCCTTCGTGGCCGCCGAGTTCGGCCAGTTCGCGTTCCTTATCCAGCTGCCAGTGTTCGCTCTCGCGCTTTAGGAGATTTAGGGCATGGGAATTGTGGACACCGCCCATTTCCTGAAGACTGTGCCACATATCGCGACATCGGTAAGCTGCGCGAATCAGTCGGTCATCGACAACAAGCCGGTGCAGCATATTGTCTCCATCAACCACCAGAACATAAGGGACAGATTCCAAATTTTCGTTGGCCGGTATCTCTAGGTATTTTCCAACCGGCACCATGTCGTTCGTCCACTCGGCTTTTGGAACACAGGCAAAGTATTTGGCGAATCGTTTGTCGCTGGCAACAAATTCGACAAACGTGAAAACTATATCGTCCGAAAGCCGCTGCTGGGCCGCGTCTTCATAGAAAAAATCATGGATCGGCCAATCCCGCTCCAGTTGGGGGTTGCCGTCAATGGATAACCGTGATGCCCAATCGGGTCCCGTTGACGGATCGTAAGTAAACGCGGGGAAGGCTCTTGATTCCGTGGCGGCGGCCGATATTAGATAAGGCGGCATTCCAGAACCGGTCTTGTTGTCGCCCGAGAACACGCTGAACAGCGCCGCTCCAGGATAGCTGAGGCCATCCCATATTTTGCCACGCATCCTGTAAAGGTCTGCGCTGCTCGATTGCAGGACAAAGACATTGTTGAGACCTACGGCCAGATTGGCGAGCTGCCAGCTCGCACCGCCGAAGGGGAGTTTGCCCTCCGAACCGCTCAGGGTATTCAGGATGTCGTCGGTTTGGGCCAGTATCTTGACGGGTATGCCGGATGCCAGAAGTTCAAGAATTCTGGATTTTTCACTCCTGCCCTGATGTTTCCCGTCGAGTCCCACAAGAGGAGTCGGAAACAAGGCTAAATCCTCTTCCAACAGGGAGGTTTCATCAAACGAGGCAAAGAAGGCATCGTGTTTTGCCGGATGGTAGTGATTAGAGATTTCCAGCTCGGCAATCGAAATTGCCTTGATCAGTTCAACCATTTCCGGCAAACGATTCCGCATGGCCTTTAATGCGGACGCTGCGGTTTTAAAAAGAAACGAATACGGTCCTATGCGGTGTCCCTTCCTGTCGCTCCATTTTGCCGATTTGAAAAATCTTTGCGACTTCAGAACCACAAGGAGCGACAGGATTCTCTGACGGCGTTCTTCAGGTAGCGGGTCACGCGGACTGGCCGGAGTCAGCAGGTCTGACATGGCGTCGAAATCAAACGCGTTTTCAAAACTCGACCCCACTGATCCTTTGAGATTTTCCGGCAAAAGGGTCTTTTCCGATTTTTTAGCCTCAGCCCCCAGGATATCTTCCAGCTTCAGGATCAGTTCATCGACCCTTTTGCGTGAACCATGCGCTTTTGCTCTTTGATCAATTGACCAGGCTTGTCGCAACAGGGCCATAGGTGTCGCCGCGTTGCAGCCAATGATCTGCCCATCAATCAGGAAGGCGTTGGCGATTTGTCCCAGACAATCGTCAAAAGCAGAGATTGAGATTTTGTCCGTCCGTGCACGTAATCTGCTTACGGCCGTGTCCCATGCCTTGGGTAGCGAAATTCCGTCGCCATCACCGACAATGTCTCGGATTTCCCGCTCAATATTGAGAACCTGGCTTCTCATAAATTCACCTTCAACACCTGAAGGCGCCATCTTCCTGAGAACGTCGTTAACGATGTCAGAGAGGGACCGGACGAAGTCACCGGGAAGATCATAATCACCCAAAACCACCGGGTAGTCATAGCGGAGTTTATTTAAATCTGCGAACCTGGTGTAAAGAACGGATCGAAATTCAGTGTCTTCAATATCATGGAGACCGCTCTCCGCAGCTCGCCCGATGAGATGAAAAGCCGTCAGATTTACCGTGTTGTCGGTCATGGCCCCACCGGCTTCTTCTTGTTTAACGAAAAGCATGGGTACTCTCCCGTTTCACTCACTCGGCGGGCCAGATGGTGAATTTGTCAAATTCCTCATCCAGGGCCGATTTGATCATCGCCGGAGTTCCCAGCTTGTCAGGGTCTTCAACATTTTCATGACGCGGTGCTTCGGTGTCTTGATACAGAATGCCGAAGGGGATGTAGTCGGTCATGGCGGCGATCTCCCTCGCCCGGTCGGCGTCTCCGGGATCATGGTTTTCCTGGTTACGATAGACTTTCGAGAGTTCGGGACTGATATGCAGCCCCTTTTCATGACTGAGCAGCAGAATTTTCGCCGGGTCGCTGACCGATTCCTCGAACAGCTCCGGGACAAATTCAGGACATCTTTGTAAGATTCGCACGAAGGAAAAACCTTTGTGGTGAAAGGCTCTGGAAATGGTCTGGTACAAAAGGTCCGGAATCCAATCGACGGCCTGAGCAACGAACGATGCATTGGCGACGCCCAAAGTCACGCTGAGGGGGTTGATCGGCTGCAATTGTGTCCCCCGCGGGCTGGTATTACTTTTCAGCCCCGTTGGCGACGTCGGAGAGGCCTGCATTTTGGTCAGGCCGTATATGTTGTTGTCGTGCATCAGCACGGTCATATCCATGTTGTATCGAATCGCATGTATCCAATGAGCAGCGCCAATGGAGCAGCAGTCTCCATCCCCCGTATTGACAAAAACATGAAGGTCCGGGCGGCGCATTTTTATGCCTTCCGCGATCGGTAGCGCTCGACCGTGGAGACCATGAAAGCCGTAGGTATTCATGTAATGCGGGAAACGGCTTGAGCAGCCGATACCCGATACGAAAACCGTTTTTTCCCGGGGTAGACGTTCGTCGCGGCAAAGCCGCTGCATCGCCGTCAGGATCGCGTTGTTCCCGCATCCCGTACACCATCTCGGGACACATCTCTGATAGTCTTCAATAGGGTGGCGTTCGGTATCCGATCTCAACAAACGTTCAGTTGTGGACGAAGACATCAGCAAGCCCCTTCTGTTTCTAGTTTTTCCCGGATCACCTGGCAGATTGCGCCGGGCTTCAACGGTTGGCCTTTCACCTCGCCCCAGCAATCGACATCGACCAGATACCTGCCCCGGATCAGCCAGGCCAGGTTGGAAAACCGCCGGTTGTCGCCATCAATGAGTTCGTGGTCCATACTGTCGTTCCAGTTGCTTTCCACCGTCATCACTTTTTTAAAACGCCCGAAAATCTCCTTCAGTCCCGACGCGAGCGGCTGAATGAATTTCAAGTGCAGGGAAGATACTTTCAGGCCTTCGGCGCGGCTGCGCTCGACCGCTTCTTCGATGGCCCCTCTCGAACTACCCCACCCGATGATCAGCAGGTCTCCCTGTTCGCCGCCAAACAGCGGCGGTGTTCTCAGGGTCTTCTGAAAGGCCGCTAGCTTGAGGCTGCGATGGAGCATGCCCTCCTGATTGATTTCCGGGTCATAAGCGACACGGCTGTTTCGATCATGCGCCAAGCCAGTCAGACAATGCATGCCGTGTGGCTGACCCGGAACCTGTCGGCGCGCCAATCCGGTCCGTCCGTCCCAGTTATAAGGCTCGGCCCCATCGGGCAGAGCGTTTTGGTCAACCGCCTCCGCGACCCAACCTTCCGAAAACTGGGGCCGTGCGAAGGGCTGTTGCGCTGTCGCCAGATTGGCGTCCGTCAGGACAACAACGACCATGTGAAAAGCTTCGGCAATGCGCCGCGCTGTTATCATCGAATAAAAACAGTCTTCAATGCCCGACACCGCCATTACAACTTTGGGGGCATCGCCGTGAGAGCCAAAGACGGCGGCCAGCAAATCACTTTGTTCCCCCTTGGTTGGCTGTCCGGTGCTCGGGCCACCGCGCTGAACATTGATGACGACCAAGGGGATTTCCCCCATGACCGCCAAGCCAATGGCTTCCTGCTTCAGGGAATATCCAGGACCAGAGGTAATCGTCAACGCACACTTGCCGGCGTAGGAAGCGCCGATGGCGAAGGTGCAGGCGGCAATTTCGTCTTCCGCCTGATGGACGACACCGCCGACTTTCTGAAAAACTTCACTCAGGTAATGAGATGCGGATGTTGCCGGGGTAATGGGGTACATGGCGCAGACCTGCATGCCGGACGCCATCACCCCAAGCGCCAGCGCAATATTGCCGTTTACGACAATTTGGGCTTTTTCGGATTTCGTTGCGGGGATCTTATATTTGAAATCAAGATTGGATTCGGCCCATTCATAACCGGCGTCCAGCAGGGTGTAATTGGCCTCAATCACAGCTTCGCTTTTTTTACGGAATATGAAAGCGACCTGTTCGCGCGCCATTTTCATGTCCATGCTGTAAAGGCTGCACAACATGCCAAGGGCAAACATGTTTTTGCCCTTCTTGGTGTCGCGGACGTGCTTCAGGCACTCATCTTCCATGGGGATATCACGGACATCATATCCCTGATCAACAAGGTCGGCGCGGGTTTCCGTATAGGCGGCGACAACGTCCGGGTCCCGGTCGTGGGCCCATTTATCTTCAAGCAGGATAATGCAACCGGGTTTGAGCTCGCCAGCCCGTAGGCGACCGATGAGCGCTTGTTCGTTGAAGGCGACAACCAGGTCCGCCTCATCGCCTCCGTTGGATATTCGCCCGGCGCCAACGCGAACCCGGTTTCCGCTGGCCCCTTCGATGCTGCGCGCGGGGGGCTGAATCTCGGCCGGAATAATTTCTACCGTCCAGATGCCATTTCCCATTCGGGCGGCGATGGCGGCGAAGGTCTGCCCGCACTTCTGAGCCCCCTCGCCGGAATCGCTGACGACTTCGATGATATGCTCACGCAATGTCTCAGTTGTTTTTTTAAATGGCGCCGTTGCTGCTTCTGATTTTTTAGCGAGGCCAATACCCGAATTGGGAGTCGTATCCATTGTCATTTCCGTTCGTTGATCCAACGATCATCCGTTCCGCGACCGCCTAGGCCAGGCGTATGCGAACAAAATTCTTTTCTTCTGCTTCAATTCCAAATAACGCTCCGGCGGTTTGTTCCGGCGGCGCGGCGTAAATGGTGCTGCTGTCGCGAATACCGAGATAAGCTTTCATGCTGCATGCCGCCTTGCGCCCCGCACCCATGGCCAATATGACTGTGGCCGCGCCGGTGACGATATCGCCGCCCGCGTAAACGCCCGCCATTGATGTCGCCAGGGTCTCATCGGTCTCGATGTAGCCCCATTTGTTGAGCTTGAGCTTGCAAGTCTGGCCGATAATTGGATTGGGGTTGGTGCCGATGGCGTAAACGACCATATCGGTCTCGAATTCGTACTCGCTATCGGCGATAGGAACCGGTCGGCGGCGACCCGAGTCATCGGGTTCACCAAGCTCCATGCGAATGCAGCGCATGGCGCCGACATTTCCCTGGCCGTCATCCAGTATTTCCGTCGGCGCGGTTAACCAGTGAAACTCAATGCCCTCTTCCTGGGCGTGCTCCAGTTCTTCGCGGCGCGCCGGGCTTTCGGCTTCTGTGCGCCGGTAAACGCAATAGACTTTTTTTGCCCCCAACCGTTTCGCCACGCGCATGGCGTCCATCGCCGTGTTTCCAGACCCAATCACCGCGACGTGTTTGCCGAGACCCAGCGGCGTATCGTGGGTGGGGAAATCACCGGCGCCCATAAGATTGCAACGGGTCAACAGTTCATTGGCGGAAAGCACTCCGTTCAAGGATTCTCCGGGGATTCCCATAAATTTTGGTGACCCTGCGCCAGTACCGATAAATACCGCGTCAAATCCCATTTCATCACGCATTTGTTCAATCGTGAAAAGGCGCCCGACGAGGGTGTTACACTCGATCCGGACACCCAGTTTGGTCAAGTTTGCCAGTTCGGCGTCGATAACGTCATTGGGCAGCCTGAATTCAGGGATGCCATACCTGAGCACACCGCCCGGCGCGTGCAGAGCCTCAAAAACGATGACCTCGCAACCGACCTTGGCCATATCGGCGGCACACGCCATACCCGATGGGCCGGAACCGATGATGCCGATTTTAAAGTCAGACGGCTCCCTGTAGGGATTGGCGGCCCAGCCTTCGCGGATGGCGAGATCACCAAGCCAGCGTTCAAGCCGCCCGATGGCCACGGGCTCCAGTGTATCGCCGACCGGGCAGACGCCTTCGCACTGGTCCTCCTGCGGACAGACCCGGCCACAAACAGCGGGCAGCAGATTGGCGTTGCTAAGCTTGTCATAAGCGGCGCGGTAATTTCCGTTCGATATTTCCTCGATAAAATCCGGTATCTCAATGGCAACGGGGCAGGCTTTGACGCAGGCGGGTTCTGGGCACAACAGGCACCGTTGGCACTCGTTCAGGGCGTCTTGTTCGCTGTAACCGAGAGCGACCTCGGCGAAATTCTTGATCCGCGTCTCAGCATCCTGTATCGGAATCGGCGTCCGATCTTGTGGAATGGTCCGGATTGTTTTCTTCGCCACGGTCGTGCCCTCGTCCTAATGCTCTCCTGATGGATCATCCGGAAGCGTAGTTTGTCGGCATTGTTCCGACCACTTCTGTACAGCCAGCTTTTCTTCTTTGGTGAATCGGGTCAGGCGGTTCATCAGGTCGTCGAAATCAACCTTGTGGCCGTCAAAATCCGGGCCATCAACGCAGGCGAATTTCTGTTTGCCATCGACAATGACCCGACAGCCACCGCACATCCCGGTCCCATCGACCATGATGGGGTTAAGACTGACCATGGTTTTAATGCCGTGAGGGCGGGTCGCTTCGGCTGAGAATTTCATCATCACCGGGGGACCGATGGCGATGACTTCGTCAATGTCGTCGTGATTTTTGATCGCCACGTTGATGCCATCGGTCACCAGGCCTTTAAGGCCAATGGAGCCATCGTTCGTGCAGATGATAAACTCATCGCAAACGCTTTCGAATTTTTCGCGCCAGAAAACGAGATCTTCGGTCCGGAAGCCGACGATGCCGATAACGTAGGCCCCTTTTTCCTTGAAGGCGCGGGCCTGGGGAAAAACCGGAGCGACGCCGAGGCCACCGCCAACACAGATGACCTTGCGGGCGTCACCGATATGAGAAGGAGCTCCCATGGGGCCAACCACGCCGAATAATCTGGCTCCAACCGTGCAAGTTTCCTGCATTTCCCGGGTCGTCTTGCCGACGGCCTGAATAACCAGCGTAACCGTACCCCGGTCACGGTCGAAATCGGCGATGGTCAGGGGAATGCGTTCACTGTGCGCGTGAGGAATAACGATTACGAACTGCCCCGGTTTGGCGGCCCGGGCCATTTGCGGGTGGCTGAATTCAATGAGAAACGTTACATCGGAAAAATCCTGCCGTGTAACAATTTCGAAAGCTGAATTTTCACTGTTGCCGACCGCGGACGCGGAAACGCGCCCGTGGTTTTCCTTCGCGGCGTTCATTGTTCGGGTCATATTAGCCTGCCCTCACCAACCTGCTGGATCGGAGGAGAACCCTAACCTACGAAGACCGGAGGTGCCTTGATCTCAATCAATTTTTCCTGGGTATTAGAACTGGCAGCGTTTCTCCGGTGCATCATACCCGAGCGTATCCATGTACTGGTCGCGATGCAAAAACCCTTCCAGGGGAGCTCGTGCAATGACGGCATTGTGTGAGTGGATCAGTATGGGCTGGCGAAGCTGATTATCCCACGGGCGAAAACTCATGGGCGGCCCCTTGTATCCGTCCAGGATCATATCCGGACTCTTCAAGTAGGCGTTGACGGAACTGAAATCGGTTTTTTGGGTACGCGCCAACGCTTGGACAATGGTTTTGACGGCGGCCCAGGCGGCCCAGTCCCGGTTTCCCATGTGGCGTTTGACCTTTCGCTCGAAGCGCTGGTTGAGTTGCGGTGCGCCGTGGCGTTCCCATGTCCAGTGCCAGGCACCGGCAATCAGACCCTCACTGCCGACGACGGGCCGTGGCTGTGCCGTCTGGTAGGGAACATATCGTCCCACCTGTCCGAGGCTGTCCGCAACGAATACCGCATCGTAATCAACGCCGGAAGTAAGCAGCTTGATGTTGTTCTTATGCCGTTCGCGCGGGTCATTACCGAGGACAAAATCGCGCACTCCCACGATTGACAGGCCATATTTTCGGGCAGACGCCAGAAACGCTTCCGTGAGGGCTGTGTCTTCCGGGAACTCACCCTTCAGGACCAGAATGTGTTTCCACCGGTTAGCAACCATGAACTGGGCCAGGGCGTCACTCTGCATCGCACGGCTCGGAATTATATGCATGAGATTGGCGGCGCAGGCCTTTCCCCTCAACCTGTCGTCGGGTTCGGCCACATTAAACAGCAAGATGTCTCGTCCCCGGGCATGTTGCGATAGGCCGCTTAATATTTTCGACGGCGCATCGACCAGAAAAAAGTGAATATCCTGCTCCTTGCTCAAACGGTCCAGCTCTCTCTCCAGGTCTGCCAGATTGTCCGCAGTGGCGCGATGCAGGGAAAATTTAATCCCGAGGGCGCGACCGATGATCCGGCTTCCGCGCACGGCGATTTCAGCCCCATCAAACGGCCGGTAACGCGAACGCACCTCAATGCCCGCATAGGCGCGCGGCGCTTCATAACGAAGATCCCCCGCCAGTTCGAGGTATCCAATGGTAAGCGGTGTTTTTTTTGCAGACAGTGCTGCGGATGCCGGCAAGATCAAAAACAGCACGACGAGCAGCAGGCTGGTAACATAGCTCAAACCGGAATTTTCATTGGTCATCGATCAGAATTCCGTAGGGGACTTTGCCAACGGAAATCGACGTGATCACCTGCATGTCTGCGGTGTTGATGACCGACACGTCATCAGACAGCCCGTTCGCAACCCAAAGCAACTTTTCATCAGCGCTTAAAGCCAGTCCCCAGGCGCGTTTCCCGACGAGGATATATTTGGTGACTTTCCGCCGCGCGACATCGACGACGGCAACGTGGTTGGCGCGCCCAAGCGCCACGTAAGCCGTTTTTCCATCTTTTGTGATCAACAGGTCTACCGGCGTGACCTGTTCTTTACGAAACCCCGTTGGAAGAAAAAAAATGTCGCCAATAATCTTGTTTGTGGCCGTATCAATAATATCAACAACGCCTGCCAGTTCGGCGGAAACCCAAAGCTCCTTTTCATCCACGCTAAGGGCAAACCGGCGTGGCCTTACGTCAACAAGGATGTCGGTGATCACCTCGGCGGTTGCCGTATTGATGACATGCACCATATTGTTGGCCTCTGAAGCGACGTAGACGACGCTGCCATCCTTGGTCACCATGACGCCTTCCGGTTCTTCGCCGATCTCGACTTCATTGATAACCTTGCGGGTTTCTAAATCGACGAACGAGGCGATTGCATCCTCTTCATTGGAGACATAAAGGGTCTTGCCATCCGGGCTCAGATCGAACGTTTCCGGTTCTTCAACATTCAAGATTCGATCCACCAGTTCGCCGGTTGCAGTTGCGTAAATGGCGATCTGGCTGTCATCAGCGCAGCCGACATAGAATTGCGATCTGTCCAGGCTGAAATGCATGCCGCGCGGACGCCGGCAGGTGTCAAAGGAGCGCAAAACCTTATAGGTCTTGCTGTCAATCACCGTAATCTCGCTACTCTTTTCATTACTGACGTAGACGAGCCCGGTTGACGCCGTGGCGACGGCAGCTGTCGTCAATATCAGGAGGCTGAAAAATAAGGCCGTCACATTGGCCGGAGACATCGCCATTTGTGCAAACCGGATAGATGTTTTCTTCACGTCACTCTCCTGGAGGATGTGTTGTCCAGCGTCAGGACGGACCACCGATTTGGCGATAGGCGTAATCACTGATCCGCGCCGTTCCTTCGGCTTCAGCAATGGCGAGCATCTTGTCGTGGTCCGGGGCAAGTTCGCAGGCCGGGTCCGTCACATCGGCACGTCCCGCGACGGCCATGGCCTGACAGCGGCAGCCTCCCCAATCGAGTTCGCGCCGGTCACACGAAACACAGGGTTCCGCCATCCACCCGGTTCCTCGGAACCGGGTGAACGCCTGATTGTCCCGCCAGATATCGGCCAGCGAACGCTCGCCGATACGCTCGAACTCAAGGCCGGGAATGGTTTCCGCCGCGTGGCACGGCAACACCAGACCTTCGGGGTTGATGTTGATAAAGCGCTGGGCCCACCCTCCCATGCAGGATTTCGGGCGTCGGGCGTAATAATCGGGGACCACATAATCAATGACAAGGACACCTTTCAAGCGCTCCCGCGCCGCTTCGACGGTGGCGGTTGCCCGGTCCAGCTGCTCTCGCGTTGGCAGCAGCGCATTGCGGTTCAGGAGTCCCCATCCATAATACTGAACATTCGCGACCTCCAGCCGTTGCGCGCCGAATTGGACAGCCAGCTCGATCATGTCGTCAAGCTGGTGTAGGTTTTCACGGCACATAACCGCGTTTAGGGTGAGCGGCAGGCCGATTTCACTGACCATGGCCGCGACTTCAAGTTTCTTCACATGCCCGCCCGCATACCCTCCAATGCGGTCCGCCGTTTCGGGGGACGCCCCCTGAAAGCTCAACTGGACGTGCTGTAAGCCCTTCGCCGCAAGTCCCTCCAGGCGCGTGCGGTCCAGCAAGACGCCCGATGTGATCAGGTTGGTGTAGAGCCTCTTGTTTTCAGCATGCTCGACCATCTCGTCAAAGTCGGCCCGTGCCGTCGGCTCGCCGCCGGAAAAATGAACCTGCAACACGCCAAGCGCGGCAGCCTCGTCCAAAACGCCCAGCCAGGCACCGGTATCAAGTTCCGAACCGCGCCGACTGAGTTCTACCGGATTTGAACAATAGGGGCAGCGCAGCGGGCAGCGGTGGGTGAGCTCCGCAAGCAGCGCAAGGGGGGGCTGTGGTTGCGTCGTCATATGTCTAAAACTCCCTTGTCGGCAAAATCCTGCAGCATGGAGAGCACATCGTTGCGAATTTGATCGCGCGGGGCTTTAAACTTTTCGGCGAGATCGTCGATGATATCGGCCACTGCCCTGTTGGCGTCGATTTCCTGTATGATGGCGTGGGCGATGTCGTCGAGGGCAAACATGCGTTCAGGCGCAAGAATGACCCACTGGCTGCGGACCTCGTCGTGCTTCAGGCGCACCCCTCTCGGAAATCGGGGCACCGATGTTTCGGTGATGATGGCGCGTGCGCTCATCAGACGGTACCGGGGTCATAGGCGCCGGGTGGAATGAAACCGGGCTCAACATAGGAATAGTAAAGCGCATCGAGTTGCGACCAGAGCACGTCACATTTGAAGTAAAGCGCTGCGATAACCATCTGCTGGCGTTCTGCGGTATTGGCGTTGTCGAGCACCCAGGAAAGCCCGAAGGCTACATCGCGGGGGGCCTCATCCAGGCGCTTGCGAAAATAGGCAAGGGTGATGTCGTTGGCGAAATCGTAGTGTTCCAGCAGACCGGCGATGCGTTGCTTGTGAATCGAGGGCGCGAACAGTTCCGTCAGCGACGAGGCGACGCCTTCCAGCAGGGAATGATCGCGAACAAAATGAACATAGGCTTCGGTTGCGAACGTGCTGATGGGAAGCGCCCCTTCCATGGACGCCACATAATCTCGGTCAAGGCCGACACCTTCAGCCAGCTTCAACCAGCGTTCGATGCCACCTTCGTTTTCATCGGTTCCGTCATGATCGACAATACGCCGCCGCCATTCCCGTCGGAACGTTGCATCTGTCGCCTTTGACATCAGCGCCGAATCTTTTCGGGGAATGGCGCTTTGATAACAATACCGGTTCAGGACCCATGCCCGAACCTGCCCTGGTGTCGCGTCGCCACCGTGCAACAATTTATGGAAAGGATGCTTGTCATGATAACGCTCCTCACCAATCGCCCGAAGCCGGGTTTCCAGCTCCTCCCGGTTCAACAGATCGTTCAAAGTTCAATCTCCATGCCGTCCCACGCCACTTCCCAACCGGCAGCGTTGACCACCGCCCGCTCCTCGGAATCATCAAGCAGAACTGGATTGGTATTATTGATATGGATAAATACGCGTCGGTCCACCCCCAGCTTTTCAAAAGCTGCGATCGTGCCATCTGGACCTGACATGCTCATATGTCCCATGCGTTGGCCGGTTTTGATGCCTTCGTTACGGGAGATCATCTCTTCGTTTTCAAACAGCGTTCCGTCAAACAGGACAAGTGGCGCGCCTCTCAGTCGTTGCGCGAGGTCCTCCGGTATAGCGGCACATCCGGGAATGTAGAAAAAATGTCTACCGCTTGCGGTCTCACGCACCATGAGGCCGACCGTATCACCGTCTTGCGTGCCAAAATTGTTTCCGGCATCGGCGCTTTCGAGGTAAAGTGCGACTTTCCCAGGAACCGCAAAAGTCTCGATCTCCAGACCGGACGATGTTCCGTCCGGCGCTTCCGGGCGAAATACAGTGCCGGGTTCAATGGTGTTGCGCTGGACAAATTTTGGGTTCAGGACGTTAAAAATGCTGTTGGCGGCGAGCGTTTCCAGGACACGGTCACTGCCATAGACTGTCAGCGGCGTGGACTCTCTCAACGTCAGCAGGCCTGTTACATGATCAACGTCCGCATTGGTCAAAACAACACCGGCAATAGGGCTGTGGCGAAGCCCGTGCCTGGGGTGAAGTTTGGGGTTTTCATTAATTTGCTGGCGCAGGTCGGGCGAGGCGTTGAGCAGGAACCAGTGTTCGTTATCGGCACTTACGGCGAGAGATGACTGGGTTCGCGCTCTGGCATCGGGGTCGCCACGGCGGACACGGTTGCACGCGTCGCTATTGGAATTCCATTGAGGAAACCCGCCGCCCGCAGCGGCACCTAGTACAAGTATTCGCAGCACGGCGTTCAGGACACCCTGTCAGTGAAAAAAATCCGGCGTATCCGGGGACAGAAAGAACCGGGCGCAAAACGCCGATGGCGGTGCGCCTCATTCATCATTGTGGAAATAACGAGGGAAGCATCAGCCTCCCCCGATTATCTTACAGCTCCGCGCTGGCGTAGCAGTTGATTTCCATTCCAATACAAACTTCGACGACTTTAGGTGTATTCCATGTCATAACGTAGCTCTCCCTATTGAAATTTTTCACTCGACAGTGCCGAGCACAATTAGTATGGCCGAACATTTTTTGGAATGCAAGCGGTGGTATACCACCGAAACCGGCTTCCGCCTTACTCAGGCACCTTCACGCTAACCTTGATTCCAGAATAGTAGGCAGAAACGTTCGCGATATCCTCATCGCTCAGCATCTTGGCTATAATATTCATCTGAGGGTCCTTGCGCATGCCGCTGCGGAACCTTTCCAGTTGAATTTTTATGTAAATTTCTTGCTGGCCACTCAGATTGGCCGCCACTGGCGTCGTCGCAATACCGTCCATGCCGTGGCAGGTCTGGCAGACGGCCTCGACCTTGATTTTACCAGCGGCAGCATCCGCGAGCGCAGGTGTGGAGCCAATAGCGGCAAGTGCGACAAAGACTGCTAATATCCTGAAAAACATTTCGAGCCGTTTTTTGTTTTGACCAAGGGGATAAAAACGGGCCGGACGAGATATCCGGCCCGAATTATATTCCGGGCGAATTAATTACCCGTGTAGCTGATGCGGTAAATTGCACCGGCCTTGTCGTCGGATACCAGAATAGAGCCGTCGACATATTGCTGAACATCAACTGGCCGTCCGGTGTAGAACCCGCTGTCGGTCATCCACCCTTCGGCGAAGGGTTCGGTTTTTGCCGCGTTACCCTCGTCATCCAGGTAGGTGACCATGACGCGCGCGCCACGTGGTTTCACGGCATTCCAGGACCCGTGCTGGGCGCTGAAAATGGCGTTCTTGTACTTCTTCGGGAACATGTTTCCGGTATAGAACATCATGCCCAAATCAGCAGCGTGAGCGACCATTTCCACCTGCGGGGGAACGTAGCGTGAGGCATCGGCTTCCGGAATTTTCTTGTCAGCATACTCATTGGTGCGCGTGGAACCACCACCGTAGTAGGGGTGTCCGTACCAGCCGCCCTCGACCAGCTTGTTCAGCTCTCCCGGCGGGATTTCGTCTCCCATGCCATCGACCTGATTGTCGGTGAACCAAAGGCTTCCGTCCTTGGGGTTGAACGCGTGCCCGACGGAATTGCGGATTCCGGTTGCGATGACTTCGCGGCCTGAACCGTCGCGGTTCATGCGGGTAATGCCGCCAAGCCCAGCTTTCTTGTACATCTCAATTTTGTTGGCGGGGGTCACGTTGAACGGCTGTCCCATGCTGACGTACAGTTTGTTGTCCGGACCGATGGCGCAGACCCGGGCCGTATGGTTGTAGGATTCTTCCTCAGCAGGGATCAAGTCTCCCTGTTTGATGATCGGAATCGCCACCGTATCGGAACCTTCCATGAAGTATTCCGCAGCCGGGAACATCATTACGCGATTGCGTTCGGCAACAAACAGGAAGCCATCGGGTGAGTAACAGACGCCGTTCGGAATATCAAATTTGACGCTGGGGCTGAACTCTTCGACGGTGTCGGCAACATTGTCCATGTCGCGATCAGTTACCGACCACACGGTTGTTTTGCGGGTGCCGACCCATACGGTCGCCTTGTTGCGGCTGACCGCCATGTGCCGGGCATCGGGCACGATCGCGAACAAGTCAATTTTGAAGCCATCCGGCAGCTTGATCGATTGCAATACCTTTCTAAGGTTGTCGGCATACTTGGTATTCTGCTCGACTCGCGCCATGGCACCCGTCGAGGTTTTTTTGAAAGAGCCAAGCTTGGACAGGTTTTGATCGTCACCCGCAGCGAAGCTCGCCCCAGGCGATAACGTCGCCGCCAGTGCGGCGGCAGTCATCGAAATGATAAGTTTTCTCATGTTACTCTCCCTTAACGCTTGTTTTTGATATTGCCGAGGTCCTCAAAACTGAGGCGTCAGAACAGCAATAGAACAACCAATTCCTTCCCTCTGTTATAAAGAGAAGTGGATTCCGTACATGTAAAAATGAACTGTCGTCGTTGAAGTTAGAGTTCGGCGCTAGCGTAACAATTGATTTCCATGCCGACGCAAATTTCTACGACCTTTGGTGTTTTCCAAGCCATTTTTTCCTCCCTTTAGATTTGGACTAATTACAGACTATAAAACTATTGTCCATTGTTGTTCAAAGGGCAAATGAAGGTTTGGATATGATCTGATGAAATTTTTTCCTTAATACGGCAATTGATAAAGTGTTGTTCCAGGAAAATTAATTGCCGACCGGTTTGCGTCCGATCATTCCACGGGCAGGATCATAGGCGTAGACCGCCAGCGACATGCACACCAACAGAGCGAAGGAGACAATGGCTGCGGCCTGAATGTTGAACTGTCCATAGAGCGCGAAACGGATCAGTTCGACCACATGAGTGAATGGATTGAAGCGGCATAACAAAAATAGAAAATCGCTTGATTCCTGCATCTTCCATAGTGGGTAGAGAGCCGGTGAGAGGAAAAAGGTCGGGAAAATTACAAAATTCATTATACCGGCGAAATTTTCGAGCTGGCGGATCAGCGAAGACAGAACCATTCCGAACGCGCCAAGCATGAGGCCGCAGATGATGAGAGCGGGCAGTACCGCAGCATAACCTATGAGAGGCACCTGAACGCCAAAGGCGATGGCGACGACGAGAAATGCGTAGACCTGAAATATGGAAACCAGTGTTCCCGCCAACAACTTGCACAGCAACAGATACCAGCGGGGCAACGGGCTGACCAAAAGGGTTCGCATGCTGCCCATTTCACGATCGTATACCATGGAGAGCGAGCTTTGCATTCCATTGAAGAGCTGGATCATGGCGACCAGGCCCGGCACGATATAGACTTCGTATTCGATGTAGGTCTCATAAGGCTCGATAATGGAGACGCCCAGCGCGGCGCGGAACCCGGCGGCGAAAACCAGCAACCACACCAGAGGCCGGACCAGGGCCGCAATAAACCTTTCGCGTTGATGGACGAAACGAAGGGCCTCGCGTACAAGGACCCCGTTAAGACAGCGCAGGGCGTGGGTTAGCTTCATGACGTCCGGCTATCGGTCAATATGTCGAAGGCTTGGGCGATATCGGATACTCCGCTATTGGAGACGACATCGGCAAGGCTCCCGTCGTCCCGTACCCGCCCCTGGTGCAGGACAATCACGCTGTCTCCTTCATGGATTTCGTCAATCAGGTGCGTTGCCCACAGCACAGCAATCCCATCGTGACGTGACAGCTTGTGAACATGTTCGACGATGTCGCGGCGGCTGGGCACATCAAGCCCGACCGTCGGCTCGTCCAGTAACAGAAGGTCTGGACTATGCAATAACGCCCGTGCGATTTCCAGACGGCGGCGATGACCGCCGTTGAGATTGCGCACGCGCTCATCCATGCGTTCAGACATATTCAGACGCGTCAACTCCACCTCCATCCGAGCCACCGCCTGTCTCCTTGAAAGACCATGCAATGCGGCATGGTAAAGCAGGTTCTGGCGGACAGTCAGGTCGAGGTCGAGTGTCGGCTGTTGGAAAACCACGCCCATGCACGACAGCGCACGCGCTGGATTTTCGTTCAGGGCCGCACCACGAACCAAAATCCGGCCTTCGGAAGTATGGTACAGACGGGTCACCAGTGAAAACAGCGTGGTCTTTCCGGCGCCGTTGGGGCCGAGCAGGACCTTGAACTCTCCCGGCGAGATTGTGAAGTTGACATCGCCAAGGGCCAGTTTGGTACCGTAGCGGTAACTGACACCTGAAATTTCCAGTGCGTGGGTCTGCATAATGTTCATGAGCGCCTTGGCAATGGTCCTGGGAATTAGGGTTTCTTGACTAGCCAGACAATAGCGTCATTGCGAGGAGCTTGGAAATAAGCAAAATATGTGGCCGATGCCTGTTGGATGGATTAGGCATCAAGAAACAACAAATACGGCGGAAGGTTAAAGCCATGACACAGATAATGACTTGGGTTGGCGTCGTGCTGTTGGTGGGAAGCCTGATTTCACCACAAACGTCTCTGGCGGCTACCTACGATAGTCATCTGCCGGTGAAACCCATTAAGGGGTCGGAGTCCCGCCAGATCAATCTTATGTTGTTCGACGCCGCCGCCAAGGGGCAGACCGAAGAGGTCAAGTCCCTGCTGGCCGAGGGCGCATCCGTCGAAGCCCGTGACCGTTTCGGCAACACGGCCCTGTTGCTGGCGGCCTTGAGCGGAAAACATCATACGGTCCAGGCGTTACTTGATGCCGGTTCCGCCGTCAATCATCAGAACCTGATCGGTTCCACCGCTATTTATCGTGCCGCGAAAAACCATCGCAGGCGTTCGGTCAAGGCCCTGCTTGCCGCCGGGGCCAATATCAATCTGCCCAACAAAAAGGGGCTGACGCCTCTGCTCGCCAGCGCCTACAACGGCAATGGACGTCTGGTTGACCTGTTTCTTGGACAAGGCGCCGATCCGACCGCCATGGACAGCTATGGCAAAACAGCGGTCGTGTATGCGGCCGGTCGCGGGTTTCATGACATTGTTGCGACTTTGCTCAATACCGGGATTGACGTCAACAAACGTTACGGTAATGACCTGACGGTTCTGATGTGGGCTGCCGGGTTCAGCAATGATGTTCCCGCGAAAGAAGGGGAGAGGACCGTCCGTATGCTGCTCAAGCGTGGCGCAAATGTCGGATTGCGCGACAACCGCGGATGGTCAGCCCTGACGACAGCGGCCTATCGTGACCACGGCGGCATTATCCGCCTGCTGATCGCCGCGGGCGCAAACCCCAATGTTCGCAGCAAACAAGGTAAGACCCCGCTTGATATTGCCCGCGCCGCAAGAAGCCACAAGGCCGCAGGCGTGCTCACCGGTCAATCCGCCAACGAATAGACCCGATCATGAAACAAGCGGCCTGGGGCCAACGGATCAGCCCTGAAGTTCCACGGCAGGTCACATATTGCCGATATATTCCGCCATATTGATAAGGTCATCATCCCCGAAGGCGGCGAGCAAGGCGGCAACAGCGGGTGAATTCAGGCGTTCGTGGTGTTTGAAATCCATCATGGTCTTCAACAAATATTGGGGATGCTGGCCGGCCAGACGCGGGATTCTGCTGGCCCCGTGATAATTCCCCAGATGGCAGGCGACGCACTGCCCCGAACTGGCGGCTGTTTCCCCTTTTGTGGCTTTGGCTGGATCGGCATTGAATCCGATATTGGGCCATTCCTGTTTGGAAAAATACGTTGCGACAGCTTTCATCTCGGATTTCGACATCGTGCCGGCAACCGTTTGCATGATCGTGTTGGCGCGGTGCCCAGCCTTGAAATCCTTTAACTGGACGTAAAGATAGTACATTTCCTGGCCCGCCAGAACCGGTATTTCAGGGTTGGTCGAGGCGCCGTTTTCGCCGTGACATACGGAGCAGTCGTCGAGACGTTCGCGGATCGCGGCATAGGCGTCCTCTGCCGCTTGCACAGGCCTCCAACTCAACAGGCCGACCACGATTGAAAGCATAACGATGACATGTTTGAAAACGATTTGTTTTAAGGTGCTGCGGGTTGGCATTGATACGTGCCTCCTTGACGATATTGGGATTGTGCCCGGGGTCGAACATTGCGATGGTTTTCCGTCACACACGAGAACGGTTTCCGGGCAGTTCATAAAAATGGCGGCCGTCACGAAGACGACCGCCAGGTTTATTTTGGTTCATGACTGAACAAGGCTTAGTCCACTGTAAACGCGATGATATTGTTACCGCGCCTGTAGTTCAGTTGAACGTTACCGCCCGCCGCGACAACGACGTATTGTTTGCCGTCAACGGTGTAGGAGGAGGGTGGCGCGTTGACGCCGGCACCAGCCTGGAACTTCCATAACAGATTGCCGTTCGACGAGTCATAGGCTTTGAACAGTCCATTGCCTTCACCCGTGAATGCCAGTCCACCCGCCGTCGCCAGGACGCCTCCGATCATCGGTTGCTGGGTCTTTACCTTCCATTTGATCTTGCCGGTATTGTAGTTGACCGCAGTCACATTGCCCCATTGCTCTTCGTTCGCGATCACCTTGAAGGCGCCGCCCAACCATAGTTTGCCTTCGGGATAGGGCGAGCTTTCGACGTGATAGGTCATCGGCTGGTGCAGGTTGATGGCATAGGCCAGACCCTGGGTCGGATCGACGGCCATCGGCGACCACTCGACTCCACCGTTAGCGCCCGGAAGCATGCGCTGACCGTCTTTGGTCGGCAGTGACCACATGTCTTCCTGCGGGACCATGGCTTCTGAAAAGCGGATCAGGCTGCAGTCTTTGGCGTCATGGATATAGATATGGCCCGTTTTGCCGCCATGCAGGATGCCCTTGACGGTTTTACCCGCTTTGTTGACCACATTGGTAATGATGGTCGGGCTGACGGCATCCAAATCCCAGACGTCGTGGGCAATGTACTGGAAGTGGCAGACATATTTACCGGTGTCGAGATCCACGGACACCATCGAGTTGGTATAGAGGTTGTCACCCGGACGGATTGCCCCGTCAAGATCGGGTGATGGATTCCCCGCGACGAAATAGATGCGGTTGGTTTCCAGATCGACGGAAGGGTTCTGCCATACGCCGCCGCCCAGGGTTTTGTACGGATCGCCATGCTTTTTGTAAGCCGCTTTTTCGGCCTTGATGTTGCGATGCATGTCCCGGCCAGTGGCGTCATGGGTCGCCCATACGCCAGCGGAATTTTCTGAAGTTGTGTAGAACGTCCATAGCAACTTGCCGTTGTTCTCATCGAAAGCCTTGATGAAACCACGAATCCCGTATTCGCCTCCATTGGTGCCGATTAGCACCTTGCCGTTAACCGACGTTGGCGCCATGGTTTCGGAGTATCCGAGTTCGGGATCGGCAATCTCCACATTCCACAGGACCTTCCCGCTCTTGGCGTCAAGAGCGATCAGGCGGGCATCCAGGGTGCCAAGGAAGACCTTGTCTCCGGATACCGATACACCTCGGTTGTTCGGGCCGCAGCAGTAGGTCGCGATTGGCCCCATCTTGTGAGCGTAATGCCAAAGCTTGGTGCCGGTTTTGGCGTCGAGCGCATAGACTTGGCTGAACGATGTGGTCACATACATGATGCCGTTAACGACAATCGGCGATGTTTCCATGGATTCGACAACATCCGTCTGGAAAATCCAGGCCGGGCGCAGGTTTTTCACATTGCCTGTGTTGATCTGAGTGGCGGGGTAGTAGCGGGTCTGAGCGTAATTGCCGTTGGTGTGCAGGAAATTGTTGCCATCACCAGCCGCACGGTTGAGCATATCCTGTGTAACGGTGTTCATGTCGCCGTAAAGAGTCGCCCCCTTTACTTCCTGTGCCATGGACGGGTTTGTCGCAAACGCCGTCAATGCCAATACCGCCAGAGACTTAAGAAACTGGCTTCCAGCTTTAGTAATTTTCATCGTTTTCTCCCAATTTTTTCGTTTCCGAATTAGGTGGGGAATTCCCCGTCGTGGGAAATCGCCACCTGATGGACTTGCCTCTCCCTATTTAATCACAGGTTTGATGAGAATTATTATTAGAACAATATAGTGGTATACATCATGCCATTAGTAAAGTGGCTCGGAATTACTGTTTTATTTGAAGTCGTTAGATGCTGATTGCTGACATGCATCGCTAACCTTTCCGCCATCTTTAGTGATTTTTTTCATCCGGGCATCAACGTGGCGTAGACGTTTTTCCGTCACATATTCGGGCCTCTTTAGAGGCCGTCCAACTAATAGACAAAACCGGATACATTATAAAAATAATAGATTTTACCTTAGGAAATAAATGTGCCTGAATAAGCGGTTCTAAAAAAAAGAACGGGCATCAAGCGAATTGTCTCTGAAGGTAAAATGAATGGTTTTTGCCGCATATCGCCGAATTCCGGACGGAGTACGATGAGGGTTGATTTCGCTAAGGCACTGGCGGTCGGCCGCATTTTTTATGCCGACTTTTGAAGAGTTAAAAACAGTAGGAAAACGCACGAATGAATAACAAGATATTGCTCACACAAAAAGTATCGGCGATCCGAATTTGTAGTGATGACAGAAGCACAAAAGATAATCTCTTCTGCGGTCGTCGGGGCGTGAACATCGATGCATAAGATCATTGATGGCAGGTTAGTCGCCAAAGAAATTCTTGAACATGCCGCCGAAGATGTAGCCGCCCTGGCGGCGGGGGGATGGCAGCCGAAGCTTGTGGCGATTGTCATCGGAGAATCCGCCCCCGTTGCCCTTTATGTTCGCAATCAGCGGCGGTCATCAGAAAAAGCTGGCATTGAGTTTGAGGAACGCTCGTTTCCCGGTGATAGCGGGGAAGATGAAGTGCTGGCGGTGATCGCCTCTATGAATGCCGACCCGCGTATTACCGGGATCATCCTTCAGCGTCCAGTTCCCGATCATATGAATATTCGCAGGTTGCAATCGGCGGTGCATCCGTTGAAAGACGTTGAAGGTATGCACCCGTCTTCGATCGGTGACATTGTCTACAACGACATTCGCCTGGGCCCATGTACGGCGATGGCATCGGTCGAGTTGCTCAAGCAAACCGGGTTGGAACTCAAGGGGCTTGAGGTCACGGTCATCGGTCATTCGGAAATTGTAGGCAAGCCCATCGCCTTCCTGCTCATGGCGGAGGGAGCGACAGTTACCGTTTGTCATCATATGACACGGAACTTGTCCGTCCATTCCAGACGTTCAGACGCGGTTTTTGTCGCCGTTGGCAAACCCTGCCTCATATCGGGTGAAATGATAAAGCCGGGGGCGGCGGTGATTGATATTGGTATTAACCAAGTGCTTGACGGTGACGGAAACGGAAAAGTTGTCGGTGACGCTGATTTCGAAAGCTGTCAGAGGATCGCCGGTTGGATAACTCCCGTACCCGGAGGTGTCGGGCCGGTGACGGTGGCAATCCTGATGCGCAATTCCGTTATCGCCGCGAACCGTCAGAAAGAACATTACGAAGCCCGATTTGGAACGGAAGCATCCGGGTTCCCAACGCCTAAAGTTGCGAACTCGGGATAGGCGGTCATTAAGGGGATGATCATGTCCGGATTGCTAGATGGCTGACCCGAGGCCCTAAGTTTGACCGGGGGGCAGGGCGCATGAGATCCCAGTTGCAGAATCTGCTTGTGCGGACCGCATTACTGCTCTTTGGCATTAGGGTGGCAAAGAAGTAAAACAGGCCCGTAGAAAGAAGTACTCCTGGCTTTCCTATCCCACTTTATGAACTAATATAAGCTGGGATTGGCAGCAGGAATTCGGGTCCGGGAATGGCAGATGAATTGATCATATCGAAGGAAGGGGCAGTAACGCGTCTGCGTTTAAACAGGCCGGAAAAGGCCAACGCGCTTAGCCCGGAACTGGTGGAGTCGTTGCTTGACGCCTTTGATGAGGCACGAACGGACGCTACACGATTGATGGTACTGGAGGGGAGCGGGAAAAGTTTCTGTTCCGGCTTCGATCTTTCTGATTTTGATGATGTTAGCGATGGCGATCTGGTGCTCCGCCTTATCAGAATAGAGACGCTTTTGCAGACTGTTTACCATGCCCCGTTCCCAAGCATGGCGCTGGCCCATGGCCGGGTTTTTGGCGCCGGGGCGGACCTCTTTTGCGCCTGTAACCAGCGTATAGCCGCACCGGAGACAAAGTTTCGTATGCCGGGACTGGCCTTCGGTATCGTTCTCGGCACACGCCGTCTGGCGGCACGCATAGGTTTCGACGCTACCCGTGACATACAGAATGCGTGTCGGACGTTTGATGCCGGTGAAGCGGTTGAAATAGGATTTGCCAGCAGGATCGTCGAGCAGCCGGAATGGTCAGGCGTGGTTGCGCATGCGACGGAAACAGCGGTGATTCTTCCCGCCAAATCAAGCGCCGCATTGTTCAGCCTGACCGCGCCCGATACACGTGCCGAAGATATGGCCGAACTGGTCAGATCAGCCAGCACACCCGGCCTGAAAGACAGGATTAGAGCCTATCGCGAACAAACCTTGAAAGCCGCGGGGAAGTCCTGAGAAAAGTAGAAAGTTAGTCGAGGATGTCGCGGCAAAATGCGCAGGCGAAGTCAAAATCGGTGACTCCCGTTGCTTCAAAAACGGGGATCGTCTCAAGTATTGGTAAGTAGTCCGATGCATTGACGCCAATAAACCCGCGCGGCCCTTGCACGTCATCCGGAATATAAAACGGTCCAGGGGGCTTCATTATGGCCTCCAGAAGGTCCGGGCGCTCGCTAAGCTGAGCCGGTTCAATTTTGGTGGCGAGGTTCGAATTTCGCTTCCAGTTCAATATCAAAAACCCGGACAGGCTGGCGCTCAGGCGGAACCGTCCGGGGCCGAATATCTGGTCAACCAGCGCATCGTATTTTTCTTCCAGGTCCCAAATCTCACCAGTTGGCAATTTCGCCAGTTCAAGCTGACGTTGTTCTGGAATGATGTCACCAAGGGCGGGGTTGTTGAGCACGGTCCCCGGATTTATGCGCGGATGTTTGGCCACGCCGTACATGACGGTCGTGCGGTCGTTGAGGGCGATCAGTGTTCGGTCATTGCTAATAAAATCAAGCCCCTGGCGCACAAGATGAAGGGCCAGTGTTGACTTGCCGCCTCCGGAAAAAGCCGCAATGGCAAGGCCGTTGTCACCGACTGCAACACCGGAGGCATGGCAAAGCGCGGCACCTTGATTCATCAGCCAGCCAATGTGCTGGGAGACGATAAAGTTTATGACCTGATTATCGTTTTTTAGACATTCCCCAAAAATAATCCTCTCGCCATCACCCAGAAGATACTGCATCGCCGTCCGTACTTTGCGACACGCACGTCCATCAATGAGGTCGGCATAACTGTCCTTGCCCCCAACCTTTCCAGGGTCTCGTGGCCAGTCGATAAAGTCGATCCGCAAATCGGGCGGCGTCATTTCTAGCGCGACAATTCGTATGTCAGGGTCACAACCTTCACTAAGGAAAGAGGCGAAATAGACCTTCAGGTGTTCTATCAGCTCGGGCGAATTTGTTTTCAATTCCAAATGGCAGGCGTCACAAGCGATAAATAGAGAATGCGGGGTGTCAATGTCGCCACGAACCTGCCGGATCAGACGGGTAATACTGACCTGATCGCCACCCATCAGCCTGCCCGCTTTGTGGAATTGTGCAGTGAGGCGAGAACATGATCTGTATACATCGCGGCGGCGTCAATGCCATGTGCATCATGTAGTCCCCGAAAGCCGCCAAAAGCGCTGACTTCAAAAACCCGAGGCCCATCCGCCGTCTCCGCAACATCGACACAGGTGAAATCGAGGTCGTACAAACCCTGGGCGCGATGCGCTATTTCAAGAATTTTGTCTGATGGTTCCACGGGTTCGTAGTGACCTCCGCTATGGATTGTTGTGTTCCAGCTGTCCTTGTTGCCAACACGGGCGTAGGTCGCCAGATATTTACCGCCAAGAAATGCAACACCAAGATCCCGACCGGGAATATCAACCATTTTCTGGATGTAGATCATGCCGTTTGCCTTGGCGAAATCCGCAAGCCTATCCCGCCAGTCCGGCTCATCAGATTGGATAACGGTCATCCCCCGGGCTTTGGTGGAAAACAGGGGCTTTAGAACCGCCCGGCCAAAATCCCGAACTGCCTGAGCGGCGGCGTCAAGGTCCTCTGTTATCACGGTGTCGGGTAACGGAATGCCGCCAGCCCGTAGCGTTATGGAACACGAGAGCCTGTTGATCAGACCAAAAATAATATCCGGCTTGGAAAAAACGGGAACACCGGACGCTTCCAGAAAGCGAAGGAGCTCAATCCGGTCGAGCAGGGGACGCGCGTATACTTCGTCAACTTTCTTGACAATAACGGCGTCTAGCCCGGTCAGGTCAATGCCTCTAAAGTAAACCCCGCCATCCGACAGTGACGCCGAAACTTCCGCCATATCGATGAGCAGTCTGTATCCGGTTTTTTCTTCAACGGCATCGACGAGGCATTCCGACGACCATTTTCCTGAAATACCGACGACTCCGATCCTGATGGAGTGGTCAATCAACCAAAATCTCCTCAGGCAGGCGGTATTTTTCCGGTCGCCGCCCTGCGTTGGCAACGATATCTTCCAGCAGATAGCGTGATCGCAACAACATGTCCGTGGCGAACTCCTTGTCCAGAACAAAGCGCGTAGAGGTGACGAAGGACCGGGCTATTCCCAACGCCAGGCGGCATTCAAAGGTGTGATCTCCAATTTCGCGGGCAAAATCGGCAGCGGATTTTTTAAACCTTAATACCGATTGATTAATACGCGTTCTGACTGCCGGGTCAAAAACCTGCATCCGGAAATTGGAGACCAGAAAGACGGACACATCCTGAACATAATCCTGCATGGCGGCGCGGTGCAAATCGATGTAACGGACCCTGTTTGATTTGGTGTCGAAGATAACATTGTCGATATTGAAATCTCCATGCACCAGAACCCTGAACGGCGCGCAGAGCTGGCTCTCAATTTTCGCGGCGGATTCCAGCAGGTCTTCAAAGGACGGGATGGACACCTTGCCCACATATCCGTCCTGCAACGCAAAGCCAGGGTGAACAGTATAGATATCGTCAAGCCGGGTACGAATTTGCGCTATGAATTCGACCGGGGTTCCCCCCATTCGTTGTGTCCTCTTCCACACGGTCTGCATGGTTGCGGTTATATTGTCGAGTGCCGTACCCAGTTCCTGAGCATTGCCTTTCATAAGAATTTGTTCGTAGGTTGCGCCGTCCAAATATTCGAATAACAGCGCCCCCGTATCGCCGTCCTGATGATGGGCGTAGATGGTTGGTGCAATTCCGGGCATCATCGCATCCCAGTACTCAACTCCGGATTTTTCTTTTTCCAGCTTTTGACGGCGTCCTTCCTTGAAAATCACCATCGTTGCGCCACCGTCAACCTGTCGGCTTGAAACAAGATCGATGCGGCATCCCGATTTGGTCTCGCCCATGGCTTCCAGAGACAGGTTTGATATCTGCGGGCTGAGATTGGCGGCGTCCAAAGCCTCTTCCAGGGCGTCAAACTGACCAATCTTTATGCGCTCGCCCAAAAAGGCGGACATCGCCGCCTCACCTATATTGAGCAGGGAATCGCCCATGCGTTCAAGGTATCGGCCAATGAACAACACGGTTACCAGACTCTGCGCTTGAGTCGAAGAAGAAAGGTCGGAAAGAATTCTTTTGAACATGCCCGCAAAAAGGTCATCGATGCGCCGTTCAATCGCGCACAACGTGATCGCCAGCTTGGCGTCGTTTTCCAGAACCACCTTTTCAATCAGCGAAACCCCTTCCATTACCGAAGCGAACAGGTTGCCGAAATCGTATTCTTCAAGAACCTCGTTATGTTCAATGTATGTGAGTTGTTTGATTATTTTTTCACAAAAATCCGCGATCCGTTCCAGATTGGCGGCAACAACAACGATGGCTTTTAAATGTTCGACGTGCGAAGACCCGTCGTTGCCGGGCGAAGCCGCCGCGGAAAAACATTTGCGTTGGATGACGGTCTTCAGATTATCAATGTAATCATCACGGGACAGGATGCTGTCCAGAAGATCGAGAGAGGGATCATCAATATACACCGCCGTACGTTGCAGTTGCTGCTGAACTTCAAGGATGAGAAACCTGAGGTTCTCTTCAACGCTTTCGTTGATGTACATGCTGAGGCGTTAGTCCGCTGTGATGATCAGGGTGCCGGAATCGTCAGTGGCGGAGTCGTCCTGTTCTTTCCAGTCCAGCATGATGTGCAGTTCGCGCCGTTCGCGCAATCGCCTGACGCGCACGTTCAGACGGATCAGTCCCTCGGGGCTCAAGGTGATGTCACCATCATTGTCGGCAAGAGACAGCATTCCATTACCGACACCTTCCGTGACGGCCTTCAGATATTTTTTGATCGATTTGCGATCCTGTAGGCTGACGTGTTCGAACATGTCTTCTTTTTCCATGACCTTATCTCGACCCTGTCATCTGCATTTTGGCCACTCAGCCCGAGGTGACGGAAAAATTCCCGTCTTCCTTGGCGCGCCATGACAATTCAAACGTGACACGTTGCTCAAGCCCCTTGGTCCGGGCCTTAAAGTTTACATCAATGACATCTGATGGGTTGATCGCCACCGACTCCTTGCCCTGCTTGAATTGCACGGTTCCTTTTTTGATCCCGATGATCAGCGCCTCAAAATAGGCAACCGCTTCCTCGCGAGGCATGCGGCTTTCAAAATTCACCTTGGCTTTGGACCTGGTTTTCTTTTTCGCCAGTTTTTCTGCCTGTTTTCGGGCTTTTTCAGCGGATTTTTCCGCCCGCTCGGCCTTGGCCCGCGCCATCTTATCGGCCTTGGCCTGCCGGGCTTTTTCTTTTGCGGCTTTCTTCTGGGCGTCTTCGGTAGCTATCTTTTTTGCCCGCTTGTCGGTCTTTTCCCGTGCCGCTTTTTCCGCAGCCAGTTCCTTCAGTTTTTTAACGGCCAGCTTTTTTTCAGTTTTTGAATTACTTTTCTTTACGGGTGCCTTTTGGGACTCCACCTTGGCCTCTGATGCGCCTTCACCGGTTGTGCGTCCGGAAGTTTTTGACTGGGGGGCGACTTCAGGTTCCGGTGTGACATTGGGGTTGGGTGTGCTTGATATTTTCTCGGCGCGTTTTTGACTCCCGTCGCGTGCGGAAGCCGCCGGGTTTCCGACCACGGGGTCTGATCCGTTTTTAACTTTATTCGTTGACGGCATTTTACTTCTCCAGACCGCTGCCATGTTGTCATGACGCGCGCCAATACCAAACGCCCCCAACATTCAAAACAAAATCGATGAGGACACCAGACCAGCAAATACGTTTGATTTAGTTAAACAGAAAAACGAGCGGATTTTTATGAAGTTTATATTTCAATTTTATGACAGTATATTTTGCAGTTACTTTAAATAATTGTTGTTAGGCCACAAACTTCTGCTGGTTTGAAATCCTTGATCAGGGGGTGGTCGGTGCTGATTCCCAGAACCCGGGCGTCGGGGTGCACAATGGTAACCGCACCACCATGGCCGGACAATCCTTCAACACGTCGTGTTCCGCTATCGACAGATGCATCACATTCAAAATTGAGGAGCCCGGACCTGAGGGTAATACGCTGGCCCGCCAGCAGATTGCGATGACCGTGTATGACCGCGTATATGCCGGAAGCATGCAGATTCTTGAGCCCGTGGGCGGACAGGGGGAAATCGCCTCCCCGGTATTTGGTCCGAAAAACGTTGCCCAGTGGCCCGTTATATAGCTCAAACAGGTCTTTGTTGTTGGCATCGTCATAGGCGGCGTTCAATGCCTCCACGCCACCAAAACGCAGCAACGCGGCAACATGATCATCCACGCCCGCATGGACCATCAGAAATGATCCTGCCTGAAGCGCCAGTTTCATTTCATCGAAAAACCAGAAGAATTCGCCATCAGGTTCCAGAAACATCTCCCTGGCCTTTTCAACGGCGGCGTAAACCATGCCAAGGGACATGCCCAGACGGGTGCAGGTTTCAACAAACTCACGCGATTTTTCCTCAATACGACGGATTTCCTTGGCGATCCCCGCAGCGGAGACAAGGCCTTGGGCGGCGTCCGGAAAATCGCGGCACCATTGCTCATCCGGCAACAGATAAGAACGAACATCTTCATCACTGATCTGGAGCCAGTCGCGATTGGCGCCGGCAATATATTGATCAAAGATTTCCTTGAAAAAGGGCACTGCTTTTTTCCCAGTGCGTATGAACAGATGAGCGTGGCGTGGGTCACTGGCGCCGGCACAGGCGAGACCGATATATGTTCGAAGGTCATGGTTGCCAGCGAGGGTGACAACTTCAGCGCCTGTATTTTTCAGTAATTTTAAAGCGCGGATAAGCCGCAGATTTTCCGGACCCTTGTCAAAGCAGTCACCGCCAATCACGAAACAGGCTTTTTCCCCGAAGGGGGTGAGTGTCATATCAGCATCACCCGCACCATTTTTCATGATGCCGCCCGAGGCGATCAAAGAACGGAGAAAGGCATCGGTATCGGCATGCATGTCCGAGAAAAAAAGGTAAGGACGTCCCGGCCAAAGCCAGGACTTGTTGGCCGCATAGGCGCGGATTTCGCCCGGCAATGCCTCCGCTTCGTCGCCCGGTCGATAGATGGTTGAATAACTTTTCTGCACCGGCCAGGGTTCGGATTCCGTGGGCAGGCTGCCACCTGTCCATTCAAGCCCCCGATAGTCGGGGACCGGGCCGCCATTGTTTATTACCGTCACCTAATTCACCTTTTTGACATGCTGCTAATCGTTAGCGATTTCAGCTTTATCGCGGACTTTCCATTCGCCGCCGATGTGTCGCCAGTCACGAGGCTCGGTCACTTCGAAAAACACGGGGCGGCAGTGAAACATGGAGAGACCTGGGATGTCCGCTATGTTAAGTGCGCCAAGACAAGCCGCCGCATGCCGAAATGCGGCGCCATGACCGACAAAAATCTTTAGCGTGCTGTATTTGGTGGCCCGGCATATCTCCTCCATTCGCCTGTTTACATGAAAGGCGACCCGTTCGCCGGCTTGCATCAGCGACTCCGCCCCCTGCAAAGGCAACCGGTAATGGCTGTCAGATTTCCACCCCGGAGGTGCGACGCCACAGCGTGGGTCGAGCGCCAGTACGGCCTCGATCTCATCGACAGACATATTAGCGGCGCTTCCCAGGCCGCGTTCCGCCAGATCATCAAACCCATCGACAGAAAATGGTTCGCCGAGTTTTGTTTCCAGTTCCGCCGACATCGCAGTCGCCGTTTGCCAGCCGCGCAACAGATTTGATGAATCGATGGAAGGACATATTTTCACGTTTTTGTTCTCGGCAAAATTACAGATCAGATCAGCTGCGCGCCGGGCCTGCATTTCTCCTTCAGCCGTGAGCGGAAAGGGGAGATGGGCACTCGGAACATTCTGTGGCTGCCGGTAATCTCCATGCCTTAAAAACGCTGCCACGATCTTAACCAAATTAAACCCCCGCCCCTACATATACCATTTATGTGACAGTTTTAATACAATTATACAAAATGTAGTGTGGTGGTGATATGCCCATTTTGGCTTCGCCAGAGGGAAATGGTGGCGGAAGCGGCCCGATAGGAATCAGCCGGGATAACAGAGGAAAAATTGGCGGGAACAAGAAGGGAGATGCCGTGCAAAATTCAACGCTGGTTCAATTTGATGTTTGCACGATTGCTCCCCGTTGGGCGATGACGCTGGCGGCAACGGCGTGCGCCCGCTCTATTGAATGGTGGGCAGAGCGGCCCTCCATTCGGTTGGCGAGATAGGTGCCGTTAAATGAGTCCCCGGCCGCCGTGGTATCGACAACGTAATCTACCGCCAGTGCCGGTATCTGCCATTCTCCCTCAGTGGTCGATAGAAAACAGGCTTCCTTGTCGTTTTTCACCGCGACCTCGCCGACGCCCCATTGTCGCCATCGACGAGCCGTCTGTTGTGGTGTCTTGTCGTCGAACATGGCGGCTTCATCGGCGAAGGTCGGCAGCGCGATTGTGACGTAGGGCGCGAGCGATTCATATGCGATGCGGGCCTCTTCCTCGCTCGGCCAAAGATGAGGCCGGTGGTTGGAATCAAAGGCGATGTGAACACCTTGTTCTGACAGATAATGGATCAGGTCGAGAAGCGCCTGTTTAGCGGAGTCCCACAAAATGGCGAGCGTGATGCCGGACAGGTAAACCAGGTCATATCCCGCCAATGCCGCGCCCAGATCTTCGGTCCGTCCGGCGTCGAGCATGAGCCGGGCTGCCGCCTGTTCACGCCAATAGAAAAACGATCGCTCGCCGGTGGGATCGGTGCGGATGAGATACATTCCCGGCAGCCTGCCCTCAATCCGTTGCACCAGGTCGGTCGATAGTCCTTCTTTTCTCCAGGCGTCCAGAAGGGCTTCGCTGAAAGGGTCGTCGCCAAGGGCGGTTACATAAGAGACTAGGGCTTTTTTTTCTGTGATCGCCCGTATCAGATAAACCGCGACATTCAGCGTATCACCTCCGAATCCAAATTTTGTTTCTCCGTCAAACGGGGCGGTTCCCATTGTCGATAGTTCCAGCATGCATTCGCCGATGGTCGCGACTTTTATCATATGCTGTTCGTGGTCAAGCCGTGCGCTTCTGTTGCCAGATCACGAATGGCAGACCAGCGTTTCTCTGTCACCAAGGGTGCGGGCGCGATCCAGGTGCCGCCGACGGCGGCCACATTCGCAAGCGCCAGATAGTCACCGACATTCTGCGGATTGATCCCGCCGGTTGGCATGAAGCGGACGTCAGGCAATACGGTCGCCAGGGACTTCAGGAATGCCGGGCCACCCGCCAATTGCGCCGGGAAAAACTTTTGCAGGGTGAATCCTTTGCTCAGGGCGGTCATCGCTTCGCTCGTGGTGCTGACGCCGGGAATGAAGGGCAGGGAACTGCCCTGTGCAGCGTCCAGCAAGTCCGCCGAGCAGCCTGGTGATACGAGAAAATCAGCCCCGGCGTTTTCGGCAGTGAGGATACGCTGCGCGTCAACAACCGTACCGGCGCCAACCAGGGCATCGGGGAAGGCTTTTTTCATGCGTGACAAAGCGTCGGCAGCGACCGGTGTCCGCAGGGTGACTTCCAGGACGGTCAGGCCTCCTTCGATCAGGGCTTCGGCCAGGGGCAGGCTATCGGCGGCGTCTTCGATGACCAGCACTGGAATAATCCGGAGCGGTGACAGGAGATTTTCAATACCAGACAATGCCGACCTCACCAGTTTACCATTGTGCCATCGAGAAGCCGGTTCACCGGCAGATAGGCCCGCCTATATGGGTATTTTTCGGCCAGGGTTTCGTCGATATCGACGCCATGCCCGGGAACTTCACCCGGCAGCAAATACCCATCTTCAAAACGGTAGGCATGAGGGAATACGGCGTCGGTCTCTTCAGTGTGGCGCATGTATTCCTGGATGCCGAAGTTGGGAACCCAGATGTCAAAATGCAGTGCCGCGCCCATACAGACGGGAGACAGGTCCGTGGCCCCGTGGCTGCCCGTGCGCACATGGTGTAAATCGGCCAAATTTGCAATTCTCCGCAAATGGGTGATGCCGCCCGCATGAACGACCGTGGTGCGGATATAGTCGATGAGTTCCTGCTCAATGAGCGTCTGGCATTCCCAAAGGGTTGAAAAAATTTCGCCGAGGGCCAGCGGAGTCACGGTGTGTTGGCGGACGGTTTTAAAGGCCGCCTGATTCTCCGCCGAAACTGCATCTTCCAACCAGAACAACCGATAGGGTTCCAGCGACTTACCCAGGCGTCCGGCCTCAATCGGTGTCAGCCGGTGATGTGCGTCATGCAGCAGGTGTGGGTCGTAGCCGAACCGGTCGCGCAACCGGTCAAACAGTTTGGGAACGTGGTTGAGATATTTTTCCGTCGACCACATGTTTTCCGTCGGCTGATCGGCATCAGCGGGTTCGTAATACATTTTGTCACCGGAGACGCCATAGGTCGAGGGCAGGTTTGGCACTCCGCACTGGGCGCGAACGGCCTTGTATCCCATTTCCAGGTACTTGGCGACTTCATCAGCGGTTTCTTCAATATCAGCGCCGTTGGCGTGGCCGTAGACCATTACCCCATTGCGGCTTTTTCCGCCAAGAAGCTGATATAGCGGCATACCCGCGGCCTTGGCCTTGATATCCCATAGGGCGGTGTCAACGGCGGCAATTGCGCTCATGGTTACAGGGCCGCCGCGCCAATAGGCGCCTCGGTAAAGGTACTGCCAAATATCTTCTATCTGCTGTGCATCCTTGCCAATCAGGCAGGGGATCACATGGTCACTCAGGTAGGAGGCAACAGCTAACTCGCGCCCGTTCAAGGTCGCATCTCCGATGCCATATACGCCGGAGTCTGTCTCAATTTTCAGGGTTACGAAATTTCGCCCCGGACAGGTGATGATGACTTTGGCATTTTTAATTTTCAATTTTGGTCTCTCATTTTCGCCCGCGAATTTCAGGTCATCCGAGCAGTATTTTCACAAATTGGCCTTACCACTTGACCTCTTGTTTATCTGACCATAAGCTGCTGCCATGGTCAAGGATCGTAAATGACAGATTCACCTCCCGACTTGGAAGACAAAGAAAAAATATGCCCGTCGAGCCGATCAAAGCGCGCCGCCTGTACCAGGAAGTTGCGGACCAGCTGTCCCGGCTGATCACGACGGGAGAATTCAAACCCGGTCAAAGGTTGCCATCGGAACGTGAATTGGCGGCCGGTTTGAAGGTCAGCCGCCCGACGATCCGAGAGGCCATGATCGCCCTGGAGCTTGCCCGTGTAATCGAAATTCGCACGGGGAGTGGCGTTTATGTTCTTGATACTAGCGTCATGGTGCCAAGCGAAGATGCGGGCCCCGGCCCGTTTGAGCTGATCGAGGCACGGATATTGATCGAAGGCGAAGCGGCGGCCCTGGCCGCACAGCGAATTTCAGAGGTTGAGGTGAGCGCGTTGGAGCAAACGGTCCGGGAAATGGAAAAGCGTGTTGCTCAACAGCTTCCGGCAGAAGAAGCCGATATGCGCTTTCATCAGATTGTCGCCCGGGCGACGCGCAACAGCGCGATGATCGCCGCAGTTGATCAATTGTGGGATTTCCGGGCGCGCCTGCCGATGTGGCGCAAGCTGCATGAGGTTATTCGCGAGATTGAAAACCGGCCTGACTGGACGGATGACGGAAATGCCACGCGCGATCACCGGCAAATTGTTGACGCGTTACGCTCGAAAAACGCCGAGGTCGCCCGACAGACAATGCAGCAGCATTTGCAACGGGTCCGGGATGTCCTGATGACCGCCTCTGAACTTGACGTCATCCGTGTTGATCCTGCTCCGCAAAGCTTGACGAAGAAGGAATAGCTCGATGTCCGTTTCGCCCCTGATGCACCCGGATCGTCTGTTCCCTGTTGAACCGGCTTCCCGCTCGCTGGCGCGGGATCTTTATGGCGAGATTAAGGACCTTCCAATCGTAAGTCCGCATGGTCATACCGACCCGCAATGGTTTGCCGATGACCAGCCGTTCGCCGACCCTTCCAGCCTGTTCATCAAACCGGACCATTACATCTTCCGCATGCTTTACAGTCAGGGTGTCGCACTCGAAGACATGGGCATCAGCCGTCAAGACGGAGGCCAGGTAGAAGTTGATGGGCGAAAAATCTGGCGTCGTTTTGCGGAAAACTATTATCTGTTCCGGGGGACACCGTCGCGACTGTGGTTTGAACACGCCCTGTCGAGCGGGTTTGGCATCGACACCGTCTTTGGACCGAATACGGCGGATGAAATCTATGACCGGATTGATCAAAGTCTGACCACGCCTGAGTTTCGCCCCCGCGCCCTGTTCGAGCGCTTCAATATAGAGGCCATGGCGACGACCGAGTCTCCTCTCGATGATTTGCGTCATCACGATAAAATTCGTTCAGGAGACTGGACCGGCAACGTGATCACCGCCTTTAGGCCGGACCCCGTTGTCGATCCCGAATTTGAAGGTTTTGCAGACAATGTCCGCAGTCTTGGAGAGATTACGGGCGAGGATACATTGACGTGGGCAGGGTATCTGAATGCCCTGAAGGACCGGCGCCGTTATTTTGCAGAACGGGGGGCGACATCAACGGACCATGGTCACCCGAGCGCCGCCACTGCCGACCTTGCCGAAGCGGACTGCGCAGTGCTGTTCGCCAAGGCGCTGAAGGGAACGTGCACGGCCGAGGACTCCGAACTGTTTCGCGCCCAGATGCTGACCGAGATGGCGCGAATGAGCCTTGATGATGGTCTGGTCATGCAAATTCACCCGGGCAGCTTTCGCAATCATAACCAAACCGTGTTCGAAGCGTTCGGTCGCGATAAGGGCAGTGATATCCCCATGCGGACGGACTACGTCAAAGCCTTAAAGCCGCTGCTTGACCGGTATGGGAACGAACGCTCTCTCAGCATCATTTTGTTTACGCTGGATGAAACCTCATACGGGCGCGAGTTGGCGCCGCTGGCAGGGCACTACCCGATCCTGAAGCTGGGACCGCCCTGGTGGTTCTACGACAGTCCCGAAGGCATGCTGCGCTACCGGCAACTGGTTACCGAAACGGCGGGCTTTTACAACACAGTTGGCTTCAACGATGACACCCGCGCTTTCCTGTCAATACCGGCACGTCATGATGTGGCGCGCCGGATTGACTGTAGATTTCTGGCTGAACTGGTCGTCGAACACCGGTTGGCGGAAAATGAGGCGGTTGAGGTCGCTCGCGACCTTGCCTACCACCTCGCAAAAAAGGCCTACCGCCTCTGATTAGGACACCGGAACGATAGGTCATGCGATTCACTTTTATACACGGAGGATAAAATGGGAGTTATAAAAAAACTAATGCCCCTGACATCGGGGCTGGCGTTGACCGCGATGCTGACGGTTGGTGCTCAGGCGCTAACACTGAAAGCCGCTGATACACATGCGGAAGGTTACCCGACTGTAGAAGCCGTTAAATATATGGGCAAACTTCTCAGTGAATGGACCAATGACCGGATTAACGTGAAAATGTTTGCCGGTCGTCAGCTGGGGGAAGAAAAAGATACGATTGAACAAACGATCGTCGGCGCGATTGATCTCAACCGGGTAAATCTGGCGCCCTTGAACAGTGTTGTTCCTGAGACCGCAATCCCGGCTTTGCCTTTCATCTTCCGTTCGATCGATCATATGCACCGGGTGATGGATGGTGAAATTGGCCAGCAGATCCTTGCGTCATTTGAAAAACACGGGATGGTTGGTCTGGTTTATTATGATTCCGGCGCACGTTCATTCTATAATTCCAAACGCCCGATCAATTCTCCCGCTGATATGAAGGGGATGAAAATCCGCGTACAAAACTCGGATCTTTTTGTCACGATGATGACAGCCCTGGGCGCCAACGCAACGCCGATGGAATTCGGGCAGGTATACGAAGCGTTGAAAACTGGAGTCATTGATGGCGCCGAAAATAACTGGCCCTCTTATGAATCAACCCGCCACTTTGAAGTCGCCAAGCACTATTCCCTGGATCAGCATTCAATGTCTCCGGAAGTTCTGGTCATGTCAAAACGCAGCTGGGACAAACTGAGTGCCGCCGATCAGGCTCTGGTCAAGAAGGCCGCCGCTCTTTCCGTACCGGTGATGCGCGACCTCTGGAACAAACGGGTGAACTCTTCGCGGAAAAAAGTAATGGCCGCGGGCAACAAGGTGATCAGCAAAATTAACAAGCAGCCGTTTATCGACGCCATGGCGCCGGTATATGGAAAATTCGCCGGAACACCTGCCCTTAAGGAACTGGTGAAAAAAATCCAGGCGCAGAAATAAAATATCTCCCGACGGGACCAGTTGGAGTGATCTTAGGGACGCTCTGGCTGGTTCCTTTTTTTCGATCACTGGAGGGTAGGCATGGCGTCAAATTTCCTGGTTGCCTTGAACGGGCACCTGTCTAAATGGGGGTTGTGGCTCAGCGCCGGCGGGCTGGTTTTGATGACCGTCATTATCGGATGGCAAATCTGGGGCCGCTACGTTCTGAATGATACGCCGATCTGGTCGGAACGGCTGTCCCTGTTTCTCATGAACTATTACATCCTGTTTGCCGCCGCCATTGGTGTTCGTGAAAAATTTCACCTGGGCCTTGAATTTTTTAAAAATGCCTTGCCGGTCAGGGTCCGCCGGGTCATCGAGTTAATGATCAATCTTCTGGTCGGCAGTTTTGGTGTCGCTATGGTCTGGTATGGTGGGCAAATGGCCGTATCGACCTGGACCCACGTTATCCCGACGCTCGGCCTGCCAACCGGGACCAGCTATCTGCCGTTCCCCATCGCCGGCGTTCTGATCATTCTGTTCTCTGTCCAGCACATCCTTGTCGGGACGGAAGAGACAGAAGAGGAAGACCAATGATTCTGATCGTGCTTTTTGGAACTTTTTTTGTTCTGCTCATTCTTGGGGTACCTGTTGCATTCACGTTGGGTTTGTCTTCGCTGGTGACAGTCATGTACATGGATATCCCTCCGCTCGTTGTGTTCCAGCGCATGGCCGCTGGCATGAACGTATTTGCACTGATGGCGATTCCGTTTTTCATCTATGCGGGTGAGTTGATGCTGCATGGGGGGATAGCTGACAGATTGGTTCGTCTCGCTGGCGCCGCTGTCGGGCATCTGCGTGGCGGGTTGGGCTTGGTCAATGTCATGTCAAGTATGCTGTTCGGCGGAATCTCCGGGTCGGCGGTTGCCGATGCCTCGGCGCTTGGGTCAACACTGATTCCTATCATGAAACGAAAGGGATACGATGCAGATTACGCGGTCAATGTCACCGTCACCTCTGCGACGATAGGCCTTACCGTACCGCCGAGCCACAATATGATTATTTATTCTATCGCCGCGGGCGGAACTGTTTCGGTGGCGTCATTGTTCCTGGCGGGCTTCGTGCCAGGAATTCTGACCGGGATTTGCTTGATGGTTGCGGCATATGTCGTCGCTGTGAAACGTGGTTATCCGCGCGATGATTTCCCCGGATTTGCCGTTTGCGTGCGGACGTTCTTTGAGGCTCTGCCGGGATTAATCACAGCAGTTATCATAATAGGGGGTGTGCTTAGCGGAATTTTTACAGCAACTGAAAGTTCGGCAATCGCGGTAATTTACGCCATTTTGGTTACCGTCTTTTTCTATCGCTCGCTGTCTCTGGAAGCCTTTGTGACGGCAACCAAAAACGCCGTAAAGACGACAGCTATCGTACTGCTGGTGATCGGCACCGCTGCGGCTTTCGGATGGTTGTTGGCATTGAATCAGGTGCCCGCCAGATTGTTTGAAATGTTGCAATCAATCTCGGATAACAAATACGTGCTGCTCCTGATCATCAACATCATATTGCTGTTCCTCGGCACCTTCATGGATATGTCGCCGTTGATTGTCATCACCACGCCCATTTTCCTGCCCATCGTCATGAAATTGGGAATGGACCCGGTACAGTTCGGTATTGTCTTGATGATCAATCTGGGAATTGGATTGGTGACACCTCCGGTTGGGTCCGTGTTGTTTGTCGGCTGCGCCGTGGCCAAGATAAAAATTGAGGAAACGGTGAAGACAATATGGCCATTTTATCTGGCGTTACTGGCCGCCTTGCTGCTCGCCACCTATATTCCAGCGATCACCATGACCCTGCCGAGACTGTTTCAATGAACCACCTAAGCCACCTGACGCTGCCTAACCTACCGGCAAACATTCTGCGCCCGTCCTATGATCGCGACGTCTGTGGCATTGGCATTGTTCATCTTGGCGCAGGAGCTTTCCACCGAGCCCATCAGGCTGTTTATTCCGACCGGGTCTTGGAACAGGACGGGGGGGACTGGTCGATCATCGGGGCCAGTCTGCGGGGCAAAGGCGTCTATGATCAGCTAACCCCACAGGATGGCCTGTTCTCGGTGACCAGCCGGTCCGGGGCAGGCAATGACACCCGGGTCGTAGGCGCATTGAAAAGCATCTTGTATGCGCCGGATGATCCGGGGGCCCTGCTTGCCCGGATGGCGGCGGAAAGCACACGAATTGTTTCACTGACTGTGACCGAGAAAGGATATTGCCGTCACCCGGCCAGTGGCGGACTTATAGATGACGACCCGGACATCGCCCATGACCTGCAAAACCCGGAAAATTCTCGCACCGCCATTGGTTTTCTGGTGCGGGCGCTCGACTTGCGGCGGCGGTCCGGGGTTGCGCCCTTCACGGTATTGAGCTGCGATAACCTGCCCGACAATGGACGCTCACTGCGACAGGTCGCTGTCGAATTTGCCGGACAGGTGTCCGACGACCTGGGGGCCTGGATTGTCGACAATGCCTGTTTTCCATGCACGATGGTGGACCGCATCGTTCCGGCGACAACAAAAGACGATCTGGCATTTATATCGACCGCTCTTGGCTGTACGGATGCGGGAGCCGTATTTACCGAGCCATTTACGCAATGGGTGATCGAAGACAGTTTCACGCTTGGCCGTCCGGCATGGGAAAAGGCGGGGGCCTTGCTGGTTGATGACGTCGCGCCTTATGAATTGATGAAGCTGCGCCTGCTCAACGGGGCCCATTCTTCGCTGGCCTATCTTGGTTATCTGAGTGGGTTTGAATACGTTTCCGACTGTATGGATAACCGGCCTATGCGGGACTTCATCAGTGCCCTGATGCGCATCGAAATCGGGGAAACACTGGTGCCGCCGTCGGGTTTCGATAGGGACGCTTACACCGGCGATCTGCTCGCCAGGTTCGCCAATCCGGCGCTTAAACACCGCTGTTGGCAAATCGCCATGGACGGTTCTCAAAAACTGCCTCAGCGGTTACTCGGGACGATTCGCGATCGGTTGGGGCGGGGATTGCCGATCGACCGTCTGGCGCTGGCCGTGGTCGCTTGGCTCCAATATGCGTCGGGTCAGAACCTGGAGGGTGCCAAGATTGACGTTCGGGACCCGCTGGCAGTGCGTCTTCGCACGCGGCTTCAACCATGTCTGGGTAATTCGGAAACAATGATCGACACCGCCCTCGGCGTAGTTGAGGTTTTTGGAAATGACCTTGCGACCCACCCGGCGTTTCGCGGAATTCTGGTTAATGCGTTAATAAGTCTGGAGACCCACGGCGCGCTCGGTGCCGTGGCAAGGGTTGCGGTGCCATGAACAGAGCCATCCGGTTGCACGTCGATGACAATGTAATGATCGCGCGCGAAGACCTGCCTGCGGGAACTCGCCTGGAAACGGAAAATGTCATAATAGAATCTGACGTTCCCTTTGGTCACAAGATCGCAACGATGGCGATTGAGCCGGGCACCAGCGTGATCAAGCTCGGAGAACTGATCGGCAGCGCGCGCCAGATGATTTTGCCCGGCGCGCATGTCCACACACACAATCTGGCGATGCAATCAATAACGCATGAGCACCATTTCTGCAACCGCGCCCGGCCCGTCAAGAGGGTTGACGATACGGAGCAACTTGGATTTTCGGGATTTCATCGCGCGGATGGCAGGGTCGGCACACGCAACTACATCGGCGTGCTCAGTTCGGTCAACTGTTCGGCCTCTGTCGTTCGTTTTGTCTGCAACGAAGTTGAAAAGCAGGGCCTGCTTGATAACTATCCTGCCATTGACGGTATTGTTCCCTGTGTTCACACCACCGGGTGCGGCATGGCCGACCGTGGCGCGGGGTTTGAAATTCTTCAGCGCACACTCACGGGATATGCCCGCCACCCTAATTTTGCGGGTATCTTGATGATCGGGCTGGGGTGTGAGGTCAATCAGCTTCCAGGGCTCCTCGAAGTCTCCGGGATGGCCGAAAACCAGACATTCTCGGTGATGACTATTCAACAAAGTGGCGGCACGCGTAAGACGGTCGAAGAGGCCATTGAGCGGATCAAGGCCATGCTGCCGGCGGCCGGGGCCTGCGAACGGACCTGGGCACCGGCCTCCGGGCTGACCCTGGCGTTGCAATGCGGGGGCTCTGATGGATATTCGGTGATCACCGCCAACCCGGCGCTTGGGGTCGCTTCCGATCTTCTGGTCGCTCAGGGCGGGACGGTCATCCTTAGCGAAACGCCGGAGATTTATGGTGCCGAGCACCTGCTTACCGCCCGTGCCCGCAGCCAGGACGTTGCCGAAAGTCTGCTTGCTCGGTTGGCGTGGTGGGAGTCCTATGTCGACCGGCATGGCGGCGAGCTGAATAACAATCCGTCGCCGGGCAACAAGGCAGGCGGGCTGACAACCATTCTGGAGAAATCGCTTGGCGCCACCGCCAAGGGCGGATCAACACCATTGAACGGGGTCTATGGTTATGCCGAACCGATCACCGGGTCGGGGCTCGTTTTCATGGACAGCCCCGGATACGACCCCTGCGCGGCGACCGGTCAGGTTGCTTCCGGAGCCAATCTGATCTGTTTTACCACGGGCCGCGGGTCAGCATTCGGCTGCAAACCGGCCCCCAGCCTCAAGGTCGCCAGTAACAGCCGGATGTTCGCCCATATGCAAGACGACATGGATATCAACGCCGGAACGATTGCCGATGGTGTGGAGACGGTCGATCAGGTCGGGGAACGTATTTTCCAGGCCCTGCTGGAATCGGCCAGCGGCAGGCAGACCAAATCCGAACTTCTGAATATGGGAGGTGAGGAGTTCATCCCCTGGCAAATCGGCGCCGTGCTATAAAAGGGCGCTGCCGGAGCTTTGGCGGCCTCAACAGATAGAGGGCGTAGTGATAACAACCTGCCCTCCTTCAGGCCCTGACCACATGTTCATTGAGAAAACCACCAAGGAAATTCTTGAGGTTGTCCCCAAGCTCAGGACAGAGATATCCGCCCTCCTGTACGATGATGGTCGGTAGTCCGAGTCCTGCGCAAGCAGCGGCGATGCGCGCGAAACCTGATGTGGTAACGCTAAGGCCAGCGAACGGATCGCCCTCAAATGCGTCGAGCCCAAGCGCTATGATCACTACATCCGCACCGAAAGCCCGCACACGCTCAAGACCAACTGCCAGCGCTTTTATGAATACGTCGTCGCCTGAGCCACGCGGAATTGGAAGGTTCAGATTAGCACCGAGCCCCGGCCCGGCCCCACGCTCCTGCGCATAGCCCCAGAAAAAAGGATAGTAGCGCTCAGGATCGGCGTGGATAGAAACAGTCAGCACATCGCTACGATTATAGAATATGCCCTGCGTGCCGTTACCATGGTGCAGGTCAACATCGACAATTGCCGGACGCCGTCCGGCGCTTACGCAGCGCTCAGCGGCAATGGCTGTGTTGTTTAGAAAACAGAATCCACCGGCCATATCCGAAAAGGCGTGGTGGCCCGGCGGGCGGCAGAGCGCGTAGGCCGTTGTATCCCCACCCAGAACCCGATCTGCCGCCGCCGCCGCGGTCTGGGCTGCCCAATATGCGGAATCCCAAGTTTGGTTCGAGATCGGGCAGGCCGTATCGGCCATGTGATAGCCTGCCTGCCCAACTGCAGATTTTGGGTAACCCACATTGCGCCGGTCCGGGTGAATATTTGGGATCACCTCTTCGGAGGCTCCCTCAATTCGCCGCCAACGGCTGTGGATGTTTTTCAGAAAGGTCAAATATTCGGTTGTGTGGATTGCCGCGATTGGGCCGGTTCCCTGATCGGCAGGTGATACGGTTTCCAGTCCCAGTTCGGCAGTACCGGCTAGCAGTGCATCAATACGTCCCGGTGTTTCGGGATTGGGTTGTACTGCGCCACTCGAAAGAAAATGCTTCGGGTCGTGGCGGCGCTGGTTTTCGTGGAAGATAATTTTCATGCCTGATCCCTCAATTTCTGAAACGCGTCATCGACAATAGCCATCGGTCGATCGCGTTCGTCGCCCCGAAAACCCAGCCGTCGATAAAACGCGTTGGCGTTGGAATTGTCTGCATAAACCGTGAGTTTCAAATAGGCTGCCTCCCATTGTGAAGCCGCCTGGCCTGCGACTCCCGCCAATAGCCGAGCGCCTAGCCCCTGTCCACGCGCACTTTCGTCGACCCACAAATCCTGCACATAAACACCCGGTTTGCCACGCATCGTGGAGAACACGGGATAAAACAGCGCGAGACCCTGATGTTTTTCGCCGCTTTCAGCAATCAGACAATGGAAGAGATTTTGCTCGCCGAAACCGTAACGGGCGATTGTCTCGACATCGGAAAGGAATACCTCACGGTCACCGATCTCGCTGGCGAGACGGGTCAGCATCGCGGTGATTGCATCTGCATCTTCGTGGTGCGCGGGCCTGATATTCATTTTCATCACCAAAACCTGAATGACTAGAAAGCGGTTCTGTCTGAACCTTTCAGGTCCAGCATGTCGCGCGCTTCGGCTGGCGTCGCGACAACGCGGCCCAGACGTTCGACAATTTCGCGGATGCGGATGACCTGCTCGGCATTGGACTTCGCCAGTTCTCCCTTGCCGATGTAGATGCTGTCCTCCAATCCGACCCGGACATGTCCGCCCATTGCGGCGGCCATGGTGGCGAATGGAATCTGATGACGACCGGCCGCTAGAACAGACCACTGGAAGTCATCACCAAAAAGTTTGTCGGCAATCCGCTTCATATGGGTCAGATTCTCGGGATCTGCTCCAATTCCACCAAGAACACCGAATACAAACTGGATAAAGAACGGCGGCTTTACCAATCCCCGATCGGCAAAATGGCGCAGCATGTAGAGATGGCTGAGGTCGTAACATTCAAATTCAAATCGGGCACCGCGTTTGGTACCCATCTCCGAAACGACATGAGCGATATCACGCGGCGTGTTTTTGAATACCAGATCCTCCGAATCTTCAAGGAAGGGTTTTTCCCAGTCGTACTTCCATTCCGCGATACGCTCAGTGGCGGGATAAAGTGCGAAATTCATTGACCCCATGTTAAGGGAACACATTTCCGGTTCGGCAGCCATTGGTGCCGCAAGGCGATCTTCCAGGGTCATCATCGCACTGCCGCCGGTCGTTATGTTTGCGACGGCATCTGTCGCCTGTTTGATGCGCGGTAAAAACGCCATGAAATGTTCGGCGAGAGCAGTGGGGCGTCCGTCCTCCGGGTCGCGCGCGTGCAAGTGAAGGATCGCCGCTCCGGCCTCGGCGGCAGCTGTTGCTTCACTGGTGATCTGCTCTGGCGTCACGGGTAGATAGGGTGTCATGGAAGGGGTATGAATGGAGCCGGTAATGGCACATGTGATCAGAATCTTACTCATCTAGTCCTCCAATCAGGAAGTTTGACGTCTCGGCGAACAGGCCGCGAAAGGTAACAGCTGGAAAGTTAATCTGGTTTATATTTGCCTTGCTGGCAATCATTGGACTGGTATCGATAAAATGAAGAGTTACCTTCTGTTAAAATATGATTTTACAGGAAGAACCTATGAGTATCAGAAGAACTGAAGAATTTCGTAGCGAAGCTGTTTGCATAGCTTTGACAAGCGGGCTGCCGCAAAGACAAATTGCTGATGATCTTGGCATTGGCCTTTCAACATTGGGTAATACCAAAGAGCAGTAATAATGACCCATAGGGACGGTATACCAAGGTTTTCGGCAAGGAGCGTATGGCGTGGCGATGCGGGGTATCGTGAGGCGTGCGCGACGCTGTCCGAAAGCCTTGGTATACCG